>JAABUK010000558.1_pt1 | contig 76448 bp, 54 predicted proteins | sample 5559141 | NCBI WGS metagenome assembly JAABUK01 (sample SAMN10711869, study PRJNA513367) | rock metagenome | isolation source: Antarctica rocks | place: Antarctica: Victoria Land, Pudding Butte nord | collected 2016-01-03
CATCGACCCGATCTCAAGACATTGACCCACGAGGAAGCCCCCGGTCGGAGGCCCGGGTGGGCGTCCGACCGGGGGCGAGTCCCCTTCCTCAAGTCGCGAGCGGGAGCCCGATGCGGCTCAATCGATGGCGGCGGAGTCGACCGGGAGCTGGCGGAAGCCGTTCGGGCCGCTGGGAAGCTTGCTCCCCTGCGGGGTGATCAGCTTGGAATACACGATGCCGTCGATCGATTCATTGATGAACTTGACCGAGCCGTCGCAGAACAGGACGTTAAGCCCGCCCGAATGGGCGCTGAGCGCGAAGGGGAAACTCCCCTCTTCGCTCAGGTTCTGGCCGAAGTTGATGCTTTCCAGGATCGCGCCGGAGGCGACGTCCTTGCTGTTGGCGAAGCCCCAACCCGGGCCGTCGACCGAGCCGTTCGACGCCAGGTTCGCCCCGCCCTTGGTCCAGACGATGTCGGATGCGGTGAAGCCGATGAAGTTGGGGTGCGGGCAGGCCCAGTTGGTGGGCAGGCTGTTGGTGTACGGGGTGCCGCTGGAGGCGCCGGCCAGGTAATTCTCGGTGGCCAGGATCGTGGTGCTGGACCCGTCGACGATCGAGCTGGAGCTGGTCCGGGCGTCCCAGGGGAAGTTGCCGGTGTCCGTGCCGAGGAACATGACGCCGGTCTTGACGTTGTTGCCCTTGCCCCAGCCGACCCCGGTGTTGTTATCGGACAGGCCGCCGCCGGCGGGGGTGCCGTCCCCGGGCTGCCATCCGTAGCTGACATTCCCGTTGGAACCGAAGGGGGTGCCGATCCATCGGGTATAACCGAGGTTGACCACGTAGGAAAGGTTCCCCTGGCCGGGCAAGGCGGTCAGGTCCTCGGGGCATTTCAGGATCCCGATGCCGTTCGAGCCGATCGTGAGGTTGGTCGGGTTGCCGCTCACGGACGCATTTCTCGGGTCATTGTCGTAATAAAAAGCCTTGCGGTTCCAGGCGTTGGCGAGTTCGACATTGTCGATGTAAGGCAGGATGTCGACGACCCAGCTATAGAGCGGGTTCGAGGTCCCGGCCGCACCGAAGGTCGTGGAGCCGCCGCCGACCTTGAAGCAACTGTTGATGACCGACCCGGCAGTCGTGATGGTGGGGGGGGTGGTCGAGCTGAACGTCGTGTTCGCGCTCTCGCCGAAGGTGCCGGCGTTGGGGAAGTAGTTTCTCGCGTTCAGGAACCCTTGCAGGCCGAGGCCGACCTGGCGGAGGTTGCTGGCGCACTGGGTCCGGCGGGCGGCCCGGCGGGCGGCCTGGACGGCCGGCAGGATCAGGCCCATCAGCACGCCAATGATGCTGATGACGACCAGCAGCTCGATCAGCGTGAAGCCGCGGCGGCGACGACGAGTCATCGGATGGTCCTTACTCGAGGATGGGGAGGGTTTGACTACAATTCTATCGACCCGGAGATCGAAAGGACAGGACGTTTGGTCATGATCCCGGGCCGCGTCGCAACCGGGCGACGCGGCCGGCGGCCGGGTCATTCGATCCGGCGGCGGTAGGTCACGCAATCGCGGAAGTTGCCCGGGAAGTAGGGGTTGAACCCGGTCGCCTTGGTCCGGTCGACCACGAAGAACGAACGGTAACGCTTCTGGGCCCCGCTGGTCTGGCCCAGCTCCTGGCCGAGGACGTCGGGGATGGACAGCTCGGGCGTCCCGGGCCGGACGACCTCGAAGAACCCGACCGTGATCCAGACGGCGAACTGTTGGGTCCGGACCGTGGTCAGGTTGGAGATCTTCTGGAGCCATTCGATCCGATAGAGGGGGTGCTGGCGATAGTCGGGGACGACGTTCGGCGCCGGCGCGATGAACGGATTGACCGGCTGGCTGGCGCCCAGGTAGTTGTTCACCTGCGGATACCAGGCCGGGGGGTTGGATTGAGCGGCCGAATAGGCGGCGATCGCCGCGGATCCGGACTGCGGGGTGTAGTTGTCCTGCGCGAAGACGGCCCGGTCCTGGCGGACCAGGGACGGAGGGGCCACCATCATTGAGGAGAGCTGCCTGGTCGTGACCGGCTGGTTGACCGGATAGTTGCCGTTGGCGTCGAGCCCGCCCTGGAGGTCGGCGTTGGACGAGGGGAAATTCCCGTCGAGCGAGCTATCGGCGTCGGGGACCTGGAGGAGCCGCCGCGCCGGGGTGGGCGGGATCGGCGGCGGGAACGGGGCCGGCGGCGGCGTCGGCGGCGGGGTGCCGGCGGCCGGGTTCACGGTGTAGACCACATTCGGGACGGCGTAGGGGGGGGCCAGGGAGACCGTCCCCACATTCCGGACCGGGTCCGTGGTGTTGTACGGCGATGTCTGGTTGATGTACTGGATCGACAGATAGGGGTTCTTGATCCCGGGGTCCTGGTTGTACTGGAAGTTGACCTGGGTGGCCGGATTGGACGGGGCCGGGTTGGGCGGATTGGCCGGGGTCAGCGCCTGGTTCATCGGCGCCATCAGCAGGTTTTGCTGCACGAAGGGCGGCGGGGGAGTCGGATACGGGGGCGGCGGGGAATTAGGCGTGACGTACCCGTTGTACGGCATATAGGAGAACATCCCCGCCAACGCCGGCGGCAGCGGGTTGCCCGCGGTATTGGTCGTCCCCGGGAACCGGATCACCGCGGCGGTGTCGAGCGGCGAGGGCGGCAGGCTGGCCGGCCGCAGGATCGTGTAGTTGATGTCGGCGTAGCTCAGCGAGCGGAAGGGCCGCTCGGAGGCGATCGGCTGGGTAGGGGCCGGGGACGGCGGGAGCAAGGCGGGGTTGGCCAGGAAGTCGCCCGCCCCGGTCGGCCCGGCGCCATAGGCGAACAGGTAACCCGAGCCGCCGTGCCGCAATTTCAGGAAGTCGCTGAAGGCCGCCTTGAGCCCGTGGACCTGCTGGAACGTATTGGCGGACATCGGCTGGACGTAATTCTGGACGTCCGGGTCGCGGTAGACGTATCCCCGGCCGAACGAGTTGACGGTGCCCGGGTTGGGGCCGGGGTTGAGGCCGTCGTAGCCGTTCCGATTGAGGATGTTGGTCGAGAGGTGGTTTGATGGGAATATCGGCTGCTGTGCGAAGACCGCGTTGCCGGCGGAGGTGGGGATCCTCGCCGGGTATCCATTGGCGTCGATCTGGGAGACGACGAAGGGGATCGTCCCCACCGTGCCATAGGCGGCGAGCCGGTCGTTGAGCCGGGGGTCGTCGAAGACGCCGGCGAAGACCTCCTCATCGATGATGAGGTTGAGGTTGATCTGGCCGGGCCGGGTGTCGGACCGATACCAGTCGAAGTTATTCCCCCCGTCGGCGGGGCCGATCGCCCCGTTGGCCGAGCTGGGGACCTCGAAGAATTCGAGCATCTTGTGCCAGCCGGCGCCGGTCCAGCCGCCGATCTCGGTGGTGAGGCGGTTGTAGTTGGGATCGAGCTTGCCGTTCTGCGCCACGATCGGGGGCGCGACCGACGCGGCCGTGTAATAGAAGTTATCGGTCAGGTAGGGGAAGGTCGGGCTGGGCGTCACGCCGGTCGCCGCGCCGAAGTCGCCCCGGCCCGCCTCGGCCTGGGCCGGGTTCGGGGCCTTGTTGTTGTTGTTGAGCTTCTGATCGTCCCAACCCGTGGTGTAGACCGTGGTGGTGTTGGGCGCGGTCCCGGTGGTGTAGGAGATGTTGCCGGGATACGGCTCCTCGACGAACTGCTTGGTGAACAGGCCGGGCGGGCAGCCGGGGACCAGGAGCAGCTCGGCCGCGCTGGTGAAGTCGCGGTCGTGGAACGGCAGGAGGCTCCAGTGGCTGTCGTGCGGGTTCCCCTCGGTGGAGATGGATTCGTTGAAATTCTGGGAGATCGCCGTGGGGGGGGTCGGCGGCGCGGAGTACTGGGCGTAGTTGCCCGATGCGGCGGCGAGCGGGGCCATCTGCTCGGTATAGCCGTAGGCGTAGGCCGGGCTGGGCGGGCAGATCGTGGGGACCCCCGCCGCGGCGCTGATGACGGCCGTCCCGTTCGGGTACGGCTGACCGGTGTCGGTGGCCGGCGTGCCGGGCGGGGAGTTGATTGGGACCAAGTGGCCCCCGCGGTACGGCTGGAGCCGGCGGGCCGACCAGAGCGCCGCGGTCCCCTGGGTGACCTTGATGGGGGCGCCGCCGGCCGATCCGCCGCCCTCGATGTACGGGAACCGGATGGCGTCAACCACGACCATCTCGCGGTTGGGCCGGGCGGCGGTCAAGGGCTGGTCATCGAACGGGTTGGCCGGGCGTCGGAGGTAGAGCCAGTAGAACTGACCCTTGCCCGAGCTGGGCGTTAGCATCTGGGGGAGGAACGTGTTGGGGATCGCGATCGTGGGGGTGATCGCGGTCTTCTCGGGGTTGGCGGCCGCGGGGGCGGTCTGGACGCCGACGACGGTGAATCGCGGGTTGCCGGCGGCATTGATCGCCTGGACCCTATTGGAGTTGGCCACGGTGAACGCGTGCTGCTTGACGACGTTGAGCGGGGCCACCACGTTGGGCGGCGGCAGGGTGGCCGGCGACGGAATGGCGGGGTCGCCGGGGAGCTTGGGCGGATACGCGATCGAGTTGACATCGCCGGAGATCGGGTCGGGGCGACCCCATCCGTAATTGTCGGGGGTCAGGACGATGTCCCAGCCGGCCATGAGGATGGCCGAGGCGTTGGCCGGAGCCGTGGGATTATTGGGGTTATACTGGTTGTTCTGCTCCTCGGTCAGGGTGTTGACCAGCTCGATGAACAGGGCCTGGTTGGTCCCGGGCACGGCGGGCGTCTTGGTGGTGTCGGAATACTGGGACTGGAAGGCGAACACCTCGTTGAGGGCGATCGGGTTGTATTCCATCCCGTGCTGGACGAGGAACGGCGTGGTGGCGTCGGGGCTGTAGATGCTCGGGTCGTAGGGGAAGCGGCCGACCGGGAGCACGTCCGCCCCGGTCGCGAACCGGACGCCCGCCGGGCTGACGTTCCAGGTGGTGTCCATGGTGGACATCGCCGCGGTCTTCTGGGCGTTGGACGCGGTCCTGGTGAGCACGTCGGTGACGATCAGGTCGGTGTTGACGAACCGGGTCATCGAGCAATCCGGGTCGCGGAAGTCGATGATGTTGACGACGAACTGGCTGAGCGCCGCGAGCTCCTCGGGGGTGTCCACCGAGGCCGGCGGCAGGATCGCCTTGAGGAACTGGTAGGTCTCGCGGACCCACTTCTGGCGGATCGGCTCGGCCGGGTCGTTGGAGATCGGCAGGGGGAAGTTCAGGTTGATCTTGCGGTCGCGGTGCGCCACCGACGGGGTGGGCACCTGGACCGACGAGACCGGCCCGGCGGGGACGATCAGGCCGAAGTTCCCCGTGATCGCGTTGGAGATCCCGGTGGTCGAGAACGTGTTGTAGGGGCTGGCCGCCGTGTTCGGCTTGCTCGGGTCGATCGCCAGGGGGAGGGCGATCGGCGCTTTGCCGATGTAGGCGGAGTTGGGCACATAGGAGTTGATGATCCCATTGCCATACGAGTCGCCGATGGCGACGTTGACCGCCTGGGGCGGGAGGGTCACGTTGGGCAGGAAGAACGTGGTGATCGGGTTGGCGTAGCCGTTCAGGTTTGGATTGAAGGGCAGCGTGGTGTTCCCGTTGAAGACGGACACCTGGTTCATCCCCTCCAGGTTCGCGTTGGCGATGGGGGAGAACCGGGCGTTGTAGGTGAAGTTGTGGTCGGTCGTCGCGGAGAACGTCTGGCTGCCGTTGGTCACGGTGTAGGCCGCCCCGGCGTAGGGGGCGGGGTTGTCGTTGGCGTAGGAGAAGCTGATCAGGTCCGAGGCGTCGGTCGAGAAGAGGCGGCGGCGGGTCAGGCCGTCGGCCGGGTTGAGGAAGCTGACCGGGGCGAGCTGCGAGAGCCGGCTGTCGAGCGTGGCGCCGTCGACATCCTGCTTGCGGTAGAGCCACTCCAGGTCGCTGGGCCCGAACGGCATGTCGGAGCGGTTCGGGACGTACAGGTTCATCTCGTCGGCCTCGTCCTGATTGAGGCTCCCGCCGAGATAGCCGTTGACCACCGAGGCGGGATAGTTGATCCCATAGGGCGTCGCGGTGCTCCCGTTGGAGGGCGGATCATTCAGGACCGGTCCCCAGTTGCTATTCACCGCCGTCTGGAGGGGAGGATAGTTCGGGTTGATCGTCGGCGAGCCGAGCGGGACCTGATTCAGCGGGTTCCCCGTCGCATCGACGCCCGAATTGCCGTAACCCGTGGGCGGGCCGCCGGGGGGCGGGTTGCCGGTGGATGGGGTGGCCGTGCCCGCGCTGACATCCCAGTCGTAGGGCATTGGCGCCATCGAGGCGATGACATTCGAGTTGTCGGTGAAGGTATAAGTCGACTGCGCGTGCGGCGGGGTGAACGGGGACCTCAACACCGGCGTCAGCATCGACTGGAAGCCGTGGAGCTGGTTGTTGAGGATGTCGGACTTCCACCGGGGGCGCGGGTCGGGGGTGAGCGGGTTCCCGGTGGTGGAGTCGACCTGGTTGGTCACCGTCTGCCCGGCCGGGTAGAGGATCGGCATCAGGTATTGCTGGCCGACGTTGCCGTCGCTCACCGGGTAGGCATACGGGTAGTTGCTGTTGCTGTTGCCGCCCAGGTTGAAGGGCTGATAGGGGTATCGGATCTCCTGCGGCATCCCGGCCGGGCGGAAGTAGCGGAAGTAGCCGACCCGCCCGCGTCGGTCGTATCCGTAGCCGTAATCGTGATCGTTGTCGGGCCGATTGAAGTAGTCGACCACCCGACCGGCGCCGGACGGGTCGATGGGCGTGGTGAACCGTCGGATCCGCTCGGAGGCCAGGGCGATCTGGCCGGCGTTGTCGAAGGTGTCGAGCTGCTCGGGGTAATTCCGGAAGATATGGATGTTCGTGGTGGCGTTGAATGGGAGCGTGCCCTGGTCGCCGACCTGATTGGAAAGCGGGTTGTTCGTCAGCGACAGCAGGAAGTCGGACGAGTCCTGGTCGTCGTCCATGGCGTCGTTGGTATTCGAGACGCCGGAAACGTCGTTGTAGAACGATCGGCCGGCGCGGACGGGGTTGTTGTAGATAAGCGGAGGGAAGGAGATGGGTACATTCGAATTTGGGAAGTTGTTAAATGGGGGACTTCCGGCGGCGGGCAATGTTGCAAATTGAGTGATTCCCTCGGGCTCTCCCCACCGACCGGGAGTTGGCGGTGTACTCCGGAAGACATTAAACGGAGTATTTGGTTGGGGCCCCGGGAAGGTGTCCGCCCCATCCGCCATGTTATTCGGCAAGATCATCCATTGTCCGCCCACCACCACGGCATTGACATCCATATTTTGCGTGTTCGAACCGTTCGATGTCTTTGCGCTTCCCAACGTAATTGGGAAAGTACCCGTGTACGGGTTAGTGATGTCGGTCGGGATCGTCCCGGCCAGGATGTTCCGCATCTGGGTCAGGGCGACGCTGACTCCCGCGTTATCGTATTGGCTATAGCTGACCTGCGGCGACCCCGTCGAGGTGTCGGTGAACACCCCGTAGGCGGATGCCGCAATGCCATTGCCGGGGTAGAGGTTCGACGGCGCGTTCTGGAGCGCGAACTTGGGGTTGATCTCGTTGACCGAGTAGCCCAGGTGCGAGGCGTGGTCCCAGAGCGGAGCATCATTGTAAGTTTGGGACGACAGGAGGTGGAAGTAGGGCGACCCGTCGGTATAGAAGCCGGGCTGATCGATCTGGGTCGTGGACGAGGGTAGAGTTCCCGGGATGACGCTGCGCGTGTCTCCGGTCGGGTTGGACGTGTGGAGCTGGTCGCCGATCGCGCGGGCCTGGAGGTTGCCGACGGTGTTCAGCGGCAACCGGCCGTTGAGGCCGAGGATCATGAAGGCGAACAGCGGCTTGTAGAGCTTGCCGCCCGGGTCGCGCTGGACGGGATATCCCAGGTCCATCCAGACCGAGTCGGTGACGCCGTCGCCGTCGTTGTCGACGTCGAAGGTGAGCTTGCCGGTGGTCGGGTCGGGGAAGGCGGGGTCGACCGGGAACAGGGGCGAGTTGTCGGCCTGGCGGGGGCGGAGGATCTTGGGATTGCCGGCGCCCGGGGTCGTGGTCCAGTCGGCGGCCATCAGGATCCCCGGCCGGTGGAACGACGGGATCATGACCTCGCCGTCGGCGCTCTGGAGCGCCAGGAACCAGTTCTCCAGGTCGCAGGCGTCGTAATCCTCGTCCATCCCGTACGAGTCGGGGTCGAGGCCGTTGATCCGGAAGTTGGCGTTGGCGGCGACGTTGTAGGGGTAAGCCAGGCTCGTGTTGAGCTGGGTCAGGCCCGGCCCGTTGAACGCCCGCATGTATCGGCCGTCCAGCACGAAGGCGGCGGAGGGCATCGCGCCGGAGTTGTTGAGGTCCTTGCCCAGGCTGTAGGCCGTCTTGACCTCGTTGTAGGGCGGCAGGTTGGTGGTGTTGTTATTGGCGACGGGGACCAGGCCCAGGTTGGGGTTGTTGTAGATGAAGGCGGTCCAGTCGCCGCTGCTGACCGGCGCCGGGGTCACGTTATAGGTCAGGTCGCGGGTCGGATTCGTCAGGTTATTGTTGAGGGTGAAGGTGTGGAAGCCGGGCGTGGTGGTCGTGTCGTCTTCGAGGATCTCGAAGGACTGGGCGACGCCGTTGAACGGGAACCGGACGATCCAGCGGGTGAAGTCGAGGCCGAAGTACTGGCCGGTCGTCGGGATGTTGGTCGCGTACTGGAGCTGGTTATAGAACGGGGTCGCGACCGCGGTGGAGTGCTGGCTGTAGCCGGTGAACTGGAGCGGGAAGAAGCCGCCGTTGATGTGGACGTTGGTCATCAGGCCGCGGGTCTCGGCGGCGGGGTTGTACGGCGGGTTGCTCCCCCGGAAGACCGAGTCGTTGCCGAACATGTCGCGGAGGAAGCTGTGCCCCCGGAGCGAGGAGGCCGGGTTGCTGGTGTCGTTGATAAGCTGCGCCAGCGCGTAGTCCATCAGGACCTCGGGCTGGGGCCGGGCGACGCCCTGCATGAAGTTCCGGCCGTTGATGAGCGACTGGCCGGCGAAGGTGGCGAAGGTTACGCCGATCAGCGCCATCAGCCCGAGCATGCCGAGCACCAGGACCAGGACGATGCCCCGGCGACGAGCCCGGGGCCCGGGGGAGCTTGCGAACATCGGCGGTTACTCCTCGGCTCGATCCGCCCCCGCCCCCGCCGCGAGTCGCGGCCGGGGCAAGGTCGATTCGTGGGTGTTCAAAGTTTATCGGTGAAGTCTTGACGGATCGTCAACACCTTGGATCGTTCGTTGCGCGGGTCGACCACGCGGATCTGGATCTGGATCCCGCGGAGCGGCGAAGGATACGGCGGCGGGAACGACGGGTAGATCGGCAGCGAGGACGAGCCGTAGCCGTTGAGGAAGATGTCGGTGTCCGGCGCCTTGGTGTAATCGGTCGACCAGGTGTCGAAGGTCCGGACCAGGCGGGTGACCCCAGCGTGGGGGTCGCCGATGTTCAAGGCGGGACGGCGGGGGTGGAACCGGAAATCGCCGGGCAGCGGCGGGACCCGCCCCTCGTGGCCGAACCCCTGCGGCTCGCCGCCGATCGGCTGGAAGAGGACCGCTGGTGTTGAGAAAGACCCCAACTGGTTGCCGTTCGCGTCGGTCCCCGGGCCGTTGATGAAGCTGGTCGAGCCGTATCCCAGGTCCTGATAGCCGGCGCTGAAGAATCCATTGGCCTTCGTGTTGTAGAGCGGGGCGTTCGTGTCGTACGCCTTGATGTCGAAGCTCCGGACATTGGTCAGGATCAGGTCGTCTTCCCAGATCGGGTTGGGCGTGGCCGATTGCTTGGAACCTCTCGCCGTCGGAGCCGTGACGAAGCTGCTCGATCCCGCGCCATCGAAGCCGAACGGCGGGGTCGACGTGCCATACTGATAGACCGGCGGCGGGAAGGTTGCGGAGGTTATTGATGGGGCCTTCGTGGGGTCGAACGGATTCAACCCCAGGGGCTGGGTGTTCCCGCTTTTGCCGATGAAGTTGATCGGGTCGCTCCATCCAACGCCCCCGCCGCTGGTCGTGCCGGCCATCGTCTCACGCCAGGTCGGGAAGCCGAACCAGGTCTGAGCCAGGGGTGCGGGCAAGGAGTCGCCGAGGTCCAGGGGCGAATGGTTGGTGGTGGTGTGGACCCAACCTTGAAGTGCGGACCGATTCGGATCGGGAACCGAGTACATCCCCGGGTAGATGAACGGGAAGGCGTAGACGTCACGCGAGTTCGCCGTGCCCGGCTCGACGCGCTGGAGGGCCGTGGGGTAGGCCGCTACTTCGTGGACTTGCTGATTTGGCGCCCAGCCGATGGTCGTGTTACCGATCTTCTGGACGTTCCCAACGCCGTCGTAATAGAGGGTCGGATAATAATCGTTGATGTCGTCGCCGTTGTTATCGTCGGGGATCCCATTTTGGGGTTTGAACTCGTCGAAGAATCGGGGCCGGAACGCTCGGTTCTCGCGGTTGGTCAAGTCGCCGAGGTCATTGGGGATCGGGTTCATGACGCCGCTAGAGCCGAAGCCGCCGGGGCGGCACGAGATGTCATTCATCCCCTGCCAGCTGACCGAGGGCGACCCGCCAAATATGGATGGAATGAAATTCGTTGATCCGTTAATCGAGCTGGCCCGGTCGGGCGCGACAAGGAAGACCCGGCGATAGAGATTGCCGTTGCGGAGGAAGTAGATGACCTCGGCGACCTGGCTGGTGATGGTGATAGGCTGGATCGCCTTGTTGAATGCGACGTTCGGGTGCGAGGCGAGCCATTGACGGCCGGAGAAGGTCTGGCCTTCGGGGGCCTTGGTGGTCATCCCCATCCAGTCGTCGGTGTCTTCGCCCTGGGCGTCGGCGGGCGAGTTCTCGTTGTACTCGAAGTAGCCCGATTTGTTGGTCGGGTCGTTGGGCGGGGTCATCGAGGCGGTGATGCCGTTGAGGTCGGCGCGGAGCATCGAATCGACCTGGCGGAGGACGGCGTCGAGTTCCTGGGTCGTCCGGGATGCCGTCATGGCGCCGGTGGCCGACTGGAAGATCTGGACCAGGATCGTCATCATCAGGACGATGAGGGCCACGACGACGAGCATCTCGACCAGGGTCACGCCCCGTCGGTTTCGGTCCGGGCGTCTCAAGGCGGCACGCATGGCGATTCCTCTCCGGTGGCCCGGCGGCTCAGGGGTGGACTTCGAACGCCCGGGGGAACACGTTGACCACGCTGGGCATGATCAGCGCCACGTTGACGTGCACCGGCGAGCCGTTCGTGACGTTTAGCAACGTCTTGGCCTTGAGCGGTGCCGACATCGTCAGGTACATCCGCCGATAATTGCCGGCGCTGGCGGGCGCCGCGGAGACCGCCGTCTCGGTCTCGGGGTCGGTCCGCTTGGCCACCTGATACCAGTAACATCGGGCGAACGACGTCAGGGCTCCGGTCGATCGGCTGGCGAAGGTCTTGGTATTTCGCTCATAGGTCACGTCGGCGATCCAGCCGCCGGTCTTGACCACGGGGTCAGCCATGGTGATCGGCCACCGGAGCATGACCGATCGGTCGGACACGGCGAAACCGAAGGAGTCGTTCGGGACCGGGAGCTTCGCGATGCTGTTGCCCAGGCCCACTCCGTAGATCGCCTCGACGACCGTCTCCCCCGCCGGCGCCAGGGCCGTGGTGTTGGGAAGGGCGTCGAAGCCGAAAGGTCGGCCGTCGCAGACGACGATCTCGCCGACGAACTGGGTGCCGTTGCCCCCGGCATCGGACTGCCGGCCGGTGAGGAACCAGGTGAACCGATAATCGGCCTGGGGGGATCCCGCCGACATGTCGGGGAGGACCGAGCTGGGGGCCGCCCCCGATCCGCCCGTCGGGTTGAAGACGATGTCGTCGATCGAGGTGAAGACGTTCCCCGCGACGTCCGCCGGCTGGTTGGCCGGGGTCAGGCTCTTGTTGATCGTGGTGAACGCATACTGCGGCGTCAGGTTGACGCTGCTCCAGGGGATGAAGTTCGTCAGCCGCTGGAGCCCGTAGGCGCTGGCCGGGTTGCCGTCGGGGTCGGCGCGGATGAAGGGGCCATTGCCCTTGAGGTAACCGTCGCCGAGCCGGGCCTCGTCGAACCCGGTGACGTAGGTCTTGTCGAAGTCGAGGGTCGGGTCGAAGAGGCCCTTGTTGGGAGCGACGAGGGAAACGGGCGGGTAGACGCCGGTGAGCGACCGCCAGAGCGGGTCATAGGCGAAGGGGATCCCGTTGAAGAGCCCAACGGAATTGGCCGAGCTGGGGTCCGAGGCGATCATGTTCGTCGGGGGGCCGTTGGCGTCGCCGCCGATCGCCGCGTCCTGGGAGAAGGGGTCGCGGGGGATGGTCAGCTTGCCGGAGGCATACCAGCACCAGGTGTTGGTGAACGACTGGCGGAACAGCAGGGCGCGGGTGTCCATGTCGTCGGCCGCCGACTCGAAGGTCAGCCCGCTCCGGCCGTACCTCGTCGCCTCGCGGAGCCGGATCAGGCCGAGTGGGAACAGCGTCGCCAGCGAGATCAGCCCGACCCCCATGATCAGGATCGCGATCAGGATCTCGGTCAGGGTGATCCCCGACCGCGCTCGATGGGCTCGCGCGATCATTGCGACTCCTTGATCCCGGACTGGGCGTCGTAGAAGGGGGCGTTGGCGTCGTAACCGCTGAATGACTGGATCGAGTTGGTGACGATCTGGCCCGTCTTGACGAACACCGTCACCAGTCGACGCTCGCCGGTCAGGAAGATCGAGCCGGCGTAGTTCGGCGTCCCCTTGGCCATCGGCAGCAGGTAGTTCAGCGACCCCGCCGCGGTCCCGCCCTTGGGGTTCAGGGCCGGGATGTCGGTGAGGGTCGTGTTCGAAGCGTTCGTGTACGACTGGAAGCCGAACAGCGGCGGCTGCACGTCCTCACGATCGGTCAGCCAGAAGTGATAGAACGGCTGGCTCGCCATCGGCGAGTTCGCGTTGTAATCGCCGTTGGCACCGCCCGCGCCCGCCTGGACGACCTGTCCATTGGGCGAGATCATGATGTCCACATACTTCGTGTACGGGTCGACCGGCAGCCGCGACCGCTCGGGCAGGAGGACCGGGCTGGTCGTCGAGGTCAGGTTCGCCGTCGGGGCATTCCAGGTCGTCAGGTCGATGACGATCCCGTCGGGCAGGGCGACCTCGCGGGCCGTCGGCGAGACCACCGGGCGGCGATAGATGGTGTAGCTCACTTGCTGGGCGGGATTCGTCGCGGAGGTCGGGAAGGGGCTGGATTGCGAGCCGACGAACTGCTCGGGCTCGTTTTCCCTGTCCGTCGTCTCGTTGTCGATGATGCCATCCTTGTCGTCGTCGAGGCCGTTAAACAACGGGTCGATGATGCCGTCCCCGTCGTTGTCGAGGCCGTCGAAGCTGTTGTCAACGAAGCCGTCGTTGTCGTCATCGATGCCGTTGGTGACGATCAGAAATTCGGCCGGCCTGTTCGTGAAATTCGTGTTGGGCGGGCCGTTGTTGATGAATCGGTCCGTGTTGGACATCTGACCGTTGGCCTGGGCCTTGGCATCGGCGTTGGGGCCGATCGTCATCGGCCCGGCGATGGTGTAGTAATTCCCCGAGCCGTTGAACCGGATCTTGTCTCCCTGGCGGATGTTCCAGTACCAGGAGGTCGGGGCGCCGGGGATCGTGTTCGTCGGGGGATTGGTGAAGAGGACTTCCTGGACGATGAGCTGGGTCACGGTGCGCGTATTCGTATTCGTTTTGAGCGGGCGCGTCGCGACCGTGACCTGCCCCTCCGTGTAATCCGGGGCCGGCTCGATGGCGACCACCCGGTTGGAGGCCAGGGTGCCCGGCGGACCCGTGCCGTTGGGGTTGAAGACCGGGTCGGGCAGGAGTCGGACGCCCCGGGGGGCGTTGGCGCGGATGGCAGCGTCCCGTGCGCCGGAGAGGACGGCCTGGAGCAGGCGGGAAGCCTCGCTCACCCGGCGCTCGCTCAGCGCGGGGAGCACAACTGGTAGCGCCACGGCGCTGATCAACGCGATGATCGCGACCACCACCAGCAGCTCGACGAGGGTGAAGGCGCGGCGGGCTGGCCGACCTGGCATCGCGTCCATATCAGCGAACTCCCGTGGTTGGGGCCGAGACGTTGTGGTTGGAGATGTCGTCCAGGCCCGCATTCTGCTGGAGGTACAGGTAGGTCGCCGTCGACGTGTTGGGGACCTCCAGGAAGGCGTACTTATTATCGCGGACCGGGTCGGATTGCGATGCCTGATTCTCGATGTAGATCAACGACAGGGCATTGGCCTCCATCGAGGCGCCCGTGCTGGGGAACGTGAAGATGTTCGTCGACCCGCCCGCCGCGTCGCTGTAATCCTTGTTGAACTGGGCGACGCCCGGCTCGCGGTCGGGCCCGCCGGAGAGGATCAGGAACTTCGAGAAGTAGGCCCGGCGGGCGAAGGCCCCGCCCCGGTCCCAGTTGGTCCCGACCGTGTTGCCGGCCGTGAAGTTGGGGTCGACAAGCAGGTGGAAGTAATGCATGAAGGCCATCGCGCCCTGGCTGCACTGGTTGGTCCCGCCGCCCCCCGGGGCCGTGAATGTTCCCTGGACCGGGGAGGTCAGCGACGCGTTGGCGGTCGAATACCACCAACCCGGGGCCACGAGCAGCTGGTTGGGGTCGAGCGGATCCTGCTGGCGAGGGGTGGTGAAATTGTTGTACGGTGCGCTCCCCTTCTGCGAGTCGGAAGACGCTGCCCTGGTCCCGTAGTAGATCGGCCACCGGTAGAACTGGAGCGGCTCGCCCCAGGCGTCGACGAATTCGAGGAGGCCGTCGCCGTCGGTGTCCTTGACCTCGCGATCGGTGAACTCCTCGGGGTTGAAGACGCTGCCGAGCGTCCCCAGGCCCTGGGTCAGGACCGCGTAAAGCATCTCCGATCGGGCGGTCTTGTGCGTGTGGGTGGCAAGCCGCGTGGTGACCGCGTTCAAGGACAGCCCGCCCTCGCCCACCTCATCGATGAATCCGTTGCCGTTGTTGTCGACGCCGTCGTAGCCCGCCTTGTCGGCGCCCAGTTGCTTGTAGATCCCGCCCGCCGCCGAGAATGACGCCCCGAACATGCCCGAAACCGGGGGGGGCGTGTAATTCGAGAAGGCGCTGGGCGACAGGACCGGATTCCCGTTATTGTCGATCGCCTGGGGGAGCCCGGGGAAGGTATTGCCCAGGGGGAGCACGAAGTTGTTCAGCCCGTTGCTGCCCGGCGGGTAGGGCGCGGCCGCGAAGTTGAGCGGGTAGGACGTGGCGACCGTCCCGCCGTCCGAGGTGGACGAGTTCAGGAAGAAGACGTCGGGAAGCTCGGCCCGGAGGTAGTCGAACTGGGCGATCACCTGGCCCCGGCGGTCGTCGGAGTTGCTGCTCGTCGACCCGACCGGGACGAAGTTGCCGCTGTTCGGGTCCTTGAAGTTGATGGCCGCCAGATAGCGATGCGTCTGATTGATCGGCGGCTGGGTGTTGAGCAGCGCATCGAGCCGCTCGTTGAGGCCGGTCTCGAGCTTGACGATCAGCGACTGGGTGGCGCGCTCCTCCGCCCGCCGGACGCCGTCGGCGGCGGCGACCAGGATCAGCGACAGCAGCAGGCCGACGATCGCGAGCACGACCAGAAGCTCGACCAGGGTGAACCCGCCCCGTCGCGACCCGATTGCGTTTGGCATGGCGTCCGCCGTCCTCGTTGTGGCGATCGACCGGGGCCGGCACATCGCCGGCCCCGGCCCCGGGCCTTAGTCGAGCCGCCCGCCGGAGAAGTTGGTCAGGTTATCGGCCTCGCGCTGCCGGACGGCCGCGGTGTCGCCGTGGACGTTTCCCGGGTCGCCGTTAGGGCAGGTGCCGCCGGCCAGGATCGGCAGCCGGCCGCCGGCGCTGCCCGAGGCGAAATACGACCCGCCCAGGCCCCAGTAGCGGTCCTGCCCCGCCGAGAAGAGCTGGAACGAGTTGGGATTGATGAACGAGACCGCGCCGCACTCCGCCGCGCTGGTGGTGTAGGGGTTGGGCCCGGGTGAGACCACCGCGAAGGGCTGTTGCGTGGTGTTAAAGGGTGGGAACGTGACGGCGAACCCGCGTTCGACGACCGTGGTCCCGTCTTCCTCCAACTCGGGGTTCAGATGCCCGTTGCCGTTGACGTCGTTCGGGTCGTAGGAGTTGGTCCCGTAGGCCGAGAAATAGGCGTAAGGGCGGCGGTTGCCGATGGAAGTGTCGAGCGGGTCGATGTACGACGGGATGTGGTCGCCGTCCTGATCGATCAGCCGGCTGTTGGAGAATTCATAGTTGGGCACGGTGCGGTTGGCAGCATTGTTGGAGTCGACGAACGGGAGCAAGGGCGATTTGCTGAAACCGCTGAGCCCGGTGACGATCGCCACGCCTGCAGGGTCGGTCCCCTGGATCGGGATCCCGCCCAGGAAGAAGGCCAGGCATTCCGAGCCGGTGAGGATGATATAACCATCTTGGGTCCCGTTGCCGTTGAAGTCGTGGAACGTGCCGGCCTTGGGGGTCGGGCCCACGCTCGTGGTGAAATCGGCCCGGGACCAGAACTTGCGGAGGTAGAGCAGGGAGCGTTGGGCGAGCTGGGTGTAGGTCATGTCGGTGGACTTCGAGCCCGTCCCGGGGATCATCGTCGGCGTGGCGAACTCGGTCCGCGCCAGGGTCGCGGAGAATCCCTCCTCGGACAGGATGATCCGGCTCGGCGGGTAGTCGCCGTAGGTGTTCTTGAAACTGGCCAGCGCCGTGGCCAGGTTGTTCAACTCGGCGCTCACCTGCGCCTCGCGGGCGTGCCGGAACGCGGCCAGGACCGTCGGCACCAGGATGGCCATCAGGACCCCGATAATCAGGATCACGACCAGCAATTCCACCAGCGTGAAGCCAGAGCGGCGCGGGCGGCGACGGGTCATCGGTCGAGTCTCCGCGGATGAAGGGTTCGAGGTCTTCGGCATCGCGTCGGTTCGGCCCGGGGGCCGCGACCATCTGCGATCGATCGGGTGAAGTCTCGCGACGGGATACCCGGCGCGAACGGTGGACGTCCCGACCCGGCGAACCGGGTCGGGTCCGGCGATGCGAGCGGCCCGGGGCCGTCGGGCTCAGCCCGAAAGTTTGCTGATCAGCGAGATCAGGGGCAAGAACAGGGCGATGACGATGAAGCCGATGATCCCGCCGAGCACGACGATCATGATCGGCTCGAGCAGGCTGACGAGGCTCTCGACCAGCGTCTCGACCTCCTCGTCATAGTTGTCGGCGATCTTGTTGAGCATGGTGTCGAGGTCGCCCGTCTCCTCGCCGACGTCGATCATGTTGACCACGATGTCGTCGACGATCCGGGCCTCGCGGAGCGGCTGGGCGATCGTCTCGCCCTCGCGGATGCTGTCGTAGATCCGGGTGAACGCCCGTTCGAACACCATGTTGCCGGCGGTGTCGCGGACGATGTTCAGGGCTTCCAGGATCGGCACGCCCGACTGGACGAGCGTCCCCAGCGTCCGGGTGGTCCGGGCGACCGTCGACTTCTCGACGATCGCGCCCATGACCGGGATCATCAGGAGGATCCGGTCGCCGATATACGCCCCCGTCTTGTTCCGATAGACCAGCTTCAGGAAGATCCAGAAGAAGACCGGGATCAGGATCACGACATAAAAGTAGTCGGTGACGAAGTGGCTGGCGGTGATCAGAAACTTGGTCATCCCGGGCAGGTCGACGCCGAAATCCTTGAAGATCGCCTCGAACTTGGGGATGATGAAGTAGAGGATGAAGCCGACGATGGCCACGGCCACCGAGATCACCACGGCCGGGTAGACCATGGCCGACTTGATCCGCCGCTTCAGGGTCTGCGACTTCTCCTTGAAGTCGGCCAGGCGCTGGAGGATCGCCTCCAGGGCACCGCCGGCCTCGCCCGCCTTGATCATGTTGCAGTAGAGCTTGTCGAACGCCTTGGGGTGCTTGGCGAAGGCGTCGGAGAGCGTGGCCCCGCTCTCGATGTCATCGACCACGTCTTCCAGCGAGTTCTTGAGCACGCCGGGCTTGCACTGCCCGTGGAGGATCTTCAAACTCCGGAGGATCGGCAGGCCGGCGTCCTGCAACGTCGAGAGCTGGCGGGTGAAGGTGCAGAGCTGCTTGGTGGAGATCCGGCCGATCGTGAACGCCTTCTTCTTCCCCTTGCGGCCCTTCTTCGCCTGCGTCGGGCCCTTCTTCTTGGCCTTGGATCGCTCGGAGATCTTGGTGACGAAGAACCCCTTCTGGCGGATGAGCTGTTGCGCCTCCTCCTGGGTGCTGGCGTCGATGGTGTCCTTGACCTCGCGCCCGGTGTTATCCATCGCCTCATACTGGAAGGTGGGCATGCTCGGCGTCTCCTGAGCGGGTCGGGTCGGTCGGGTCCGTCATCGATCGGTCGGCGGCGAATCGCCGGGCGGCCGGGTCAATCCTCGTCGAGCATCGTCTCGCGGACGATCTCCTCGATCGAGGTCTGGCCGGAGTGGATCGCCATGAGGCCCGACTCGCGGAGGGTCCTCATGCCATGCTTGCGGCACGCCTCGCGGAACGCGTCGAGCGACGCCTCGGAGACGATCATCTCGCGCAGCTCCTCGTTCATCACCAGCAGCTCGTAGATCCCCATCCGGCCCTTGTAGCCGGTGTTGTTGCACTTCTCGCAGCCCTTGCCGTAGAAGAATTTCTTGGCCGCGGCCTGCTCGGGGGTCATCCCCAGCTCCATGGAGACCTCGGGGCTGGGCGTGAACTCGGTCCGGCAGTTGTTGCAGATCTTCCGGACCAGCCGCTGGGCGAGCACCGCCTCGATGGTGGCGGTGATCAGGAACGTCGGCAGCCCCATGTCGCGGAGCCGGGTGATCGCCGACGGGGCGTCGTTGGTGTGCAGCGTGGTGAAGACGATGTGCCCGGTCAAGGACGCCTGGATCGAGATCTCGGCCGTCTCCAGGTCGCGGGTCTCGCCCACCAGGATCTTGTCCGGGTCCTGCCGGAGGATCGCCCGGAGGCAGGCGGCGAACGTCACCCCGATCTCGCTGTTGATGGGGACCTGGATCAGCCCGTCGATGTCGTACTCGACCGGCTCCTCGGTCGTGATGATCTTGTCCTCGGTGGTGTTCAGCTCGTTCAGCGTGGCGTAGAGCGTGGTCGTCTTGCCCGACGACGTCGGCCCGGTGACCAGGATGATCCCGTTGGGCTTGTGGATCACCGATCGCCAGACAACCAGCGTGTCCTCGGGCATCCCGATCTTGGTCAGGTCCAGGTTGACGACCGTCCGGTCCAGGATCCGGAGCACCACGCTCTCGCCGAACAGCGTCGGGAGCGTCGAGACCCGGATGTCGACCTGGTTGCCGCCGATGGCCAGCTCGATCCGGCCGTCCTGCGGGAGCCGGCGCTCGGCGATGTCGAGGTTCGACATCACCTTGATCCGGCTGGAGATCGCCGGGGCCAGGTGGCGGGGGGGCGGCACCAGCTCGTAGAGCACGCCGTCGACCCGATACCGCATCTTGTACTCGTCCTCGAACGGCTCGAAGTGGATGTCCGACGCCTTGTCCTTGATCGCCAGCAGCAGCACCATGTTCAGGAGCTTCCGCACGGGCGCGGCCTCGGCCATCTCCTCGATCGCCTCCAGGTCGATCGTGTTCTCGTTCCGGTGGGAGAACTGGGCCAATCCTTTGTCGTTCTCGATCTGCTTGACGACGTCCTGGATCGACTCGTGCTTCTCCGCGTACAGTCGCGTGATCGCCGCCAGCACGTCCGACTCGGCCGCGATCACCCCCTTGACCGCCACCCCGAGGAACGAGTGCAGGCTCTCCAGCGTCTGCGGGTCGCGCGGGTCGGCCATCGCCACCGTGATGCTCTTGTCCTTCTTGTTCTGCGAGATCGGGACCACCTTGAACGAGGTGGCCATCGTCTCGTTGACCAAGTCGGTCAGCTCGGCCGGGACGGTCATCTCCCCGAGACGGACCACCTTCATCCCGAATTGCTCGCCCAACGCCTTGATCACCTGGTCCTCGGTGACCAGCGCCATCCGGGTCGCCACCTTGCCCAGCAGCTCGCCGTCGGAGCGCTTCTGCTCCTCGAGGACCTTCCACAGGGCGTCCTCGTCGAGATAGCCCATGTCCACCAGGATTGTGCCGATTCGACGAGCCATGCTACCACCCTTCCGCGCGGGCGAAGACGAATCCGGACGTCCGCAAGATCATCCAATTCGACGCCAATCGAGGGCCGGGGCCAGGATGATTGGGCCGATACGGGGACCATCGCCACGATCGGCGATGCTTTCGATGGGGGTCGAGACCGGCGGAAAAGACGTGGGGGTGGACGGCGATCCTCCGACATCGCGCGTCCATCCTTGCGATTTACTTCTTCTTGACCTCTTCCTCTTCTTCTTCCTCCACTTCCTCGTCGTCCAGGATCCCCTTCTTCGCCTTCTCGATCCGCTCGCGGAGGTCGTTCGGCTTGCGCGACTTGAAGAGGATCTCCTCCTCATCGACGAGCCCCTGTCTCCAGAGGTTGAACAGGTTGTCGTCGAGGAGGATCATCCCGTGCTTGCGCCCGGTCTGGATCGACGAGTCGATCCGATAGGTCTTGTTCTCGCGGATGAGGTTCGAGATGGCCGGGGTGACGACGAGCATCTCGTAAGCGGCGATCATCCCCTTGGGCTTCCGGGGCAGGAGCGCCTGGGCGAGGACGCCGAGGATGGCGACCGAGAGCTGGGTCCGGATCTGGTCCTGCTGCTCCTTGGGGAACACGTCGATGATCCGGTTGACGGTCCCTTCGGCCGAGTTCGTGTGCAGGGTCCCGAAGACGATGTGGCCGGTCTCGGCCGCCGTGATCGCCGCCTGGATCGTGGCCAGGTCACGCATCTCGCCGACCAAGATGATGTCGGGGTCCATCCGGAGCGCCCGGCGGATCGCCTCGGGGAAGTCGGGCACGTCGATCCCGATCTCACGCTGATTGATCAGGGACTTCTGGTGCTTGTGGAAATACTCGATCGGGTCCTCGATCGTGATGATGTGCCGGTCCATGTTGTGGTTGATCCAGTTGATCATGCTCGCCAGGGTGGTCGTCTTGCCCGACCCGGTCGGCCCGGTGACCAGGATCAACCCGCGAGGACGCTGGATCAACTGCTCCATGACGGCCGGCAACCCGATCTGCTGGAACGTCAAGAACTCATTCGGGATCCGCCGGAGCACCAGCCCGATGTTGCCGCGTTGCTTGAAGATGGCCACGCGAAACCGGGCGGCCTCGCCGAAAGCGAAACCGAAGTCGCAGCCGCCGACCTCCTGCAACTCCTGCTGGCACCGCTCGGGCGTGATGCTTTTCATCAGGGCGCTGGTGTCGGCGCTCTCGAGGACCTTGGTGTTCAGCGGGACCATGTGGCCCCCCAGCCGGAGCATCGGCTTGGAGCCGACGGTCAGGTGGAGGTCGCTGGCCTTCTGGGTCACGACCGTCTGGAGGAGCTTGTCGATCAGCAACGTACCCATGGGCGGCTCGAAACCTTTCGCGGGGTCCCCGGCGGCGCGAGCCCCCGTGACGGGGGCCAACCCCGGCGATCGAGGGATTGACTTTGTCCTGACGACTAGGTGTCCAACGAAATGAAGATCCCGCGACGGGGGTTACGGCAACAACCCGAGGGCTCATCACGCAGGGGATTATTTCGGCGGACCCACCCTCGATCAAGCCGATGGCGCGGGATTGGGACGACTTCGGATGGCGACCACGGCCGTTGGCGGGGCAGAAGACGGAGCGATTGACGCTGCCGGAGGGTGGAAATCGTGGCCGTCCCCGAGTCTCCGGCCCTCCGACGGCGTGTCGACGATCGCCGGTCAGGTGGGGACGTCCGCGAGCGACTCCTGGTGCGTGATCCGCAGGATCTCATCGATGGTCGTTTGCCCCTTCAGAGCTTTGATCATCCCGTCCTCGAACAGGGTGTGCATCCCCTGCTTGCGGGCCACTTTGCGGAGCGCCTGCGTGGGTTCGCCCTTGAACGTCATGTCGCGGATCGTGCTGGTCATGGTCATCAACTCGTAGATCCCCATCCGGCCCCGATAGCCCGACTTGTTGCAGTGCGAGCACCCCTTGCCCTTCATGAAATTAGCCTTCTTGGCGATCTCCGGGCGGAGGCCCAATGACCTGAGCAGGGCAGCCGGCGGCTCGTAGCGCGCCTTGCATTTCGGGCAGATTTTCCGGACCAGACGCTGGGCCATGATCGCCATGACGGAACTGGCGACGAGGAACGGCTGGACCCCGATGTCGACCAGTCTTGTTACAGCGCTGGGCGCATCGTTCGTGTGCAATGTGCTGAAGACCAGGTGTCCCGTCAGCGAAGCTTGAATTGCGGTGTTCGCCGTCTCCTCGTCCCGAATTTCGCCCACCAGGAGGATGTTCGGATTCTGCCGGAGCATGGCGCGAATGATGCGTGCAAAGGTCATCCCAATCTTGGCCTTGACCTCGCACTGGTTGACCCCGGGCAGGTAGTATTCGACCGGGTCTTCGGCGGTGATTATCTTGGTGTCGGGCCGGTTCAGCTCGTTGAGCGCGGCATAGAGTGTGGTGGTCTTGCCGGAGCCGGTCGGCCCGGTCACGAGGAGGATCCCGTTGGGCCGTTTGATCAGGGTCTGGAATCGCTTCCAGTCGTCCTCGGCAAACCCGAGGTCCCGAAGTCCGACCTTGATGTTATCCCGGTCGAGGATCCGCATAACGACCGACTGGCCGTGGCTGGTCGGCAGGATGCTGACCCGGAGGTCGATATCCTTGCCGGCGACATGCACCTTGATCCGCCCGTCTTGCGGCCGGCGTTTCTCGGCGATGTCGATCGATCCCATGATCTTGAGCCGGCTGACCATCGCCCCGAGCAATCGCCGGGGGGCCGAATCCCGTTCGATGCAGACGCCGTCGATCCGATAGCGGATCCGGACGCGGTCGGCGAAGGGCTCGATATGAATATCGGACGCCCGGCTCATCACGGCTTCTTGGATGATGAGATGCACGAGCCGGATCACCGGCGCATCATTCTCATCCATCGTGTTGGCGCCGGAGCTGCCCTTGGCGCCCGGCCCATCGTCGGAGAAGTCGATCGCGGTGTCGGTGAACTCCTGGAGCATCGAGTCGACCGACTCGGTCTCCTGCGAGGCGCCCCCGTAATATTTGTTGATCGCCTCGAGGATGGCCTCCTTCGAGGCGAGTGCGACGTCGATCTCGCGGTTCAGGACGAACCGGAGTTTGTCGACCGTCTCGAAGTCGTTGGGATTGGCCATGATGACCTTGATCATCCCGTTTTCCTGGGCCAAGGGCATCACGACGTTTTCGCGCGCGAGCGACTCGGGGACCAGTTCGACGACGGAGGCCGGGATCTCGATCTCGCGGAGCGCGACGAAATCCATGCTGTACTGCTCGGCCTTCGCCTTCATGATGTCGTCGTGGTCGACGTAGTTCAGCTTGACGAGCGCATCTTCCAGCTGGACGTTGTTCATCCGCTGGGCTTCCTTGAGCTGGTCTGGGCCGATCACCCCGCGCTTGACGAGGATGTCGCTCCAATCGCGGTTCTGCTTGGCCATGGGGCGGGCTCCGGGATTGGCGCCGATGCCTCGCGTCGGCGAGTTGCGAGGTCGGCGCGACGGGGTATCGATCGCGTGTGGCCGCGTCTTCGGTCAGGGTCGAGGAGTTTTTGCGGGGGAACGGCCGTTCCGCAAGGAAAAAGCGAGCGTCAAGGGCGACGCAACCGGACGATCGGACACGAGCCGGACGAGATGATGCGATGGATGACGCGATCGATAGTGTTTAAGCTACCACGACGATCGGAGGCCGACAAGCGACCGGAACCAAAATCCGGCTAGGGGGTAGCGGAATGTGGGGGGCTCTACCGACGGCCGCTCCGATCATCCCAGGACACGCCTCGGGGTCGGTCGTGGCTGCGGGCACGTGAGGGCGTCGGGCCGCCGAACGGGGTCTTCGGCGGCCCGACTATTGGGCCCGAGGGGAGACCGGGTCACTTCACTTGTCGCGACTGATCGCCTTGCCATCGGCCAGGGCGGCCTGGGCGGCGGCAAGGCGGGCGATGGGGACGCGGAACGGCGAGCAGGAGACGTAGTCCATGCCCACCTTGTGGCAGAAGGTGACCGAATCGGGATCACCGCCGTGCTCGCCGCAGATGCCGACCTTGAGGTGCTCCCCGGTCTTGGATTTGCGGGAGGCGCGGCCCTTGTTCACGCCCATCTCGATGAGCTGGCCGACGCCGTTGATGTCGAGCGACTGGAATGGGTCGATCGGGAGGATCTTCTCGCGGAGATAAGTCGGCATGAACCCCCGGATATCGTCGCGGCTGAAGCCGAAGGTCATCTGCGTCAGGTCGTTGGTGCCGAACGAGAAGAACTCGGCCTCCTCGGCAATCTTATCGGCCGTCAGCGCGGCCCGGGGGACCTCGATCATGGTCCCGACGAGGTAATCGACCCGGGTCCCGGCCTTCTTCATGACCGCCTCGGCGACCTCGATCGTCTTCTTGCGGAGCAACGCGAGCTCCTCGACGGTCCCGACCAGCGGGATCATGATCTCGGGCAGGACGCTCTTCCCCGCCTTCTTCACCTCGATGGCCGCCTCGATGATGGCGCGGACCTGCATCTCGCCGATCTCGGGGTAGACGATCGGCAGGCGGCAGCCGCGGAAGCCGAGCATCGGGTTGAACTCGTGGAGCACCTCGACCCGTCGCCTGACCTTGTCGACGTCCACGCCGAGTTGCCGGGCGACTTCGGCCTGGCCTTTCTCGTCGTGGGGCAGGAACTCGTGGAGGGGCGGGTCGAGGAGGCGGATGGTGACGGGCAGGCCATCCATCGCCTCGAACAGGCCGACGAAATCCGCCCTCTGGAACGGCTCCAGTTCGTCCAGGGCGGCGCGTCGGCCCTTCTCGTCGTCGGCGAGGATCATCTTCCGCATGGCGACGATCCGATGGTCGCCGAAGAACATGTGCTCGGTCCGGCAGAGGCCGATCCCCTCGGCGCCGAACTCCCGGGCCTTGGCGGCGTCCTTGGGGGCGTCGGCGTTGGCCCGGACCTTGAGCGTCCGGGCCCGATCGGCCCACCCCATCAGGACGTAATATTCGTCGGGGATGACCGGGTCGACCGTCGGCATCCGGGCGGCCCAGACCTCGCCGGTCGCGCCGTCGATGGTGATGTAATCGCCCTCCTTGATCGTCTGGCCTTTGACCGTGATGATCCCGGCCGCCTCGTCGATCTGGATGGCCTCGCAGCCGACGACGCACGGCTTCCCCCAACCCCGGGCGACGACGGCCGCGTGGCTCGCCTTGCCGCCGGTCGACGTCAGGATCCCCTGGGCCAGGTGCATCCCGGCGACGTCCTCGGGGCTGGTCTCCTTGCGGACGAGCATGAGCTGGGCCTTGGGATCCTCGGCGGCCAGCCTCACGGCCTCGGCGGCGGAGAGCACCACCCGGCCCACCGCCGCGCCGGGGCTGGCCGAGATCCCATCGGCCACCGCCCGATGGTTCTGCCGCGACTTCGGCTCGATCTGGGGCATCAGCAGGTGGTTCAGGCTCTCGGGATTGACGCGATTGACGGCGGTCTTCTCGTCGATCATCCCCTTCCTGGCCATCTCGACGGCGGTCCGGACGGCGGCCGTCCCGGTCCGCTTGCCGGTCCGGGTCTGGAGCATGTAGAGGGTGCCGTCCTGGACGGTGAACTCGATGTCCTGCATCTCTTTGTAGTGCGATTCGAGCTTCTGGCGGATGCCCATCAGCTGCTCGTAGACCTTGGGCATGTCGTCCTGGAGGCGGCTGATCGGCTCGGGGGTCCGGATCCCGGCGACGACGTCCTCGCCCTGGGCATTGATCAGGTAATCGCCGTAGAAGACGTCCTCCCCGGTATTCGGGTCGCGGGTGAAGGCGACGCCGGTCCCGGAGTTGCTGCCCATGTTGCCGAAGACCATCGCCTGGACGTTGACGGCCGTCCCCTTCAGGCCGGTAATTCGCTCGATCCGGCGATATTCGATCGCCTTGTGCCCCTCCCAGCTCCCGAAGACGGCCATGATGGCCGCCCAGAGCTGCTCCTGGGGATCCTGGGGGAAGTCCTTCCCGGTCCCCTTCTTGTAGACGGCCTTGTAACGACCCACCAGCAGCTTCATGTCGTCGCCGGAAAGCTCGGTGTCGAGCTTCACGCCGCGATCGGCCTTCAGCCCTTCGAGTTCGTGCTCGAACAGCTTGTGGTCGACTTCCATCACGACCGAGCCGAACATGTCGATCAGGCGGCGGTAGCCGTCGTAGGCGAACCGGACGTTGCCGGTCTTGCGGGCGAGGCCCTCGGTGGAGGCGTCGGAGAGGCCCAGGTTGAGGATCGTGTTCATCATCCCGGGCATCGACATCGCGGCGCCGGAGCGGACGCTGACCAGGAGCGGGTCGGCCGGGTCGCCGAGCCGGGCGCCCATCTGCTGCTCGACCTGCCGGATCGCCGCCTCGACCTGGGGGCGGACGGCTTCCGGAAGCGCCCGGCCGTTCTCGTAATAGGAGGCGCAGACTTCGGTGGTGATGGTGAATCCGGGGGGCACGGGGATGCCGATGACGCTCATCTCGGCCAGGTTGGCCCCCTTGCCGCCGAGCAGGGCCTTCATGTCGGCCTTGCCCTCGGCCTTGCCACCGCCGAACGTGTAAACGTACTTTTGCGAGTCGGACATCGGTCGTGCGAACTCCCTGGGATGCGAATCGCGACGGGCGGGCATCGGCCCGGCATCCCTGGCCCGGGGTCGCCCGCCCCTTCGTGGGTTGCTTGGCCCTCTGGAACGCTCGACGCTATCGCCCGGGGTCGCGTGCGTCAAGGCGCCAGCGACCCCCGCGCCGGCCGCGCGGCGCGGTCGCCCGGGCGGTCAGTCGACGGGCGGGCTCTTCGACCGGTCGGCACCGATCAGAAGACGGCCCCCCGGGTGGCCTCCCCTCCAGATGCCCCAGTCGACCGGGGCGATCCGGGCAATCCGCTTCAGGTTGGTCCCCTTGCGCCGGCCGGCCATGGCGGTCAATTCGGCCTCGCGCTCGACCCAGAGGCTCTCGGTCGCACGGTCGAAGAGCAACGGGCGATGGCCGATGAAGTACCCGCTATGGCCCATGATCACGCGTCGGCCGTGCTCGGCGGCCTCGAACACGGAGACGGCCCGTTGAGACGGGGTGAAGACGACGAGGATCGGGCGGTCGCCGGCCCGGTCGTTGACGGCCACGACCTTCTCCAGGACCCTCAGCGGATAGGCTGCGGGCCCGCCGTCCAGTTCCAGGCCCACCACGGGGGCCTCGTCGGGGATGCGTTGCCATCGGGGGCCCCCGCCCTGCTCGAAGATCGGGCGATCGATGGCCTGGATCGCGTCGCGGCCGATCGGGAGCGAGAGGCCCCGGCCGTCGAACTCGCGTCGCCCGAACCGGAACCATCGATCCGCGCCGTCCCTCCAGCCGGCCCAGAGCAGGGCCTCTTCACCGTCGTGGTGGAACCAGTCGGCCGGCCGGGACGCATAGCTCGGGATCGGGTTGATGTTGACGTAGCCGATCACGGCGTTGGCCCGGGCCGCCACCCGGTCGGATCGCAACTCCCGCCACTCGCCCCAGAGTGTCTGGCCCTGCTGGCCGATGAAGCCCAGCAGGGGAAGCAGCGCCACACACACCAGGCCCCGGGCCCAGGGCGAACGGGATTGCGGGCGGGCGGCGGACGACGGCGTGTCGTCCGGCCGGTCGACTCCGGCTTGGGCCATCGCTCGCGGCTCCTTCCGTTGTCCGTGATGTCCGATCCGACGATGCGCAGGCGGGCCTGAAGTGCGATCGGATGGTTATGACGCGCGAGGAACGGCCGGGTCGATCGGGCAACCGGGTTTTCGACAACGCCCCGCGACCGGCCACCGACCGGGACTCCTCCCCCGGGTCGCCGGTCAGAAGGCGCTCCCGCAGAGGATCCGGACGTTGGAGTAGGGGGTAAATTCCGCGGTCCGGATGATCCCCTTGACGCCGAGCGACTGCTCCTTGAACTCGTGGTGGGGGACCTCATCGACGTCGACTTCGCCGACGATCTTGAGGATCTCCTGGTAGAGCTTGGGGCTATATTCGTTGATCTCGGTGGCGACGGCGATCGATTCGATGACGAGTTCCTCGGCGACGGCCCGGAGGACGTCGAGGAATCGGGGGATCCCGGGGGTCAGGGTCAGGTCGATGACGTGACCGTCGGGCGGCAGGGGATATCCGGCGTCCACGATCAGGAGCTCGTCGAGGTGTCCGAGTTCGGCCAGGAGGGAGCAGATCGCGGGGTTGAGGATTCCACCTTTTTTCATCGGACCAGATCCCTTGCTGCGGGCCGGCGCGGGGAGCCGGCTATTTGACGGTCGAGAAACGGCCTGGGTGCACCGGACCGTGGTAGTATAACCACCCCGGCCGGTCGCCTCCATCCCCTTGAGGGGACGCCCCGCCCGGCGGATATCGACCCCCTCGTATCGGGAGCATTCCCCTGATGAGCCGGCTCAAGCTCCGTCGGTGGTGGCCGGCCTCGTTCTTCGGCCTGATCGCGGTCGGCACGATGCCGACGATCGGCCAGGTCCCGCCGAAGCCCTCCCCGGCCCGCTGGGATGCCCCTACCTCGCTGCTCGACCCCCGCCTGGAGCCGATCCGCCGGGCGTCCGCTGACTGGGCGCGCCGGGCGGGCCCCGACCGGGCGGTGGTGGACCAGGTCTGCCTGGTCCCCGACCTGCCGGCCTTCTTCGAGGCGATCGCCGCCTGGGACCGGGGGCATTATTTCCCGATCCTGATCGAGGACGTCGAGTCGAACCTCCGATTCATCCGGGCGTTCCGGCCCGCCCGGGTCGTCCGCCTGCCGAGGTCGGCCGCTCCCATCGCCGGGGGCCGGGCCTGGGATCGGGCCGTGGACGCGGTCGGGGCCTCCTGGAGAGACGGGCCGGGTCCGGTCGAAACTTCCCGGCGGGGCGACGCCGTCCCCAGAGACCTCGGGCCGACGCCGCCGGGCGTGGTCGTCTCGTCGCCCGACGCGCCGATGCTCGCCGGGGCGGTCGCACTGGCCGCCGGCCGGTTCCAGCCGCTCCTCCGGCTCGACCCGACCGGGCGGTTCGACGACCTCCTCTCCGGCTTCGAGATCGGGGCGTTCGACCGATCGCTCACCGGGGCGATCCGGGGCCGCGTGCCTTCCATCGAACAACTCGGCGACGACTGCGACTTCGTGACCCTGGCCGGCGATTATCCCTACCGCTACCGGGACGCCAAAGGAGAGTCCAATGCGGTCGACGACCGGATCGGCCGCCTGGCCGGCTCGGACCATCGATGGGCCTTCGCCGGCCGTCTGCTCGGCGACCCCAGGGCTTCGGTCTACCGGGCGATGTGCAGCCTGTTCCTCCAGCCCGAATCGGCCCTGTTGTTCAATGGTTATGACGAGGTGTCGTCGCCCTGGTCCGCCTACTCGATGAGGGACGCGGCGATCCGGCTCGAAGATCTGCTGACGACCTCGCACGTCTCGGGCGACAAGCTGGCCGGGATCGACGGCTGGCACGAGACGTTCGACCCGACCGGCCGATTCGGCCTGGTGATGATCAACTCGCACGGATCGCCGACGGTCTTCAACCTCCGGGGAGGCCCGGCCGCGGCGGCCGACATCCCGCGCGGGGTCCCGTCGGCCGTCCTGATGATCCACAGTTATTCCGCCGCGAGCCCGAACGACCCCGAGACGGTCGCCGGCCGATGGCTGGCCAACGGGTCCTTCATCTTCTACGGGTCGGTGAACGAGCCATTCCTGGCTTCGTTCCGGAACCCCCGGCTGGTGGCCGACCTGATCGCCGAGCATCTGCCGATCGTGGCGGCGGTGCGCACCACCCTCGCCGAGCCGTTCGGCCGACCCTGGCGGCTCGTCTACCTGGGCGACCCGCTCTACCGGATCAAGGGCCGGTCGGCCAACCCGGCCCGGCTCGACCGATGGGGCCCGACCGAGACCTGGCCGGCCGACGCCGGGCCGCCCCGACCGTCACCCGACGCCCCAGACGAGGCGAAATTCCGCCACGTCCTCGGGGCCTCGGTCGCCCGGCTCGGGGCCGATCCGCAAGACGCCGGGATGGACGACCTGGTCGAGGAACTGCTTGCGATCGATCGAGCCAGGCTCGATCCCGGATCCCGGGAGTCGTACGACGCTCTCCTGGCCGAGGTCCTCCTCCAGGCCAGGCGGCGTGGTGCCCTCCGCGCCCGGATCGCCACCATCCCCGAGGGGGAACGATCCGCCGCGCTCCGGAGGTGTCACGAAACCCTCCTGGCCATCGACCTGGCCCTGACGATCACCGGGGGCGATGCCGCGAGGTGCCGGGAAGCCTGGTCCGACCTGATCCGGTCCGACGCCTCCGCCGAGTTCAAGGAGCAATCCACCGTTCGGGTCGGCCGGCTGGCCGACACACCGCCCCGGCGCCTCGACTGGTCCGACCTGCTCCGATCGACGCTCCGGGGGCGGGCGAAGTCGCCCGAGGCCGGCGCCATCGCCGCCGAGTTGAAGCGGGTCGAGGAAGCTTCCCGGGGCGATCGGCCCCCCCCGGCCGGCCCTTGAAGGTTGGGACGCCATGTCTCAGGACACGAAGATCGAGTGGACCGATGTCACCTGGAATCCGATCCGGGGATGCACCAGGATCAGCCCCGGCTGCGCCCGATGCTACGCCGAGACGTTCGCCGAACGGTTCCGGGGAGTCCCCGGCCACCCCTACGAGCGGGGGTTCGACCTCCGCCGGGTCCCCGAGAAGCTCCTGGAGCCGTTCCGGCTCGCGGCCCCGAGGATGATCTTCGTCAATTCGATGAGCGACCTGTTCCACAAGGGCGTCTCCGACGATGACATCCTCGCCGTGGCCCGGGTGATGGCCCGGGCCGACTGGCATACTTACCAGATCCTCACGAAGCGGTCGGAGCGGATGCGCGACCTCCTCCGGACGAAGCTGGCCTTCGCGGCCGGCCTGCCCCACATCTGGTGGGGCGTCAGCGTCGAGGACCGCCGGCACGGCCTCCCGCGCGTCGGGCACCTCCGCGACGCGCCCGCCGGGCTCCGGATGCTCTCGGTCGAACCGCTCCTGGAAGACCTCGGGGCGATCGACCTGACCGGGATCGGCTGGGTGATCCTGGGCGGCGAGAGCGGGCCCGGGGCGCGACCCCTGGAAGAATCCTGGATCGTCGCCGTCCGCGACTCCTGCCGGGCTTCGGGCGTCCCGTTCTTCTTCAAGCAGTGGGGGGGAGTCCGCAAGGCCAGGGCGGGCCGGACGCTGCAGGGCTCGACCTGCGACGAGGTCCCCCCGCGATCGGCCCGGCCGATCCCGATCCTCCGCGACCGCCGCGCCCTGATCTCCGAGTTCGAGGCCCTCAAATTGATGGCCTGATCGGGGCGATCAGGGCGGGAGGTACCCGGCCGCGAGGGCGCGGAACGCCCGGACCTGCGACGCCTCCCAGGCGGCGTCGCGGCCCAACTCGTCCGCCATCAGCGACGCGATGACGGGGGCCGACTCGATCGCGGCGCGGGCGTCGAGGAACAGCCCCCGGGTCCGGCGGGCCAGGACGTCCTCCACCGTCCGGGCCAGCTCGAACCGGGCGGCCCAGACCACCTCGACCTTCCGGTCGGCCAGTCGCGGGTGGATCGGTTCGTCCCACTCGGGATGGCCTTCGAGGAGGGCCGACAGCCCCGGGGCGTCCGACCCGTAGATCGCGAACGGGCCTTCACCCGGCCCGGGAAGCCATCCCCGGAGGCGGAGCGACTCGGTCATCGAGGGCCGGCAGGGGAGCCCGGCCACCCCGGCGGCGCGGTCGACGGCGTCGGCGCCCATCTTCCGATAGGTCGTCCACTTGCCTCCGACGATCGAGACCAGACCCGAGCCGGAGACGGAAACGGCGTGCTCGCGCGAGAGGGACGCGGTCCGCCCCGCCGCGGCCTTCCCCAGGAGGGGCCGGAGCCCGGCGAAGGTGCTCCGGATGTCCTGGTACCCCGGCTTCCTGGAGAAATAACGGCCGGCGTGGGCCAGGAGATAATCGATCTCGGCGGCCGAAGGCCGGGGCTCGCGAGTGGCCGTCTCGACGGGCATGTCGGTCGTCCCCAGGAGGACGCGATCGCGCCAGGGGATCGCGAACAGGACCCTGCCGTCGTCGGTCCTCGGGATCATCACCGCGGCGTCGCCGGGCAGGAAGTCCCGATCGAGGATGACGTGCGATCCGCGGCTCGGGTCGATCGACGGCGCGACGCCCGGCTCGTCGAGCGACCGGACCGCGTCGGCCTCCACCCCGGTCGCGTTGACGACGGCCCTTGCCCTGATCCGGAATGCCTCGCCGGTCTCGGTGTCGCGGGCCTGGACCCCGGCGATCCGGCCCCTCTCCTTGATCAGCCCGACCGCGGCCATCGCGTTCAGCGCCACGCCCCCGAGGTCGAGGAGCGTCCGGGCCAGGGCGATGGCGAACCGGGAGTCGTCGAACTGGCCGTCGGCGTAGACGATCCCGCCGCGCAACCCCCGGGCCTCGAGCGTGGGCGCCCGCCGGAGGGCCCCGGTCCGGCCGACCGGCCGCGACCCGCCCAGGCCGGATCGGCCGGCGAGCAGGTCGTAGGCCTTGAGCCCGAGCCCGTAGTAGGCGAGCGCCCCGAAGGAGTAGGCCGGGACGAGGAAGTCGAGCCGGTGGACCAGGTGGGGGGCGTTCCGGAGCAGGACGGCCCTCTCGCGGAGGGCCTCGCGGACCAGGCGGAAGTTCCCCTGGGCGAGGTAGCGGACCCCGCCGTGGACGAGCTTGGTGCTCCGGCTCGACGTCCCCCGGGCGAAGTCGTCCGCCTCCAGGAGCAGGGCCGAATATCCGCGCGAGGCGGCGTCGACGGCCGTCCCCAGGCCGGTCGCGCCGCCACCGATGACGACGACGTCCCAGGTGGGTTCGTCCCGGACCCGGTCGAGCAGGGCCGCTCGCGATCCCACGTCAGACGGCCTTCCCTTCCAGGGCCCGGATCGCCTCGCGGACCCGGTCGGGGATCGGGCACGGCTCGGACCGGGCGTAGTCGTAGAGCACGAGGACCGCCGACCCCTCGGCCGCGACCGCCTTGGCCGACTCGCCGACGACCCGGTGCTCCAGGGTGAAGCTGGTCCGGCCGACCTGGACCGCCCGGGTCCCGACCCGGACCGCGTCGGGATAGGTCAGGGGGCGGCGGTAATCGCACCGGATCGACGCCAGGATCGGGCCGATCTCGCCGTGATCCGGCATCTCCCAAAGGCCGACCCGCCGGGTGTACTCGACCCGGGACGACTCGAACCACCGGAGATAGACCGTGTTGTTGACGTGGCGGAAGGCGTCCTGGTCGCCCCACTGGACGGGGAGCCCGATCGTCACGGGGAAGTCGGCGAGCGGGTCGTCGGGTTCGGGCACGATGACGGGCCTCGGTTCGATCCGATCCGGATCAGGGGAGTCGTTCGGACCGGCCCCGGGTCCGGTCGGTATGGGCGACGTAGACGAAGGTCGCCGAGGCGGTCGCGACGAGGTCGCCGGCGGAGGTCCGGACCTCGCCCTGCGCCACGGCGGTCTTCCGCCCGCCGTGGCGGATCTCGCTCGATGCCCGGAGGGTCTCGCCTTCGAGCGCGGGGCGGATGAAATGGACGTTGAGCTGGGCGGTGACCAGGTAATGGTCGGGCGGCGCCGATCGGGTCGCATCCATCCCCATCGCGGAGTCCAGGAGCGTGGCGATCACCCCGCCGTGGGCGATCCCGAGGGTCCGGAGGTGGCCCGCCCGGACGTCGATCGCCAGGCCGCCGGACTCGTCGACGCGGACTCCGAGGCGTTCAAGGAAGGTCAGGCGATGGGAATCATCCAGGCCGTTGAATTCGTCGGTCGGCAAGGTGGGTGGATCCTCAACGGTGGCGCCGGGCGGGTGGAATCGTCGCCCCACCAGCAGTTTAAGGTGGTGACCACGTCGCTGTCTGCCCTCCCCCCCGACCCCAGAACGGGAGAAACGTCCGATTTCAGCCGGACCGCCGTCCTTTTTCGGGTTTCGAGCGTATTTTAGAGAGGAGGGTTCGTTCCGATTCAAGGCAACTTCTCTCGTCGGAGCGGCCCCGTACAATTCCGACGAATCGACGAACAGGGAGGGGCCGGCCCGGTACCGCCCGACCTGCGGGACAGTTCGTCACCGGACACTTCATCGGTCGCGCGGGCTCTCGCCGCCGCCCGTCTCGCGACCCGGGATTACCCGGGCCCGGGGCCGTACCGTCTCCGATCGGCCCGGGGGTCGATCGGGTTCCCATCTCGGGGGTTCCTCCCATGAAAGACACCGAGGGCCGATGGCTGCGGCGCAAGGCGGCGATGGAGGCCGACCTTTCCAGGGTCTCGCCCGCGGCGCCCGCCGCGGGGCGGGTGTCCGGGGGGCCGACGCACCCGGCCCGGGCGACATCGGCGGTCGACCTCCGGAAGCGGATCGGGGCGACCGCTTTTGCGTTCCGGGGCTTCGACGTCGAGAACCTCGGCCGGAGCGTCGAGTTCCTCGACCATCCGGCCTTCGGGCCGATCGTCGGCCGGGTGCTGGCCGAGGCGTCCGAATTGTGCTCCGGTGCGATCCGCGCGAAGGTCGACCTCGCCGCGCACATCCGGTCGGGGGCCCGGACGTCGCTCGACACTTTCCCGCACGACGTGGCGACCATCGTGGCGATGGAGCTTGCCCAGTTAACCTTGCTTGAAGAGGTCTTCGGCGTCGCCGCCCGCGACGCCCGTCTGAGCTTCGGATACAGCATCGGCGAGCTATCGGCCCTGGTGTCCGGCGGCGTCTTCACGCTCGAACAGCTCCTGCCCGTCCCCCTGGGCTTGGCCCCCGACTGCGCCGAGCTGGCCGCCGACCTCACGATGGCCGTCCTCTTCACCCGCGGGCCGGCGCTCGACATGGCGGACGTGGAGCGGCTCTGCCGGTCGATCAGCAGCGAGGGACATGGGCTGATCGGACCTTCGGCGTTCCTGTCGCCGAACACGGCCCTGATCCTCGGCCAGGGGGCGACGATCGACCGGCTCGATGCGATCAAGGGGGAGCTGGTCGTCCCCAGGGCGCACAAGGTGATGCTCCGACGGAACGCGAACCGCTGGCCGCCGCTCCATTCGCCGCTGGTCTGGCAGCGGCACATCCCCAACCGGACGGCCATGGCCCTGTATCGGACCGGCGGCGGGCGCGCGAAGCCGAGGCCCGCCCTGGTCTCCTGCGTGACCGGGGAGGCGAGCTACGACTCGGGCAATGCCAGGGAACTGCTGACCGACTGGACCGACCACCCGCAACGGCTCTGGGACGTGATCGACCGGACGCTGGCGATGGGCGCCGAGGTGGTGATCCACGTCGGGCCCCGGCCGAACCTGATCCCGGCCACGTTCTCCCGGCTGGCCAATAATGTGAGCCGGCACCTGGGGAACCGCTACGTGCAGATGATCGGCCGGGGCGTCGCCAGCGGCTTGGGCCGGCACGGCTGGCTCGCCCGGCTCCTGCCGTCCTCGACTTCTTTGCTCCGGGCCCCTTACCTGGCGCATGTGATTCTGGAAGACTGGCTGCTGGAGCAGCCCCTGCCGGCGGTCGCGGTCGGGATGGCCGGGACGTCGACGATCGAGCCGGCCCCCTCCACGCGGACCTGAGGCCGGTCGCACCTCCTCTTCAAGGACCCGGTCGATGAGCCAGGACCTGCAAGAACCCGAGCCCCAGACGTTCGTCGAGACCGCGCTGAAGCTGGGCGGCAAGAGCGAGGAGGAGGCGCGGAAGACCGGCTCCCTGGACCGGGCCGACGAGCAGGTCGAGGGCCTGTTCGCGACCCGATACCAGACCGCCCACAGCCCGGTCCATCGCGCCGTCTGGGATCGCGACTTCCCCTCCGAGCTGTTCGAGATCACGACGCCGGCCGTCCCGCCCGCCTGCCGACGGGCGATGGATGCGTCGCTCGCGATCGTCCGCCGCCACGTCGCCGCCAGGACCCTGCTGAACGACCAGGGCAAGGTCGCCGATCCCGTCCTCCGCGAGCTGGGCCAGGCCGGCTACTGGGGGCTCCTGGTGGATCCCGAATACGGCGGATCGGGGACCCCGTTCGCGGCATTCGCCCCGTTCCTGACCGAGATGGCGACCGTCGACGCGACCGTCGCCGGGCTGGCCTCGGTCCACGGCTGCATCGGCGCCGTCGACCCGATCCGGTCGTTCGGCACGCCCGAGCAGAAGCGGCGATTCCTCCCCGGGCTGGCGGCCGGCGAGCGGCTCTCGGGCTTCGCCCTGACCGAGCCGGGCGCCGGGTCGGACCTGACCGCATTGCGGACCCGCGCGGTGCTCGACGGCGACAGCTACGTCGTCGACGGCGAGAAACTGTTCATCACCAACGCCGTCCCCGGCCGGACGATCGGCCTCGTCTGCCTGATCGACGACAGGCCGGCGGTCCTGATCGTCGACCTGCCCGACCATGAGGACGAGCACTTCCAGATCGTCAAATATGGCCTCTATGCCCTGAAGCATTCCTATAACAATGGCCTCCGGTTCCGCGACTTCCGCGTCCCGGCCGCCAACCGGCTGACCGTCGCGAAGGGGGACGGCCTGACGATCGCCTACCACGGGCTCAACCTCGGCCGGGTCGCCCTCTGCGCCAACGCCGCGGGGACGATGCGGACGATGCTGGCCAGCATCCTCCCGTGGGCGAAGTTCCGCAAGACCTACGGCGCCGCGATCGTCTCGCGCGAGCTGGTCCGCCGCCGGGTCGGTCGACTCGCCAGCCTGATCGTCGGGGCCGACGCGCTGGTGGCCTGGTGCTCGTGGCTGCTCGATCAGGGCTATCGGGGCGAGATGGAATGCACCGTGGCCAAGGTCTTCGGCTCCGAGGCGCAGAAGGAAGCGGCGATCGAGCTGTTCATGAAGACCCACGGCGGCCGGGCGTTCCTCCGCGGCCACCTGTTCGGCGACAACGTCCACGAGTATCTCGCCCCATGCATCTATGAGGGCGAGGGCGAGATGCTGGGCATGGCCTTCTTCAAGTCGCTGATCAAGGACTTCGGCAAGACCTACTTCGAGCCGATCGGCCTGGCCTTGCAGGCGGCCGGGATCCGCCAGCCGAACCCGCTCAACCCGGCGCATGCCTGGGCGCTCCGCAGGGCGATCGTCCCCTTCGCCCGATGGAGGATCGCGCAGGGGCTCGGAGGCCGGCGCCGTCCGACCCTCCCCGATCTCCCGCCCGCCCTGGCCGAGCACGCCCGATTCGCCGCCGAGGCGCTCGGTCGGAGCCGGCTGGAAGTCGCCTCCGTGATGAGCAAGCACCAGCTCAAGCTGGCCGATCGCCAGTGCCGGATGGCCGAGCTGTCGCAGAGGCTCCAGGATCTGGTCGTGATCCTGGCCACCGCCTGCTGGGCCGGCCGCCAGGACAACAAGCTGGTCCAGCTCGCCGCCGACGTCCTCTGCCAGGATCTCCGCCGGAAGCTCACCGGCGGGAGGCCGACCGATGCCTATTTCCGCGCCGTCACCAGGCTTGGCGCGGACGTCGCCGAGGGCGGCTTCGAGGCGATCGCGGGCGTCGATGCCGGCGAGATCCTGATGCCCTACTCGGCCTGAAGAATGTCCAGGTATGGACGATCGGCGATGGTCGACCCGATCGGCCATCATCCATCCGAGAGGCCCCTACACGCGGAGTCGCCATGACGAGCGCATTCCAGTTCGAGGAGCGGGGCGACGGGATCGGCCTGCTCACGATCGACCTGCCGGACAAGAAGGTCAACACGCTCTCCCAGGCCGTCCTGATGGAGCTGGGCGGGCTGGTCGCGAAGCTCAAGGGTCGGGCCGACCTCCGCGGCCTCCTGCTCCGGAGCGGCAAGCCCGGCCAGTTCATCGCCGGGGCCGACCTGAACGAGCTGGGTGCCCTGGCGTTCGCGACCAGGGAGCAGGTCGGACAGGCGGTCGCCCTCGGGCATCAGCTCTACGGCCAGGTCTCGCAGCTCCCATTCCCGACCGTCGCCCTCGTCGACGGCAACTGCATGGGCGGCGGGACCGAGCTGATCCTGGCGATGGACGACCGGATCGTCTCGGCGAGCCCCCAGACCAGGATCGCCCTTCCCGAGGTCAAGATCGGGATCATCCCCGGATGGGGCGGGACGCAGCGCCTCCCCCGTCTGATCGGTCTGAACGCGATCGAGATCATCTGCACGGGCGAGCCGGTCTCCGCCCAGAAGGCGGTCGAGCTGGGCCTCGCGTTCGACGCCGTGCCGGTCGAGCGGCTGGTCGAGGAAGGGGCCCGGCTGGTCGAGCACCATCAGAAGACGGGCGAATGGAAGGAGAATCGGAGGAGACGGCAGCAGCCGATCGGGCTGAGCCAGGATCAACACGCGTTCGCCTTCGCCACGGCCGAGGGGGCCATCCGGGCCAGGACCAAGGGCCAGTATCCGGCGCCCCTGGTCGCCCTCAGGGCGATCCGGGACGGGTGCAACCTCCCGCTCGACGAGGGGCTGAAGGTCGAGCGAGAAGGATCCCTGGAGGTGATGGGCTCGCCGATCGCGGCGAACCTGATCGCCATCTTCTTCATGCAAAACCGGCTCTCTCGCGACCCGGGCGTCGACCGCCCCGACGTCTCGCCGCGTGCGATCCGGAGGGTCGGCGTGGTCGGATCCGGCCTGATGGGGGCCGGGATCGCCGCGGCCCACGCGCGGTCGGGCCTGCCGACGGCGATGGTCGACGTCGACGACAGACGCCTCGCCGACGGGCTGAAGCGGGCCTCGGAGGTGGTCGCGAGCCGGATCAAGATCGGCCGGGCCACGCCGGACGATATGGCGAAGATGCTCGGCCTGCTGAGCACTTCCACCTCGACCGCCATCCTGGCCGACAGCGACCTCGTCATCGAGGCGATCACCGAGGACGAGGCGGCCAAGGGATTGACCTATCGCGAGCTGGCGAAGGTGATGAAGGATGGCGCCATCCTCGCGTCGAACACCTCGACGATCTCGATCACCCGGCTCGCCGAGTCGGCCCCGGCCCCCGACCGGTTCGCCGGGCTGCACTTCTTCAACCCGGTCGACCGGATGGAGCTGGTCGAGGTGATCCGGGGATCGAGGACGTCGGACGAGACGGTTGCCACCCTGGTCGCCCTGGCCAGGCAGGTTCGCAAGACGCCGATCGTGGTCAAGGACTGCGCCGGGTTCCTGGTGAACCGGGTCCTCCTGCCTTATATGAACGAGTCGTTGCAGCTCCTCCGCGAGGGCGTCCCGATGGACGCGATCGACGAGGCGGCCACGAAGTTCGGGATGCCGATGGGCCCGATCGCGCTGCATGACCTGGTCGGGCTCGACACGGCGGCGTATGCCGGCCAGGTGATGATCGACGCCTACCCCGACCGGACCGTGCCGACCCGCCTCCTGATGGACATGGTCAAGGCGGGCCGGCTCGGTCAGAAGTCGGGGGCCGGGTTCCGGAAGCACGCCGGCAAGAAGGCCGAGGCCGACCCGGCCTTCGCCCCGATCCTGGAGGGGCACCGGACGGCCGATCGGCCGTCGATGGGAACCGACGAGATCGCCGACCGGCTGTTCCTGCCGATGCTCCTGGAGGCGACCCGGGTCCTGGAAGAGGGGATCGTCCGCGAGCCGGCCGACGTCGACATGGGCCTGATCCTCGGGATCGGCTTCCCGCCCTTCAAGGGCGGCATCCTCCGATGGGCCGACTCCGTCGGCGCCGGCAAGCTGATCGATCGCCTGGAGCCGCTCCGGCCGCTCGGCAGGCGGTTCGAGCCGACCGAGACCCTGACCCGGCACGCCCGGACGGGCGAGGTGTTCTATCCGATCCCGAAGTTGAGCAAGGCCCCGGCGGGCGCCTGACTCGACCCAGGATTTATCACGCGGATTACCGAGCATCGAACACATAGGGGCGGATTCCCATGAGACATGCCGTGGTCATCGATGCCGTCCGGACGCCGGTCGGTCGGGCGTCGGCCGACAAGGGGATTTTTCGCGACGTCCGGGCGGAGGACCTGTCGGCGGGCGTGATCCGGGCGCTGGTGGAGCGGTCGAAGGTCGATCCCGGGCTGATCGAGGACGTCCGGTGGGGGTGCGTCCAGCAGCAGGGCGAGCAGGGCTTCGACGTCGCCCGGATCGCCGCGCTGGTGGCGGGCCTGCCGATCGAGGTGGGCGGCGTGACCGTGAACCGGAATTGCGGGTCGAGCCTCCAGGCGATCAACGACGCGGCCATGAGCGTCGCCGCGCTCTGCGAGGACGTCCAGATCGCCGGCGGGGTCGAGCACATGGACCACGTCCCGATGACGAAGGACTACAACCCCTCCCCCAGCCTGATCCGGCGGCACGGCGAGGCGATCATGCACATGGGATTGACCGCGGAATACCTCGCGGCGAAATACCGGATCTCCCGGAAGAGGCAGGACGAATTCGCCCTGAGGAGCCACCAGCTCGCCGCCGCCGCGACCGACTCGGGCAAGTTCCGCGGCGAGATCCTGCCGACCTGGGGGCGCGACGACCGGGGGCGCAAGGTCCTCCTCGATTCCGACCAGTGCATCCGCCGGGATACCTCGATCGAATCCCTGGGCGCCCTGGCCCCGGCGTTCAACCCGGCCGGGGGGTCGGTGACGGCCGGCAACAGCTCGCCGATCAACGTGGGCGCGGCGGCGCTCCTGGTCATGTCCGAGGACAAGGCCCGCGACCTGGGCCTGAGGCCGATGGCGAAGATCCGGTCGATGGCCGTGGCCGGCGTCGACCCCTCCGAGATGGGGATTGGCCCGGTCCCGGCGGTCCACAAGGCGCTCGCCCGGGCCGGGATTACGCTTGCCGACATCGATTGCATCGAGTTGAATGAAGCCTTCGCCGTCCAGGTGCTCTCGGTGTTGAAGCTCCTGGGCCTGACCGACGAGAAGGTCAATACGAGGGGCGGCGCGATCGCCATCGGTCACCCGCTCGGCGCCAGCGGCGCCCGGATCGCGACGACCCTTTTGCACCGGATGCGCGACGAGGGGGCCCGGTTCGGGCTGGCGACCATGTGCATCGGCCAGGGCCAGGGCGTGGCGACCATCTTCGAGGCGTGCGGAACGTGACCGGACGTCCGACCGATCAAACCCCCGGGGCGCGGCCGTGGATCATCGCAACCTCCCGACCGCCCACCGGGCGGTCGCCGGACGATTCGGCCCCCGCCCGGCCCTCCGATACCGGAAGTATGGTCTCTATCGCGACCTGTCCTGGTCCGACTACCGCCGGCAGGCCGACGAGGCGGCCGCCGGGCTGATCGCCCTGGGGATCGGGCCGGGCGACGCGGTCGCCGTCCTGTCCGAGAACCGCCACGAATGGCTGGTGGCCGACATCGCCATCCTCACCGCGGGCGCGGTCGGCGTGCCGCTCCACGCCCCCCTCGCCCCGCCTCAGGTCGAGTATCAGCTCCGCCACAGCCGGGCCAAGGCCGTCCTGGTGAGCACCCAAGCCCAGGCGGACAAGGTGATGGCCGTCCGGGATTCGCTCCCGGATCTCTCGATCCTGGTCACCTTCGACCCGGTGGACCTCGACGACCGGATCGCCCGCCGGTCGTGGGACGGATTGAAGCAGCTCGGCGCCACCGATCCCGCCGCGATGGCCGAGGCCCTCCGGCGCGAGTCGGGGCCGGTCCCGGATGACCTCGCCACCATCATCTATACCAGCGGGACCACCGGGCACCCGAAGGGCGTGATGCTCTCGCACGGCAACCTCCTGTCCAACGCCGGGGCGAGCTGCCTGCTCCTCGGCGTCGGCCCCGCCGAGGTCGCCCTGAGCTGGCTCCCTTACAGTCACATCTACGCGAGGACCTGCGACCATTACGCGACCCTCCTCGCCGGCGCCACCCTCTGCCTCGGGTCGATGGAGACGCTCCTGGGCGACTTCGTCGAGGCCCGGGCGACCCGGATGAACTCGGTCCCCCGGTTCTACGAGAAGGTCTGGACGGCCGTCGAGGCCCTGGAGCCGGCCGATCGGGCCCGGAGGCTCCGGGACGCCTTCGGCCCGGCCGTCCGGATGCTCTCCTCCGGCGGCGCCCCCCTGCCCCGCCACGTCGCCGACGGGTTCATCGAGGCGGGCCTGCCGCTCCTGGAAGGTTATGGGCTCACCGAATCCTCGCCGGTGATCAGCTTCAACGAGCCGAATGCCCACCGCGCCGGGACGGTCGGCCGGGCGATCCCCGGCGTCGAGGTCCGGATCGCCGACGACGGCGAGATCCTCACCCGGGGGCCTCACGTCATGCTCGGCTACTGGGAAGACCCGGAGGCCACGCGTTCGACGGTCGTCGACGGCTGGCTGCACACCGGCGACGTCGGGACGATCGACGCCGACGGCTACCTGACGATCACCGACCGCAAGAAGGACCTGATCATCACGTCCGGCGGCAAGAACATCGCGCCCGGCGAGCTGGAACGCCTCCTGGCGGCCGACCCTTACATCGACCAGGTCGTCGTCCACGGCGACCGCAAGCCGTTCGTCTCGGCCCTGATCGTCCCCAACTTCCCGGCGATCGAGGCCAAGGCCGCGGAACTCGGCTGCGGCGTCGAGGTCGAGGACGAGATGATCGTCTCGGGGCCCCTGCTGGCCTTCTTCGCCGATCGGGTCGAACGGATCATGCAGGCCGTCAGCCAGCCCGAACGTGTCCGCGCGTTCCTCCTGCTGGCCCGCCCATTCCGCGTCGACGCCGAGGAGCTGACGGCGACGCTCAAGGTCCGCCGCCGCCACATCCTCCGGGCTTACGAGGGCAAGCTGGAGGCCCTCTACGCCCGGCCGGGCCTCAAGGAGTGTTGAGCACGTAGATCTTGTTGTCCGAGCCCGCGACGGCCAGTTGCTTGCCGTCCGGGCTCCAGGCGACCCCATACGTCAGGAGGTTCGGCGCGAGCTTCTGGCGCGAGAGCACCTTGCCGGATTCGACCTCCCAGAACAGCAGATTTCCCCCATAACCGACCGACACGAGCCGCTTCCCGTCCGGGCTGAATGCCAGGCCGTAGACGTCGTCCGGGTGGCCGTCGAGCTTGCGGACCTCCTTGCCGTCGGCGACGTTCCAGAGGCGGATCGTCTTGTCGACCGATCCCGAGGCGAGCTGGGCGCCGTCGGGTCGGAATGCGAGGCAATAAACCGCCGCGCCGTGGCCTTCGCCCTTGCGCAGCTCCTTGCCGTCGGCCGGGTTCCAGAACTTGACCAGCTTGTCGTCGCCCCCGGTGGCCAGCACCTCGCCGTTGGGACTCCAGGCCACGGCGTAGACGACGTTGGCGTGCGCCTTCTCCATCGACCGGATCTGGGCCCCCTTGGCGACGTCCCAGAGTCGGGCGGTCGCGTCGGCCGAGCCGGTGAGGGCCCGGGTCGCGTCGGGCGACCAGGCGACGGCGTAGACCTGGCTCCCGTGACCGGCAAGGTTCTTCGAGGCGCCCGGGGCGACGACGGGCCAGGCCTTGATCGTCCGGTCCTCGGAGGCCGTCAGCAGGGTCGCGTTGTCGGGCAGGACGCCGACGGCCGAGATCGGCCCGGAATGGCCGGTCACGACCTGTCGCTCGGCCTTGGCCGGGTCGGTCGCGGCCAGGTCGAACGCCCGGGCCGAGCCGTCGGCCAGCCCCACCAGCAACGTCTTGTTGTCGCCCCCGACGGCGATCGACGTGACCGGGCCCGGGAGCGACGGGAGCGTCAGGAGCGGCTTGCCGTCGGCCAGGTTCCAGACGCGAACGGTCTTGTCGACCGACCCGGTGACGACCTTCAACCCGTCCCGCGTGATGGCGACCGCGCGGACGGCGTCGCCGTGGCCGGCGAGGGTCCGGAGTTCCTTGCCCGTGCCGATCTCGAAGATCTTGGCCGTCTTGTCCGCAGAGCCCGTCGCGACCTGCCCGCCGCCCGGGGCGACGGCGAGGGCCAGGACCGGCCCCCCGTGGCCGGCCAACACGCGGACGGCCGAGGGGATCCAGACCCGGACCCCCTGGTCTGCCACCCCGACGGCTACGGCCTTGCCGTCCGGCCCGAACCCGACCGGGGCGACCGCCCCGCCCAGATTCGTGAGGGCTTGCAGCTCCCGACCGTCGGCCGCGTCCCAGAATCGGGCCGAGCCGTCGGCCGACCCGGTCGCCACCCGCGCGGAGTCGGGCGAGAGGGCAACCGACGAGATCGGCCCGGCGGAGCCGGAAAGCGTCGCGAGCGACTTGCCGTCCGCGGTCGACCAGACCCGGGCCGTCTTGTCGGCCGAGCCCGTGACCAGCTTCGAACCGTCCCGGGCGAACGCCACAGCCTGCACCGGCTCGCCGTGCCCCGGGAAGTCGCGCACGACCGCCCCGGAGTTCAGGTCCCAGAGCTTCGCCGACCTGTCGGCCGAGGCCGAGGCGAGCCGATTGGCGTCGTTCGGCGCGAAGGCCAGGGCGTTGATCCGCCCCGAGTGCCCTTCGAGGGCCTTGACCTCCTTGCCGTCGGCGACGCCATAAAGGCGGACCTTGTTGTCCCCCATCCCGGCGGCGACCCGGGCCCCGTCGGCCTGGAAGGCGAGGGCGGTGACCGGGGCGGGGAGATTCTCGATGACCTTGATCTCCTTGCCGTCGGCGGCGTTCACCACCCGGATCGCCTTGCTCTCCAGCGCCAGGGCGACCTGCGACCCGTCGCCCCGGATCGCCAGGGCCACGATCGCCGGGCCGGGATGGGCGAACTCGGAGACCCGGGCACCGTCGGCGACGTTCCAGACCCGGAGGACCGGCTCGGGGCCGACGGTCGCCACACGGGCCCCGTCCGGGGAGAGGGCGAACAGCTTCGCCTTGACGTCGACCTTTCGAGGCTCGCCCGCCGGCAACTGCCAGATCCGGCCGAGGCCGTCGGAGCCCGCCGAGACGAGATGACGATGATCGGGCAGGTAGGCGAGCCCGAGCACGGTGTCGGAGGGGGTCTCGATCGTCCCCTGGGGGGTGCCGTCGTCGGCGTTCCAGAGCCGGATCGTCCGGGCCTTGTCGCCCGAGGCGATCTGGGCACCGTCGCCCCGCCAGGCGACCGATCCCACGTCCTCGGAGTGGCCGGCCAGGTCGCGGATTGGCTTCGAGGCGTCGAGGTCCCAGACTTTCACGATCCGCCCCGAAGCGGCGGCGAGTCGCTTGCCGTCGGGCTTCAGGGCGACCGACCGGACGCCTCCCGGGTGGTCCCCCAGCGTCTTCGAGGGCCCTCCGGAGGGGATCTCCCAGACCTTCGCGGTCTTGTCAAGGCCTCCCGAGAGGACCCGCTTGCCCTCCTTGTCAACGGCCACGCTCAGGACGATCCCGGCATGGCCCTCGAACTTCCTGGTTTCTTTCCGCGAGGCGACGTCCCAGATCCGGACCGTACTGTCGAAGCCCCCCGAGACGAGAGACTTGCCGTCGGGCGTCCAGGCGACCGAATAAACCGCCTCGGATTGGCCGTCGAGGGTCCCGACGATCGTGGCCGCCGGCTGTTGCGCCGAGGCGCCGGCGACCACCATGGTCGTGGCCGCCGCGGCGAGGGCCTTGCGGAGGGACGAGGCTGGGGAAGACATCCGGTCGACTCCTGATGTACGGTCGGGGCCGGTTGGCGGCCCGGGGCGTCCCTTTGCCCCGCCGAACATAGGGGACCGCGTTCGCCCGTGCAACGGCCTACCGGAACGGGGCCGGAGGCGTCGGCAATCAAGGCCCCCCCGGTTCGCGCGACTCCCAGGCGTCGAGTTCGAGCCACGGGCCTCGACTCCGGAACGTCGGCGGGGGCAGGGATTCGGCCAGCGCCAGCGCCTCGGCGTGCGCGAGGCCGTCTCGGCGGGTGCCCGACCCCCGGAAGATCCGGAGGCCTCGACTCCTGGCCAGGATCTCGCGACGGCTCCGACCTCGCGGAGCGTCCGGCCAGGGGCCGGGCTGCTCGCGGAAGTCGAAGAAGACGGGGAGGATTCGGGCCATGTACGTCCAGTAGTCCGGGTTGTCGGTCTGGACGACGAACAGTCCGCCCGGGCCGAGGGCTCGATGGACGTCGGCGACGAAGCGGGGCGTGATCAGCCGGAGGTGCGCCTGTCGTGGGTCGTGGTAGGGCTGGGGGTGATAGAGGTGGACCTCGGTGACGGCAGACGCCGAGACATACGCACGGATCAGCGTCTGGGCGTCCTTGACCGCGAACCGGACGTTGTGCAAGCCGCGTTGGTTGGCCCGGCGGGTCGCGTATCGGATCACGACCGGAAGGATGTCGCTCCCCAGGTGGTCGTGATCGGGCCGGGTCAGGGCGCTCTGGATCGTGAATCGCCCGTTGCCGGAGCCCAGTTCGAGGACCATCGGCGCGACCCGGCCGAACATCGCGGCGAAGTCCAGCGGGCCGGGCGGGGGCAGGCGTTTGATCGCCGTCCGGGCCCATCGCTCCTCGGGCAGGATCTCCCCGGGGATCGGCACGCCGAATTCTTCCTCGATCATGGCGTCCACTCCGCCCGGCCCGGCGGCTCAGGAGAAGATCGATTCGACGAACACCTCGGGGTCGAACGGCTGGAGGTCATCGATCCCCTCGCCGATCCCGACGAATTTGACGGGGAGGTCCATCGCCTGGCGGACCGCGACGACCACGCCCCCCTTGGCGGTGCCGTCGAGTTTGGTGAGGATGACCCCCGTGCAGCCGATCGACCTGGTGAAGACCTCGGCCTGTCGGATCGCATTCTGGCCGTTGGTCGCGTCGAGGACCAGGAGGACCTCGTGCGGCGCCCCGACGATCTTGCGGGCGAGCACCTGTCGGACCTTCTCCAGCTCTCGCATCAGGTGCGACTGGGTGTGGAGCCGGCCGGCGGTGTCGACGATCAGGACGTCGACCTGGCGGGCCAGGGCGCGGTCGCAGGCGTCGTGGGCCACGCTGGCGGGGTCGGCGTTGGGCGCCCCCCGGACGATGTCGGAGCCCGACCGCTCGGCCCAGATCGTCAGCTGATCGGCGGCCGCGGCGCGGAAGGTGTCGCAGGCGGCCAGCAGGATCGACTTCCCCTCGCCCTTGAGCCGCTGGGCCAGCTTGGCGATGGACGTCGTCTTGCCCGACCCGTTGATCCCGGCGATCAGGTAGACCGTCGGCTTCGCCGCCGAGACGGCCAGGGCCCCCGGCCTGGGATCGACCAGGAGCGCCTTGAGTTCGCCCTTGATCAGGTCGATCAGCTCCTGGTCGGCCGTCCGGTCGGCATAGGCCTCCCGGACGCGGTCGGTGACCTTGCGGGTGGATGCCACGCCGACATCGGCCTGGATCAGGGTGGCCTCCAGCCGGTCGAGGAAGTCCTGATCGACCTTCCGCCCGAGCCAGGACCGGAAGTCGAACAGCCGGGCCGTCCGGGACAGCCCCTTCTTGAATCGATCGACGAGATCCTTGAACGCCATGATGCTCACGGATTTGGGGGTGGACCGGCGGGTCGCCCCGATACGACCCCTCCTGTTCATCGATCGGTCGAGGACGCCCCTCGGGCCGGGCCCCGCGCCCGCCGGAGACGTTCCAGGTCGGCCCCGGGCGTGGTGATGACGCCAACCCACCGGCCGGGTCGGTCGGGAGCGTGGAAGTCGGAACCGGCGATCGGGGCCAGGCCGAACTCGTCGGCCCAGTCGCGCCAACGGCGGCCCAGCCTCGGGCCGATTCCCGGGCCGTCGACCTCGATCGCCCCGAGGCCGGCGTCGACCATCTCGCGCAAGGTGCTCGATCGCAGATCATAGGGCGGATGGGCCAGCCCGGCAACCCCGCCGGCCCGCCGGATCAGGGCGATGGCCTCGGCCCAGGGGAGCCTCGGCTTCTCGACCTGGGCCGGGCCCCCGTCGCCGAGGTATCGGGCGAACGCCTCGCGATGGCCGGCGACCTGCCCGGTCCGGGCCAGCCAGTCGGCCAGGTGCTTGCGGCCCAGGGTCGCCCGGGGGAAGGTCGCCCGGATTGTCGCCAGGTCGACGCCCAGGCCCAGCCCCGCCAGCCGGTCCGCCATCGCGACGATCCTGCGGTCGCGGGCGCCCCGGAGGCCCGTCGTGGCGGCGACGAGGTCGGGGTCGTCGTCGCGGACGAAATGGCCGAGGATGTGAAGTTCTCGTCCATCCCGACCGGCGGTCAGCTCGACGCCGGGGATCAGCTCCAGGCCGAGGCGATCGGCCTCGGGCCGGGCCACGGCGATCGCCGAGAGCGTGTCGTGGTCGGTGATCGCCAGCGCCGAGAGCCCGACGTTGGCGGCCGCCCGGACGACCTCGCCGGGCGAGCAGCCGCCATCGGAATGGGTGGTGTGGATGTGGAGATCCGCCGCCGGTGGGAGTGCCGGCCGTCGACGGCCCCGGGCGGTATTCCTGAGAGGGCGGCCCAAGACGATCAGGCCCCCTCGGGCGTCGGGGCGAGGGGATCGCCCTCGGCCGGCCCGGCCCCAGGGCCTGGCGGCCCCTCGGGGGAGATTTCTGCCGACGCGGAGGGGGCACCGGCCTGGGAGGATCCGGCGACCTGGAGCCGGTCGAGGATCCCGTTGACGAACCGGCTCGATTGCGCGGTGCTGTACCGCTTGGCCAGCTCCAGCGCCTCGTTGATCGCCACCTTGGTCGGGACATCGGCGCAATAGAGCAACTCGAAGGCTCCGAGCCGGAGGATGTTCCGATCGATGGCGGCCATCCGGTCGAGCCGCCAGTTCTCGGCGACTTCCGAGATCAGCGAGTCGATCCGCCCCTGGTGCTCACGGACCCCCACGATCAGCGCGGAAGCGAAGGCACAGAGCTTCGGCTCGCGAAGCCGACGCCGGATGAAGCGCTCGACCTCGGCCTGTCCCTGGCCGGGGTTCTGCTCCTGTTGATAGAGGACCTGGAGGGCGATCTCTCGTCCTCGGGTGCGTCGAGTCATGGGTGCCTTGGGGCCTGGGCCCTCGGGATCATGCCGGTCCTGGCTTCGCGGACCCGCGGCGGATGCTCCGATCCGATCATACGCCAGGGCCGACCCGGCCGTGAAGGCCAGACGAAGGCACCCCGATCACGACGGGCACCCCTACCCGTCATCGGCGGGCGTCGGCCATGAGCGCCTTGTAGGCGGCGACGGCCATCCGGTCGCATGCTTCGTTCTCGGGGTGGCCATTGTGCCCGAGCACGATCTTCACGGCGACATCGTGCTCGGCCAGGAGCCCATCCAGCCGCTGCCAGAGGTCGAGGTTGACGACGGGCTTGAATCCCTTGCCCTCCTTGCGACGCCACCCCTGCGCCTTCCACTTCGGCATCCAGTCGCGGAGCCCCTTGCCGACGTACTCGCTGTCGGTCACCAGTTCGACCCGGCATCGTCGCCTGAGGGAGGCCAGGCCCTCGATGGCCCCGCTCAATTCCATCCGGTTGTTGGTCGTGGCGGCCTCGGCGCCCGAGGCGTCGATGATCTTGCCGCTGGCCGGGTGCTGGAGGATATAGGCCCAGCCGCCGGGACCGGGATTGCCGGAGCAGGCGCCATCGGTGAACAGGCGGACGAGGTCGGGCGGGGCCGTGGAATCGGGCGTCATCCGTGCAAGGATCCTTCGGGGGCGCGACGGTCGAGGCCGGGCGGGCGGCGGGCCCGCCCGGCCTGGGTCCGGATCGATCCGGACGGCCGGCCCAGGCTATCCGAAACGGGCCTTGCGACTCAATACTTCCGGACGACCCCGACCAGGACTCCGATGATCTCGACCTTATCTCGGAAGATCGGCTTCATCGTCTTGTTGGCCGGTTCCAGGCGGACGCGGTTCTTCTCCTTGAAGATCCGCTTGAGGGTCGCCTCGCCGTCGTCGTCGCGGACGGCGACGATCTGACCGTCCCGGGCATGCTCTTGCTTATGGATGATCACGTAATCGCCGTCGGCGATGTGCTCCTCGATCATCGACTCGCCGGTGACGCGGAGGGCGAACTTGTCGTCGGCCCCCTCCCACTCGGTGAATGCCAGTTCCTCGTCGATCTGCTCGATCGCCTCGATCGGGGCACCGGCGGCGATCCGGCCCATCAGCTTCACGCCGGAAGGCGCCGGCGCGCTGGTCGGGTCGTCGAGGAGCTGGATCGCGCGCGACATGTTCGGCTCTCGGTTGATCAGGCCCTTCTTCTGAAGCGCCTTGAGGTGGCACATCACCCCGTTGGGGCTCTTGATCTCGAACTGGTTGCCGATCTCTCGGACCGTCGGGCCATAGCCCCGGCCCTGGATCTTGCTGCGAATGAAGATGTAGATCTCGCGTTGTCGGGACGTCAGCGAGTCGAGGTCGGCCATGAGAGGTCACTCCGAAGGGAGGAGGGGTCGATCCTTCGGCCCTCCGAGGATCCCCCGCGTCCGGTTGGCGGGGTGGGGTCATCCGGGCGACGCTCGTTTGCGATCGGATGATCACCATAAGACGGGCGATCACCAGATGACCCTTTGACCGCTAATGTACACCGGTCGCCTGGTGCTGGCGAGAACAATCCGGGAAAATCCGAGTTACCCCGGCCGGGGGCTTCGGGGAAAACATGCGACCCGGGGCGGTCGAGTGAAACCACGGGCCGTGACCCTGCATCGACGGAGCGACCGATGAGCGAGCCGAGCCCGTCTCCGACCCGAATCCTGGCCCTGCACGCCCACCCGGACGACATCGAATTCCAGTGCGCCGGCACCCTGGCCCTGCTCGCCGGCGCCGGATGCCACCTGACCCTGGCCACGATGACCCCCGGCGATTGCGGGAGCGCCGACCGGACGCCCGAGGCGATCGCCGACGTCCGACGGGCCGAAGCCAGGGCGTCGGCCGACCTGATCGGCGCCGAATACGCCTGCCTGGAATTCCGCGACTTGGCGATCTTCGACGACGATGAGTCACGCCGGAGGGTCGTCGAGGCGCTCCGCCGGGCCCGCCCGGACGTCGTCCTGACGGCCCCGCCGGTCGACTATCTCTGCGATCACGAGGCGACGAGCCGCCTGGTCCGCGACGCCTGCTTCGCCGCCACCCTCCGGAACTACGCGACCCGCCAGTGGGAGCCGGCACCCCGCCTGGCGAAGATCCCCCACCTCTATTACGTCGACGCCCTCGAAGGGCGCGACCGCGACGCCCTTCCCGTGCCCGCCGGGTTCCGGGTCGACGTCTCCCGGGTCGTCGACCTCAAGCGGCGGATGCTCGCCTGTCACGCCAGCCAGCGCGACTGGCTCCTGAACCAGCACGGGATCGACGAATACCTCGACGCCCAGGCCCGATGGGGGGCCGCCCGGGGGGCCGAGATCGGCGTCGACCACGCCGAGGCGTTCCGCCAGTACCTCGGCCACGCCTACCCCGCCGACAACCTCCTCCTCGCCCTGATCGGCCAAGACGGGCGGGGCGGCCCGGCGCCGAAGGGACGTGGGTGAATCCCCTCAGTCCCGTTCGAAGGTGGGCTTCCGATACGCCGGAAGCATCAAGCGATCCGGCAGATCGGGCAAGATCTGCTTGAGCTTCGCGAAGTCAGCGATGCCGTTGACCAGGCCCCAGGTCTTCCCCTCGTCGGCCGTCACGCCGACCACGTAACCATCGGCCCGGACCTTCCCGCCGGGGGCCTTCATTTCGAGCCGGAAGGGCACGACGATGTAAACCTCGGTCCCATGCCGGACCGGATCCGAAGGCTCCTCGACGATGGCCGAGCGATACCCGATGCCCTCCTCCTTCATCTGCCTGAATGTCACTTCCATCGCGGCGATCATCTTGTCCCGCCCGCCGCCCAGTTCTATGACCCGGGGATGTGTGAGGTCGAGGATCTTTTCGAAGGACCCCTTGACCGTCGCATCGCTGAGCTCCTGCGTCCTGGCCTTCGCCCCTTTCTTGAGGGCCGCATCGTCGGCCATCCCCGATGCGCAGCAGATCAGGACGAGGGCCAAGGTTGAGCGAAGATTCATCGGGCGTCTCCGGGGGTGGGAAGGCAGGGCCGCGAACCCGGACGGATCCGGGGGACGAGGGGCGGATCAATCGCCGGGCTCGGGCTCGTCGCGGGCGAACGGGACCTTCGCATAGATGTCCCTCAGGGCGACCTGACAATCGATCGACGCCAACCGGAGCGACTCGTCGAGACGGTCCCAGATCCTCAAGAACCATCCATCTCCCTGCTTCTCGAAATGCTCCACATGGACCTTATCTTGTGAGATGAGGACATATTCACGGAGCGAGTCGAGGCGTCGATATTTCTCGAACTTGCCGCCCCGATCCCAGGACTCGGTCGAGGGTGAGAGGATCTCGACGATCGCGGCCGGATTCAGCAGGGTGTCGAACTCGCCATCCGCGAATTGCGGTTCGCCGCAGACGACCGCGAGATCGGGGTAGGTGTAGGAACTGCTGGATGGGTCGCGGACGCGCATGTCGGCGATGTAGAGCTCGCACGGGCGATCTCGGAGCTGATTCCCCAACTCGAGGGCGAGGTTCACGGCGATTAGGTTATGTGGGCGCCTAGCACCCGACATCGCGTAGATCTGGCCGTCGTGATACTCGCTCTTGAACTCGGCGGCCCGCTCGCGGGCGAGATATTCTTCCGGCGTGATATAAGTCTTCTTGGCGGCCGACGACATCGCGACCTCCTCGGGGGTCAGGGCGAGACGTAGTCGATCAACTGGGCCAGGAGCCCTCGGAGGTCCTTGCGGTGGACGATCCGGTCGAGGAAGCCGTGCTGGAGCAGGAATTCGCTGGTCTGGAACCCTTCGGGGAGCTGGACCCGGACGGTCTGGGCGATGACCTTGGGGCCGGCGAAGCCGATCAGGGCCTTGGGCTCGGCGAGGATGATATCGCCGAGCGAGGCGAAGCTGGCGGCGACCCCGCCCATGGTGGGGTGGGTGAGCACGCTGATGTAGAGGGCACCGGCCTCGGCGTGGCGGGCCAGGGCGGCGGACACCTTGGCCATCTGCATCAGCGAGAAGATCCCCTCGTGCATCCGGGCGCCACCCCCGGAGCCGGAGACGATCACCAGCGGAAGCTTCTGGCGGGTCGCCTCCTCTATGGCCCGCGTCAGCTTCTCGCCGACGACGGAGCCCATGCTCCCCATGATGAAGCCGCTGTCGGTCGCCCCGAAGACGATCCGAATCCCCTTGATGAACCCCTGGCCGACGACGGCCGCCTCGTTCAGGCCGGTCCGCTCCTGCTCGGCCTTGACCCGATCGGGGTAGGGGCGGCGGTCGTTGAAGCCGAGCGGGTCGCCGGGCCGGAGGTCGGCGAACCACTCCTCGAAGGTGTCGTCGTCGAGGATCTGGGCGACCCGTTCGAAGGCCGAGAGCGGGAAATGGTGGTCGCAATCCGGGCAGACGTTCTGGTTCTCGACGACCTGCTTGCGGAACAGCGTGGCCCCGCAACCGTCGCACCGCATGAAGACGCCTTCGGGGACCCTCTTCGGCTCGAAATGCCCGTACCAGGCGTTGGGGGAGCTTCCGCGTTTACCGGCCATGGTCGGGAAGGCTCCTTCGGCGGCGTTCGGCATGGGGCATCCGGCCTTTTCGAGTCGAAATGCGGGGAGATGGCGGACCTGGCCCTCGGCGGGCTGACGGCTCAGGCGGGGTCGCCGTCACGGCCCCACTCGGGCCCGATGGTGATCTTCTCGAACCCGCCGGTCGGGACGTGATCGGCGAGCTGGACCCGGGGGTCGCAACGGAGATAGCAGGCGATGAATTGAGCGATCGGCTCGCACGCGACCAGCCCGATCGCCTCGTCGCGGTGGCGCTTGACGAGCGGTTTCAGCGCCGCCTTGATCCGCCGCATGGCCCCCTCGACCGGCTCGCCGTGGGGCGGGCTGACCGTGCACGGGTCATCGATCCACTGGCGGAAGACCTTGAGATGACGACGCTTGATCTCGTCGACCTGCAGCCCTTGCCAGAGCCCCTGGTCGAGGTTGCGCAGCTCTTCGACCCGGCGGGGGCGGAGGCCCAGGGCGCGGCCGACGGCCTCGGCGGTCCGGACGGCATTCTCGCTCGGCCCGCAGTAGAGGGCGGCCAGCTCGACCCCGAAGAACGGCTCGGCCAGCTTCTCCGCCAGCTCGGCCACCTCGGCCCATCCTCGGTCGCTGAGGGGGACGTCGAGCACGCCGAGGACGCGATTCTGCTCGTCGTAGACCGTGGCGCCGGGCCGGATCAGGACGACCTGGGTCATCCGCGTGACGGCGGCCCGGCCGATCGGGCCGGGGCACTGCCTCGCTCGGACCCGCGGCGGATCCCCTCGGCCAGCTCGGCCAGGGCCGCCGCGTAATTGCCATCGGGCCGGAAGACGCCGGAACCGACCACCATCTGCGACACGCCGGCGGCCACGGCATCGGCCGCCGTGTCGGGCTTGATCCCGCCGTCGATCGAGATCCAGAGACCGGGCCGGCCGGCTCGCAGGGAACGGACCTTGTCGAGCACCGACGCGTCGAACTTCTGGCCGCCGAAGCCGGGCATCACGCTCATGACCAGGACCGCGTCGACCTGATCGAGGTAGGGCTCGATGGCGGAGAGCGGCGTCGGCGGATTCAGGGCGAGCGACGCCCGACAGCCCGCCGACTTGATCCGCCGGATCAGGGCGGTCGGCTCGGGGACCGCCTCGATCTGGAAGACGATCACGTCGCAGCCGGCCTTGACATAGTCGTCGAGATAGCGGCCGGGGTCCGACATCATGAGGTGGGCGTCGAACGGGTAGTCGGTCCGCTTCCGCCAGTCGGCGATCACCGGGGCGCCGTAGCTGAGATTGGGGACGAAGTGGCCGTCCATCACGTCCAGGTGGACGGCGACGACTCCATCACGCTTGAGGGCGTCGAGTTCCTCGCCCACACGCGAGAAGTCGCAGTTGAGGAGCGAGGGCGTCACGAACGGGCGGGAGGCCGCATCCCAGGCCGCAAGCCTGGCCGCACGTCCCGCCGGAGACCGGAGATCGTCCCCCATCCGTCGATTCGCTTTCCGGTTGCGAGGGTCCGAGCGGGGACCGGTCGCCGCCCGAACGGACGGGCGGGAGGTCCCCGTGGCTTAACGATCGGGTATCACCCGCAGCGAGTTGAACGATTTCCCCTCAAGGCATTCCAGGAACGCCCCGCCGCCGGTCGAGACGTGACTCACCTTATCGGCGAACCCGAACTGCTCGACCGCCTCGGCCGTCTCGCCGCCGCCGACCACGGTCACACCCCGGGAGTCGGCCAGGGCCCTGGCGACGCCCACCGTCCCCTTGCGGAACGGCTCGTCTTCGAACTTGCCCATCGGCCCGTTCCAGACCACGGTCCCGGCCGACCTGATCATGTCCCCGTACAGCTGGACGGTCGCCGGCCCGATGTCGATCCCGATCCCATCGTCCGGCAGGTCCGACCCTTCGACCACCCGCGTCCTGGAAGACGGATCCAGCGAGTCGGCCACGAGGTGGTCGACCGGCAGGACGAGCTTCGGCCCGGCCAAGGCCAGCAAGTGCCGCGCCTCGTCGAGCTTGTCGGCCTCGACCCGGCTCTTGCCGATTGCATGCCCCTGGGCCTTGAGGAACGTGTACGTCATCGCCCCGCCGACCAGCAGCCTGTCGATCCTGGGCAGGAGGTTCTCGATCACCCCGATCTTGTCCGAGACCTTGGCTCCCCCCATGACGGCGACCATGGGGGGCTTCGGGTGCTTCAGCAGGGTGTCCAGGATCTGTAATTCCTTCTCGATCAGGAAACCGATCCCGCGAGCCTCGGCCGGGAACTGCTCGGGGACGGCGACCATGGACGCCTCGTCGCGATGGCAGGTGCCGAAAGCATCGTTGACGTAGGCGTCGGCCAGGGCCGCCAACTCACCGGCGAATACCGGGTCTCCCTTCTTCTCACCCTTGTTGAACCGGACATTCTCCAGGACCAGCACGCCGCCCGGCCCGAGCGCGGCCGCGGCGGCCCTGGCCCCGGGCCCGACGGTGTCGTCGACCTTCAGCACGGGACGCCCGAGCAGCTCCTGGAGCCGGGCCGCGACGCGGTCGAGCTTGAACGGGGCGTCATGGGCGGGGTCGCCCGTCGGCCGGCCGAGGTGGCTGACCAGGATCAACGAGGCGCCCCGCTCCAGCGCGTGGTGCAACGTCGGCAGCGCGGCCCGGATCCGACGATCGTCGGAAACCCCGCCCTCCTTCGTCTGGGGGACGTTGAAGTCCACCCGGACCAGCACCTTGCGTCCGTCCAGGGCCAGGTCGCGGATCGTCTGCTTGGGCAAGGCGGTGGTCCTCAGGGGATGCGATGCGGGCCGGTGGAGGTCAGTCCATCCGTCCCGGACGATGACCGGCGAGCGGGCCCGATCAGCCCAGGTGAGCGACCTTGGTGATCAACTCGGCGGTCCGCGTGGAGTAGCCCCACTCGTTGTCGTACCAGGCGATCGTCTTGACCAGGTTGCCGCCGATCACGTTGGTCCAGTCGGCCATGAAGATGCACGAGTGCGGGTTGCCGATGATATCGCTGGAGACCAGCGGGTCGGTCGCGTACTCGATGATCCCCTTGAGAGGCCCGTCGGCGGCGGCCTTCATCGCGGCGTTGACTTCCTCCTTGGTCACGTCCCGGCGCAGGAGCGAGGTCAGGTCGGTGATGCTGCCGTCGGGCACGGGGACGCGGAGCGCGTAGCCGGTGAGCTTGCCGTTGAGGTCGGGGATCACCTCGCCGACGGCCTTCGCCGCCCCGGTGGAAGACGGGATGATGTTGATCGCCGCCCCTCGGGCCCGGTAGGGGTCGGTATGGACCTGGTCGGCCACGCGTTGGTCGTTGGTGTAGGCGTGGCAGGTGGTCATCAACCCCTTCTCGATCCCGAACGACTCGTGCAGGACCTTGGCCATCGGGGCCAGGCAATTGGTGGTGCACGAGGCGTTGGAGATGATCCGGTCGCTTGCCTTGAGGGTGTGGTCATTGACGCCCAGGACAATCGTGGCGTCGAGCTTGTCCTTGGCCGGTGCGCTGAGGATCACCCGCTCGGCGCCGGCGTCGATGTGCTTCTGAAGGCCGGCCTTGCTCGTGAAGATGCCGGTCGACTCCAGCGCCACCTTGCAGCCCAGCGCCTTCCAAGGGAGGTTTGCCGGATCCTTCTCGGTCGTGATCTTGATGTGCTGGCCGTTGACAATCAGCCCGCCCTCGGCGACCTCGACGGTGCCGTCGAATTTGCCGTGGACGCTGTCGTATTTGAGGAGCAGGGCCAGATGCTTTGCGTCCGAGAGGTCGTTGATCGCGACGATCTCGAAATCCTTCGGCTGGGCGATCATGGCCCGGAAAACCAACCGACCGATCCGACCGAACCCATTGATCCCGACTCGAACCGCCATTCGTGCCATCTCCAGTCGTCCATCGTTCCGTCGCGAAGGTCGCCTCGCCTGGCTTCCGTTGTCCCGGCCGAGTTCCGACTCGGGGCGCGGATCTCCACCGGCGGGCGACCGAAGCACGGATTATAGGCGGGCCTGAGACACTCTGTCAACGAGGGCACAGGCCCGGCGTCGATCCGCCGATCCGGCAATGATGCGACCCCGGCGAGGGCCGGGGTCGCGCAGGGTCTGGTCCGGAAGAACTCAACTACAGGCCGCCCGGATCAGGGGTTGACGATGCCGGGCGAGGGGTTAATAAGCTTCGGATCGGTACCGGGAGAGGGTTTGGTGGTCCCAGGGGTCGTGTCGTTCGCCGGGTGAAGGTGCTTCGGGTCGAGCCCGTTGAAGATCGCCGTCGGATTCTCGACCGGGGGCGGGGGGGGTGTGTCGGCGTTGGCCTTGGGATCATTGGACTGTCCCAGGACCTTGTCGCGCGACTCGACCATGATCGGCAGCAGGTCGCGATAGATCGCCCGCCGCTTCGGGGTGTTGGCGGGCGCGAAACGCAGGTTATAGGCGTGCATGAACCCGATGAGATTCCCGGTGGTCGTGTTCTGGATCTTCTCGAGTTCGGCCAGGACCGCCTCGACATTGGGCCGTTCGAGCATCCTCGACATCGCGGCCAACCCCTTGAGGTAATTGATCGCCTGGTTGTGGTCGGGATTACCCTTGGGGATCGCGGCGTCGACCTTCTGGTAGAGGCGGGCGACCGAATTACGGACCCGGGTGATGGTTTCGGGCTTGAGCGAACCGCCATCCTTGTCCTCGGCGAGGGCATCGTCGACCGCCTTCTGGTATTCCTCCCGCTCGGGCCGGAAGCTCTCGGCTCGGAGGGGCAGCGGCCAGTTCTTGGGGTCGGTCAGCTCGTCGAGCGACAGGGTGATGGCGTCGGTCTCGTCGCGGAACGGGATGTCGCGGATCGCGCCCGACTGGACCGTCGCGTTGGCCAGGCGGAACGAGGAGCCGTGCATCACCTTGGGGTCCGTCATCTGGTCGAGGATCACGTTGAGGGCGTCGCCCGAGTCGATGTCGTCCTTCGAGGGGTTTTCGCGGATCCGTGCTTGCCGCTCCTGATAACGGGCATTGTCCAGGTTGAGCCGGCGAGCGTGCGACTGGTTATAGCGACGCCTGGCCTCCAATTCGGAATTGTACAGATATTGGTTCCATCGCATGACCGTGTTGGTGTCCACGGACTCGGCCACCGCCGTATCGTAGTTGTAGATCCCCTCACCCGCGGCGAAATTGCCAAGGCCACGGGCAATATTCCCCTGGGGAGTGGTGCCGCTGAAACCGCCGAACCCGTAACCGCCGGAGCCGACGCCATAAGGATAGTAATACTGGGCCTCGGCCTCGCCGAACGTCGTTGCCAGGATGGCGACCCCACCGAGGATGAGCCGGAAGTTTCGATGCATGGAAATTCCTCCTTCGCGGGCGAGCGGGCCATGGTCGAGAGTTGACCGGGAGCGGCCCGCGAATCGCCTTCGCGGGCCCTGGCGTCGAGAAAGTCGACCCGGGTCGATCCTGAGGGTTGCCCGGACCGCAACCGTTATCAGAGAAGCAAGCAGCATGCCGACCGCAATGACCGCAATGGTCGAGGATCTCGACGGCTCGACGCAAACCTCGCTCACTCGTCGAGCGGGATGATATCGTCGTCGAGGTCAATGACCGGGGGAGGTGACCGATCCGGCCGGGAGACCGGGGCCGGCTTGGTCGGCGCGACCGGCAGGCCTTCGAGACGGTAGAGGAACTGGGCGATCGCCACTTCATCGCCCGGCTGGAGCTGGACCTCATCGACGAGTCGGCCGTTGACGCGGAGTCCATTGCGGCTGCCGAGGTCGCGGATGACCAGGCGATCGTAAGCCAGCGCCAGGCAGCAATGACGCCGCGAGACCTGGGGGGAATCGATCCGGACGTCGCATTCAGCGTGTCGGCCGATCAGGATTATCGGCCGCTGGATCGGGACCGACGGGGTGGAGCCGGGGTTGATGGGGACGAGCTGGGCCGACATAGCGAAACTCGGGAGTGCGGCGGCATCGATCAGGTACGCTCTTGCGGAGAGTTGTCGGGCCCCGAATCGTTCTTCATCTGCACGATAACCTGGATCCGGCATTTATCCGGGACGCCCCCCAGGGCATTGCGGACCACCTCGGCGAGGGGTTTCTCCAGCAAACCGATCTCGGGCAGGGGCAACGCCCGGACCCCGTTGGGTACATGGATTCCATTCAGGAGCGAGACATGCGCATCAGCCAGGGTCATTTCCTGAGCACCACCATTCTCGAGCCGATAGCGGATGTGCGCAATAGAAAGCTCGTCGCCGGGTCGGAGTCGCCCGCGTTCGACCCGTTCTCCGTTGATCCGGATCCCATTTGTACTACCAAGATCCCGGACGACGACCTCCTCCTGGTCCTGCGTCATGCAACAATGATGGCGTGATATCCGCAGCGAATCGAGCCTGACGTCGCACAAAGGGTGGCGACCGACGACCACCATGGAGCGATCCAGGGGGATGTCCGTGCCTTCATCGAGGGCCACCAGACGTGCGGGCATGAGGACTCGTCCTGTCCCGGAGGTCGCTAGCGAAGGGCGGCTCGGGGTACCACCCTTTATTATAAGCCAAACGCACTCCGTGTGCCAGACCCGGGGGCATTATTTCGCTCGACTTGCCGATTGATGAGGCTCCAATCCCGCTCGTAACGACGCTCGATCGGCACGGATTGCAGTTCTTGAGAATTTTGAGCGCCGACTTCGGGCGAGTAATCGGCCCGGATGCGGCAAATTTATCCACGTCACGGTTTCGTGCTTCGAATCCGGGACCGGCAGGCCGACTCACCTCAGGGCGATCGAGGGGTTGCCCGGGAGGGGTGAGGACCGGTCCTCACCCCGTCGAATCAATTCCATCAACAAACCAGACGTCCCCCAAATTTTCCACAAAATTCATGGAAGAATACGGCGGATTTCGCCCGAGCACCGTCCTTGCCTTCAACTCACGACGGGGCTGTGCCTTCATGCCGGCGATGTTTGGGATTTCGGTCGATCTGGCCGGCTCCTCGGAGCCAAGCGACCGCAGCTCCCAGGGCCTCGGTCGCGGGGCGTGGCTTCAACCCGAGCACCCGGAGGCTCCGCGTCGCGTCGAAGTGCATGGTCCGTCGCGTGAGTCGGACGCCGGTGACAGTCGCCTTCGGCGGTCGGCCCGTGACTCGGTCGGCCCAGAACTCGCTCGCCCAGGCGACGGCCAGGCCCACCGGGTAGGGCACGACCCAGCGCGGGATCGGGACGCCGGTCAGATCGGAGAGCCGGGCGAGCAACTCGGCCAGCGACAGGTTCTCGCCCGCGAGGATGTGGCGACGGCCTGGCTCGCCCCGGTCCATCGCCCGGACGAGCCCATCAGCCACGTCGCGGACATCGATGAGATTCAGCGTGCAATCCATCCGGGCCGGGAGTCGGCCGTTGCAGAAATCGCGGATCAGCCTGGTCGGCGGCGAAAGGCCGCGATCGCCCGGCCCGACCGGCATCGTCGGGTTCACGATCACCACCGGCGCCCCTCCGAGGGCCCGGGCCATCGCCTCGCGCTCGCCGAGGAGTTTCGATCGACAATAGGGGCCGACGGCATCGGACAGCGCGATCTCGACGTCCTCGGCGATCGGGCCGGTCGACCGGGCCCTGGTCAGGATGCTCTCGGTGCTGACATGCACGACCCGCTCGGCGCCGGCGGCCAGCGCGGCGTCGAGCACATGGATGGTCCCATGGTGGTTCACCGCGTCGAACTCGGACCGATCGCGGGCCCAGAGGTTCGGGTTGGCCGCCAGGTGGTAGACCAGTCGCCCGCCTGCCATGGCGCGTCGGGTCGCCCCCCGATCGCGGATATCCGCGCGGACGACCTCGACCCCCGGCGGCAGGTGCGAGACGTCGGCGCCGGGCCGTTCCACCACGCGGACCCGTTGCCCGTCGGCCGCCAGCCGTTCGACCAGATGACTCCCGATGAAACCCGCCCCCCCCGTCACCACCGTCGGAGCGTCCATGCGATCCCGCCTCCCGTTCCTCAACCCTTGGCGACGACGAATAGATCCTGCCGCGGTCCCGGGGATTTCAACCGCCGGAGTACCCCGGCGTCGACCAGTCGCCGGAACAATTCGGGCGTGATGTAGGGCGTGAATCCGTAATTGCCCGCGGATCGATACCGTTCGATCTCCGACCAGTCGACGTAGACATGGGTGACTCCCAGCCGCGTCAACCCTTCCCGGACCTCGCCGGGCGTCCGGCCCCGGGCGATCCCCTCGAACGTATCGTCGTCGAATACGGTGTTGTAGACGACCGGGTGGTCGACGTGGAAGACTCCCGCCTGGCCGACGAGGAGTGGCCGGGCGTCGGGAGGCAATTCCGCGTCGAGCCGGGCCAGCGACGGGTTGATCTCCCCGGGGATCCTGCCCCGGAGCGAATCCAGGTCTTCCGTCCAGTAATTCGGGCCCGCAAGTTCCGTCGAGCAGTAGACCGCATTCGCGCCGATCCCGGCCATCAGGACGCCCCCGAGCACCACCGACCAGGACCTCGACCGTGACCAGTCCGCGCCGAGGCCCGCCAGGATCGCCAGGGGCGGGAGCATCGGCATCCAGAACCGATCGAGCCGGTGGGTCAGGAGCCACCAGGTCAGGAAGAGATAGGCCACGAACGCCAGGAGCCATCCGGCCGCGTGCCTCGAACCGAGCCGGAGGAACGCCAGGGGGGCCAGGGCGAGATAGAGCGGCGATTGCCAGTCGGACCGCCCGGCGACGTCGACCACCGATCGGGCGAAGGCAGCGGCCTCGATCGGCCTCGGGCCGTGCGCGGCCGACCATCGGGCTTCCCGGGCCGCGTCCCAGTGCCGGCCGCCGAACACGGAGTAGCCCAGCGGATAGACCGGGTTCCCGGTGTCGACCGCGTTCTTCGCCAGCCAGGGGCCGGCGACGACCACCACCCCGACCGCGAATCCGGCCGCAACCCGCCACGTCCGGAGCCGCCACGATGTCAGGGTCGCCCACGCGGAGGCCGGGAGCACCGCCGAGATCAGCGCCGGATACTTGATGGCCATCGCCCCGCCCGCGAGCAATCCGATCGAGACGGCCCGGCGGATCTCCGGGCCCGGTCCGCCAGCCTCGACGCCCACGACTCGGACGATCGCCCAGATGAGGGCGGCGTGGTAGAAGCAGAGGGGCCCCTCCACGAAAGGGAGGACGCCCAGGCGATAGACCCAGGGGGTGGTCAGGTACGCGACGGCGGCAACCCATGCGGCCCGCGGCGACCCGAGCCGGAGCGCGGCCAGCGCGATCATCACGGCCGTCGCCGGGGCGAAAGAAGCCACGAGAAGCTGACCGACCAGCGCCCCGAGCCACCAGTCGTCCACGACCTCCATGCCGATCAGGTGGAGCATCTCCACCCCGAACGGCATGCTGGTATAGACATTGTGGGGGAGGAACGCGATCCGACCGGCCCGATAATACTCCTTCGGACCTTGGAGGTGATATTCCGTCGCGTCGAATTCCACCGCCGGGAGCATTGCCCCCAGGGTCATGAGGGCCAGGAACGGCCCGGCGACGGCCGCAAACCCGATCATCGCCCGGAAATCCGGCCACGGCCCGGCTTCCCCGCCCGATCGCTTCCGCCCCGCGATCGCCAGGGCGGCCCCGGTCGCGATCGGGACCGCCAGCGCGGCCCGGATCGCCCAGGGATGGAGCAGGCCCAGGCGTCCCAGGACCAGCGTGCCCAGCCCGAGCGCCGATGTCCCCAGCCCGAAGGCGAGCGTCGTCCGCTCCCACCGATCGAGCCCTCGCCGGAGCCCGAGAGCCCGAAGGATCAGGGATCCCATGGCGATCGCCGAGGCCGCGATGAACCCGGAGGCCAGGACGATCGGCAGCCGTTGCGCGAGGTTCCCGACGTGGCTCAGCCGGTCCAAGGCGACGCCCAGGTGCGAGTCGCGGAATCCGACGCCCGGCACCACCGCCGGGAGGGCGTGCATCAGGAGGTCGGCCCGGGTCAGGCCCCGGCCTCCCGCGTTGCCGACCCCGGGCAGCGGCTCGACGAGGAACCATGCGAGCCAGGCCAGTTCCAACGCCGCCAGCGCGATCGGCAGGGCGGTCGCCCCGCCGGTCCTCCCGGCCGGCTTCAGAGTTGAGGGCCGATGAACCAAGGGGCGAACTCCTCCTCGCCGATCCCGGCGGCCTCGCTCCTGGTCCGCCCGCCCCCGGCAACTTCGAGGATCAGCTCGAACAGCCGGCGTCCGGCCTGCTCGACCGGCTCGCCGTCGAGGATCGTCCCGGCATCCATGTCCATGTCGTCGATCATCCGGTCGTACACGGGCGTGTTGGTCGCCAGCTTGATGCAGGGGGTCGGCTTCAGCCCGAGGACGCTCCCGCGCCCGGTCGTGAAGACGAGGACGTTGGCCCCCCCGGCGACCAGTCCCGTCGTGCAGATCGGGTCGAACCCCGGCGTGTCCATGAACACCAGGCCCGGCCCGTTGACCCGCTCGGCGAACCCGACGACGTCGACCAGCGGCGACGACCCCGCCTTGGCCAGCGCCCCGAGCGATTTCTCGTAGATCGTGGTCAGGCCGCCTTCCTTGTTGCCGGGCGACGGGTTGTTGTTCAGCTCGGCCCCGAAGATCCCGGCATACCACTCCCACCATCTGATCCGCTCGATCAGCTTCTCGCCGACCTCGCGGCGGACGGCCCGGCGGGTCAGCAGGTGCTCGGCGCCGTAGATCTCGGTGGTCTCGCCCAGGACCGCCGTCCCGCCCTGTGCGACGACCAGGTCGGCCGCCACGCCCAGGGCCGGGTTGGCGGTCACGCCCGAGTTGCCGTCCGACCCCCCGCACTCCATCGCCAGGCAGAGCTTCGAGGCCGGCTGCTCCGTCCGGATGCAGGCATTCGCCTCGGGCAGGATCTCGCGGACGGCCGCCACCGTCGCCTCGACGGTCCGGTTGATCCCCCCCTGCTCCTGGATGTTGATCACCCGCGGGCGGCGTCGGTCGGCCCCTTTCGCGGGGCCGGGTCCGCCCAGGTCGTACACCTCGACCAGTTCCCGGGCCTGGCTCACCTCGCATCCCAGCCCGACCAGCACGCACGCGGCGACGTTCGGGTGGTTGGCGAACCCGGCGAGCACCCGTTCGAGCTGGAGATGGTCCGGCCCCCGCGTCGGGATCCCGCAGCCCCCCTTGTGGGTGATCGCGAAGACCCCGTCGACGTTGGGGAACTCGCGGCGGAACGCGTTATCGCGGAACCGCTCGGCGACCGTCCGCGACGTGCTCGCCGAGCAATTCACGGCGCTGATGACGGCGATGTAGTTCCGCGTGCCGACCCGGCCGTCGGGCCGGAGGAAGCCGGGGAAGGTCCGGGGCCCGACCTCGGGCGGGGCGGGTGCGGCCTCGGATGCATGGGCGTAGTCGCGATCGAACAGGTCGGCGGCCAGGTTGTGGACGTGCACCCACGAGCCGGCCGCGATCGCCCGCGACGCGAACCCGATGATCTGCCCGTACTTGCGGACCGGCTCGCCGATCGCCACGTCGTCCAGCGCGACCTTGTGCCCCAGCGCGATCGGCTCGCGGACCGCGACCGTCCGGCCCCCGACTTCCAGCGCGAACCCCCTGGGTATCGGCCGGGCGGCGACCGCCACGTTGTCGTCGCCCCTGAGCAGGACCGCCCGCCGCCCTTCGGCCGCCATCGCCATGAGTCACCCCTTCGAGCCCTCGCCGATCGTACGCCGGACCAACGATCCAAGTTTAGCGCCCCGACCGCCTTTTGAGAAGCGGGCCGGTTTGCCGAGTGATATCCCGCCGGGCCGACGGTGTCTATAATGACCCTCTCGCCCGATCGACGACCGAGTCCGATCGAGGAATCCTGATGGCGACGATCACACCCCGAACCGATACCCCGACCTCGATTCGGACGGTCGCCGACCTCATCGACCGGATCGATGTCCCTGGCCACAGGATCCTCCTCCATCCCGCCCCGGGCACGGCCACCGTCGACGACGTCATCGCCATCCAGGGCCGGGAAAATCGGCTCTGCGAGCTGGTCGATGGGGTCCTGGTGGAGAAGGTCATGGGCTTCTTCGAGTCGGACCTGGCTTGCGTCCTCATCCAGTTCCTGAAGAATTTCCTCGACCTGCATCCTCTGGGGATCGTGGCGGGGGAAGGCGGGATGATGCGACTGGCCCCGGGCCTGGTCCGCATCCCGGACGTCTCGTTCGTCTCCTGGGATCAATTCCCCGATCGCCGTGTCACTCGCGAACCCGTCCCCCGGATCCATCCGGATCTCGCCGTCGAGATCCTCAGCGAGAGCAACACCGGCGCCGAGATGGAGCGCAAGCTCCGCGAATACTTCGCCGCGGGCGCGAAGCTCGTCTGGTATCTCGACCCGGCCGACCGATCGGTCCGGGTCTACACCGCCCCCGACCGGATGACGCGACTTGACGAGTTGCAAACCCTCGACGGCGGCGACGTCCTGCCCGGCTTCGCCCTCCCGATCCGCGAATGGTTCGCCCGCGCCGAAGGACCGGCGGCGGGCGCCTGAAAGGGCCGATCGTGAAGATTCGCCGAAGCGGGAGGAAAGGGACTTTTCTTCGGGGTGGCCCCCGGTTATGATTCTGTTGCACCGTGGAGCAGCGGCTAGCTCGCCAGGCTAATCCCCTGGAGTGGTGGGTTCGATTCCTACCGGTGCGATCGAGGATCGGTTCCAAACTGCCCGACCTTCCGGAGGTCGGGCGGTGTCGTTTCCGGGCCTCCTTTCCCCGCCATCCCCCCGGGTTCCGCGGCGAGCGCGGTCGCGACGGGGGGATCGCCGTCGGTCGCGGGATGGAAGTCAGGTTCGAATGTCGACCGTCCCCGACGGGGGATGATCGGCCGGGGAGGTGACTGGCAAGCCGATGTATGTACCGAAACAGCTCTTCTTCACCAAAGGCGTCGGCACCCACCGCGAGAAGCTGACCAGCTTCGAGATGGCCCTCCGCGACGCCAGCATCGCGTGCTACAACCTGGTCCGCGTCTCGAGCATCTTCCCGCCCAATTGCGAGGAAATCTCGATCGAGCAGGGCGTGCCCCAGCTTCAGCCCGGCCAGATCGTCCACGTCGTGATGAGCGAGTGCGCCACCGCCGAGCCCAATCGCCTGATCGCGGCCAGCGTCGGCGTGGCCAAGCCGCGCGACCGGAGCACCTTCGGCTACCTGTCGGAGCACCACGCCTACGGCCAGACTGCCCGGTTCGCCGCCGACTACGCCGAGGATCTCGCCGCCGAGATGCTCGCCACCGTGCTCGGGGTCGAGTTCAACCCCAACAGCTCCTGGGACGAGAAGCGCGAGATCTGGCGGATCGCCGACGTGATCTATCAGACGAAGGAAGTCACCGCGACGGCAATCGGCCACAAGGACGGCCTCTGGACCACCGTGATCGCCGCCGCGATCCTCCTGCCGTGAGTGATCGGGGGGGCTCGAAGTCCCCGGAGCCCGCCGGCCAGGGGACGTATCTCCACCGGGTCAGCCAGCACCGGATCGCCCCGCCCCCCGTCACCGGGGCCGACCTTGCGGCCGACCTGGTCGACTCCGCCTTCCTCAGCTACAACGCCGGCCGTCTCCGCGAGATCTGCCGGGTCTTCTCCCGCAAGATGCTGGAGCCTGATTGCACGATCGGGCTGTCGCTCTCGGGCGCCCTGACCCCCGCCGGGATGGGGATGAGCTGCCTGATCCCCCTGGTCCGCGCCGGGTTCGTCGACTGGATCGTCTCGACCGGGGCCAACCTCTACCACGACACGCATTACGCGCTCGACCTCCCCCTGCACCAGAGCCGGCCGAACCTGGACGATTACGCGCTCCGGGAGAACGCGATCATCCGGATCTATGACATCGTCTTCGACTACAAGACGCTGCTGGATACCGACAGCTTCTATCGCGAGCTGATCCGAAACGACGCGTTCGCCAAGACGATGGGGACCGCCGAGTTCCATCACGAGGTCGGCCGGTACCTCCAGGCCCGCGCCGATGCCCTGGGCCGCCCGGCCAACAGCCTGCTCGCCGCGGCCTTCCAGGACGGCGTGCCGATCTACACGTCCAGTCCCGGCGACAGCTCGATCGGGATGAACCTGGCGGCGCTCAGCTTCCTCGATTCCAAGCTCCAGATCGACACGCTCCGCGACGTCAACGAGACGGCCTCGATCGTCTACCGGGCCAAGCGCGACGGCGGCAAGTCGGGCGTCCTGATCCTGGGGGGCGGGAGCCCCAAGAACTTCATCCTCCAGACCGAACCGCAGATCCAGGAGGTCCTCGGGCTGGCCGACGCCGGGCACGATTATTTCCTCCAGGTCACCGACGCCCGGCCCGACACCGGGGGCCTCTCGGGTGCCACCGCCACCGAGGCGATGACCTGGGGCAAGGTCGATCCCGAAAAACTCCCCGATTCGGTCACCTGCTACACCGACACGACCATCGCCCTCCCCCTGCTCACCGCCTACGCCCTGGCCCGCCACGAGCCCCGGCCACTCCGCCGCCTCTACGATCACCGCGAAGCGGGGTACGTCGAACTCCGAGACGCCTATCTCGCCCGGATCGCGGGACCGGGGACTTCCGAGTCGGGCGGGTGAGCGCGGCGGAACCCGATGCCCAGCACCCTCATCATCCGCATCGCCCCCGATGAGCCCGACCCGGCCTCCCTCATCGAGGCCGCGTCGATCCTCCGCGCCGGCGGGCTGGTCGCCTTCGCGACCGAGACCGTCTACGGCCTCGGGGCCGACGCCACCAACCCCGAGGCGGTCGCCCGGATCTTCGAGGCCAAGGGACGACCCGCGACCAACCCCCTGATCGTCCACGTCGAGGACAAGCAAGCTGCCCTCTCCTGCGTCGCGTCCTGGCCGGATCGGGCCGAACTGCTCGCGGATCGATTCTGGCCCGGCCCGCTCACCCTGATCCTCCCCCGGTCGCGGATCATCCCCGACATCGCCACCGCGGGCCAGGACACCGTCGGGGTCCGCGTCCCGCTCCCCCGGGTCGCCCGCGACCTGATCCGATCCGTCGGCCGACCGATCGCCGCCCCGAGCGCCAATCGATCGACCGGGGTCTCGCCGACGACCGCCGGGCACGTCGCCAGGGACCTCGACGGCAAGATCGACCTGATCCTCGACAGCGGCCCGACCACGATCGGCCTGGAATCGACCGTCCTCGACCTGACGGGCCCGGGTCCGGTCGTCCTCCGCCCCGGCCGGATCACTCAGGAGGCCATCGCCGAGGCGCTGGGCGAGCCGGTGGACCGGCTCGAATCCCGGGCAGGGCCCTCGCCATCCCGCAGCCCGGGCCAGATGACGATCCACTATGCCCCGAGGAAACCCGCCTACCGGATCGACCGCGATCGGTTCGGGGCCCACCCGGCCGGGGGTCGCTACGTCCTGATCTCGATCGGGGCGATGCCCGAACCCTGGCCACCGGGGACGGCCGGCCACCTGGCCCACATCCACCTCCCCGACCCGATCGTCGCGTCGCGCGATCTCTATTCGCACCTCCGCGATTGCGACGAGGATCCCGACCTCGATTATTTCGCCATCATCCCGCCCCCCGACGAGCCCCGATGGCGGGCCGTCCGCGATCGGGTCTGGCGGGCGACCCGGGCCTGGCCCGGTTAGGTCGCGGATCGTCCGACAGTCGGGACCGTCCCGATGCCTTGGGCCCGATCCCCCTCGTCCGGGTCGAGCCCGCCCGAGTCGGCCTCGACCTCGGGCCCTCTGCCGAACAGGAGGTAGAGGACGGGCAAGGCGAGCATGGTCAGGAAGGTGTCGCAGGCCATGCCGAAGACGACCACGGTGGCCAGAGGGCGCTGGACCTCGGCCCCGATCCCGGTGGAGATCATCATCGGCACGAACCCCAGCGCCGCCACCGTCCCGGTCATCAGGACGGGGCGCAGGCGGGCCAGTCGGGCCTGCTCGATCGCCTCCCGCTTGGGGACTCCTCGGGCCATCCGGTCGCGGATGGCGCCGACCAGGATCAGGCCCTCCAGCATCGAGGCGCCGGCCAGGGCCACGAACCCGACCCCGGCCGAGATCGTGAACGGCAGGCCCATCACCCGGAGCCCGAGCACCCCGCCGGCCCGGGCGAACAGGACCCCGCTGAAGATCATCAGCGCGTCCCGGAAGGAATGGAAGGTCAGGTAGAGGAGGCTCAGGATCAGGGCCAGCGCCAGGGGGACGACCAGGTAGAGCCGCCGCTGGGCCCGGACCATGTTCTCGAACTGGCCGCCCCAGGCGATCGTGTAGCCGGTCGGCAGCTCGACCCGGCGGTCGATCCGGTCGCGGGCCTCCTCGACGAACGAGCCGATGTCGCGGCCCCGGACGTTCGCCTGGACGACGATCCGCCGCCGGCCCCACTCGCGCTGGATCGCCGAGGGCCCTTCGGATCGCTCCAGGCGGGCCAGCATCGTCAGGGGGAGGCGGGCCCCGGTCGCCGTCGGGATCAGGATCCGCTCCAAAGCCCGGGGGTCGTCGCGGTAGGACCGGGGGAGGCGGACCGCCAGCGGGAACCGCCTCCCCGGCTCGAGGACCTCGCCGACCACCTTCCCGCCCGCCGCCTCGATCTCCTCCAGCACCTGGCGGGATGAGATCCCGTGGCGGGAGAGCGCCTGGCGGTCGACCCGGACCCGGAGGACCGGCTGGCCCGTGACCTGCTCGGCCCCGACGTCGGCGGCGCCCGGGATCTCCTCGACCACGTCGACGATCTCGGCGGCCAGCCGCTTGAGGACGTCCAGGTCGTCGCCGAAGACCTTGATCCCCAGGTCGGCCCGGATCCCGGCGACCATCTCGTTGATCCGCTCCTCGATCGGCTGGCCGTAGACCGCCCGCATCCCGGGCAACTGCTCGGTCACCCGGGACATCTCCTCGACGAGGTCTTCCTGATTCCCGGCGCGCTTCCAGCGCCCTCGGGGCCGGAGCGCCACGAAGACGTCGGTCATCTCCAGGCCCATCGGGTCGGTGGCCACCTCGGCGGTCCCGGTCCGGCTCCAGACCGACTCGATCTCGTCGGGGAACTCCTCCAGGAGGATCCGCTCGATCCGGCCGCCCACGGCCAGCGACTCCTCCAGGCTGACCCCGGCCAGCCGGACGGTGTTGATCACGATCGTCCCCTCGCCCAGCTTGGGCACGAACTCCGAGCCGAGGCCCAGGCCGAGCAGCGTCGTGGCCACCGTGATCAGCCCGACGAAGACCAGCGTCGACCTCGGGAATCGCAGGCCCAGGCGCAGGAGGGGGAGGAAGGAACGCCGGGCCAGGCGGTCGACGAGCGTCTCCCTGGCCGAGACGCGATCCGGGAGGCCGAGCGAGGCCAGGACGGGCATCAAGGTCATCGACAGGACCAGCGACGCCGCCAGGGCGAAGACCACGGTCAGGGCCATCGGCCGGAACAGCTTTCCCTCCACCCCCTGCAGGGTCAGGATCGGCAGGTAGACGATCATGATGATCAGCTCGCCGAACATCGTCGGCTTGCGGACCTCCGCGGCGGCGTCGCGGATGATCGCCAGCTTGCCCCGGCCCGACCGGTCGACCGCCAGGCGCCGGACGCAGTTCTCGACCATGACGACCGAGCTGTCGACGACCAGGCCGAAGTCGATCGCCCCCAGGCTCATCAGGCTTCCGGCGATCCCGACCTGCTCCATCATCGAGACGGCGAAGAGCATGGACAGCGGGATCGCCGAGGCGACGATCAGCCCGGCCCGGAGGCTCCCCAGGAAGGCGAACAGGACGGCGACGACCAGGACCGCGCCCTCCAGGAGGTTCCGCTCGACGGTCCGCAGGACCCGATCCACCAGGTCGGTCCGCTCGTAGGCCGCGACGACGTCGACGCCGGGCGGGAGGGCCTTCCGGACGTCGCCGAGGGCCATTTCGAGGGCCCGGGTGACCTCGCGGGAGTTCTCGCCCATCCGCATGAAGCCCAGCCCGAGGACGGCCTCGCCCCGGCCCCCGGCCGTGACCCCCCCCCGGCGGATGACGTGGCCCAGCTTGACCTCGGCGACGTCGCGGATCCGGACCGGCACCCCCTCGTGGGCCGCGATGGTCAGGTCGGCGATCTCCTCGACCGACTTCGGCCGGCCCGTCCCCTGGACCAGGCTGGCCTCGCCCGCGACGGCCACGTAGCCGCCCCCGTAATCCTCGTTGTTCTCCCGGAGGACCCCCGCGACGTCGTCGAGCGTCATCCTGTACTTGGCGAGCTTATCGGGGTCGGCCTGGACCTCGAATTGCTTCTCGAAGCCGCCCCAGGAGTTGATCTCGGCCACGCCCGGGACCCTCCGGAGCCGGGGGCGGATGACCCAGTCTTGCAAGGTCCGGAGTTCCGTCAGGTCGTGGACGTCGCTGGTGATGAGATAGTGGAAGACCTCGCCCAGCCCCGTCGCCACCGGCCCCAGGCTGGGCCGAGGGACGCCCGAGGGGAGGTGGGCCTCCCCCAGCCGCTCGTTGATCTGCTGGCGGGCGAAGTAGATGTCGGTGTCGTCCTCGAAGATCGCCACGACCTGCGAGATCCCGAACCGGGAGATCGAGCGGACCTCCTTCAGCCCCTTCAGGCCGCCCAGGGAGAACTCGACGGGGAAGGTGATCAGCTGCTCGACCTGCTCGGGGCCCAGCGCCGGGGCCGTCGTGTTGACCTGGACCTGGACCGGGGTCGTGTCGGGGAAGGCGTCGAGCGGCAGCCGGGCCGCGGCGCGGATCCCGAGGATGATCAGGATGGCCGCCATCAGCAGGACGACGAACCGGTTCCTGAGGCTGAACCCGATCAGGGCGTTGAGCATCGCCGGACCCTTCCCGATGCGGGGCGATCAGTCGTTGTCGGCGGCACCGAGCCGGTCCTTGAACAGCTCCGCCTTGAGCATGTAGGAGCGGGACGTGACCACCCGGAGCCCCGCCTCCAGCCCCGACACGACCTCGACCCGATTCTCCTCGTCGATCGGCCGCGTGACCACCACCCGGGGGCGATAGTCGGCCTCGCCCTCGGGGACGAAGACGAACTCCACCGCCCCGTCGGCCTGGACCGCCTCCCGGGGGATCACGATCGCGTCATGGTCGGGCTCGACCGTGATCCAGGCCCGGCCGAACTGGTTGGCCCGGAGCCGGCCGTCGGGGTTGTCCAGCACGGCCCGGACCCGCGCGGTCCGGGTGGTGGGGTTGACCTCGGTCCCCATCGCCGTCACCCGACCTTCGAAGGCGGGGGCCCGCGTGCTGGAGATGGTGAAGCGGACCGGCTGGCCGACCGCCACCCCGACGATGTCCGACTCGTAGACGTCGATCCAGGCCCACATCCGGGTGACGTCGGACAGGGCGAAGAGCTGGGTGGTCGGCTCGACCGCCTCGCCCGGGGTCGCATCCCAGGCCGTGATGGTCCCGTCGATGGGGGCCAGGACTTCGAGCCCATTGCCGGCGTCGTCGGACCGGGCGATCCGGGCGATCTCGGCGTCGGAGAACCCGAAGTTGCGGAGCTTCTGCGAGGCGTCCATCAGGGCGGCCTTCGCCTGGGTCAGGGCCGTGAGATGCTCCATCTCGGTCCGGGCGGGCGCGGCCTTCTCCTGCGTCAGCTTGAGGGTCCGGTCGTAGGTCACCCGGGCGAGGTCGACGGCGGATCGGGCCGAGTGGAACTGGACCTTGGCCGTCCCCACCTGGGCCGAATCGACGACGGCGATCACCTCCCCCCGGCGGACGACCTGGCCGAGGTCGGCCCGGACCTCGCGGAGGACGCCCGAGACCCGCGAGAGGATCTCCGCCGAGTGCCGCCCGTCGTAGGCCGTCTCCGCGTTGCAGGCCAGGCGGTGCGGGTGACGCTCGACCACCGCCGGGGCCGTCTCGATGCCGAAGCTCAGGGCCAGCCTGGCGGATTTCAGGCGGACCACCCGCCAGGGGGCCCTGGCATTCGACCCGGCGGGAGGCTTCTTATCGTCTTCATCCGCGGGCCCGGCTCCCCCCGACGCCGGGCCGTCGGGCTCGCCGAGGGCCGTCCAGGCCGGCAGCCGCCTCGCGTCGACCCGGGCCCAGCCCGGCAGCCAGGACGGCCGGGCCGCGGCCAGGCCGAGCCAGGCGAGGGCCATCGTCGTGAGGAGGAAGCATGCCAGGCGGAGGGCTCGTCTCAAAGACCTGTCCTTTCCTCCACGGTCGCGAGGCCGCCGCCGGGCGGTCGGTTTTTGTGGCGGGGCTTTGCCGGGACTGCCGATCTTGCCTGCATCAGTATAGCGAGGTCGTCAGAGCGGCAGGAGGCCGTCGCGATGAGACGCCGGATCGCCGCCTTCGCCCTCGCCATGATCCTGGCCTTCCATCTCGGAGGGAGGATCGTCCGGGCCCAGGAGGAGGGCCTCCTGCCCACGATCACGGGCGGGGCGGCCGGGACGGAGACCGGGATGACCAGCCTGGGACGGACCCCGGGGGCGGGGGGGACCTCGATCGAGAACCAGCCGGGCGCCGGGGACTCCCTGCTGGGCGGCCGGGCCGGCCCGGGGGCCCCTCGGGTCCCGTCATCCATCTCCACCCCGGGCCGGGCTTCCCAGGGGCCTCCCCGGCGTGTGATCTCCGCCCCGCCGGCCCTGCCGATCGCCGACGTCCCCCTGTACGGGCCGATGGAGATCCCCGCCGGCCCCGAGGAGGACGGGCCGCCCGGGGGCCTGACCCTGGACCAGGCCCTCGACCGTCTGGTCTCCGAGAACCTCGACCTCCGGGCCCGGTTCCACGAGATCCCCAAGGCCCAGGCCGACATCCTCACCGCCGGCCTCCGGGCCAACCCGCTCCTGTTCTTCGACGCCCAGCAGGTCCCCTATGGCAACTTTTCGAATCGCAAGGAAGGCGGGCCGACGCAGTTCGACCTCAGCATCAACTACCCGCTCGACCTGAACCGCAAGCGACGGGCCCGGCTGGATGTCGCCTGCAGGGCCCGGAAGGTCCTGGAGGCCCAGTTCCAGGACGCCGTCCGGATCGAGATCGATAACCTTTACACCGCCTTCGTCGACCATCTCGCGGCCCGGGAGACCGTCCGATACTCACGGGCCGGCGCCTCGGGCCTGGCCGAGATCCTCGGCAAGACGCGGGCCCTGCTGGCCCAGCAGGCGGTCACCGAGTCCGACGTCGACCGGATCAAGGGCCAGCTCGACGCCGCCGAGATCGGGCTGGCGGACGCGGAGGAATCCGCGCGCGATACCCTGAGGGCCCTGGGCGGGCTCCTGAACCTCGCGCCCGACCGGTCGGAGAGCATGGCGGTCCGGGGGACGATCCGCGACCTGGCCCCCCCGCCGCCCCCGATCGAGGCCCTCACCGCCTCGGCCCTGGCCGCCCGCCCCGACCTCAACGCGTTCCGGCTGGGGATCGCGCGGGCGGAGTCGGACGTGAACCTGGCCCGGGCCAACCGGTTTCAGGACGTCTACCTCCTGTTCCAGCCCTACACGGGATACAACGGGGCCCCGTTCGGCCGGGGATCCGTGCCCTCGTGGGCCCTCGGGGCGACGGTGCCGCTCCCGGTGAACAACCGGAATCAGGGGAACATCCAGAGGGCCCAGATCAACGTCTCCCAGGTCAAGACCGAACTGGCCGCCCGCGAGCGTCAGGCGGTCATCGACGTCCGGAAGGCCGAGCGCGAATATGCCCTGACCCGGGCCGCCGTGGCGCGCGTCGAACGCGAGATGCTCCCCTCCGCCCGGAGGGTCCGCGACACGGCCCTCCGGCGGTTCGAACTGGGCGAGGCCGACGCCGTCGCCTACCTCATCGCCAATCGCGAATACAACGATGTCGTCCGCCAGTATCGCGACACCCTGGTCCGCCACCGCAGGAGCATGCTCCGGCTGAATACCGTCGTGGGCGAGAGGCTCCTGCCCTGACGGGGCGATCAATCGATCTCCAGGAGCTTCCCGGCCGTGTCGACCTCCACCTCGCGGATCTTGCCCTCTTTATTCTTGCCGATGATCTCGATCGCGTCCTGACCCTTGTATTTGGCCTTCCTCGCCCGGTCGAACTTGACGTCGGGCAGCGCCTTCCTGGCCGCCTCCATCGCCCCGGCGGGGAGGCTGTCCAGCGACACCGCCTCCCCTCGCTCGATCTCCTCGCCGCAACCGCCCGCCGCCAGGAGCACCAGGGCCAGCAACCTGAGCCGGGTTCGCATCATCCCTCCTCGTCGATTGGTGTCGGGTCCGGGGTCGTCCCGGGAATCAAGACTGCCGATGGCCGGAAACCCGGGCCGATCGGGCGGACGAGATCTCGGATCGCCCCTCAGTAGGCATCCGCCGAGATGACCTCGCCCCCGGCCCGGGTTGCCAGGGCGAGGTAGGCCTTGTAGTCCATCGTCGCCTTCAGGAAGGTGACGTGCCCGTCGCCGAAGAGGAAGTTTACCCCGCGGCCCGCGTGGAGGCTGTAGAACTGGTTGACGTCGGAGCGCGGGTCGCCGGGCCCCGTCCGCTCGCCGGCGTGTCCCAGGACCATCCCCGAACTCGTCTCGGTGGCATAGCGGCCGATACTGTCGCCGTCGGTCGGGTACATCACCGCGTCGGTCACCGAGCCGGCCCAGGTCGCCTCACCCAGCCGGTGCGACCGCTCGCCGACGAGGATCGTCTGCGACGTCCCGTCGGTGATGTCCCGCAGGGCGATCCGGCTGTCGCGGAAGAAGACGCCCTCGCCACTCGGCCCCGGCTCCCCGAGGCCGTACATCCCGACATAGTTCGACGGCGCGACCCGGCAGATCTCCTGCAACGGGGCCCCGGTGGCGAAGTCCCGCTTCACCGCCGCATAGGCCGTGGCCGTCGGGTCGGACGGGCAGAGGAAGGCGGCGACATTCGCCGTCCGGGCCGTGGAGTTGGCGGGATTCTCGATCGCGAGGCTGAAGTTGGCCGCATTGAACAGGCTCGACTGCTCGACCTGGGGCAGGATCATCGCCGCCCATCCCCATCCCGGTCCCGTGTCGTTCCCGGCACCGTCGAAGGCCGAGACGTAGCCGGGGGGCAGCGTATGCAAGGAGTCGTGGTAATTCTGCAGGGCGATGCCGACCTGCTTGAGGTTGTTGACGCATTGCGAGCGGCGGGCGGCCTCGCGGGCCGCCTGGACCGCCGGCAACAGCAGCGCGATCAGGACGGCGATGATCGCGATGACCACCAGGAGCTCGATCAGCGTGAACGCCCGGAGAGGGGTCGGGCGGAATCGTCGAGGATGAGTCATCGGTTCGGTCCCATCGCCGGCCCTCAGGCCGGCAGAATATCCCGGTCGGTGGATCATTATAGACGAATGGCACTGACAGAGCCGTAACCTTTTTCGTCAACTGGGGATGTACCGGAGGGCCCTCCTCGCCTCCAATCGAGGGTATCTCACCACCTTCGACTGACAAGGAGGGCCCCCTGTGTCC
>JAABUK010000559.1_pt1 | contig 76347 bp, 66 predicted proteins | sample 5559141 | NCBI WGS metagenome assembly JAABUK01 (sample SAMN10711869, study PRJNA513367) | rock metagenome | isolation source: Antarctica rocks | place: Antarctica: Victoria Land, Pudding Butte nord | collected 2016-01-03
CCTCCTTGCTGCGGAGGCTGCGGGTCTCGCCGCGCGCCGGGTCGAACAGCCGGGTCTCCTGCACGACCTCGCCGCCACCCTCCCACACCTCGACCTGCCGTGCCGCCTCCGCCTCGATGGCCTGCATGACGAAGCGGACGGAGTTGACGTTCTTCACCTCGCAACGGGTTCGGAACGGCTCGCCATGGCGGCGGACGCTGACATTCACGTCGGCGCGCAACGATCCCTCCTCCATGTTGCCGTCGCAGGTGCCGAGGTAACGCAGGATGGTGCGGAGCTTGCGGAGGTAGGCGCCGGCCTCCTCCGGCGTGCGCAGGTCCGGCTCGCTCACGATCTCCATCAGCGCGACGCCGGAGCGGTTCAGGTCAATGAAGCTGCGCGTTGGGTCCTGGTCGTGCAGCGACTTGCCCGCGTCCTGCTCCAGGTGCAGGCGGGTGACGCCGACGTGCTTGGTGCTGCCATCCGCCAACTCAATCTCGATGGTCCCCGCGCCGACGACGGGATGCGCGAACTGGCTGATCTGGTAGCCCGCCGGCAGGTCGGCGTAGAAGTAATTTTTCCGGTCGAACCGGCTGACCAGGTTGATGTGCGCGCCCAGGCCCAGCCCGGTCCGCACCGCCTGCGCCACGCATTCCTGGTTGATGACCGGCAACATGCCGGGGAACGCCGCGTCCACCAGGCTGACCTGGCTATTGGGCGCGGCGCCATATTCGGCGGATGCGCCGCTGAACAGCTTGGACTTGCTGACGACCTGGGCGTGGACCTCCAGCCCGATCACCAGCTCCCACGGGCCGGTGCGGCCCTCGACGATGTAGCTCATGCGTGTGCTCCCGCGCGTATCGCCGGCAGTGCCGAGAAGCCGGCCGCGCGCTCCAGCGCGGCGCCCACGGCGAACATGGTTTCCTCGTCGAACGGGTGGGCGATCACCTGCAAGCCGAGCGGCAGCCCCTGCCCGTCCAGCCCCGCCGGCACAGACATCCCCGGCACGCCCGCCATGTTGGCCGGCACGGTGAACACGTCGTTCAGGTACATCGTCACCGGGTCGTCCATCTTCTCCCCCTGAGCGAAGGCGGCGCTGGGCGTGGTGGGGGTGACCAGCGCGTCCACCTTGGCGAAGGCCTGGGTGAAGTCGCGCAGGATCAGCGCCCGCACCTTCTGCGCCCGCAAGTAATATGCGTCGTAGTAGCCGGATGACAGCACGTAGGTGCCGATCATGATGCGGCGCTTGACCTCTGCGCCAAAGCCCTCGGCCCGGGTGCGCTCATACAAGTCGGTCAGGTCTTCGCCGTCCACGCGCGTCCCGAACCGGACGCCGTCGTAGCGAGCAAGGTTGCTGGACGCCTCCGCCGGGGCGACGATGTAGTAGGTGGCGAGGCCGTACTTGGTGTGCGGCAGGCTAACGTCCACGATCTCCGCGCCCTCCGCCCGCAGCCACTCCAGACCCTGACGCCACAGCGCATCAATCTCCGCCGGCATGCCGTCTGAGCGGTATTCCCGCGGCACGCCGATCCGCAGTCCGCGCACGCCGCGGCGGCAGGCCGCGGCGAAGTCCGGCACCGCGCGGTCCGCTGATGTGCTGTCCTTGGGATCGAAGCCGGACATGCTGCCCAGCATAACTGCACAGTCCTCCACTGTCCGCGCCATCGGCCCGGCCTGGTCGAGCGACGACGCGAAGGCGACGATGCCCCATCGGGAGCAGCGGCCATAGGTCGGCTTCACCCCGACGATGCCGCAGAATGATGCGGGTTGCCGGATGCTGCCCCCGGTGTCCGTCGCGGTTGCGCCCAGCGCGAGATGCGCCGCGACGGCGGCGGCTGACCCGCCTGAGGACCCGCCCGGCACCAGCGGCGCCCGGTTCGTCTCTCGCCATGGGTTCTGCACCGGGCCGTAGGCGGACGTCATGTTGGACGATCCCATTGCGAACTCGTCCATGTTCGCCTTGCCCAGGAATACCGCGCCGTCCCGCAGCAGGTTGGCCGTCACCGTGCTCTCATACGGCGGGACGAACGGCGACAGGATGCGGCTGCCCGCGGTGGTGCGGGTGCCCGCGGTGCAGAACAGGTCCTTGATCGCCAGCGGCAGGCCCAGCAGCGGGCGCTGGTCGCCGGCCGCGAGCGCATTGTCCGCGTCTACGGCGGCGGCTCGTGCGGTGTCGGCCATCACCGTGATGTAGGCGTTCAGGCGCGGGTTCAGCGCCTCCACCACATCCAGGTAGGCATCGGTCAGTTCCACCGCAGAAAAATCCTTGCGGCGCAGCCCGTCGCGGGCCTGCGTCAGAGAAAAGTCGGTCAGCATCACTCAACCACCTTCGGAACCGCATAGAACGGACCCGCGCGGTCCGGGGCGTTTGACAGCACCTGTTCGGCAATGCCGCCATCCGTCACCTCGTCGGCACGCAGGCGCAGCGCCATCTGGGCGGCGCCGGTCAGCGGCTCGATCCCGTCCACGTCCAGCTCGTTCAACTGCTCGATCCAGCCGAGGATGCCGCCCAGCTCCTGCGCCAGTTGCACCACGTCGGCCTCCTCGACACGGATGCGGGCCAGCTTGGCGACGCGGCGGACGGTCGCGGGATCGAGCGACATTGGGCGGGTTATCCTATGGTATGGAGGAGGCTTCGCCCATACAGGGCGATGCAGCAAGTGGAAAGCATACCGGCCGAAATGCCCCTGTTCAACATGGCGGAGCTTCGGGCCGCACTCCCGGCGGGACGGCGGCTGATCGGGCTGGACCCAGGGGCAAAGGTCATCGGGGTCGCGCTGTCGGATGTGGGTCTGATGCTCGCGACCCCTTATGGCAGCCTGCGCCGGGGCAAGCTGTCCGCGGCGGCGGCTGACATTACCGCCCTGGCGCGCAAGGAAGGTGCGGGCGGGCTTGTGGTGGGCTGGCCGCTGTCCATGGACGGCGCCATGGGTCCAGCGGCGCAAGCGGTGCGGGATTGGGCGCGGGCGCTGTCCGACCTAACGGCGCGGCCGGCGGCATTGTGGGACGAGCGGTTGTCGTCGTCTGCCGTCAACCGCTTATTGATTAGCGAGATGGATTTGACCCGGCGCAAGCGGGCCGCCCTGGTGGACAGCATGGCGGCGGCCTACATCCTGCAGGCGGCGCTGGATGCGAGCACACCTGGCCCGGCCCCTAGCGCTGGCGGACAAGCCAACATCGAAGCCGGGTGACGGACGGTAAACGGATGGGGCAACCGGTTTCTGCGACGAGACATCGGCAGGCACCCTCCAGCGGGCAGGACGGCGGACACCCAGCATGACAGCATCCCCTGCGGAACAGGCGCTCCCCAGCACTGGCCAAACAGCGACCGCCGTCCCGTCCGACGTGGCGAAGGTGGGCTTCGAGGGACGGGGAACGCAGCACAGCCGGCGGTTCCTGGCCGTCGAGACCGCGGTCAACGTCGTTTACGGCACCGTTCCATACGCCGTGATGATGATGACGCCAGCCGACCTGGAGGATTTTGCAGTCGGCTTCAGCCTGACCGAGGGCGTCATCCAGACACGCGCCGACGTGCGCGGCACCCGGGTGGAGGACGACCCGGACGGCCTGCGCCTGGTGGTGAACCTGGCGCCGGAGCGCTTTCACGCCCTGCTGGCCCGGCGCCGCTCCATGACCGGCCGCACGAGCTGCGGCGTCTGCGGGATCGAGGACTTGGCCGCGGTGCCGCGCACGCCGCAACGGGTGGCCGGCATGGCGCAGCTCAGCACAGCGGCGGTGCGGCTGGCGCTGGACGCGCTGCCGGGCCTGCAGGCCCTGAACCAGGAAACCGGCGCCGTCCACGCCGCGGCCTGGGTGGATTTGTCCGGCGGAATCACCTGCTTGCGGGAGGACGTTGGCCGGCACAACGCCCTGGATAAGCTGGTCGGCGCCGTGCTGACCCGGGGGATGGACCCGGCTGGCGGGTTCCTGCTGGTGACAAGCCGGTGTTCCTACGAAATGGTGGAGAAAGCGGCGGCACTAGGGGCAAGCGCGCTAGTGGCGATCTCCGCGCCGACCTCGCTCGGGGTGGAGCGGGCCCGGCATCATGGCATCACCCTCGTGGGCGTGGCGCGCGGAGACGCGATGACGGTGTTCACCGGGGCGGAGCGGGTCGAACCCTGAGCCGCCTTTCCCGGGCTTCGCGCAACACCGCCAGTCGCCTTTTCCCATCCGCTCCGTCGTTGCAGGAAGCGCGTTAACGCGGCAAGCTAGGCGTGGTACGCGCTGTCCTCCTGGCCCCTGGATCATTGCGCCACAAGTGGCTTGCGATGACGTCGGGTTTGCGGACAAGTCGGAACGGACGGCGGTTGATGTTGTTAGGGTCTGGGCAATCAGCCCGGCCCGCGGGGGGAAACCGGGGCTTCGAGAGGGTCGCAGGCCGCCGCCGCCGCCCGCGCCAGCACCACCATGCGCCGGGCAGCGATGCCGGCGCCGGCCATCTCGCCCGCCAGGTGCGCCAGCAGAGGATGGGACAGCACGGCGTGGGCGGCGGCGTTGCCGGCGAACTCCGCCGCGCCGACCATCGTTGCAGCCCCCGCCGTCCGACGCAGCAGGGCCAAGGTGCCCAGCGTGCCCGGCCGTACCCCATAAAGCTGCGCAACCTGCCGCACCAGCCTGACGCCGCGCCAGGCTACCATGGCCACATCCAGCGCCGGCGACGGCATTGCGGCGATCCCCGCCACCATCTGCACCGCGGCGCTCCGGCCCATCCGGTCCGCCTCCGCCCGCAGCGCCTGGCCGGGGCCGGCGCGCAGCAGGGCCAAGGCCGCGTCGGGGTCGTTGACGGCCCGCAGCGCCGGCAGCAGCGCCGGGCCGCCGGGCACGGTGGCGGCCCAGTCCATTGCCGCCGACATGATCCGTTGCGGCTCGTGCGAGGCCAGGTCCGTCCGCAGCCCGTCCACGTGGCGCAGCGCCCGCAGGGCACGTATCTCCCGCCAAACCCCGGCGCCCACTAGCCCGGCGCCCACCCCAGATACGGCAAGCGTGGTCCAGCCCAGCCAGGCCGCACGCGCGAACTGGTCCGCCACGAAGTTGAGCAGCGATAGGCCACCTACCCCAGCCGCGAGCGTCACCGCACCGGCCAGCACCAGCGGCGCACGACGGGTGGGCGTCGGGTCGGCCAGGATCTCGGCAGGCGGTTCGGCCTGCAGACGGGTGGCGGGCACGGTCTCCAGCTCGATGCGTGGTGCTGGCATCATGGCCCGGGCCAGCGGCTCAGCCGGGGCTTGAGTAGGCTCGACGCCGCCGGCCGGTGCAGCCGGGCCATCCGTGTCGTCATCCAGCTCGATCCGCGGGCGTGGCGGCAGGGTCATAGCGATCCGTCCAGCAGAAACAGCAGCAGCTCGTCCAGCCCAAGCTCCGGCACGCCGCCGCGGGCGCCGTCCGGGGGCCGAAGCGGCTCGAACACCGGAAGCTGCAGGAACGGATGCGCCCAGAATCCAGCATCCGGCGGCCGGTCCGGCACCTCGCCGGGGTAGGAACGCAGCAGCCGCTCGTCACCGATGCGCCGGCCGCGCACGGCGGACACCGGACGGCCCTCCAGGGTCCAGACGAAATCCTCGGTGCAGCGCACGGCGGCCACCGGCAGGTAGGCGGTCCGCACGTCCGTGCCGGCGTCGGGCGGCTGCGCCAAGCTCCGCAGCAGCGCCGCCAGGTTGCCGCGCTGCCGGTCCGCAACGTGGTCCGACTTGGTGACGACGTAGGCCACGCGGGACACGGTGCGCGGCGGCCATTGCAGCCGTCCGAGCGCCAGGGCTGCTTCCAGCAGCGACCACTGCCAGCGCAGTGCCCCCGACGCGGCTTCCAGGGCGCCGCGGGCGTCGGCGAATGCCGCTTCTCCGGACGACAAGGCGGATAGCAGGTCCACCAGCACGACGATGCGGTCCAGGTTGCCGAACATCGGCTCCGATAGGTCTGCCTGCACCGACTGCACGTAGGCGGCGTAGCGCAGCGCCAACAGGGAATGCAGCCCGCCGCCGCCTTGCAGCCCGCGCATTGGGAAGAAGGCGATCCACACCGGCTCCGGCCCAGGCGCTGGCATCAGGAAGCGGCCGGGCTGCAGCAGGGACAGCCCGGCCTCGTCGCGCATCCGGTGCAGCATGGTGCGATACAGGCGGTGCCCGGTGGCGGCCAGGCCCTCATCCGCCGGGGCGCCGGGCGGCAGGGCGGTGCAGAAGGCCAGGAACTCCTGCGCCATAGGCTGCCCTTGCAGGCGGCGCAGAACGGCGTGCGACCAGTCGGCATAGGAGGTGCGGACCAGCGGCAGGTCGAGCAGCCACTCGCCGGGGTAGTCCAGCAGCTCCAGCCGGATGCGTGCGGGAGGCAGGCTGATCCCGAAGCTTCGCCGGTCCAACACGAGGTCGAGCGCCAGCAGGGAGGCTGAGCTGGTCCGCTCCGGCCAGGCCGGCGGATCGGCGGTCAGCGCCGCCAGGTGCTGGGCATGGTCGAACCGTGGCAGCCCGGCGGCGCCGGACGGCGCGAGCGACACCTGCAAGCAGCGGCCTGCCAGCCGCTGTGCCAAGGCCGGCAGCACCGGACGGCCAGCGCCCAGGGCCAGAAGGTTGGCGGCGACGGAGGTCAGGAACGCCGTTTTGCCCGCCCGCGCCAGACCGGTCACGCCGATCCTGACCGTCCGCCGCGTCAGCCAGCCCAGGGCGCCGTCGTCGCTCAGCGTCGCACTCCCGGCCAGCCAATGGCGGCGCGGACGCATGTGCGGTTTTGCCGGGTTGTCACGACGCGGCATCCCCGGCGTGGTCGGCAGCGACGCCGAGCAGGAACAGCCCTGCCGCATCGGCGGCTGCGATACAGCCGGCGCGGTCGGTGACCAGGGTTCCCCCGGCCTCGTAGGCGATCCCGCGCAGCCCAGCGGCAGCGGCGGCCGAAACCGTACGTGGGCCGATGGTCGGCAGGTCGGTGCGGCGGTCCTGGCCGGGCTTGACCAGCTTGACCAACACGCCGCCGGGGCCGGGCCGGGCCAGGCCGGCGGCGCGGGACAGCATCGCGTCGGTGCCCTCGATGGCCTCGACCGCCAGCACGATGCCCTGCTGCACGACGCAGCCCTGGCCTACGTCCACCCGGCCGAGGGCGCGCACGACCTTGGCGCCGCGTCCCACGTCGGCCATTGCCGCTGCGTCAGGCTCGATCCGGCCGATGACTCCCTGGGGGCCGACGGCCTCCGTCAGCACTTCATGCGCCCCCAGCACGCGGAACCCCTCCTCGCCGAGCACACGCACCACGGCGGCCAACAGGCCGTCATCCCCGGCGAAGGCAGCCCGGCCGATGCGGGCCATGATCCGCGCACCCTCCGCATCCGGGCGCAAATCCATGATCGAGGGGCGGCGGACCGGGCCGACCAGGACGAGGTCGGTGCAGCCGTGGGCGCGCAGGTTTGCCAGGATCTCCGCAGCCGCGCCCAGCCGCACCGCGGCATGGGGAAACGGGGCGATGACCGCCGGCTCGGCATAGCCACGGAGGGCGATGATAAACACCGGGCGGCCGGCAGCCTGGGCCGCGGCGGCAACCCGGCCCGGAAACGGCCCGCCGCCCGCGATGACGCCAAGAGGGACGGTCACTCCCTACTCCCTCTCCCTCCGGGAGAGGGTCGTGGTGAAGGGGTCTTCAAGCACGATGCTTGCCCGTCGCAGGACCGTGTTCCTGCTGCGCACGAGGTTCTCCGCGCCGCAGCCAAGACCCCCTCACCCCAACCCTCTCCCGGAAGGAGAGGGAGCAGAAAGCAGCGCACCTTATGCCGCCTCACCCTCATCCAGCCCGGCCAGCTCCGCACGGATCAGCCCGCGCTTGCTCGGCGCGTCCATGAAGGCCAGCAGTTCCTGAACTAACAGATCACCGGCGTAGGCAGCGCGCACTTCCGCCAGCCGGGCGCTGAACACCTCGTCCGGGCCGAACAGCCGGCGCACCGCGGCGCGCAGGGACATCAGCCCGGCGCGGTCCACGCCGCGCCGGCGCAGGCCGATCACGTTCAGGCCGGTCAGGCGCGCCCGGTTGCCCAGCACGCTGCCGAAGGGGATCACGTCCGCCTCCACTCCCGACACGCCGCCCACCATCGCGCCGCGGCCGATCCGGACGAACTGGTGCAGCGCCGCCGATCCGCCGATTACCGCACCCGCGCCGATGGCGACGTGCCCACCCATGACGACGTTGTTGGCGATGATGACGCCGTCCCCGATGGAGCAGTCATGCGCGACGTGGACCACAGCCATCAGCAAGCAGTCCGATCCAACCCGGGTCACGCCCGTGCCGGTCACGGTGCCGCGGTTGACTGTGCAATGCTCGCGCACCTGGGTGCGGTCGCCGATCTCGCACCGGGTCGGCTCGCCGCGATACTTCAGGTCCTGCGGCGCCTGGCCCACGGCGCAGAAGGGAAACAAGGTCACTCCGTCGCCGATGGCGGTGTCACCCTCGACCACGACGTGGGACATCAGGCGGCTGCCGTCGCCTATGCTGACCTCCCGCCCGACGTGGCACCACGGCCCGACCTGCACGCCCTGGCCCAGCACGGCCCCAGGCTCGATCACCGCCGTCGGGTGTATCTGCGTCGGCTGCGTCCGGACTGCTGCTGAAAGGGGGAGGGTACTCATGCGACGACCTCGATGGCCCGGCACTGCCGGCGTGGGCTCAGACTAGGAAGCGTGGCGGGCCGGGCCAAGACACGGATTGTTACCGGAACAAGAAGCCCTCGGGCCGCCTACGTGTCCACGATCATGGCGGCATAGGTCGCTTCCGCCACCGACACCCCATCCACTCGCGCCGTGGCGGCAAACTTCCAAACGGGACCACGGTGCCGGACCTTGTTGATGGCGATCCGCAGCTGGTCGCCGGGAACGACGGGGCGGCGGAACTTCGCGTTCTCGATGGTCATGAAGTAAACCACCTTGCCGGCTGCGTCCGGGCCGAGCGTTTCAACCACCAGCACCGCGGCAGTCTGCGCCATCGCCTCGATGATCAGGACGCCAGGCATGACGGGGTGGCCGGGGAAGTGGCCCTGGAAGAAATTCTCGTTCACCGTCACATTCTTTATGCCGACCGCGGACTGGCCAGGGACCACGTCTATCACCCTGTCCAGCATCAGGAAGGGATAGCGGTGAGGGATCGCGTGCATGATCCGCTTGATGTCCAAAACCTCGACCGGCGGCAACGCTGCCTTCAGCGAGGGCTTGGGCGTGACATCGTCGTGCCGGTTCGGCGGGGAGCCCGCCGCGTGTTGCGTCTTCGTGGTTTGCGTGGGTATGCCGTCCATCTGAACCTACTCCGGGCGGGCGGCGTGTAAGGGCTGGGGCTTGCGGGCAAGGCGGCGCAGGGTGGCAACGCCGCGGAAGAACTCCCGGATGGGCTGGGCGGGGCTGCCGATCACATCGGCTCCGGCCTCAACATCCGACATCACGCCGGCCTGAGCGCCGATACGGGCCTTGGCGCCGATCCGCACATGTCCGGTAAGCCCGGCCTGCGCGGCAATTACGACGAAATCCTCCAGCACGGTCGAACCTGAGATGCCGGCCTGCGCCACCACGATACAGCATCGGCCCATGCGGACGTTGTGTCCGATCTGCACCAGGTTGTCGAGGCGCGAGCCGGCGCCGATCACTGTGTCCGGCGCCGCGCCGCGGTCAATGGTGCTGTTGGCGCCGACCTCAACGTCGTCTTCCAGGATCACTCGGCCAAGCTGCGGCACGGTGATGAAGCCGGCGGCTGTGGTGGCGAATCCGAACCCCTCCTGCCCGATGCGGGCGCCGGGATACACGTAAACCCGCGCGCCGAGCAGCGCGTGCGTGACGCTGGCCAAAGGGCCGATTCGGCAGTCCGGGCCGAGCACGACATTCTCCCCGATCACCGCCCCCGGCCCAATCCTGCACCTGGCCCCAATGACGGCGCCGGCTCCGATGACCGCGAGGGGACCCACCTCGGCAGTTGGATCCACGGATGCGTCCAGCTCCACCACTGCCGAGGGATGGATACCCGGCCGGACCGGAGGCGGCGGGTGAAAGAGGGCGGCGGCGCGGGCCCAGGCGGCATAAGGCTCAGGCGTTACAATGGCGGCGGTCCCAGGCGGCACCCGTGGTGCCAGGTCGGGGTGCACGATCACAGCGCCAGCCCGGGTCGCGCCCAGGGTGTCCAGGTATTTCCGGTTGTCTATGAAGCTCAGTTCCTCAGGGCCAGCAGCCTGCAACGGCGCAATGCCGCGAAGCGGCCGTTCCCCGCCGCCGGGCAGCCCGCCGCCTGCTGCGGTCGCAACGGCAGCCAAGCCATGCGGCCCGGTCCGGCCGAAGAAACGCGGATCACCCGCCTGGTGCTGTGCAACCGCCATCCATCACCGGCGCGGTGGCGGGCTGGACGGCGCAGCGGTCGGGATTGAAGCTGCCGGGCCATCGGGCGGGGCGTTGGGCCGGCCGGCTGGGCCTGCGGCCAACGCGGCGGAGACACCCTCCGGCGGCAACTGCACGGTGGCCATGACCTTGTTCATCTGCTCGACCACCGGTTCGGTGATGTCGAACTCATTGACGTTCAGCGCCACCTGCGCCCGGTGCAGCACCAGGTTCATGCCGCGGCTCTCAGCGACCTGGCGGATAACCCCGATCAGCGTCCGCTCGATCTGCGATAAACCCACCTGGGCCGCCTCCTGCATGAAGCGGTTGCGGTCGCGGAAGCTGCGCTGGGCGTTGGTGACCCGGTCTTGCAGCTCCTTTTCCTTGGCGCGTATCTGGTCAGGCGTCATGCTGGCTCGCTGGCTGACCAGGCCCTGCTGCAAGTCCCGCCAGGCGGCCTGTTCCTTCTGTACGTCCTGGGTCAGCTTCTCCCGCCGCTCGCTGATGGTTTTCTCGACCTGCTGCGCGGCGGTTGAGGCACGCATAATGTCGGGGATGCCCAGCACGCCGATAACCGCGGCGGGCGGAGTCGGGCCGCGCGGGATGGACGGCAGGTCAGGCATGGGCGGCAACTGAACCTGCAACGGCGGGGCATCGCCGGGGTTGGCGCCAGCCAGGCCGCCGCCGGCGTCGCCGCCTGGCGGGGCGACCTGTACCAGCGGCGGGGCCGCCGGGCGCGGCTGCTGGCGCGGGGCCGCGGAGCGAGGCGCGGCAGGCTGCGCGGGCCGCGAAGCCGCGCCGCCCCCGCCGCCAGCCGGTGGCACGAACCAGCCAGGCTGCTGCTGGGCTAGAGCCGAGCCAGAGAAAAGAACGGAAGCCGCGACAAGGGCGGGGCGGAATGTGTGGCGCATTGTTTTAGAACCTTGTGCCGAAGCCGAAGCGGAAGAGCTGCGTCTGATCGCCGTTGCGTTTCACGACAGCCTGCGCCAAGTCAACGTTGATGAGGCCGAACGGCGTCTTCCAGGATACGCCGACGCCCGCGCCGACCCGGGGTGTGGGATCAACGGTAGTGGTGGTGGTCGTCAACGCTCCCGCGATTGAGGAATTCAGGCGCGTGACCTGCGACAACGCGCCCACGTCAACGAAGGCACGCCCGGACAGGCCGAGGTCCGCCGATATCGGCAAGGGGAACCGCAACTCCGTTGATTGGGTCCAGATGAAACGGCCGCCGATGCTGTCGTTGTTGCCCCCCGTGCCATTTGTGTTGGCAGCCCTGTCTGCGGCACTGTTGAACGTCGTGGTCTGGGCATGGGGACCAGCGCCACCGGATTGGAACCCGCGCAGGTTGTCGCCGCCCAGGAAGAAGCGGTCAATGATCTTCTCCTGCCGGCCAAGCTGCGCCAGGTAGCCTACGCCCGCCGTGAGAGCGATGTTCCAGTCCGCGTCTCCTGTCAAACGCTCTAAGGGGATGAAGTAGTTGCCGTCCAGCTTGGTCCGCACATAGCGCTCTGTGCCGCCCAGCCCAGCTAGGTCCGTGCCGAGCCGGATTAAGAACCCCTCATGCGGTTCGGTGCGGCTGTCGCGGTAGTCGAGCGCCAGCGTCGTGCCGACCTGCGACAACAGGGAGCTGCCTTGCTGGTTCTGGACATAAAGGCTGGCGCCGGACTGGACGTTATAGACGTTCCGGTCCACCAGCGAGTACGTCCAGGCCTGGCGCAGGTGCTCGTTGAACTCATAGCCCAAGCGGATGTCTCCGCCCGTCCGCCGTTCGCTGTATGCGGCGATGGACTGGTTGTCGTTACGAACAAGAAACAGATCGAAGCCGGCGACCAAGTTGCGGTCCAGGAAGTAGGGGTCCGTGACCGCGAGGTCCACCTGGCTGCGCCTCTGCGCCAGCACGCCGTTCAGCCCGGCGTCAATGCCGGTGCCGATCAGGTTGCGCTCCCGCAGGCCGGCGTTCACCAGGGCGCCGGAGTCGGTCGAGAAGCCGCCGCCCAAGGTCAGCTCTCCGGTCGCCTTCTCGTCCACCGCAGCCGTGACGATCGCGCGGTCCGGCGCGCTGCCGGGGCTGGGCGTGACCGTGACGCCATTGAAGTAGCCGAGATCCTGCAGCCGCTGCCGCGACCGGCGTATGGTTGCGGCATTGAAGGCATCGCCCTCCGCCAGCCGGAATTCGCGGCGGACCACCTTGTCCTTGGTGCGGGTGTTGCCGGTGATGTCCAGCCGCTCGACGAAAACACGCGGTCCCTCGGTGATGTCGAACACCAGGTCAACGGTTTTCTTGTCCTTGTCGCGGGCGATGCGCGGCTTCACGTCCACGAAGGCGTAGCCGCGGTTCTGCACGGCATCCTGGAGCGCCGTTGTGGTCCGTTCTACTAGGTCGCCGTCATAGGTGTCGCCCGGCCCGATCAGCAGCAACGGGCGCAGGTCGTCGCCTTTCAGGTTCCGCAGCTTGCTGTCTATGTCCACCTTGCCGACGGTGTATCTGGCGCCCTCGCTGATGGTGAACGTCACGAAGAAGGCGCGGCGATCCGGCGACAGCTCGGCCGTCCCGTCCTTTACCTCGAAGTCGGCATAGCCGTTCTTGAGGTAGAAGCGGCGCAGCAGCTCCTTGTCGAAGTTAATCTTCTCCGGGTCATACTGATCCGATGAAGACAGGATGCGGTAGAACGCCTGCTCGCGGCTGTTGATGACCTCGCGCAGCCGGTTCTCGCTGAATGCCCTGTTGCCGACAAAGGCAATGCGGCTGACCAGGGTGGTTTCGCCCTCGTTGATCTCGAAAATCACGTCCACGCGGTTCTGGTTCAGGCGGACGATCTTCGGCTCGACGGTCGCGGCAAACCGTCCGCCTTTGGCATAGCGGTCCAAGATGCGCTGCCGGTCGGCCTGCGCCAATTGCGGGGTAAACACCGCACGAGCACGGAGTTGCAGCTCGGGCCGAAGCTGGTCGTCTGTCAGCTTGCGGTTGCCCTCGAAGGCGATGCGGTTGACGAGTGGGTTCTCGACCACCTTGACCAGCAGGGTGTTGCCTTCACGCCGGATATTGACGTCCTGGAACAGGCCGGTTGCGAACAACGTTTTTAGACTGCGGTCTATTCGGTCGGGGTCGAAGCCGTCACCAGGCTGCACCAGCATGTAGGAGCGTATGGTTCCAATCTCGATGCGCTGGTTGCCCTCGACCTGTATGTTGGTGATGGCGCCCCCTGGCACCGCTGGCGCTTGGGCGGCCCGGACGGCTGCCGCGCGGCCCCGGCCTGACTGCGGCGCCGGCCGGCCCTGTGCCCGTGACTCGGACGTGACGAACAGCGGGCCGGCGCAGACACTGGCAAGCAGCAGGACGCGGTATCGAGACAACAGGCAGGTCCTCCGGGGCAGCAGTTAACGCGTGCTTGTAAGCGCCGATGCGTCCGCCGCCAAGGCCAATGCGCGCCGGGCCTGGCTGCCCGACCGGTACGTCAGTGCGTTAAAGGTCAGCCGATCAGGCCGGACACCCAGCGGCCCAGGCTGGAACTGACGAGGTCATTCCACGATACAAAGAGGATCAGGCCGGCAAGCAAGGCCGCTCCAGCGCGGAAGCCGTATTCCTGCGCCCGCTGCGACACCGGGCGCCCAGCCAACGCCTCCGCCCCCAAGAACACCAAGTGTCCGCCATCCAGCACGGGAATCGGCAGCAGGTTGAACAGGCCCAGGTTGACGGATAGCAGCGCGATCAAGCCGACGAAGCTGGCGATTCCCGCCGCGGCGAACTGACCCGACAGTTGGGCGATCTTGATCGGTCCGCCAAGCTCTGCCGTGCTGCGTCGGCCAGTGACGATCTGCCCCAGCGCGGCCGCCGTGTTGGCGAGCACATCCCAGGTTTGCGTTGCCCCAGCGCCAAGTGCCTGCAACGGCCCGACCGGCACGAAATCGGTTGCCGTGCTCACGCCGAGCGTACCCACGCTCTGGCCGCCAACGTCGCGGCTGGTGGGTGTAACGTCCACCGTGCGTTCATGGTCGGCCCGGAGTATCCGGAAGGAAAGGCTCTTGCCGGGGCTGGCGGACACGATCCGCTGCAGGTCGGAGAACAGCGGCACAGGGGCGCCGTCAATTGCCTGGACACGGTCGCCCACCTGCAGGTCTGCACGCTCCGCGGCGCTGCCGGCAACGATGCCGCCGAAAACCGCTTCCTTGACCGCCACCGGCCGGCCCATGGAGCCAATCAGAATCGAAAACAGCACGATGGCCAGCAGGAAGTTCGCAACTGGACCGGCGGCGATGATGATCGCCCGCGACAGCACGGACTTGCCCTGATAGGTCCGGCCTTCCATCCAGCTTGCCCGTACTTCGTCGGGCACATCCTGCGGACGCTCCTGTCCGTGCATCTTCACGTAGCCGCCGAGGGGTATCCACGCCAGCTTCCATACGGTTCCGGACCGGTCCGTCCAGCTTGCGAAGGCCTTACCGAAGCCGATGGAAAACACCTCGGCATGAACGCCGCGCCAACGGGCCGCGAGATAGTGGCCAAGCTCGTGCACGAACACCAAGATGCCGAGCACGACGATGAAGGCTACAAGGCTGCGTAGTGAGTCCATCTCGGGAACCTCAGGGGCGTGGTGCGGGAAATCAGAAGGGGATAATTGCAGAACCGAAGCGATTGTGGAAGGCTTTGCCTACTATAGATAGGTTGCGTGCCGGCGGATTCACGGGATGCCGGCTCGGCAGGAGCAGAGAGGGCGACTGCCGGCACCATGCGCTATGCCGCCCGGGCAGCGATATGCTGGTGCGCCGCACGGCGGGCCGCGGCATCCAAGTCCATCACCGCATCAAGGCTGTCCGCCGGACGATGCCCAATCCGGTCCAGCACCGCCTCGACCAGCGAAGCGATGGCGGTGAAGCCGAGGCGGCGGGCCAGGAAGGCCTCGACCGCGACCTCATTGGCTGCGGACAGGACCGCAGGGGCGCCTCCACCGGCCCGCAACGCGTCGCGGGCAAGGCGCAGTGCAGGAAAACGCAGGGGATCAGGCTCCGCGAACTCCAGCCGGCCCAGCGCAGCCAGGTCCAACCGGGGCGATGCCGTTTGCAGGCGGCCGGGCCAAGCCAGGGCGTGAGCGATGGGAATGCGCATGTCCGGCGACCCCATCTGCGCGAGCACGCTGCCGTCCCGGTAATGGACCAGGCCGTGGATGACGGATTGCGGATGCACCAGCACGCCGATGTCGGCCTCGTCCATGCCGAATAGGCGTGCGGCCTCGATCAGCTCCAGTCCTTTGTTCATCATCGTGGCGCTGTCTATGCTGATCTTGGCGCCCATGGACCAGACGGGGTGCCGCAACGCCGCCTCGGGCGTGGCGCGGGCCATCTCCTCCGTGCTGCTCAGCCGGAAGGGACCGCCGGAGGCGGTCAACACGATGCGCTCGACGGCGTGGCGGTTGCCCTCAGCCATTGCCTGGAAGATGGCGTTGTGCTCGGAATCCACCGGCAACAGGGTGGCGCCGGCGTCGCGGACCGCCTGCAGCATGACCTCGCCGGCACAAACCAGCGCCTCCTTGTTCGCCAGCGCGATGGCGCCGCCGCGACGTATGGCGGCGAGCGTGCTGGGCAGGCCAGCGGCGCCGGTGATGGCCGCCATCGTCCAGTCCACCGGCTGTGCTGCCGCCTGCAGCACGGCGGCGTCCCCGGCGGCGGTTGCGATGCCGGTCCCGGCCAGGGCAGCGGACAGCGCGCCGTGCAGCGACGGTTCTGCGATGACGGCCAGGGCAGCACTCAACTGCACGGCCTGCGTCGCCAGCAGCGCGACGTTGCGGCCGCCAACCAGAGCGTGCACGCGGTAGCCGCCAGGATTTGCGGCCAGCAGGTCCACCGTGCTGGTGCCGACGCTGCCGGTGCTGCCCAGGACCGTCACCGTCCGGGCCGCGCCGCCGCTTGCCGTAGTCAATGCCATAGTGCCGTTCCCCGCCCAACCAGCAATCCCAGCGCCGCCGCCACCGGGGCAGCCACCAGGAACCCATCCAGCCTGTCCAACAAGCCGCCGTGGCCGGGAATGAGCCGGCCCGAGTCTTTTACACCAAACCCGCGCTTGATCGCGCTTTCCATGAGGTCGCCGGCCTGGGACGCCGCTGCGAGCAGGCAGGCCAGGGCAGCCGCACGGACCGGCGCTCCCGGCGCCATCGCCTGCCCTGCCGCGCAGCCCGCCAGCATTGCCGCCGCCAAGCCTCCCAACGCGCCGGACCAGGTCTTGCCCGGCGAGATCGCGGGCGCCAGCTTCAGGCCGCCGATCAGCCGGCCCGCCACGTAGGCGCCGATATCGCTGGCCCAGATGACCGCGACCAGGAACACCAGGTTGGCCCGGCCCGCTAGCGGATCCAAACGGAGCCATGTCAGCGCCACCGCACCCACGCCGGCATAGGCCACCCCTGCGGCCAGCCGCCAGCGAACCGGCGGCAGGACCAGCGCGGCGCCGATCAGCAAGGCCGCGGCGCCAAGCTCCAGCCGCCCTGACGCGGTCAGGGCGACGCCGGCCAGCACCGCAGCAACGACGCCGAAGCCCGGCCAATCCCCGGGAGGCAGGCCGCACAGGGCAACCCATTCCAGCGCCAGTCCGGCCCCGGCGACTGCCATCAGGGCTCCCCAATATGGCCCGCCGCTCCACAGGCAGCCCAGCACGACGGGCGCCAGCACGACGGACGAGATGAGGCGCAACCGGAGGTCGGACCAGCGGGCCGAGGGGGCGCGGCTGGGTATCGGCGCGGCGGGGAAGGCCGGGTCAGCCAGGACGGGCACCGAAGCGGCGCTCGCGCCGGGCATATTCGGCCAGGGCAGCTTGGAGGTCGGCGGCGCCGAAGTCGGGCCACAGCACATCCTGGAACACCAGCTCGGCATAGGCGGACTGCCACAGCAGGAAGTTGGACAGCCGGTGTTCGCCGGAGGTGCGTATCACCAGGTCGGGGTCGGGCATCCCAGCGGTGAACAGCAGGCGTTCGAACGCGGCTTCGTCTAGGGTGGCCGGGTCGAGGGTGCCTGAAGCGGCGGCCTTCGCTGCGGCGCGGGCGGCAGCGACGATCTCGTCCCGCGCACCGTAAGACAGGGCGATGTTCAGGTTCAGGCGGGCGTTGCCGTGGGTGACGGCCTCGGCACGGTCCAGCTCGGCCTGGGTTTCCCGGTCGAAGCGGCTGCGCTCTCCGAGGACCCGGACGCGGACGCCCTCTCGGGTAAGTTCCTGTAGCTCCTGGCGGATGAAGTGGCGCAGCAGGCCGGTCAGGTCCAGCACCTCCTCGATGGGCCGGCGCCAATTTTCGCTGCTGAAGGCATATAGCGTCAGCCAGGAGACTCCGGATTCCAACGCACCCTCGATGGTGCGGCGCACCGCCGTCGCCCCGGCGCGGTGCCCGGCGACGCGCGGCAGGCCACGGGCGGCAGCCCAGCGGCCATTGCCGTCCATGATGATGGCGACATGGACCGGCGCAACCGCCGGGCGGGCCGCCAAGGGCGCTACACCCATTCCCCTATCCGCGCGCATTCCATCAAACCTGCCGGATCTCCTGGTCCTTTTCGGCCAGCGACTCATCTATGCGCTTTATATAGCCATCCGTCAGCTTCTGGACCTCGTCGGACCAGTCCTTCATCTCGTCCTCGCCGATCTCGCCCTTCTTCTCGAACGTCTTGATCTGGTCCATCCCGTCCCGGCGCACGCCACGTATGGCGACGCGGGAGCCCTCGGCGTAGCGCCCGGCGGCCTTCGCCAGCTCGCCCCGGCGCTCCGCTGTAAGCTGCGGGATCGGCACACGCACGACTTGTCCGTCCGAACCGGGATTGAGACCGAGGCCGCTGTCACGAACCGCACGCTCGACGGCGCCGACCAGAGTGCGGTCCCAGACCTGCACGGTGATCATGCGCGGCTCCGGCACGCCGATGGTGCCGACCTGGGTGATGGGGACGACGGTGCCGTAGGCCTCGACCTTCACTGGCTCCAGCAGGGCCGGGCTGGCGCGGCCGGTGCGCAGGCCGCCGAAGTCGCGGCGCAGAGTGTCGAGGGCGCTGTCCATGCGCCGGGTCAGGTCGGTCTTGAGGGTGTTCAGGTCGGCGGGCAAGGGAACCTCCGGTGGGCGGCTAATGCGGCTCGGTGATGCGGGTGAACAGGCCCTCGCCGCGCATGACCTTGGCGAAGGCGCCGGGAGCGTGAATGTTGAAGACGATGATCGGCAGGCCGTTCTCGCGCGCCAGGCTGATGCCGGCGGCGTCCATGACGCCGAGATCGCGGGATAGGACTTCCAGGTATGTCAGCTCGTCGTAGCGGGTGGCAGCCGGGTCCTTGCGGGGGTCGGCGGAATAGACGCCGTCCACCTGGGTGCCCTTCAGCAGCAGGTCGCAGTTCATCTCGGCGGCACGCAGGGCGGCGGCGGTGTCGGTGGTGAAGAACGGGTTGCCGGTGCCGGCGGCGAAGATCACCACCCTGCCCTTCTCCATATGCCGCTCGGCCCGGCGGCGTACGTAGGGTTCGCAGACGCTGCTCATCGGGATCGCCGACTGCACGCGGGTGGGGACGTTGCGCCGCTCCAGTGCATTCTGCATCCCCAGCGCGTTCATGACGGTGGCCAGCATGCCCATGTAATCAGCCTGGGCGCGGTCCATGCCGCCAGCGGCTGCGGACACGCCGCGGAAGATGTTGCCGCCGCCGATCACCAGGCAGACCTGTATCCCCATCCCGACGACATCCCGCACGTCTAGTGCGATGCGGCCCAGGGTGTCGGTGTCCAAACCGTATTCCCTTCGACCCATTAACGCCTCCCCAGATACCTTGAGCAGGACACGCTTGTAGGAGGGCTGGTCTGGCATGAGGTCCTTGACGTGGATAGGGCGGCGGCAACCTAGGGGCTGCCGCCGCCCCCCACAAGTTAGAGCGGCGCGGTTGGACTGCTTTGGACGGTTTTAGGGTTAGTTAATCCCTTGCGTTGGCGCGGTCGGCCTTAACCGTTTGGCGACCAAGAAGCCCTCGGCACGCTAGGTCTTGCCGTTGGGCCTTTATGGCGTTGCTCACATTGGCCTGACAGATCACGGCGAGGGTTGCTGGGGATCGGTCGGATGCTTCGGATCGGTCGGAATGCCGGCAGCGGCAGCGACCTCGGCAGCGAAGTCGCCGGACTGCTTCTCGATGCCCTCGCCGACCTTGAACCGCTCGAAGCCAGCCAACTTAGCGCCAGCCTTGTCCACCACAGCGCGGACACGGCTTTCGCCGTCATGGACCCACTGCTGCTCCAGCAGCACGATCTGCTGGTAGAACTTGCGGATCTGGCCGTCCACGATCTTGGGCAGCATCTCCTCCTTCTTGCCCTCGGCACGGGCCTTATCGGTTAGGACCGTCCGCTCGCGCTCCAGCTCCGCCGGATCCACGCTGTCGATGTCCAGGGCGGAAGGCGAGGTTGCGGCGACGTGCATGCCGACCTGGCGGCCCAGAGTTTCCAACGCCGATGCCTCATTCTCCGACTCGACGGCGACAAGCACGCCGATCTTGCCCAAACCGGGCTTGAGGACGTTGTGAACATAAGTTGCAACGACGCCATGCGGCACCGTCATCACCTTGGCCCGGCGCAGCGTCATGTTCTCGCCAATGGTGGCGATGGCCTGGGTGATCTCGTCCGCCACCGTCCGGCCAGTGCCGGGGTAATGGGCGGCACGGATCGTCTCCACATCGTCGCCGACCTGGAGGGCGACCTGGGCGATGCCCTCGACAAGCGCCTGAAACGCCTCGTTGCGGCCGACGAAGTCGGTTTCGGAGTTGACCTCCACCATTGCAGCCTTGGTGCCGTTGCTGGCGACGGCGACCAGGCCCTCGGCGGCAACGCGGCCGCCCTTCTTGACCGCGGCGGACAGGCCCTTCTTGCGCAGCCAATCGGTGGCGGCGTCCATGTCGCCGCTGGATTCGGTAAGCGCCCGCTTGCAGTCCATCATGCCGGCGCCGGTCTTCTCGCGCAGGTCCTTGACCAGCGCGGCGGTGATCTCAGCCATAATTATGCTCCTTACGCCGCGGGCTGTTCGGCCGGGGCGTGGTCGGGCATCGGGATGCTTTCGGGCGGCAGCTCCTCGGACGCACCAGTGTCGCGGCCGCTGGCCACCATCTCGGCACTGATGCCGTCCAGCACGGCGCCAGCAATCAGGTCGCAGTACATCGTAATGGCGCGGATCGCGTCGTCGTTGCCGGGGATGGGGTAGGTGACGCCCTGCGGGTCGGAGTTGCTGTCCAGCACAGCGATGACGGGGATGCCGAGCTTATTGGCCTCCTCGACCGCCAGCTTCTCCTTGTTGGTGTCAATGATGAACAGGATGTCGGGCAGGCCGCCCATGTCCTTGATGCCGCCCAGCGCGCGCTCCAGCTTCTCCTGGTCCCGTGTGATGTCCAGGACCTCTTTCTTGGTCAGGCCCTGCACGTCGCCGCCCAGCATCTCCTCAATCTGACGGAGCCGCTTGATGCTGCCGGTGATGGTCTTCCAGTTGGTCAGCATGCCGCCGAGCCAGCGGTGGTTCACGTAATACTGGCCGCACCGCTTAGCGCTATCCGCCACGTACTCGGCGGCAGCGCGCTTGGTGCCCACGAACAGCACGCGCCCGCCGGCAGCCGTTACGTCGCGGACGGCGCGGAGGGCGCGATCCAGCATGGGGACAGTCTGCTGCAGGTCTATGATGTGGACGGCGTTGCGGACGCCGAAGATGTAGGGTCCCATGCGCGGGTTCCAGCGCCGGGTGTGGTGGCCGAAGTGGACGCCGGCTTCGAGGAGTTGGCGCAGGGTGAATTCTGGCATCGCCATGGGGCGTGACCTTTCAGGTGTCCGGTTGATCCTCCGCGGGGGCTGGCCTTGCGGCACCGGACCCTGGGTGTAACCCCTTGGGAAAGGCGCCCCGCGTGTGAATTTGCCCGCACGGTGCGGACTACGGAGGATATGGCGGATCGGACGGACGAAGGCAAGATCAACCCAGTTGCGGCGGGCCGGCAGTCGCATCAGCGGGCAGCAGGATCCTCGCATGCAGCCACGCTGCACGGCAGACTGCGACGGGTGTCGTCCTTGCATGTTCCTGGTGGCCTGCTACCCGTGAGCCCGCTGTAAAGCAAGTTCGCCGCCTTCCGCCCGAAGCGGAGCGGCAGATTGATTACGGACTATTTCGACGCTTATTAATGGTCAACGCTGGGCAGGGCGAAGCCGGGTAGGCCAGGCTGGCTCGCGGAACACTTGTCAGTGCCAAGGGGCGGCTCGGAAACCAGGGGGCGCCGGTGCCGTTCACCTGCGGTTCCCTTCTGACGCTCTTCCCTTATGCGGAAGCAGCCTCACCTCTCCGCGGCCCAGCGAAAGGATTCCCCTCATGCTCGATGCCCTACCCCCCGCGACGCCGGTGCCGCTTTCCCTCCGGGTGAACGGCCATGACCACCAGCTTTCACTGGACCCGCGTACTACTCTGCTGGATGCGCTGCGTGAGCATCTCGGCCTGACCGGCACCAAGGTCGGCTGCAACCACGGCACTTGCGGGTGCTGCACGGTCCACATTGATGGCAAGCGGCAATTGTCCTGCCTGATGCTGGCCGCCGCTGCCGCCGGACGCGACATCCGGACCATCGAGGGCCTAGCTGGCGCCGATGGGGCGCTGCACCCGATGCAGGCGGCATTCGTGGCGCATGACGCGCTGCAATGCGGCTACTGCACGCCGGGCCAGATCATGTCGGCGGTGTCCTGCATCGAGGAGGGCCATGCCGGCAGCGACGCCGAGATACGCGAATACATGAGCGGCAACCTGTGCCGCTGCGCCGCCTATCCCAACATCGTCGCCGCCGTCCGCGACGTCGCGCAGCAGGCAGCCTGACATGCAGCCGTTCACTTACAGCCGCCCTGCCACGCTGGATGAGGCCTTTCACCTGGCGCAGGTGCCCGGCGCCGCGCTAATGGCCGGCGGCACCACCATGGTGGACCTGATGCGCGGCGACCTGGCGGCTCCGTCTGGGATTGTGGACATCGGCCACCTGGACGAACTCGCAGCCTTCGATACGTCCGGGCCGGTGCTGCGCTTCGGTGCGCTGGCCCGCATGGCGGAGGTGGCTGAGGATACGGTTCTGCTGCGCGATTATCCCGCGCTGGCCGAAAGCTTGCAGCTAGCGGCCTCGCCGCAAATCCGCAATGCCGCGACGGTCGGCGGCAACCTGCTGCAGCGTACCCGCTGCTTTTATTTCCGCGACGGCGTGTCCGCCTGCAACAAGCGCGTGCCCGGCAGCGGCTGCGCCGCGTTGGATGGCGTGACCCGGGAGATGGCGCTGTTCGGCACCTCCGAGCGCTGCATCGCAACCTACCCCGGTGACTGGGGCTATGCGCTCGCAGCCTTCGATACGTCCATCGAGATACGGTCGGCGGCCGGCACGCGGACGATCCCGTTCACCGAGCTGCACGTCGCCTACGGCGATGACCCGGCAAAGGAGACCACACTGCGGCCCGGCGAGGTCATCACCGCCATCCTGGTGCAGGCGACCCCCGCCGGACGGCGTTCCACCTATATTAAGGTGCGCGACCGGCAGAGCTACGCCTATGCCGTGGTTTCAGCCGCTGTGGCCTTGGAGATGGACGGGGATACCGTGCGCCATGCCCGAGTGTCGCTCGGCGGGGTGGCGACTAAGCCCTGGCGGTCCCAAGCGGCGGAGGCCGCGATGACCGGCGTGACACTGAACGAGCAGACCGCGCTTGCCGCAGGGCATGCTGCCTTCGTGGACGCCCAGCCGCGTGGTGAGAACGCCTTCAAAATCGAACTCGGCGCCCGCGCCGTCGCACGTGCGGCGCTCGTGGTCAGCAGAAGGATATAAGTCATGGACGGAAGCATTGGCACTCCCATCGTCCGGCGCGATGCCACGGCGAAGGCCACCGGCGCAGCACGCTATGCCGCGGATTACGGTCGTGTTGGCACGGCGTATGCGGCATTGACGCTCAGCCCTGTGGCGCGCGGGCGCATCACCCGGGTGGACACCACGGCAGCGGAGGCGGTGCCCGGCGTGCAGCTCGTGCTGACCCACCGCAGCATGAACCAGGACCTGGGGTCCGAGACGTTCATCATGAAGGGCGGGCACATGCAGTCCTCCTTCATGCCGCTGACGTCGGATGAGGTACATTACGCCGGGCAGATCGTCGGCCTGGTAGTCGCCGACACAACGGAAGCGGCGGAGCAGGCGGCGCGGGCGCTGGACCTGGAGTATGCGACCCAGCATGCCGCCGCGGCGATGGACGACCCCGACCGCACGTCAAAGCCGGATGGCGAGCCGGTGGTGGTGGTCGGCGACGCCGACGCCGCCCTGGCCCGGGCACCGGTGCGCGTGGACCAGGAGTATGTCACTCCGGCGCAGCACCATCATCCGATGGAGCTGTATGCCACGACGGCGAGCTGGAACGACGGCAAGCTGACCGTGGAGTCGCCGAGCCAGTGGGTTATTGGGCAGCGCGCCGCCCTGGCGGCCATCTTCGGCATCCCGGCCGAGGATGTGCATGTCGTGTCGCCCTACATCGGCGGTGCGTTCGGCAGCAAGGCGACCCTGCTGCCGCACACCATCCTGGTTGCTGCCGCGGCGCAGCGGCTGGGCCGCCCGGTCAAGCTGGTGGTGCCGCGGGACGCGATGTTCACGGTCGGCTCGTTCCGCCCGGCCACCCGCAACCGGATTGCACTCGGCGCCGAGCGCGACGGCAAGATGACCGCCCTGATCCACGAGGCGATCGGGCAGACGGCGGAGGTTGACCACATCGCCTTCCCCGGCACCAACGTCACCACGCGGATGTATGACGTCGCCAACATACGCACGTCGGAGGCCACGATCGCCACCGACGTCAACACGCCGGGGTTCCAGCGTGCGCCGGCAGAGGCACCGGCCTTCTTCGCGTTCGAGAGCGCGGTGGACGAGTTGGCCGTTGCGCTCGAGATGGACCCCGTCGAACTGCGGATCAAGAACGAGCCGAAGGTGGACCCGGTGAAGGGGCTACCCTGGAGCAGCCGTTCGCTAGTGCAGTGCTACCGCCGCGGCGCCGAGCTGTTCGGCTGGGACAAGCGCTTGCCGGGCATCGGCTCCATGAAGACCGATGATGGCGTGCTGATCGGCTATGGCTGCGCCACGGCAACGTATCCATCGGCCATGGTTCCGTCCGCTGCCCATGTGGCACTAACTGCTGATGGGCTGCTGCGGGTGCGGACGGCGGCGCACGATGTGGGCACCGGTGCATACACCGTACTGGGTCAGGTCGCAGCCGATGTGCTGGGCGTAGCGGACGATCATGTGCGGGTGGAGTTGGGCGACAGCGGCCTGCCGTCTGGCCCGATGTCCGGCGGCTCCGTCACCACAGGGTCAGCCGGGTCGGCGGTGCATATGGCGGCGGTGGCGTTGCGGGAGAAGCTGCTGCTGACCGCGACGGCGGAGAACGGTCCGTTTGCTGGTCGGGACCCGGCGGCGCTGCAGTTTGCTGGGGGCCATGTCGTGGGTGCGGACGGCACCGCGCACAGCCTGGCCGATGTGCTGAAGTCTACGCCCGCTGGCTCGCTTGATGCGTCAGCGGAGTGGAGGCCGGGCACCATGGAGGCGGACAAGGCGCAGTATGGCCTGCTGGGTGGATTTGCGATCGAGGGTCCGATCACCAAGACCCATGCCATCTACTCATTCGGCGCGCAGTTCGCCGAAGTACGGGTGGACCCGTTGCTGCGCACCATTCGCGTGGCGCGCATGGTCGGTGCGTTTGCCTGCGGCCGGATCATCAATCCCCGGACGGCGCGCAGCAACCTAGTGGGCGGCATGATCTGGGGGGCCAGCTTCGTTTTGCTGGAGGAAACCCAGGTGGACCGGCCCCGTGCGCGCTTCGCAAATCAGGACCTGGCCGGCTATCACATCTCGACCAGTGCCGACATCGGGGAGGTGACGGCGGAGATCATTGATGAGACGGACACGGTCGTGAACGCCATCGGTGCCAAGGCGGTGGGTGAGATCGGCATCGTTGGCATGCCGGCTGCGATCGCGAACGCGGTGTATCATGCAACTGGGATACGGGTCCGCAAGACGCCAATCCTGATCGAGGACCTTCTGCCGACGTCCTAGCGACGCCAGGCCGCTACTGTGATCATGCAGTGGCGGCCTATGCGATTCGCTTCGACTTCCTGAGGTCTACCATCAGGCCGGGTCTAATAGTGTCCGGGCATTGCTCAGGAGTGCCCGGCCTTAAACCTCTTCCACCCGCTCCACCCCCGGGACCACCTTCAACGCTTGCGCCAACCGAGGCGTTACCTGGAACCCACCAGGAATGGTAATTTCCACCGCCTGAGCATCATCAATCCGCGGCACCAGCGTAACCCGCCCCTTACCCTTCCCTTCCCGCGCCAGCAGCGCCCGGATATGCGGCACCGCCTCCGTCCTACCCAGCCACACCCGCATCCCCGCCCCGGCATCGCTCGCCGCCTGCTCCAGCGACATGCAGTCCGCCGCCGTCACCCGCAGGCTGTCGCCCTCCAGCCGCAGGTCCACGCTCACCAGCACCGCCATTCCCGCCTTCAGGATGTCGCGCGCGCCGTTCAGTACCTCGCTGAAGAACGTCACCTCATAGCTTCCGCCGCCGTCAGACAGGCGCACCCAGGCCATGCGGCTGCCGGTGCGGGTGGCGCGCTCCTTGCTGCCGATCACGCAGCCGGCCATCTTGATCCGCGTTGCGCCCGCCAGCCCGGCCGCCTCCATCCCGTGTGAGGGCACCACGCCCAGCCGCTTCAGCACGGGGCCATAGCTGTCCAGCGGATGCGCCGTCAGGTGGAAGCCGATGGCGTCGGCCTCGTAGCCCAGCCGCTCCATGCCGGGCCAATCCGGGGTGGGCGGCAGGCGCAGTGCCTCCGGCTTGGCGCCGCCGCCGAACAGGCCGGTTTGGCCGGACGCGGCTTCTTCCGCCTGGGCCTGGGCGCGCTTCAGCACCAGGTCGGCGCCGGTGAACACCTGGGCGCGGTTGGGTGCGATGCCGTCGAAGGCGCCGGCGCGGGCCAGGTTCTCGATCTGCATCTTGCTGAGCTGCCGCGGGTCTATCCGCGCCGAGAAGTCCGCCAGGTCCGCGAACGGCCGCTCCCCACGCGTCGCTGCCACGGCTTGCATCGCCGCCAACCCAACCTTCTTCACCGCCGCCAGCGCGTAGCGGATGGCGCCCTTGCCGTCCCCCCCGACCTCCACCCGGAAGTCGGCGCCGCTGCGGTTGATATCCGGCGGCAGCACGGCGATGCTCATGCGCTGGGCCTCCTGACGCAGCGCCGCGATCTTGTCGGTGTTGCTGATCGCCAGGTTCATGCAGGCCGCCAGGAAGGCGACGGGATGGTTCGCCTTCAGCCAAGCCGTTTGATACGACAGCAGGGCATAAGCCGCCGCATGGCTTTTATTGAAGCCATAGTCGGCGAACTTCGCCATGAGGTCGAAGACTTCAGTAGCCTTGGCGGCGGGAACGCCCCGCTTCGTGGCGCCATCCGTAAAAACCTGCCGCTGCTGCTCCATCTCCGAGCGTATCTTCTTGCCCATAGCCCGGCGCAGCAGGTCGGCCGCCCCCAGGCTATAGCCCGCCATGGTCTGCGAGATCTGCATGACCTGTTCCTGATATACCATGATCCCGTAGGTCTCAGCCAGGATGTCGCGGATTTCCGGATGCGGCGCCTCCCACGCCTCGCCATGCTTGCGGCGGCAGTAGTCGGGGATGTTGGCCATCGGTCCCGGACGGTAGAGCGCGACGGCGGCGATCAGGTCCTCGAACCGGTCCGGGCGCATCTGCCGCAGCACGTCGCGCATCCCCTGCGACTCGAACTGGAACACGCCGCCGCCGTCGCCGCGGGACAGCATCTCGAATGTCTTGGCGTCATCCAGCGGCAAGCGGTCCAAGTCCACCGGCTCACCCAAGTCATGCAGGATGCGGACGGCCTGCTGCAGGATAGTCAGGGTGGTCAGGCCCAGGAAGTCGAACTTCACCAGGCCAGCCTGTTCCACGTACTTCATCGAGTACTGGGTCACCAGGGTATCGGCCTTGGGATCGCGATACAGCGGCACCAAGTCAATCAGCGGGCGGTCGCCGATCACCAGCCCGGCGGCGTGGGTGCTGGCATGGCGATACAGCCCCTCCAACTGCAAGGCAACATCAAGCAGGCGGCGGATGTTCTCGTCGCCGTCGCGCATCTCCTGCAGGCGCTTCTCGCCGTCTATCGCCTGGGACAAGGTGACGGGCTGGGTCGGGTTGTTGGGGATCAGCTCCGCCACCCGGTTCACCTGGCCGAACGGCATCCCCAGCACCCGGCCGACGTCGCGCACCGCAGCGCGGGCCTGCAGCTTGCCGAAGGTGATAATCTGCGCCACGCGGTCCGCGCCGTATTCCCGGCGCACGTAGTCAATCACCTCGTCTCGCCGGTCCTGGCAGAAGTCTATGTCGAAGTCCGGCATGGACACGCGGTCGGGGTTCAGAAACCGCTCAAACAGCAGGCCCCAGCGCAGCGGGTCCAGATCAGTGATCGTCAGTGCCCAGGCCGCGACCGACCCGGCGCCGGAGCCTCGCCCCGGCCCCACGGGGATGTCCTGCGACTTGGCCCACTGGATGAAGTCGGCGACGATCAGGAAATAGCCGGGGAAGCCCATGCCGGCGATGACGCCCAGCTCGTACTCCAGCCGGTCCTCATACACCTTGCGCGTGGCCGAGTCGGCGCCGGCGGCATCCATGCGCCGGGCCAGGCCCTCGACAGCCATGGCGCGGACGGTTTCCTCCTCGGTCTGGCCGGGGCGGACCTTGGGGCACATCGGCAGCAGCGGCTTGCGGCTTTCCGCCATGACGGCGCACATGCGGGCGACGGCCAAGGTGTTGTCGCAGGCGTCGGGCAGGTCCTTGAACAGCCGGCGCATGTCGCGGGCAGGCTTGAACCAGGCCTCCGGCGAAACCCGGCGCCGCTCCGCCTCGCCGACTTGGCGGCCATCGGCGATGCACAGCAGGGCATCGTGCGCCTCGTGCATCTTGGGGGCGGCGAAGAAGCATTCGTTGGCGGCGACCAGCGGCAGGCCCAGCTCGTCGGCCAGGCCGATCAGGCCGGGTTCGATGGCCTTTTCCAACGCCAGGCCATGCCGGTGCAGCTCCATCATGCAGCAGCCCGGAAATGCCTCCACTACCTGGGCCAGCAGCGCCAGGGCGTCAGGGCGCCGGCCCTCCGCCAACATGCGCGCGATAGGGCCGCGGGTGCCGCCGGTCAGCAGGATCAGGCCCTCGGCGTGGGACAGCAGCACGTCCAGCGGCAGTTGCGGGCTGGCCGGATCGCCCTGCATGAAGCCTAGGGAGGACAGGCGCTGCAGGTTCGCCAGCCCCGCCGCGTCCTGTGCCAGCACCACGACCGGGTCGGGCGCCAGACGCGGGTTCTCCACCCGCACCAGCGACACCTGGCAGCCGATGATCGGCTGCACGCCGCTTTTTACGCAGGATTGGCTGAATTCCAGCGCACCGAATAGATTGCCGGAGTCGACGATGGCTACGGCGGGCATCTTTGCCGCTAGTGCCAAGGTGGCGATCTTGTCCGCCTTGATGGCGCCCTCGCTCAGCGAGTAGGCGGAGTGGACGCGCAGGTGGACGAAGTCGGCGTGCATCAGGCCATCTCCACGATCAGGCCGTCGTGCAGGGTCACGCGGCGGTCCATGCGGGAAGCCAGATCCGGGTTGTGGGTGGCGATCAAGGCTGCGACTCCTTCTTGCCGCACCATTCTAAGCAGTTCCTCGAACACGATGTTGCTGGTTCCCACGTCAAGGTTGCCGGTGGGCTCATCGGCCAGCAGCACTGCGGGGGCATTGGCAAGGGCACGGGCAATGGCGACGCGTTGCTTCTCGCCGCCTGACAACTTGCCCGGCAGGTGCCCGGCCCGTGCCGGCAGGCCGAAGGCGGTCAGCAGCGCCATAGCCCGCTCCCGCGCCTGCCAACGGGGCCGGCCGGCGATCATCTGCGGCAGGACGATGTTCTCCGCAGCGGTGAACTCCGCCAGCAGATGATGCGCCTGATACACGAAGCCGATGCGGTCCCGCCGGATGGCGGTACGGTCCGGGTCAGGCAGGCCGCCCGCATCCCGCCCGTCCACCAGCACGGCGCCGCTATCCGGGCGCTCCAGCAGGCCCGCCAGATGCAGCAGCGTGCTCTTGCCCGTGCCGGACGGGGCGACCAGCGCCACGATCTCCCCGGCGTGCAGCTCCAGGTCGGCGCCGCGCAGCACGTGCAGCTCGGCATCGCCGCTGCGGTAGGCGCGGCTGACAGCCCGCAGGGCAAGCGGGCTACTCATGCCGCAGGGCTTCCACCGGGTCGGTGCGGGCGGCGCGCCAGCTTGGATACAGGGTCGCCAGCAGCGACAGGCCGAGCGCCATCAGCATGACCTGCAAGACCTCATGCGGGTTGAGCTTCGACGGCAGGTGCGTCAAATAATACACCTCGGGGCTGAACACCTTGGTGCCGGTCATGGCCTCGACCCAGCCCTGGATCGTCTCGATGTTCAGGCAGAACAGCACGCCGATGATGACGCCCAGCAAGGTGCCGGTTACGCCGACCGACGCGCCCGCCATCAGGAAAATCCGCATCACCGCGCCGCGCCCTGCACCGATGGTACGCAGCACCGCGATGTCCCGCGTTTTATCCTTCACCATCATGATCAGCGACGACACGACGTTGAACGCCGCCACCAGGATGATCAGCGTCAGGATCAGGAACATCACGTTCCGCTCGACCTGGACCGCCGCGAAGAAGCTGTTGTTGCTGGCCTGCCAATCCACCACGCGCAGCCCGGTGCCGGCGAAGGCGTCCGTGATGGCGCGGTTCACCTCGCGGACCTGATCGGGGTCGGCGATTGAGACCTCGATGTGGGACGCGGCGCCGGGCAGTTGGAAGAAGATTTGCGCAGCCTCGATCGGCAGGAAGGCAAACGAGGTGTCGTACTCGTTCATGCCGACCTGGAAGATCGCCACCACCTTGTAGGCCCGTACGCGCGGGATGGTGCCGAAGGCCGTCGCGGCGCCCTGGGGCGACACCAGGGTCAGCGGGTCGCCCACCCCCAGGCCGAACTTCCGCGCCAGCCCGACACCGATGGCCACGGCGTCCTCGCCCTCGAAGTCCTTCAAGGTGCCGGCCAGGATATGGTCGCTGACGGCCTTCATGCGGCGGAAGTCGCCGGGCACCATGCCGCGCACCAGGCCGCCGCCATTTTGCCCGCCAGGTCCCTGCAGCAGCACCTGGCCATCCACCACCGGGGCAGCGGTCACGACGCCGGGCACCTTGCGGATGCGGTCGGTGATGGCGGCGTAGTCCGTCATGGCGCTGCCGTTGGGATATACGCCGAGGTGCCCGTTGAACCCCAGGATGCGGTTGAGCAGGTCCACCTGGAACCCGCCCATGACGGACATGACGATGATCAGCGTCGCCACCCCCAGCGCGATGCCGACCAGGCTGAACCCGGCGATCACGGACACGAAGCGCTCACCGCGCCGCGCCCGGAGATAGCGGCCGGCGACGGCACGCTCGAAAGGACCGAACATGCTAGAGGATATGGGTCAGGGCGGCCTCAAGCGGTAGCTCCTGCCGCTCTCCGGTAGCCCGGCGCTTCAGCTCCACCGTTCCCGCCGCCGCGCCGCGTGGACCGACGATCACCTGCCAGGGATGGCCCATCAGGTCGGCGTCGGCGAACTTCACCCCGGCGCGCTCGTCCCGGTCGTCATACAGCGCCTGGCCGGGCATGGCGGCATAGGCTTGCTCGCACACGGCCTGGGTGGCCGGGTCGGCCTGCTTGAGGTTCAGGATGGCGGCGCGGAACGGTGCCACGCTGTCCGGCCACTTGATCCCGGCATCGTCATGGTGCGCCTCGATCAGCGCGCCGACCAGGCGGGACACGCCGATGCCGTAGCTGCCCATGTTGGGATGGATCGGCTTGCCGTCGGGACCGGCGACCTGCAGGCCGACCAGTTCGCTATACAGCGTGCCGAAGTTGAAGATTTGGCCGACTTCGATACCCCTGCCCTCGCGGCGCCGATCCATCGGAACCCGGTCCCAGGCTTGCAAGTCGTGCTTCTCGTCGGTCGCGGCGTAAGGGGTGGTGACGGAGGTGAACATGCGCTCCAACGCCGCCGGATCGGTGTGGTCAACGTCGTCCAGGCCGAGGGACACGTCCTCCACCGCGGCGTCGTAGAACACCTGGCTTTCGCCAGTGGGGGCCAGGATGTGGAATTCGTGGCTCAGGTCGCCGCCGATCGGGCCGGTGTCGGCGGCCATCGGCACCGCGCGGACGCCTAAACGGGCGAAGGTGCGCAGGTAGGACAGCATCATGATGCGGTAGCTGTTCACGGCTGCCTCGTGGTCCAGGTCGAAGGAGTAGCCGTCCTTCATCAGGAACTCGCGTCCGCGCATGACGCCGAAGCGGGGCCGGGTCTCGTCCCGGAACTTCCATTGAATGTGGTAGAGGTTCTGCGGCAACTGGCGGTAGCTGTGCACCGACTGGCGCATCAGGTCGGCGATCAGCAGCTCGTTGGTGGGGCTGTAGATCAGGTCGCGCTCGTGCCGGTCGTGCAACCGCAGCATCTCGGGGCCGTATGCGTCGTAGCGCCCGGTTTCCTTCCACAGGTCGGCGGATTGGAGGGTCGGCAGCAGCAGTTCCTGTGCGCCGACGCGATCCTGCTCCTGCCGTACGATTTCGGCGATGTTGTGCAGCACGCGCCAGCCCGCCGGCAGCCAGGCGTAAATGCCGGCCGCCACCTGCCTGACCAGGCCAGCGCGCAGCATCAGCCGGTGCGAGGCAATCTGCGCCTCCGCCGGGGTTTCCTTAAGGGTGGGCAGCAGCGAGCGGGACAGGCGCATCGAGAGTCCTGGGGTGGTGGAAGGCGCGGACCCTACAAGCCTCGGCCCGCGCCGGCCAGCCCGCCAATATAAGTAACGATTTTGAAACGATGCGCGCAATTATTGTGCAGCGCACAACCGTTTGTTGACAGGATCTGTCGAAAACTGTCGGAATCTGCGTGACAGAAGGGGGTTTCCACATTAACAAAAAAAGAAGGCCCGCGCGCCATCGGCGCAGCGGGCCAAGTTTAGGGAGGAAACGCCAGTCACACGACAGAGCAGGGCCAAGCCCTAGCTCTGTCGTGATGATTGGCTTCTACACCCCTTGCGTCCAGCGTAAAGTGATGCGCGTCACAGTTTAATTCACCCCGTCAAACCAGCGCTGCACAGTCTTTGACCTGTGCCTGCATGGGTGCCCAATCACCGATCAAAGCTTGGTACGGCAGGCCGGAACGACAGCCAATCGCTCTGGATGACGGTGAAAGCTACGCCCCAAAGCACCACGGAAATCAGAGTCGTCACCAGCAGCTTCCGTCCAATGCGGGGCTTCTCGGGCGCACCACGCCAGCCCGTCGCGTCGTCAGCGTCCGACACCGGACTGATGCCGAAGGGAAGCACCATGAAAAGCACTGTCCACCATATCATGGTGAACAGCACGATGCCGGTGAACGGGTTCACAGCGCCTCGCTATACCCGCAACAGGTGGACATCCACCATTGGACGCTTTTGCAGGCGGCGGCCCAGCGCCCGGCGCAACGCGGCCCGCGCTGCGTCAGCCAGTGCTGAGTCCTCCCGGCGCAACGCTGCCGGCAAGTCCGACAGGGCCTGGGTGAAGTCCGCGGTCACCCGCACGGTTTCGGGATCATCCGGCTCGAATAGGCCAGGGGCGCTGACCCTAGCCCGGCCCATGACTTTGCCGGAAGCGTCCACGGCAAAGCTGCCAAGCACGACGCCGTTGAACAGCATCCGCCGGCGGGCCGCGAGCACCCCACCGTTCAACGGCACAACGCGGTTGCCATCAAGTGCCAAGCGGCCGACCGGCGCACTGTCTACCACCTCTGGCCGGCCCGGCGAGAGGCTAAGGATATCACCATCCTCCAACAGGATCGGGGTGGCGCCGCTCTCCTTGGCCAGGGCGGCGTGCGCGGACAAGTGACGCCATTCCCCATGTACAGGGACGGAGAACTTGGGCTTCACCAAACTATACAAGTGCCGAAGCTCATCCCGGGCGGGATGGCCGGACACGTGGGTCATGGTGTCTGCGTCGGTGATGACACGCACGCCGCGGCGGACCAGGCCGTCCTGCACCTGGATGATCGGGCGCTCGTTGCCGGGGATCATGCGGCTGCTGTAGATGACGGTGTCGCCCTCGCCCAAGGCAATATTCGGGTGCGTGTCTGCGGCAATGCGCGACAGGGCGCTGCGAGGCTCCCCTTGGCTGCCGGTCACCAGCATCAGCAGGTTGTCGTCCGGAATGGAGCCAGCCTCGTCCTCCGCCACGAAGTCCGGCAGGCCACGGAGGTAGCCGCATTCCCGCGCCGCAGTCTCCAGGTTGCGGAGCGAGCGCCCGACCAGCGCCACATGCCGCCCGGCATCCCGTGCCGCCATCGCCACGCTCTCGACCCGCGCCACGTTGCTGGCGAAGCAGGTTACGGCGACCCGGCCATGCTTGATGCTGCGGATCAGCTCGCTGAGGGACTGCCGTACGTCGCCTTCGGAACCGCTGTGCCCGTCCACCATGGCATTGGTGCTGTCGCACACCATCGCCAAGACGCCCTCCTCGCCCAGCTTGGCGAAAGCGGCTTCGTCGGTCGGCGGGCCAATCAACGGGTTCGGGTCCAGCTTCCAGTCGCCCGTGTGCAGGATGGTGCCGTACTTGGTGCGGATCACCAACGCCTGCGCCTCAGGCAAAGAGTGCGCGACCGACAGGAATTGCAAATCGAACGGGCCGATCTGGAAGGTGCCGCCGGGCTGAATGGTGTGGATGCGGACCTCGTTGACCAGCCCTGCTTCCCCTAGCTTGCGCTTCAGCACCGCGGTCGCGAATGGCGTAGCATAGACGGGGCAGCGGATTTGGCGCCACAGATGGGCGACGGCGCCAATGTGGTCCTCGTGAGCGTGGGTAATCACCAGGGCCAGAAGGTCATCACGCCGGTCGGCGATGAAACCGGGGTCCGGCATCATGATCTCGACCTCGGGGTTATCCTGGCCCCCGAAGCCGATGCCGCAGTCTATGGCCAGCCATTTGCCGCTGGCGCGATACAAATTAAGGTTCATGCCGATCTCACCCGTCCCGCCCAGGGGCAGGAAGGCCAGATCACCGCTGTAAACGTCCATCTAATCGCCTTCGTTAGGTCTCATTCTGTCACGTCCTGATGTGGGGGCGGGGTTGCGGTCCGCCAACAAGCGGAGGCCATCCAATGTCAAGTCGGGGTCAATCACGTCTATGACGGTCGTACCCTCGGCCAGCAGGGGCGCAAGGCCACCGGTGGCGACGACGCGCATGGGCGCCTCGATCTCAGCCCGTATGCGGGCCACCAGGCCCTCGACCAGGCCGACGTAGCCCCAGTAGATGCCGGACTGCATGGCGGGGACCGTGCTGCGGCCGATCACCGCCTGCGGCCGGCCGATGCCGATCCGCGGCAGGCGGGCAGCGGCCTTGTGCAGCGCCTCGATGGAAAGGTTGATGCCGGGCGCAATGACGCCGCCGAGATAGGCGCCGTCGCTGTCCACCACATCGAAGGTCGTGGCGGTGCCGAAGTCCAGGATTACGAGGGGTCCGTGATGGGCCTGATGCGCGGCCAGCGTGTTGAGCAGGCGGTCCGCGCCGACCTCGGCCGGGTTGTCCACCTTGATCTCGAAACCCCAGTCGAGGCTGGAGCGGGCCACCAGCGGCTCGGTGCTGAACCAGTCGCGGCACAGGCGGCGCAGATGATATAGGGCGGCGGGCACCACGGTGCCGATAACGGCACGGTCAATCTCCGCCTGCTTGAGGCCCGAAAGGTTCAGCAGCGTCAGCAGCCAAACGGCGTATTCGTCCGAAGTGCGCTGCGGCTCCGTTGCGATGCGCCAGATGCCGCGCCAGTTCGCCCCGTCATGGACCGCAAAGACGACGTTGGTGTTGCCTGCGTCCACGACGAGAAGCACGGGCTAGTCCCCCAGGGATTGCAAGATTTCGCCCGTCTGCAGCGCCCGGACCTGTCCGCCAGACTGCAGCAGCAGGGCACCGTCCTCGCCCAGACCTGCAAACGTGCCGCCCAGGTCCTTGTCGCCCCAGCGCACGCGCATGTGGGCGCCAGTGACGGGGCCGCGGTCGAGCCAGGCTCGGCGGATCGGGGCGAAGCCGTCCAGTAGGCGGACGCGGTCCCAATGGTCCAGGCGGGCGAGCAAAACTGACGCAACCCGGTCCGGGTCCGGCGCACCCGGCACTGCCGTCGCCGACCGCTCCAGATCTGGGGCGGCGGCAAGGTTGGCTCCGAAGCCCACCACTAGCCATGCGAGCCGGCCGGCGCTGTCAAGGGCGGTGTCAATTAGGATGCCGCCGACCTTGGCGCCGCCCAGTTCCACATCGTTCGGCCACTTGACCCGTGGGACCGTGCCTGGCGCCGAGGCCTCGATCGCCTCCGCCAAAGCCACTGCCGACAGCAGCGCCCAGTGCCCCACTTGTGCAACTGGTCCCGTGGGGCGCAGCAGCACAGACAATGCGAGGTTGCCTTGCAGGGTCTGCCAAGTACGGCCACGGCTTCCGCGGGCATGGGTCTGCCGGGCCGCCAACACTGCCAAGCGGCCTGGTTCCCCTGCAATTGCAAGGGTGGCGCAGAGGTCAGAGGTTGATCCCAGGGTCTCGTAACGTTGCAGCCGCCAGCCTGGCGGCGCGTCCAGGTTCAACCGAACAGCACCCGCGCGGCGGACTGCGCGGCGGCCACCAGGGGCGCTGGAAACACAAAGAACAAGGTCGTCACCAGCGCCCCAAGGCCGGCGACGAACGACACGGAGGGCGAGCGCACGTCGAATGCCGGCTCGGCCTTGTCGAAGTACATCACCTTGATGACGCGCAGATAATAGTAAGCCCCGACCACGCTGGTCAGCACGCCAATGACGGCTAGCGTCCAATAACCCGACTGCACCGCTGGCAAGAACACATACAGCTTACCGAAAAAGCCGGAAAATGGCGGGATGCCGGCCATGCTGAACATGAACACCGTCATCGCCAGCGCCAGGCCGGGGTCCGTCGTCGCCAGGCCCGACAGGTCGCTGATCCGCTCCAACGAACGTCCGCGGCGGCGCATTGCGATAATGCAGGCGAACACCCCTGCGGACATGAAGACGTATGTGACCATGTAGATCAGCACACCGCGTATGCCCTCGGACGTGCCCACGGCCAGGCCGACCAGGGCATAGCCCATGTGGCCAATGCTGGAATATGCCATCAGCCGCTTGATGTTGGTCTGCCCGATGGCGGCCAACGAGCCCAGCAGCATGGATGCAATGCTGACCAGGACGATAATCCCGGTCCACTGGGCGTTCAGGTGGCCGAACGGCACTTCCAGCGCACGCAGCAGCAGGGCAATGGCGGCGACCTTCGGGGCCGTGCTCATGAATGCCGTCACCGGCGTCGGCGCACCCTCATAGACGTCGGGCGTCCACATGTGGAACGGCACTGCAGACAGCTTGAACGCCAGCCCCGCGATGATGAACACGATCCCGACGATCAGCCCGGCAGACGCCTTGGTAGGGTCGGTCAGCGCCTGCGCCAGTTCGCCGAACTGCATGGTGCCGGCGAAGCCGTAGGCCAGCGAGATGCCATACAGCAGCAGCCCCGACGCCAATGCACCCAACACGAAGAACTTGAGGCCGCTTTCGGCGGAGCGGAGGTTGTCCCGATCAAAGGCACAAAGCACGTAGAGCGCCAGCGACTGCAGCTCCAACCCTAGATAGAGCGTCATTAGGCTGGATGTGCTGCACATGATCATCATGCCGACCGTGGACAGCAGGATCAGCACCGGAAACTCGAACCGGCTGATGCCTGCCTGCACGTTCCAGTCCAGCGCCAGCACTGCGCTCAGCCCGGCGCCGACCAGAATCAGCAGTTTCATGAATGTGCCGAAACCGTCCACCACGAACAGCCCACGGTAGGCAGAACCATACGGCGTGGACATCGCCACCACACCCGCCAACATGAGCGCTGCCAGGGAGAGCATGGTGCAGAAGAACGCCGGGTCCGGCTTCTTTAGAACGCCAAACACCAGGATCGCCATGGCGCAAACGGCCAAGACAATCTCTGGTGCGGCCGATCCCCAGTTCATCGCGGCTGCGGTCATGGTACGATCCCCGCAAGCGTGGGCGCAACCAGCGCCGCTATATGCTGCTCGACCATCGCATGCACCGTAGCGTCAAAGAATTGCGTGAAGCTGCTCGGATAGATCCCCATCCACAGGGTCAGCCCTACCAGCGGCGCGAAGATCGCGATCTCACGCGGCGACAGGTCCAGGATGCCGCGCAAATCGTCCCGAGTCAGCTTTCCGAAAATCACCCGTCGATATAAGTACAGCATATAGACTGCCCCGAGGATCATGCCGAAGCTGCCAAAGTAAGCGAGATACAGGCTGACCTTGAACGCGCCGACCAGCACCAGGAACTCGCCGACGAATCCGGAAGTGCCCGGTAGGCCGACGCTAGCCATCGTGAACACCATGAATATCAGCGCGTAGCCCGGCATGCGCCCGGCCAGCCCGCCATAACGCGTGATATCCCGCGTGTGGATGCGATCGTAGATTACGCCGACGCACAGGAACAGCGCCGCCGAGACGATGCCGTGCGACAGCATCTGGAACAGCGCGCCCTGCAAACCCTGGGCGTTGAAGGTGAAGATGCCGATTACTACCACACCCATATGAGCGACGGATGAGTAGGCAATCAGCTTCTTCATGTCCGTCTGTGCGAAGGCCACCAGCGACGTGTAAACGACCGCAATGACGCCGAGCGAAAACATCAGCGGCGCAAAATATTGCGAAGCCTGCGGCAGCATCGGCACCGAGAAGCGGAGGAAGCCGTAGGCGCCCATCTTCAGCAGCACGCCCGCCAGTATGACGGAGCCGGCTGTCGGCGCCTCGACGTGGGCGTCCGGCAGCCATGTGTGGACGGGCCACATCGGCACCTTGACCGCAAACGATGCAAAAAAGGCCAAGAACAGCCAGAACTGCATCCGCGCCGGGAAAGGGGTGTGCATCAAGACAGCCAGGTCTGTCGTATCGGCGTAACGCCAGACCGCCAGCAACGCCAGCAGCATCAGGATGGAGCCGGCAAGGGTATAGAGGAAGAACTTGAAGCTGGCATAAACCCGGCGCGGTCCGCCCCACACCCCGATGATCAGGAACATCGGGATCAGCACGCCTTCGAAAAACATGTAGAACACGATGAAGTCCTGGGCGGAGAACATGCCGACCATCATCGTTTCCAGCACCAGGAAGGCGAGCATATATTCGCGGACCCGGACGGTGATGGCATCCCAACTTGCCAGGATGCAGATCGGCGTCAGTGCGGTGGACAACAGCACGAACAGGACCGAGATGCCATCCACCCCCATGCGGTAGCCGACCCCGAACTCCGGTAGCCAAGACAGGCTTTCCTGGAACTGAAATCCGGAGTTGGTGGTGTCGAACTTGACCCACAGCACCAGGGAGACCGCGAACACGATCAGGCTCGTCCACAGCGCAGCCCAGCGGGCGTTGCTGGCGATCACCTCGTCTGGCCCACGCACGGTCATAATGAACAGCCCGCCGACGAGGGGCAGCCAGGTCAGAAGGGATAGGATCGGAAAGCCGGCGGCGTTGGTCATGGTCGGGCAGACCTACCGGTAAACGAGGAAGATGCTGACCAGGGCGACAAGGCCGATCAGCATGGTGAAGGCATAGACGGCGATGGAGCCGGTCTGGATACGCACGACTTGTGCGGACCCATCTGAGGTCAATGCGGCAATGCCGTTCGGCACTCCATCAATGAGGGTGGCGTCGCCGACCTGCCACAACAGCCGGGCCAAACGTCCGGCAGGGCGGACGAAGATGAGGTCATACAGCTCGTCAAAGTACCACTTGTTCAACACGAAGTCATACACGCGCGGCACCGCAGCAGCCATACGGGCCGGCAACTCCGGCCGCATTACGTACATCAGATATGCTAGGGCAATGCCCAATACGCCTACGACGGTCGGCAGCAGCGACGCTAGCAGCGGCACATGCTCCATGTCGCTAAGGACGGTGTTGGTTGGGGCGTTTACGATGGCGCCGCGCCAGAAGTCATGCCAGTCCTCGCCGATAAACCAGCCGCGGAACACGAAGCCAGTCACGATAGCGCCTAAGGCCAGCAGCAACAGCGGCACCAGCATCACTGGCGGGCTTTCGTGCACATGCTCCATCGTGTGACGGTCGGCGCGGGGCGTGCCGTGGAAAGTTAGGATCAGCAGGCGCCAGGAATAGAACGCCGTCAGGAACGCCGCGATGATGCCGCACAGGAAACCATAGGAGCCAACCAAGTTGCCCCTGGCCCAGGCTGCCTCCAGGATCGCATCTTTCGAGTAATAGCCGGCGAAGAACGGGATTCCGGCTAAGGCTAGGCTGCCGACCCACATCACGCCGTAGGTCACGGGAATTTTGCGCCAGATGCCGCCCATACGACGGATGTCCTGCTCGTCCGACATGGCGTGGATCACCGACCCGGCGCCCAGGAACAGCAGCGCCTTGAAGAAGGCGTGAGTAAATAAGTGGAAGACCGACACCTGATAGGCGCCAACCCCTGCAGCCAGGAACATGTAGCCAAGCTGCGACATGGTCGAGTAGGCGATGATGCGCTTGATGTCGTTCTGCACGCAGCCGATCGTCGCCGCGACTAAGCATGTCGTGGCGCCCAGGAAGGCCACGAAGTCCAACGCACCCGGTGCAAACTCCAAGATCGGCGACATGCGAGCCATCAGGAACACACCGGCGGTCACCATTGTGGCGGCATGGATCAGGGCGGATACCGGGGTCGGCCCCTCCATCGCATCCGGTAGCCAGGTATGCAGCCCCAGTTGCGCCGACTTGCCGCAGGCGCCCAGGAACAGCAGGACGCCGATAACTTCATAGGCGCGCCAAGTACTGCCCAGCACATGATAAGTTTCGTGCAGGTGGTCATGCACATGGGAGAAGATGTCGGAGAACTCGACCGAGCTGAACATCAGGAACACCAGCGCAATCCCGACCGCGAAGAACAGGTCGCCGACGCGGTTCACGACGAAAGCCTTCATGGCCGCACGGTTGGCGCTGGGCCGGTCATACCAGTAGCCGATCAGCAGGTAGCTGGCGAGGCCGACGCCCTCCCAGCCGAAAAACAGCTGCACCAGGTTGTCTGCCGTCACCAGCATCAGCATGGCGAAGGTGAACAGGCTGAGGTAGCTGAAGAAGCGCGGCACCGTCGCGTCGTGGCTCATGTAGCCGACGCTGTAGATGTGGATGAGCGTGGCGATGAACGTCACCATCGCCACCATCATCGCCGAGAGCGTGTCGTAGTGGAGCGCCCACTCGACGTGAAAGCCCTCGACGTCAATCCATGTGCCAAGGCTGATGACGCCGGGCAGGCCCTCCCCGCTCAGGAACGGCAGGAAGCTGGCAGCGCCGCAAACCGTGGCGACGCACATGAACAGGATGGTGACGGCCTCGCTCGCCTTGTCTCCGATCTGCCGGCCGAACATGCCAGCAATGAGGGCGCCCACCAGGGGCGCGAGGACGGCAACGGCATACAGCATGGTCTAGCCCCGCATTAGGGTGACGTCCTCGACTTCGATCGAGCCGCGGTTGCGGAAGTAGACGACGACAATTGCCAAGCCGATGGCAGCCTCGGCCGCGGCGACGGTCAGCACGAACAACGCGAACACCTGCCCGGCCAGGTCGCCTAGGGCGGAGCTGAAGGCGACTAGGTTTAGGTTCACCGACAGCAGCATTAGCTCGATGGACATCATGATGACGATGATGTTCTTGCGGTTCAGGAAAATGCCGAAAATGCCTAGCACCAGCAGGATTGCGCCCACGAACAGGTAATGTCCGACGCCGATGGTGGTCATCCGTGCTCTCCTGGGCCGGGCTTGCCGACGCCGTGCTCATGCGGCTCGTCCTGCATTAGTGCCAGGACGGGTTCTGGCTTCGGACGGAGGATGCCGGTGACATTGGTGCCGGCACCCAACGCGACAGGCATTATCTCCAGCGTGTCGGCAACGGTGCGGGCATTCTGCCGAGCTATGTTCTGCCGCTTGCTGGTGGTGCGCTCGCGATGGGTTAGGACGATGGCGCCGATCATCGCCACCATCAGAATCAGCCCGGCGGTCTGGAACAAGAAGATATAATCCGTGTAGATCAGCCGCCCCAGCGCCTGGGTGTTGCTGACCGCACCCGGTGTGCTGCTCAGCCGCAGGGTCATCGCCTGCGGCGCGAACTCCCAGCCGCCGAGGACGAATACCAGCTCCAGCAGCAGCACCGCGCCGACCGTGGCGCCGATCGGCAAATAGCGCTGGTAGCCCTCACGCAACTGGCTGAAGTTTACGTCCAGCATCATCACGACGAACAGGAACAGGACCGCGACCGCGCCGACATAGACGATCACGAGAATCATCGCCAGGAACTCGGCCCCGGCAATCAGGAACAGCGCTGCCGCATTGAAGAACGCGAGGATCAGGAACAGCACGGAATGCACGGGATTGCGCGACGTCACCACAGCGGCTGCGGAGCCAATCAGGATGGCGGAGAACAGGTAGAAGGCTGCTGCGGTGATCATCGGCGCAGGGTCTAGCGGAACTGGGAGTCGAGTTCGAGCCGCTTGGACAGCTCGCTCTCCCAACGGTCACCATTCGCGAGCAGCTTTTCCTTGTTATACAGCAGCTCCTCCCGCGTCTCGACCGCGAATTCGAAGTTCGGACCCTCGACGATGGCATCCACCGGGCAGGACTCCTCGCACAGGCCGCAGTAGATGCACTTGGTCATGTCTATGTCATAGCGCGTGGTGCGGCGGCTGCCGTCGTCGCGCGGCTCGGCTTCGATGGTGATGGCGAGCGCCGGGCATACGGCCTCGCACAGCTTGCAAGCGATGCAGCGCTCCTCCCCGTTGGGGTAGCGGCGCAGGGCGTGCTCACCTTTGAAGCGTGGGCTGATCGCGCCTTTCTCATAGGGGTAGTTGATCGTGGCCTTCTGGCGGAAGAAATACTTCAGCGTCAGCGACATGCCAGAAATTAACTCACCCAGCAGCAGGCTGCGGGCGGTGCGGTCCAGGAAAGCCATAGGAGTATTCCTTCTTGCCCGGCCCGCTTTAGGCGCAGCCGGACGGTAGAGCAAGATTTACGCGGGCGGCTGGCCAGGCAGCCAGCCCATGCCCAGCAGCACGCCGGCCGTCAGCACCAGCCATCCCAGGGACAGCGGCAAGAACACCTTCCAGCCCAGCCGCATCAATTGGTCGTAGCGGAAGCGAGGGAAGGTCGCGCGGACCCAAACGAACATGAACAGCACCAGGCAGATTTTGGCGATGAACCAGATCGGGCCGGGTACCCAAGTGAACGGCGCAAACGGGATCGGGCTGAGCCAGCCGCCCAGGAACAGGATCGCTGTCATGGCCGACATCAGGATCATATTGGCGTACTCGCCCAGAAAGAACAGGCCAAACGTCATCGCCCCGTATTCCACGTGGAAGCCGCCGACGATCTCGCTTTCCCCCTCCGGCAAATCGAACGGCGCGCGGTTGGTCTCGGCTAGGATCGAGATGAAGAATACAACGAACATCGGGAAGAGCGGGATGAAGAACCAGATGTGTTCCTGCGCATGCACGATGGCCGTCAGGTTCAGGCTGCCGGCGCACAACAGCACGGTCACGATCACAAGGCCCATGCTGACCTCGTAGCTGACCATCTGCGCGGCCGAACGCAGCGCGCCCAGGAAGGCATACTTGCTGTTGCTGGCCCACCCTGCGATGACGATGCCATAAACGCCCAAGCTGCTGACCGCGAACAGATACAGGATGCCGACGTTGATGTTGGCAATGGCCCAACCGTCGTTCACCGGGATCACCGCCCAGGCAATCATCGCCAGCGTCATCGTCAGCAGCGGCGCCACGATGAACAGCAGGCGGTTGGCGCCAGTCGGGATGATAGTCTCCTTCATCAGCATCTTCAGCGCGTCGGCGAAGGGCTGCAAAAGGCCGAAGGGGCCGACGACATTCGGCCCCTTACGCATCTGCATCGCGGCCATCACCTTGCGCTCAGCCAGGGTCAGGTAGGCGACGCTGACAAGGACCGGGACCAGCATGGCCAAGGTTTGGACAACGGTCAGCACGGTGATACCGAGCGGGGTGGCAAGGAAGGCAGTCATCCCCGGCTACTCCGCTGCCTGCTGCATCGGATAGGTGTAGGTCCGGCTGCACTCTGCCATGGTGGCGCTGGCGCGGCAGATAGCGTTGGTTTGGTAGTAGTCGGGCACCGCAGGCTGGAACGGCGCATCTGACAGTATCCCGTCGGACGCCGGCCCGGACATGTCGATGCAGCCGCGACGCTCAAGCTCCTGTTGAACGGCAAAAACCGGGTTCACCTGCACCAATCGGTCACGCACGCCAGCAAGGTCGTCATAGGACAGCTTGTGGCCGATGATGGCGCTGAACGCACGCAGGATGGCCCAATCCTCCCGCGCCTCGCCGGGTGGCTGGATGGACAGGAAGCCGCGTTGAACCCGGCCTTCGGTGTTGACATAAGTGCCGGCCTTCTCGGTGTAGGCGGCGCCGGGCAGGATCACGTCGGCGCGGGCAGCGCCTCGGTCGCCGTGGTGACCCTGATACACGACGAACGTGCTTGCGCCGATACGGGCAGCATCGAACTCGTCTGCCCCGAGCAGCCACAACAGGTCCACGCCGCCGTCCATCATCCCGGCCAGGCTCTTGCCGTCCGCACCCGGCACGAAGCCCAGGTCTAGCGCACCGACCCGAGCCGCCGCCGTGTGCAGCACGTTGAACCCGTTCCACTCCGGCGTCAGCGCGCCGACATCAACAGCGAGTTGCCAGGCCGCGGCCAGCACCGCCGCACCGTCCGGACGGCGAAGGGCGCCCTGCCCCACCACGACCATAGGATGCTTGGCGGCACGCAGCTTGTCGGCGAAGGCCCCAAGGTTGGACAGGACAGCCGGGTTGTCGCCCAGGTGATCCGCAAAGTAGGTCAGGTCAGCCGCAGCGCCGATATAGGCGACAGGGCACGGTCCCTGATTCAGCCGCTTGCGGATGCGGGCGTTCAATACCGGAGCCTCGCGCCGCGGATTGCTGCCGATCAGCAGGATGGCGTCGGCGTCCTCGATCCCAGCGACCGTCGTGCCGAACGTGTAATGCTCCCGCCGCCCCGGCGGCAACGCCGCGCCGTCCTGGCGGCAATCCAAGTTGTTGGACCCCAGCGCCGTCATAAGGTCCTTGAGGGCCACCATGCTCTCAGCGTCGCACAGGTCGCCGGCAATGGCGCCGATACGGTCACCGGGCAGGCCATGCAGCTTGGCAGCGATCGCGCTGAAAGCATCCGGCCAGGTCGCCGGGCGCAGCTTGCCGTCCACACGGAGCCAAGGGCGGTCCAGCCGCCGACGCTTGAGCCCGTCATGGGCGAAGCGGGACTTGTCGGCTAGCCACTCCTCATTCACGTCCTCATTGGTACGTGGCATGACCCGGAGCACCTCGGACCCTCGCCCGTCCAACGTGATGTTGGACCCCAGCGCATCGTGCACGTCTATGCTGACGGTGTGGCGCAGCTCCCACGGACGGGCGACGAAGCTATTGGGCTTGTCGAGCAGTGCCCCCACTGGACAGATGTCAATCAGGTTGCCGGACAGCTCGGTCGTCAGCGCCTTCTCGATGTAGGTGCCGATTTCCATGTTCTCGCCGCGGGCAGTCGCGCCCATCTCCGGTACGCCCGCGACCTCGCTGCTGAACCGGATGCATCGGGTGCAATGGATGCAGCGGGTCATGAACGTCTTGACCAGTGGCCCCAGATACTTGTCCTTGATGGCCCGCTTGTTCTCGCGGTAGCGCGAGTGGTCCATTCCGTAGGAGTAAGCCTGGTCCTGCAAGTCGCACTGGCCGCCCTGGTCGCAAATTGGGCAGTCCAGCGGATGGTTGATGAGCAGGAATTCCATCACGCCCCGCCGAGCCTGACGGACCACGGGTGTGTCGGTCTTCACTACCATGCCATCAGCCACCGGATAGGCACAGGAGGCGATGGGCTTGGGCGCCTTCTCGACTTCGACCAGGCACATGCGGCAGTTGCCGGCGACGGACAGCCGCTCGTGGTAGCAGAACCGTGGGATTTCCTTTCCTGCGGCCTCGCAGGCCTGCAGGACGGAAGAGCCGTTCGGGACTTCGACGGCGATGCCGTCAACGGTGACGTTGGCCATTGTTATCCTTTACTCCGCCGCCATCGGCAGCGGACGCGGCATACGGGCCGCCTTGTACTCGGCGATGCGCTGCTCCATCACCGGACGGAAGTGACGGATTAAGCCCTGGATCGGCCAGGCCGCGGCGTCGCCAAGGGCGCAGATGGTGTGGCCCTCGATCTGCCTGGACACCTGCTCCAGCGTGTCAATCTCGTCCAGATCCGCCCGGCCCTGCACCATTCGGTGCATGACGCGCATCATCCAGCCCGTGCCCTCACGGCAGGGGGTGCACTGGCCGCAGGACTCGTGCTTGTAGAACTGCGCCAAACGGTCGATTGCGCGGATTACGTCCGTGCTCTTGTCCATCACGATCACGCCCGCGGTACCCAGGCCGCTCTTCACGTCACGCAGGCTGTCGAAGTCCATCAGGACGGTGTCGCAGATGTCCTTTGGGATGAGCGGCACGCTGGACCCTCCGGGGATCACCGCCAACAGGTTGTCCCAGCCGCCACGCACGCCGCCTGCGTAAGTGTCAATCAGCTCGCGCAGGGGAATGCCAAGCTCCTCCTCCACGTTGCATGGCTTGTTCACGTGGCCACTGATGCAGAAGATCTTGGTGCCGCTGTTCTTGGGCCGGCCCAGCGCCGAGAACCACGCTCCGCCCCGGCGCAAGATCGTCGGCACGACGGCAATCGTCTCGACATTGTTGACCGTCGTTGGGCAGCCATACAGCCCGACTGCCGCTGGGAAGGGCGGCTTGAGCCGGGGCATTCCCTTCTTGCCCTCCAAGCTTTCGAGAAGAGCCGTTTCCTCGCCACAGATGTAGGCGCCGGCACCACGGTGGACATACAGGTCGAAGTCGTAACCAGACCCGGCAGCATTCTTGCCCAATAGGTTCGCCGCATACGCCTCGTCAACCGCGGCCTGCAACGCCCTGGCTTCGTTGCAGTACTCTCCACGTATATAGATATAGCAAGATGCTGCGCCCATCGCGAAGGATGCGATCAGCGCCCCCTCGATCAGCTTGTGCGGGTCGTGCCGCATGATGTCGCGGTCCTTGCAGGTACCCGGCTCGCTTTCATCCGCATTGATGACGAGGTAGCTGGGCCGCCCGTCTGGATTGGCCTGCTTCGGCATGAACGACCATTTCATGCCGGTCGGGAACCCGGCACCGCCGCGGCCTCGCAGTCCCGATGCCTTCATCTCATCAATAATGGCGTCGCGTCCGCGGGCTATAATGGCCGCGGTGCCGTCCCAATCGCCTCGCGTCCGTGCACCGGCCAAGCCGGCATCGTGCTGCCCATACAGATTGGTAAAGATGCGGTCCTTGTCGGCGAGCATCGCTGACTACTCCAGGGTTGTCAGGGTGGTGGGACCACCTTCGGGTGCAGACGTCATACGACCGATTGAGGAGCCGGGCTTCACCGCCTCCCCACGGCGGAGCGCCTGCAGCAGCGCCACCGTCCGGTCGTAGTCCAGGTCCTCATGGTAGTCGTCATCCACCTGCAATATGGGTGCATTCACGCAAGCGCCGACGCACTCCACCTCACTCATGGTGAACATTCCGTCTGCACTGGTCTCGCGCCAAGCCTTGATGCCGGTCACGTCGCGGCAAGCCCGGGTGATCTCATCCGATCCGCGCAGCCAGCACGGCGTGGTGCCGCACACCTGCAAGTGGTAGCGTCCAATCGGGTTGGTGTTGAACATCAGATAGAACGTTGCGACCTCATAAACGCGGATCGCCGGCATCTCCAGCCGATCTGCCACCACGTCCATCGCCACTGTAGGCACCCAAGCACTGCCGGTTTGCCGTCGCATCTGATGCTGCACGACATACAGCAGCGGCAGCACCGCACTTGCCTTACGGCTGGGCGGATACTTCGTCAGAATCAACCCGATCTCGCGATCGCTTTCCTCATCGAAAGCAAAGTGCGTCGGTTGCGGGGCACCGAGTCCGGTCGAGCCGTCGCCAACGTCCTCAGACGTGCCATTGGCAACCTGGGACCCTGCGGTCCCACCCAAGTTCTGCGACATGCTTTACCTGTCAATCTCGCCGAACACGACGTCCACAGAGCCGATAATGGCCACGGCGTCGGCCAGCATGTGGCGTTTGCTCATGTGCTCGACCGCTTGCAGGTTGGCAAAGCCGGTCGGGCGTATCTTGCAGCGGTAGGGCCGGTTCGTGCCATCCGCGACCAGGTATACGCCGAATTCGCCCTTCGGGCTTTCCGTTGCAGTGTAGGTCGTGCCGGCAGGGATATGATAGCCCTCCGTGTAAAGCTTGAAGTGATGGATAAGCGCCTCCATCGACTTCTTCATCTCCTCGCGCCGCGGTGCGGTGAACTTCCGGTCCTGGATTTTCACGTCGCCGGGCTTCATCTTCTCCAGGCATTGCTGGATGATGAACGTACTCTGCCGCATCTCGGCCATGCGGACGAGGTAGCGGTCGTAACAGTCGCCGTTGCGGGCCACTGGCACGTCGAACTCGACCTGGTCGTAGTTGTCGTAGGGCTGCGACTTGCGCAGGTCCCAAGGCACGCCGCTAGCGCGCAGGCACGGTCCGGTGAAGCCCCAGGCCAGCGCATCCTCCGGCGTCATGATGCCGATGTCCACCGTACGCTGCTTCCAGATGCGGTTGGTGGTCAGCAACTGCTCCAGTTCGTCAATAAACTTCGGGAACGTGCTGGCCCATTCGCCAATCTCAGATGCCAGGTTGCCCGGCAGGTCGCGCGCAACACCGCCGGCACGGAAGTAGTTGGCATGGTAGCGGGCACCAGATACCGCCTCGTAGAACTGCAGCAGCTTCTCACGCTCCTCGAAGCCCCATAGGCTCGGCGTGATCGCGCCGACGTCCAGAGCATAGGTAGTAATGTTGAGCAGATGGTTCAGGATGCGGGTGATTTCCGCGAACATCGTCCTGATCCACCGCCCGCGCTCGGGTACGGTGATGCCGAGCAACTTCTCCTGCGCAATCGCCCAGGTGTGCTCCATGCACATTGGGCTGACGTAATCCAGGCGGTCAAAATACGGCAGCGCCTGCAGGTAGGTCTTGTGCTCGATCAGCTTCTCGGTGCCGCGGTGCAGCAATCCGATATGAGGATCGGCACGCTCCACAACTTCGCCGTCCATTTCCAGGATCAGGCGGAGCACACCGTGGGCGGCCGGGTGCTGCGGCCCGAAGTTTATGGTGTGGTTATCCACCTCCAGCACCTTGCTGGTGGTTGGCTTGCCTTCATCCGGCGTAGTGCTGCTGGTGCCCATGAACGGGCCAAGACGTGCGTCGTCAGGCATCTATGTGCCCTCCTTCTGCGGGGCCGCGAGCGTGCCAGCCTGCATATCGGCAGAACGGGCGGCAATACGGTCGGTGTGCGCCTTCTCGTCGCCGGGCAAGGTGGTCATGCCTTCCCACGGCGAGATGAAGTCGAAATTACGAAAGTCCTGCGTGAGGCTCACCGGCTCATTGACGACCTGCTTTCGCTCTTCGTCGTAGCGGACCTCGACGTAGCCGGTCAGCGGGAAGTCCTTACGGAGCGGATGACCGCTGAAGCCGTAATCGGTCAATATCCGGCGCAGGTCCGGCTGGCCGCTGAATACGATGCCGAACAAATCCCACGCTTCGCGCTCAAACCAGGTAGCAACAGGCCAGATACGGTGGATGCTGGGCACTGGTGACTGCTCGTCCGTCTGGATCACGACGCGCACTCGATGGTTCAGGGACACGGACAACAGGTTATAGACCACGTCGAAGCGTTGCGGGCGCTCCGGCCAGTCCACGCCGCACAAGTCCATCAACTGCTCGCACGAGAAGCGAGGGTCGGTTCGGAGGAATGCCAGCAGGTCGGCGATGATCAGACGATCTGCATGGAGCACAAGCTCGCCCCCTTCCAGCCCGGCACGATGCACGCCAGGGATGGCTATGGCAGACTGCGCCAGCGCCGGAAGGCCCGTGGGGGCAACTGCGACGGCCGGCGCCTGCGAAGCTTGTTCAGTCCCGTCAACCACGCAAGATCGTCCCGGTGCGGCGTATCTTCTTCTGCAGCTGCATGATGCCGTAAACCAGCGCCTCCGCCGTCGGAGGGCACCCCGGCACATACACATCAACTGGCACAATACGATCGCAGCCGCGGACGACGCTGTAGCTGTAGTGGTAGTAACCGCCTCCGTTGGCGCAGGACCCCATGCTGATGACCCAGCGCGGCTCCGGCATCTGGTCGTAAACCTTGCGGAGTGCCGGGGCCATTTTGTTGGTCAACGTGCCGGCGACGATCATCACGTCGGACTGGCGCGGACTGGCGCGCGGGATGACGCCGAAACGGTCCAAGTCATAGCGGGGCATGTAGGCGTGGATCATCTCCACCGCGCAGCAAGCCAGGCCGAACGTCATCGGCCACAGGCTCCCGGTGCGAGCCCAATTGACCACCTTGTCCAAGTTGGCGACGACAAAGCCCTTGTCGGCGACCTCACCGGTTATGCCCTTGATCACCGCGTCCTGCGCCGAACCAGGCTGCAAAGCTTCACGGTTCCAGGCGATGTCTGTGTTTTCTGTTGTCACGCTCATGGCGAGACTACTCCCAATCCAGTGCGCCTTTGCACCACTCGTAGATAAAGCCGACCGTCAGCACCGCAAGGAACGCCATCATGGACAGGAAGCCAAACAGGCCGATGTCGGCGAGGCTGACGGCCCAGGGAAACAGGAATGCGATCTCAAGGTCGAAGATGATGAACAGGATCGCGACCAGGTAGAAGCGAACGTCAAACTTGCGCCGGGCGTCATCGAACGGCTCGAACCCGCATTCATAGGCGGAAAGCTTCTCGGCGTAAGGCTTCTGCCGGGCTGCAAGCAGGCTGCCGCCAACCATCGCGAGAGCTATGCCCCCACCGATGGCGATGAATACCAGGATAGGGAAGTATTCGGATAGCAGCGGCATAGGGGTGATCCTTGGACCTGGGCTGGCGCAGTGCTGCGCCGCACCAAGGATATACGGTCAACCTGCCCGCGCCGCTAGGGCGAGGTGGTAACCTTCAGCTTGTCAGGTCATCTGCTGCTGCTGGCGCGAGAGACGGGGCTCGAACCCGCGACCTCCGGCGTGACAGGCCGGCGCTCTAACCAACTGAGCTACTCCCGCAGCGGCAGGGGGCACGATCTACGGCGGGTGCGGGGCGGCGTCAAGACGCCCAGACGTGTAAAGTGGGAATGGGCGGTGACGGGATCGAACCGCCGGCCCTCTCGGTGTAAACGAGACGCTCTACCGCTGAGCTAACCGCCCCCCAACTGCTCACGCACTCCGGTGCCGCTTACCGCGTCCCGCAGCGGCTTGCCAGGGCGGAATTTGACCGATCGCGTAGATGGCACCGCGATCACCTCCCCCGTTCGGGGATTGCGGCCGGTTGTTGCCTTGCGGGTGGAAACGGCGAAGGTGCCAAACCCGGCCAAGCGGACTTCCTGACCGTCCTGCAGCCCACGCTCGATGGCATGCAGAACGGCATCAACTGCCTCCCCGGCGCGGCTGATAGCCACATCGAGTTCACCCGCGACGGCATGAACCAGATCCGTACGGCTCATGGACGACGCACTTGTCATCCGCCCAGACCGTGAGTGGGCAGTCGGTAGCGTCCCAGCAAACCCATTGTGTGCCATGTCCCCGCCGCTTCCGTTCGCAGAACAGTATCGGCGACCCGCATGGCCCGCAACGAAAGCCGGCACGCCGAGCCGCCTCGACGTGCCGGATCAACTCAAACGTTGCAAAGAAGCCGCGGTAGGTCCCACCAGGAGATTGGCGGAGCCGCTGCAGCTAATGCGGCAAGTGGGCTGTTGGCTGAACCGGCGGCTGAACCACCGGATCAATCGGCTCCTCCCACTCGATAGCTTCCGGCTTGCGAGCCAAAGCCTGGTTGATCACCTCGTCCACGTGGGACACAGCAATCACCTTCAGGCTCTTTTTCACGTTGTCGGGGATCTCTACCAGGTCCTTCTCATTGTCCTTCGGGATGAACACGGTGGTAATGCCGGCCCGCAGCGCCGCCAGCAGCTTTTCCTTCAAGCCCCCGATTGGCAGTATCCGTCCACGCAGGGTAATCTCACCTGTCATCGCAATGTCACGCCGGACCGGGATGCCCGTCATCACGCTAATGATGCTGGTCGCCATCGCCACACCTGCGGACGGCCCGTCCTTTGGCGTAGCGCCCTCCGGCACGTGCACATGGATGTCGCGCTTCTCGAACAGCGTCGGCTTAATACCGAAGCTGGTCGCGCGGCTACGGACGTAGCTGAGGGCCGCCGACACGCTCTCCTGCATCACATCGCCGAGCTTGCCGGTGTGTTTGATGTTGCCCTTGCCGGGCACCATGACGCTCTCGATGGTGAGGATTTCACCGCCGACCTCAGTCCAGGCAAGGCCGGTAACGACGCCAACCATGTCCTCCGCCTCCGTCTCGCCGTAGCGGAAGCGGCGGACCCCGGCATACTTCTCCAGGTTCTTGCGATTGATGGCGACCTTCTTGGCCTTTTTGGTGACGATCTCCTTCACCGCCTTACGGGCGACATTGGCGATCTCCCGCTCCAAGCTGCGAACACCGGCCTCGCGGGTGTAATACCGCACCAGATCCCGAATGGCCTCGTCGTGCAGCGACCACTCTTCCGGCTTCAGCCCATTTGCCTCGGCCTGCTTGCTGACGAGGTGTCGCTTTGCGATCTCAACCTTTTCATCTTCCGTATAGCCTGCGATGCGGATGATCTCCATGCGGTCCAGCAACGGCTGCGGCATCTTCAAGCTGTTGGCCGTGGTGACGAACATCACGTCGGACAGGTCGTAGTCCACCTCCAAGTAGTGGTCTGCGAACGTCGCATTCTGCTCGGGGTCCAGCACTTCCAACAGAGCCGAGGACGGATCACCGCGCCAATCGGAGCCGAGCTTGTCAATCTCATCCAGCAAGAAGAGCGGGTTGCTGGCCTTGGCCTTCTTCATGCCCTGTATAACCTTGCCGGGCATCGAACCGATATAGGTGCGGCGGTGTCCGCGCACCTCTGCCTCATCCCGCACGCCGCCGAGGGACATCCGGACGAAGTTGCGCTGCGTCGCCCTGGCGATGCTCTTGCCCAGGGACGTCTTGCCGACGCCCGGCGGCCCTACGAGGCACAGAATCGGCCCCTTGATCTTCGGACTACGCGATTGGACCGCAAGATATTCGAGAATGCGCTCCTTGACCTTGTCCAGACCATAATGATCGGCATCTAGGATGCGCTCCGCTTCCAGCACGTCATTGCTGACCTTGCTGCGCTTCTTCCAAGGTATGGACAGCATCCAGTCGAGATAGTTGCGGACGACGGTGCTCTCGGCGCTCATCGGGCTCATGGTCCGCAGCTTCTTCAGCTCGGACATAGCCTTCTCACGCGCTTCCTTGGTGAACTTCGTCTTCTTGATCCGCTCCTCAAGTTCGGCGGTTTCGTCCTTGCCGTCCTCGCCGTCACCTAGTTCCTTCTGAATCGCCTTGAGTTGCTCATTCAGATAGTACTCGCGCTGAGTCTTTTCCATCTGCCGCTTGACGCGGTTGCGGATGCGCTTCTCAACCTGCAGGACGCCGATCTCGGACTCCATGTGCGCGAACACTCGCTCGAGCCGGTCGCCCACTTTGGCGGCCTCCAGCAGCTCCTGCTTCTCGGCGATCTTGAGGTTCAGGTGGGCCGAAATGGTGTCGGCCAGCTTACTCGGCTCCTCGATCTGGTTCAGGGATACCAGGACCTCGGGCGCGATCTTCTTGTTCAGCTTGATATACTGCTCAAACTGCCCGACAACGGTGCGGCCCAACGCTTCCAGTTCACCGGCACCCGCCTCCTCGTCCGGAATCGCTTCGGTCGTTGCCTCAAAGTAGCTGTCGGTCTCGGTAAATCCGGTGATGCGGGCGCGGCTCCCGCCTTCGACCAGAACCTTGACGGTGCCGTCAGGCAACTTGAGCAGCTGTAGGATCGTGGAAACGGTGCCGACGCCGTAGATGTCGTCCGGACCGGGATCTTCATGCGATGCGTTCTTCTGGGCGACGAGCAGAATCTGCTTATCATCCTTCATCACCGCTTCCAGCGCACGCACCGACTTTTCACGGCCGACGAAAAGCGGGACGATCATGTGCGGGAATACGACGATGTCACGCAGGGGCAGCACTGCCATCGCGCCTGACGCAGATACCTCGGACGCAGACTTTGTGGTCTGTGGCTCTTTCATAAGACCTCCAAATGGACGATCAGGACAAAGATGCGCCCTACATGGCACGCATCGCAGCCTCGACGGGGCAGAAGCCCCGGCAGGCCCTCAGGCCTGCTGGAATGATATCGGCAGCCCGGAGCAGGACAGCAAGGCCCAACCCCAGGCGAGGTTCGGCCCGGCGTCAGGCGCCGCCCTCCGCCCTGCCCTTCCCATAAGTGAACAGGGGATTAGCGCGGCTTTCAGCAACCTCGCGATTGATCGTGACCTCCTCCACCCCATCCAGGCCGGGAAGGTCGAACATGGTAGAGAGCAGGATAGCCTCCATGATCGAGCGCAAGCCGCGCGCACCGGTCTTGCGGGCGATGGCTCGGGTTGCAACAGACTTCAGTGCATCTTCGGTGAAGGACAGCTTCACGCCCTCCATCTCGAAAAGCCTAGCATACTGTTTCGACAAAGCATTCTTAGGCTTTGTCAGGATTTCAACCAGGGCCGCCTCATCCAAGTCCTCAAGCGTCGCTACGACTGGCAGACGTCCAATGAACTCCGGGATCAGGCCGAACTTGAGCAGATCCTCCGGCTCGACCTCACGCAGGATGGCGCCGGTGCGCCGCTCGTCTGGGGCGCGCACCTCTGCGCCGTATCCGATGCCGCTGCCTTTCCCACGGGCGCCAATGATCTTCTCAAGGCCCGAGAATGCACCGCCACAGATGAACAGGATGTTGGTCGTGTCCACCTGCAAGAATTCCTGCTGCGGATGCTTACGCCCGCCCTGCGGCGGCACGGAGGCCACAGTGCCCTCCATGATCTTCAGCAACGCCTGCTGCACACCCTCGCCACTCACATCGCGGGTGATGCTGGGATTGTCAGACTTGCGGCTGATCTTGTCCACTTCGTCGATGTAGACGATGCCGCGTTGCGCCCGTTCCACGTTGTAGTCGGCAGCCTGCAGCAGCTTAAGGATGATGTTCTCCACATCCTCACCGACATAGCCAGCCTCCGTCAGCGTAGTAGCGTCCGCCATCGTGAACGGAACGTCGAGGATGCGGGCCAAGGTCTGCGCCAACAGCGTTTTGCCGGACCCGGTCGGGCCGACAAGCATGATATTGCTCTTGGCAATCTCGACGTCATTGTTCTTTGCGCCATGCGCGAGGCGCTTGTAATGGTTGTGGACCGCGACGCTCAAAACCTTCTTGGCGTGGGACTGGCCGATCACGTAGTCGTCCAGGACCTTGCAGATTTCCTTGGGCGTCGGCACACCATCGCGGGACTTTACGAGGTGCGTCTTGTGCTCCTCACGAATGATGTCCATGCAAAGCTCGACGCACTCATCGCAGATGAACACGGTAGGGCCTGCAATGAGCTTGCGGACCTCATGCTGCGACTTGCCACAGAACGAGCAGTAGAGGGTGTTCTTGGAATCGCCGGACGACTTGCTCATGGACACTCCTGCCCCGCACCTACGGGGACAATCCCGGAAAGATTAGACCTGGCCAGGTAGGCGAACAAGGCCAGAGGCCAACAGCAACCCCTGATGGCCCAACCGGGACACCTTTACGCCGCTATTGTGACATCGGTGAGACGGAGCAAGAAGTGTGCCCGTGCCAGGTAAATTGCAACCTTTGGGCTGCAATGCCCGGCACGGGAAGGGTTGCCTTACGGCTTCGCCGGCTCAACCGGGGCCGGACGGTTCTCGACGACAATGTCCACCAAGCCGAAGTCGCGAGCCTCCTCCGCCGACATGTAGCTGTCGCGCTCCAGCTTTGCCTCAATGGCACTCAGTTCTTGTCCGGTATGGCGGACATAGATTTCGTTCAGGCGCTTGCGGAGGGTAAGGATCTCCTTTGCCTGGATTTCGATGTCGGTCGCCTGGCCCTGGGCGCCGCCGCTTGGCTGGTGGACCATCACGCGGGCATTCGGCGTCGCGTAACGCTTGCCCTTGGCACCGGCGCACAACAATAGGCTGCCCATGCTCGCAGCCTGGCCGATGCACAACGTACTGACGGGGCTGCGGATATATTGCATGGTGTCATAGATCGCGAGGCCGGCAGACACGACACCGCCGGGGCTGTTGATGTAGAAGCTGATGTCCTTGCTGGGATTGTCGGACTCCAGGAACAGAAGCTGGGCGCAGATCACCGCCGCCGCCTGATCGTACACTGCGCCAGTCAGGAAGACGATCCGCTCCTTGAGCAGGCGGGAGTAGATGTCGAACGCACGCTCGCCCCGAGCGGACTGCTCGACCACCATGGGCACCAGGGCTTGGTTGTAAATCTCGACCGGATCGCGGTCCCGGATGCCGAACATATTGGGTTCCTCTCGATGGCCGCCGCCACGGATGCGGCAGCCGACATGGGATTAAATGGGCCGTCCCAGGCCTGACGCCAGCCGGAGATGCCCCGGCTGGTTGCCCAGGGTGCGGGCAGTCAGGTGCCGGGATGCTCCGCATGGTCGGCGGCTGCGGCGTCTGTGGCGGGCGCCTCCGCGGCCGCGGCTTCGTCCGCCACCGGGTCAGACGGCTCGCTAACCTCGCCGCCGGCTTGGGCCGGCGAAGCGTCGGGTTCCGCTGACAGCTCCTCTGGCGTCACGACCTTTGTTTCGACGCTGGCAGACTCCAAGATGAAGTCCACCGTCTTGTCCTCGAAGATCGGGCCGCGCAATCCATCGGCGGCTTGGGGGTTCTTGCGGAAGAACTCCATTACCTGTGCTTCCTGGCCCTGGTAGCGGGCTGCCTCCGCCCGCATCGCACGCTGCAGCTCGTCCGCCCCGACCTGGACGCCGTTCTGGCGGCCGATCTCGGACAGCAACAGGCCCAGGCGCACGCGGCGCTCGGCGATGGTGCGATACTCCGCCTTGAGCGTCTCGTCGTCCTTCTCCTTGTCCTCCTCATCGCCCTTGCCCGCCTTGCGGTCGGAGTCCACGCGGGTCCAGATGCCGTTGAATTCGGCCTCGACCATGCTGGGCGGCACCGGGAAGTCGGCACCCTTGGCAAGCTGGTCGAGCAGGTCGCGCTTGATCCTCATGCGGCTTACGCCGTCATATTCGCGCTGGATTTGCCCGGCGATGATCTTGCGCAGGCTCTCAAGGTCGTCGAAGCCGAACTGCTCTGCCAGGCTCTTGTCAATCACCGGCGGCGTGGACTGCTGCAGCGCCGTTGCCTTAATGTCGAACGCGGCGGCTTTGCCGGCCAGTTCCTTGGCGTGGTATTCCTCGGGAAAGGTGACGTTGACTTGGCGCTCCTCGCCGGGGCGCATTCCCTCCATCCCCTCAGAGAACCCGGGGATGAAACCCTCGGCACCCAGCTCGACCGGCATGGCCGTGCCGGTGCCGCCAGGGAAGGGGACGCCGTCCACCGTGCCAGCGTAGTCAACGGTCAGGGTGTCGCCAGTCTGTGCGCCGCGGTCCTCGGTCACATCCACCAGGGTCCGACGGCGGGCGGCCAGCTCGGTCAGGGCCTTGTCAATGGTCTCCGGCGACGGCTCCGCGCGGTAGCGGGTAAGATGAAGCCCGCTGAACTCCGGCATGGCGATGTCGGGCAGCAGCTCGACCTCGACGTTGAACTGCAGGTCCTGCTTCTCATCCAACTGGGTCACATCCACCTTCGGCTGCCCAGCGGCGCGCAGTCCGCGCTCGGTCAGGACCTGCTGGGTGGCAGTGTTGACGCTCTCCTCCAGCACTTCGGACATGACCGCGTTGCCATAGCGCTGGCGGACGATGTTCAGCGGCACCTTGCCGGGACGGAAGCCCGGCAGGCGGACGGTGCGGCCGATCTCCTGCAGCTTGGCCGTGCGCTTGCCCTCGATGTCGGCCACAGGCACGGTGACGGACCAGCCGCGCTTGAGGCCATCATGGAGCGTCTCGGTAACCTGCATCTCTAAACCCGTCCTTGTGCCTGTGTCCCCCGTAAGGGGCCGTATGGTGCGGGCGGAGGGACTTGAACCCCCACGGCTTACGCCACCAGATCCTAAGTCTGGCGTGTCTACCAATTCCACCACGCCCGCGGTGCGCCGCTGCGGCGGCATCCAGCCGGCGCGTGTAGCGCAGTGGTGCCGGGGCCACAAGGCGGTCTGGCCGGCGTATTCCGCCCCTGGCGGCTGGCCGCAGCGGCACGGACCGCCGGCATCCTACCCACCGCAGGTTGCCAAGCATTACCGCGGCGTCAATCCTGTCCGCAAAAGCGGAGAGGGAACCATCCATTGAGCGACACTTTCGACCTGACCGGCCACGTCGCCATCGTCACCGGCGGCGGCCGCGGCCTAGGCCGAGCAATTGCAGAAGGCCTGCACCGCCACGGCGCCAAGCTGGTACTGTGCGGCCGGACGGAGGCGACGCTGCAGGCCGCCGCCGCGGCGATCGCGCCGGACGTGCTGCCGGTGGTGGCGGACATATCCAGGGAGGCCGACGTCCTGGCGTTGCGCGACGCGGCGCTGGAGCGGTTCGGCGCGGTCCACGTGCTGGTCAACAACGCCGGGGTGAACCCGATCTATGCCGGCATCGAGCGGACGACGCTTGCCGAATGGCAGCACATCCTGGACGTAAACCTGACTGGCGCCTTCCTATGCTGCAAGCACATCGGCTCGTTGATGGCCGCTGCCGGGCGCGGCTCGATCATCACGATCAGCAGCGTGGCCGGGCATGTCGGGCTGCGGCGGTCGGCGCCATACTGCGCGACCAAGGGCGGGGTGGAGTTGATGACGAAGGCTTTGGCGCTGGACTGGGCGCAGAAGGGCGTGCGGGTGAACTGCATCGCGCCGGGCTACTTCGAGACCGACCTGACCGCGGGGATGCGGGAGAACGAGGCGATGGCCGGGCGGCTGCTGGCGCAGACGCCGATGGGGCGGTTCGGGGTGGACAGCGACATCGTGGGAGCCGCAGTGTTCCTGGCCGGACCGGCCAGTCTGTATGTGACGGGGCAGAGCCTGCTGGTGGACGGCGGCTACACGGCAGCCTGACGGAACCCCTACCTTCCCACCGCGCTCCTACCCCCGGCAACACGAGGAAGAACGCGATGGCAGTCAAGGTCCAAGGCAGCAAAGTCCGCTACGCCGTCGTCGGCGCCGGCTGGATCAGCCAAGCCGCGTTCATGCCCGGCGTCGCCCATACCGGCAACTCCGAGATGACCGCCATCGTCACCGGCGACGAGGAAAAGGCCCAGGCCCTCGGCAAGCGCTACAGCATCACCAACACCTACCACTACGACGCCTACCTCGCCGCCCTCGACAGCGGCCAGTTCGACGCGATCTACCTGGCGCTGCCCAACTGGCAGCACCGCGAGTTCACCGTCCCCGCCCTGGAGCGCGGCATCCACGTCCTGCTGGAAAAGCCGATGGCCACCAGCGAGGAGGATTGCCTCGCCATCCAGGCCGCCGCCGGCAAGACCGGCGCCAAGCTGCTGGTCGCCTACCGCCTGCACTTTGAGCCGGCGACGCTGGAGGCCATACGCATGGTCCGCGCCGGCGAGCTGGGCAAGGCGCGGCTGTTCACCTCGGCCTTCTCCCAGCATGTGTCCAAGGACAACCACCGGGCCAAGCACGGGTTCTGGGCGGGTCCGGTCGCCGACATGGGGCCGTATCCCATCAATGCCTGCCGCAACCTGTTCGGCGCGGAACCCGTCGAGGTCACGGCAATGGGCCTCCGCCACCCCGAGTTCGGCTTCGACTTCGACGATACCGTATCGGTCACGCTGCGCTTCCCCGGCAACCGGCTGGCCCAGTTCACCGTCGCCTACGGGCTGAACAGCCACAATCACTACCGTGTCCACGGTACGGACGGGGACCTGCTGGTCCAGCCGAGCTTCGCCTTCCCCGGCCCGCTCAAGCACACCCTGACGATAGGAACGACTACGACCGAGCGCAGCTTCCCTGCCGTGGACCAGTTCGGCGGCGAGACCCAGTATTTCTCCGATTGCATCCTGCATGACCGCCCAGTGGAGCCGGACGGAGAAGAAGGCCTGCTGGATGTGCGCGTGGTAGCCGCCATCGGCCGGGCGCTGGAAACCGGTCGTCCGCAGACCCTGCCCCGTGCGGTGCGCGACAAATATCCGATGGTGGCGCAGGCCACCACGCTGCAAGCCGTCAAACCACCACCGTTCGTGAACGCCCACGAGCCATCGGAGGGTTAGGCGACGCCACTCCGCCCCTGAACACCACGAACTCGCCGCGCCGCATCGTCGTCCAGGTCTCGTCCCGCGTCAGCGGCCGGGTGGCAACGACGCTCACGATGTCGCCAGGCGTCGTCACCTGGCTAAAATCGGCGGTCAGGTCCTCATCCACCAGCGTCGCCGGGCCGAATGGCGCCCGGCGGGTGATCCAGGCGAGCTTGGTGCCGCAAAAGCAGAACAACTGCCGCCCGTCGCTCATCAGCATGTTGAACACCCCCAGGTTGGACAACTGCCCGGCCAGCGCCGCCACATGCGCGGACAGCGTCGCATCCCCCGGCCGGGACGGCCACCGCGCCCGCAGCTGTTCCAGCATCCAGCAGAAGGCATGCTCGCTGTCCGTAGTACCGATGGGGTGATGGACGCCCAGGGGCCAACGCTTCACCCCGCGAAGCTGGCCGTTGTGCGCGAACGTCCAAGCACGGCCCCACAGCTCCCGCGTGAAGGGATGCGTGTTCTCCAGCGACACGCTGCCGCGGTTGGCCCGGCGGATGTGCGAGATCACGATCCCGCTGCGTATGGGATGGCCGATCAGGAACTGCGCAATCTCGCTCTTCGCGCTGGGCTTCGGATCGTGGAAGGCGCGGCAGCCCCGGCCCTCATAGAAGGTGATGCCCCACCCGTCGGCATGCGGCGCCGTCGCCCCGCCGCGCGGCACCAGGCCGGCGAAGCTGAAGCAGATGTCGGTCGGCACGTTGGCGCTCATGCCCAGCAATTCGCACATGGTCCGCGCCAGGCTACGCCCGGGCTGACGCCAGAGATAGAGGTCGTCTTAAGTGCGCGGCGTCGAACCCCTCGGGATCGCCTAGCAGTAGAGCCGGCGCAATAACACCTCGATCCGCGCCTACCTGTCCCGGCCGGCCGGCGTGGCCGCAGCCAACGGATCGGCAGCAGGCGGGGCGGGCGGTGACTCCGCGGCACGCACGAAGTTGTCGAACACGTTTGGCGGTAGTGCCAGCCGGGACGTCAGGCGCTCATGGTGCTCCTCTGCCACATAGAAGCGGTTCAGCGCGTCAAACCATGCGAACCGGTAGCCCGCCGCGAGCAACAGGTCCTCCCAGGCGGCGTGGTTCGGCTGCAGGGTGCGCGGGTCCAACGCTTCGACCAGCACGACCCAGGGCCGCCACCGAGTGAAATCTGCGCCTTGCAGAACCGCCCGCTCCGCCCCTTCGCAGTCCACCTTCAGAAAATGGACTGGCCCGGGGGCGTAGGCCTCACAGACCTCCGCCAGCGTCAACACCTGCACCATCCGGCGCACGACCCCAAAGCCATGCGCCTCGGCCGCAGAGGCGGCCAGCGCCGGGTTCAGGGTGGACAGGCCGTTGGCTTCCACGTCGAAAAACTCTGCCGTCCCCGGAGCGGCGCCTAGGGCGGCGAGCAAGTTCACGTCGCGCGGACGTCGCGCTTGCAAGGCCGCATGCCGGCTGGGCAGCGGCTCGACGTTGATCCCGCTCCATCCCCGCTCGCTAAACGCACGCGTGACGGAATCCAGGTCGGGGTCCCAGGCGCCCACGTCCACGTAGAAGCCGGCCTCGACGTCACGTAGCGCGCGCCACAGGGTCACGTCCTCGAAGTTCTGGGCATACGAGGTGAAGGTCATCGCCGCCGCAGCCTGACCTGACCCCGCGGCACAACGGTTGCCCCTGGCGCCATCGCCTTGATCTCCCCTTGCAGCGCCGCCCGGCGCTCGTGGATGGATACCAGCACCGGACCCATCGGCACGCCAAGGTCCACCAGCACGGCCTCGGACAATTGCAGGCTGGCCTCGATGGTTTCCGGCACCGCATCCGACGCGCCTAGCGCATACAGCCGTGCCGCATGCCGGCCATCGCGGGCGCGGGCGACGATCAGCAAGTCCGGCCGTTCGCCACGGGCCGTCTGCACCAGTGCGTCGGCGCGGGCACGGTCGTCTATGGTCACGACCAGGGCGCGGGCGTCCCCAAGGCCGATCCGGCGCAGCAGCTCCGGCTGGGTGATGTCGCCATAATAGACCGCCCTGCCCTCCCGCCGCCGCGCCGCTACTCGGTCGGCGTCGCTGTCCACCGCCACCCAAGGCAGGGCGTGCGCGTCCAGCAATGCTGCCACCGTCTGCCCGACCCGGCCGAACCCGGCCAGGATCACCCGAGGCGGCCCGTGCCCAGGCGTCTCCGGCGGCAGCAAGTCCGCCGCAACCGGCACGGAACGCTTGCCGGCCAGCAGGGTGCCGACGCGGGACAACAGCGGGATGGTCGCCATCGTCAGCGCCGCCACGATGAAGGCGAAGCCGCCCAGCGCCGAACCCACCAGCCCGGACGCCTGGGCCAGCCCGAGGATGACGAAGCTGAACTCGCCCCCCGGCCCCAGCAGCAAGCCGGCCGGACCGCCGACGCGCAGCCGCAGCCCGAAGCCGCGGGCCAGCATCGCCGTCACTGCCGCCTTGACCGCCACCAGCCCCAGCGCCGCCCCCAGCACGGGCAGCGGGTCCCGAGCGATGCGCCCCAGGTCGAGGCTCATGCCGATGGAGATCAGGAACACCCCCAGCAGCAGGCCCTTGAACGGTTCCACCGTGACCTCGATCTGCCGGCGATACTCGGTTTCCGCCAGCAGCAGCCCGGCGATCAGCGCCCCCAGCGCCATGGACAGCCCGGCCGCGTCAGCCGCAACGCCGGTGCCCAGCACCACCAGCAGGCAGGCGGCCATGAACAGCTCCGGGCTGCCGGTGCGGGCAACGCCACGGAACAAGGGCCGCAGCGCCAGCCGGCCGCCGCCCACGATGATCGCCACCATGCCCACTGCCTTCAGCACCGCAAAGGCCAACCCGGTCCAGCCCGCACCACCGCCCGCCGCCCCCAATCCGAACAGCACAGGCACCAGCATCAGGTCCTGGAACAGCAGTACCGCAAAGCTGACGCGGCCAACCAGGCCGGTCATCCGCCGCTCCTCCGCCAGCACCTGCGCGACCACCGCCGTGCTGGACATCGCGAGGGCGAGCGCCACCACCCCCGCCGCGGCTAGCGGCACCCCCAGCAATACCGTCGCACCTGCTACGGCCAGGGTGCTGCCGACCAATTGTGCCGACCCTAGGCCGAACACCAGGCGGCGCATGGTCTTGATGCGCTCCCAGGACAGCTCCAGCCCGATCATGAACAGCAGAAGCACGACGCCAAGGTCTGCCAACGGCTCGATCCGTCCGCGGTCGGCGATGGTGACCCAGCGCAACGCCGGCATCCCCTCCGCCAGATTGCCCAGCCCGGCTGGGCCGACCGCCATGCCCACCAGCATGAAGCCCAGCACCGGGCTGACCCGAATCCGGTGGAACAGCGGAATCACCACTGCCGCGGCGCCCAGCACCACCAAGGCGTCCCGCATTCCTCCTGCCCCCGTCATCGCCTCGGCTGCCATGCACCCTCTCCGCAGCAATTTATATTGCACTGCACAAATCCCCGTCCGATGCTTGCCAGCAAGACGGCGGCTCACCGATGATAGAACACCTGCCCGCGGACATGGGCCGGCTGGATCTGGTGGCGCTGGCTTGGTTCCTGGCGGCATGGCTCGGCTATGGCCAGGCCATTCACGCAATGCCCTGGCTCGGCAACATCACAGCACGCATGGGCCAGGTGCGCCGGGCCTGAATGGCGACGATGCTGGGGCGGGACAACCGGATCACTGACGCCTCGCTGATCGGGCACACCGCCCACAGCGCGACGTTATTCGCGTCCACGACGATGGTGGCGATGGCGACGCTGCTCCGCCAGCTGCGCGGGTTCGACCGGACCTATGCGACGGTTCAGGAACTTGCCTTCACTGCCAAGACCGGGCGTGTGTTCATGGAAGGCAAGCTGGTGCTGCTGCTAGTGTTCGCTCACACCTTTCTAAAGCTGAGCTGGGCGCTGCGCTAACTCAACTACACCCTCGCGCTGATCGGAGCCGCGCCGCCCAAACCTGGCGTTGCCCAACGGAACCGCATTGCCTGGGAATTGGGCGCGCTGCTGTCCCTCTCCGTCCGAAGCTTCAACGCCGGCATTCGCAGCTACTACTTCGCGCTTGCGGCTCTGACCTGGCTAATTGGGCCGGAGGCGTTCATGGCAGTGGCGCGGGAGATCACGGCGATGCTGGCGTGGCGGCAATTCGCCTCCGCCACCGCAGAAGCGATCCGTCGCAGCCATGCGGCGGTGCTGGGCGAGGAGGGGGGGTAGGATTCGCCCGGGCAGTGCAGCCCAGGTAGCGCTTACTCCCCGGTTACGCGCAGGTGCCAAAAGCGGTTCAGGAACGTCGCCCCTAAATCGCCCCCTGGAATGTGTTGCACGCAGCGATTGTCCCCTGCTGCAGCCCAGTTCCCAGCCAACGCATCCGCTGGTCCGATGTGCCATGGGTGAAGCTGTCGGGAACAACGGCCCGCCCGGACTCCCGTGCGATGCGGTCGTCGCCGATGCTGCTCGCGGTGCGCGCAGCCTGCTGGATGTCGTTGGCGCCGAGGTTGGCATGGCGTTCGTTCATCTTGTTGGCCCAAACGCCAGCTAGGCAGTCTGCCATCAGCTCCGTCCGGACCGAGAGGTTCTTGGCCACCGCCGGGTCCTGGGCATCCCGCTCTGCCGCCTGCACCTTGGGCAGCAGCCCCAGCAGGTTCTGCACGTGGTGGCCGACCTCATGCGAGACTACATACGCATAGGCGAACTCGCCGCCGCCGCCGAACCGCTGCTGCATCTCGGCGAAGAACGCCGTATCCAGATACAGCTTGCGGTCTAGCGGGCAATAGAACGGTCCCGACGCGGCCTGCGCCGTGCCGCACCCCGATTGCGTGCGCCCGGAGAACAGGACCAGCACAGGCCGGACATACTGCACATTGGCCTGCCGCGGCAGCTCTGCGGACCAAACGTCCTCCGTCTCACCCAGGATCTTTGCCACGAAGGTGCCAGCCGCGTCCGTGGGCGTTCCGGACTGGACCTGCTGCTGCGGCTGCTGCGGCGCATACTGGCCCGCAGGCTGCCCGCCGCCCGTCACCACCTCGGCGCCGCCGATCAGCACGCGTGGATCAATCCCAGTGGCCCAGCCGATCAGGCTGAGCACGATGATCGCGCCAATCCCCAGGCCGCCCCGCCCCACGGTGAAACCGCCTCCACCGCCGGGCTGCCCACGCCGGTCCTCGATGTTGGAGGAGGGTCTGAGGTCGTCATCCTGCATGGGGCTACTCCGCCGGTCTACGGCGTCCCTACGTTTGAAGCAGCAGATCGTTCCCCAGGCGTCCCGACGCGGGGCAGCTCGTCATCCGCCGGCGCCAGGCCATATGGCGCGAGCAGCGCCCAGATGTGCCCCGGCACCATCGTCCGCAGCCGCCGTGGATGGGCGCGGCGCAGGTGCAGGACGGTTTCGGCCGCCTTCATCTCGACGCGGGTGCGGGCGAACTCCAGGCCACGCGGGCCGACCCGCGGCATCAGCCAGCCGACCACGGGACGCAGCCAGTCCGGCATGGACCGCAGCGGCAGCCCCCCCGCCGCCCGCGCCACATTGGCGATGAAGCCGCGCACCGCCCCGGCCCGCTTGCCCGCGCTGCCCGGCGCCGATACCTGGACCTCGTCGCCCAGCGCTGCCAGCAGCTCCTCCCCACGCTCGTTGCGGACCAGCAGCCACTGCTCGCCCTGCCCGCCCATGTAGCCCACGGTAATGTCGGCCAGCACGTTGGTGTAATCCACGCAGGTCCGGCAGGTCAGCGGGAAGAAGTCCGGCGGCAGCTTGCTGATCGGCAGTTGCAGGAACGGGATCAGCCGCGTACGGCCGTCGGTGAAGCGAAGTTCAACCCGGTAGTCCGCCCGGAACTCCAAATAGGTGATCGTGCCGGGGTCCTCGGCCAGCAAGGCCAGGAACTGGTGGAAGCGTTCGGTGGTGGTGTTGTCCGAGCAGGGCGTGCCGATGACGAACAGGCGGTCGAAGCCCAATGTGGCCTCGATGGAGCGCAGAGCATGCACCTGGCAGGGGATGCCGATGACGGCGACCCGGCGGTAGCCGCGGGCGCGGGCCGGCTCAAGCAGGGCAAGCAGCGGCGCGAAGCCCATACGCATCCCGCGGCACTCGGCCATGCCCGCAGCCTCCGTCACCAGCACCGGGACCGGGCGCCATTTGTCATCCGGATCGGGCGCCATGGTCAGCACGGCATCCACCGCGCCGGTTTCCAGCAGGCGCTCGGCAATCCGGGTAGTGATCCCCGTCCACTGCGCGCCTTCGCTCGGCTGGCGCAGAGAGGCGCGAAGCATCCGGCGGAACGGGCCGAAATGCAGCTCGTCGGGCCGGGCTGGGTCGCGCGGGCGGCCGTGGACGTAGGCTTCCAGGCCGGGGTAGTCCGGGGCGATGAACTGGCAGGCCGCGCCGCACCGGCCCGGCGCCGCGGTGCGGGACAGGCCGCAATCGGTGCACAGGCCGCGCGGCGCGGCGGGTGGGAGAGGCGGCGCCCACACCGGGCCGTTAGCGTCATTCATTCTATCGCCCCCCGTAATGCCGCCCCAGCTGCCAGGGGGCACAGCGGCACCGCTCCGGCCAGCACCGCCGCCAGCAGCAGCAAATGCGGCCGGGGCGTCAAGCCGGACTGCGCCGCCTCCGCCGCAGCCGCGCCGAAGATCAGGACTGGCATCGCCAACGGCAGCACCAGCAGCGGCAGCAGCACCCCGCCGCGCCGGGCGCCCAACACCACGGCAGCGCCCATCGTGCCCAGAAGGGACAGCGCCAGCGTCCCGGGCAACAGGCCGGCCAGCAGCACCGGCACGATGGCGGGGTCCAGTTGCAGCATCACGGCCAGCGGACCGGCCGCCAACAGCAGCGGCAGCCCGGTGCCGAGCCAATGCGCCAGCGCCTTCACCGCTGCGACCCCCGCCGCCGTCAACCCGGCCAGCATGAGCTGGTCCAGCGACCCGTCCTCGAAGTCCGCGCCGAACAGCCGGTCCAGCGGCAGCAGCGCCGCCAGCAGCGCGCACACCCAGACGATGCCCGGCGCAATCCGTCCCAGCGTTTCCGGCGCCGGGCCGATGGCGAGCGGAAACAGCGCCCCGGCCAGCACGAAGAACAGCACCGCCGCCAGCGTGTCGGCGCCATGCCGCAGTGACAGCCGCAGTTCCCGTTGCAGCAAGGCCAAGGCGCCGGTCATGGAGCTGCCGTCATTGCGATCCGCCAGCGGCTCAGCAATCCACAGTCCGGCAGGACTGCGCTGGCCGCCCCTCGATCACTGCGGTGATGTGGGCCTCGCGACAACAGGTCCCTGGACCCAACACAATCGTTCAAGCCAAGCCTCACAGCCGCAATTCCGCCGCGTCCGGCAACGGCAGCGGCAGGTGCGTCGCCGTCACCACCACCCCACCCCCAGCCAGGTGCGCGGCGAGCAGCCCGCCCAACCGTTCGACCGCCGCCATGTCCAACCCCAGCGTCGGCTCGTCGAGCAGCCAGACCGGCGCGGGGGACAGCACCAGCCGCGCCAGCGCCAGCCGCCGCTTCTGCCCGGCGGACAGCAGCCGCGCCGGCAGGTCCGCCAGCGGCAGCAGATCCAGCGCTGCCAAGGCGTCCCTCGGCGTCCCCTGCCCCGTCCGCGCGGCAAAGCCCAGGTTCTCCGCCGCCGTGAGGCCGAGCTTCACGGCGTCCTGGTGGCCCAGGTAGGCGACAGGCCAAGGGTCCGCAGCCTCGCCCATCCACAGCACCGTCCCGGCATCCGGGCGCTTCAGCCCGGCCAGCACGCGCAGCAGCGTGCTCTTGCCCGACCCATTCGCCCCCAGCAGCAGCAGCGCCCCGCCGGGCGGCACGGTGAGGGACACTCCACGGAGCACCGGTCGCTCTCCCCGGAAAGCGCTGACGTCGCGTGCCTCAAGCCCTGCGCTCACCGCCACCGGCACATCGCCTCCCATGCTGCCGAGCCGTTCTATCCGGCATCGCATGACATGGGCACCCCCGGCTTGAAGACGCGAACAGGCTTGGACCAGGCAGCCTAACGGCCTATAATGCTATATGTGGATGATCCCAAGCTGCCCGGACAGGACCCGCCGCAATGGGTGCTCGACGTGCTAGAGGAGTGGGAGGCTGACCTGGCAGCAGGCCGTACCTCTCCATGACCTGAAGCCTTGGTCCGCCTCGAGGCACTGAATACTGAACTTGATTCTGAGCAGGCGAAACGGGACGACTGGTCCGGCTAAGCCGGCGAGCGGAGCGGCAGATCGCCGAGTTGTCCCGTCACTATGGCCGGCTTGGACGGCCAGAAGCGCGCCGCTCCCTCCTGGGTGCGCTGCGTCAAGGCGGCACAGGAAACAGAGGAGGGTCCAAGCTTCGGGTTGCCTGCCCCACGACCCTACCCCTCACTTGCCTTACCGGGCCGGGCATGGGTCAAGTCGGGGCGCTGCTGGGTCGCTTACCGGACAACCGACCCGCCGTTGATCGTAGCCGTGTTCTTTGACGGAGCTGATATTCCCGGCCGCCTTTGACGCTGATCGAAGCGTCGCCGACCCCACCGGTATATCCCTTCGGACACAGGTGCTTAAACCAACCCCGCCCTGTGGACGCCACGCCCTCGCGGGTTTAAACCGCGCGGATACATGACAGTTAGAACGCCGCCCGCCCGTTCATCCCAGTGCGCGGCCCAGCACATAAGGCAAGCGCCATGAAGATGATCGGCCAGGATACCCTGAAGACCCGCCGCACGCTGGACGCCGCAGGCAAGCACTACGACTACTTCTCCATCCCCGAGGCCGCCAAGGCGCTGGGCGAGCCGACCGACCGCCTGCCCGTCAGCCTGAAAATCCTGCTGGAGAACGTGCTCCGCTTCGAGAACGGCGGCAGCTACACCGTGGAGGATGCCCGCGCCATCGCCGAATGGGCGCGCGAAGGACGCAGCACCAAGGAAGTCCCGTTCCGCCCCGCCCGCATCCTGATGCAGGATTTCACCGGCGTCCCCGGCGTCGTGGACCTCGCCGCCATGCGCGACGGCATCATCAAGCTCGGCGGCCAGCCCGGCCAGGTGAACCCGCTCATCCAGGTGGACCTGGTGATAGACCACTCGGTCATGGTGGATTATTCCGGCACCACCGACAGCCTGCACAAGAACATGGACGCCGAGTTCAGCCGCAACGGCGAGCGCTACAGCTTCCTCCGCTGGGGCCAAACCGCGTTCCAGAATTTTCGAGTCGTCCCGCCGGGCGCTGGCATATGCCACCAGGTCAATGTGGAATTCCTCGCCCAAACGGTTTGGACCGCCGATATCGAGGGCAAAACGGTCGCCTACCCCGACACCCTGTTCGGCACCGACAGCCACACCACGATGGCCAACGGCATCGGCGTGCTGGGCTGGGGCGTCGGCGGCATCGAGGCTGAGGCCGCGCTGCTCGGCCAGCCCATCGCCATGCTGATCCCCGACGTGATCGGCTTCCGCCTGACCGGCGCGCTGCCGGAGGGCAGCACGGCCACCGACCTGGCGCTGCAAGTGACGCAGATGCTCCGCAAGAAGGGCGTCGTCGGCAAGTTCGTCGAGTTCTTCGGGCCGGGCCTGGCCGAGCTGTCCGTCAGCACCCGCCTGACCATCGCCAACATGGCACCCGAATACGGCGCGACCTGCGGCATCTTCCCGGTCGACAGCACGACGCTCGACTACCTGCGCCTGACCGGCCGCGACGAAAGCCGGATCGCGCTGGTCGAGGCTTATGCCAAGGCGCAGGGCATGTGGGTGGACGGAGACACGCCGGATGCGGTTTACACCGACATCGTGGAGCTGGACCTGTCCACGGTGCTGCCGAGCATCGCCGGCCCCAAGCGTCCGCAGGACCGCGTGCTGCTCAAGGACGCCAGCACCGCCTTCAAGGCGGAGCTGACCAAGGGCCTGGGCGTTCCCGCCGCGGACGCCGGCAAGAAGGTGGCCGTCGCCGGCAAGGCCTATGAGATCACGCACGGCGACGTGGTGATCGCCGCCATCACCAGCTGCACCAACACCAGCAATCCCTACGTCATGCTGGGCGCCGGGCTGCTGGCGAAGAAGGCGCGCGAGAAGGGGCTGCACCCGAAGCCCTGGGTGAAGACGTCGCTGGCGCCGGGCAGCCAGGTGGTGACGGAGTATCTCGACAAGGCCGGGCTGTCCGAAGACTTGGATGCCCTGGGCTTCCAGCTCGTGGGCTACGGCTGCACCACCTGCATCGGCAACTCCGGCCCGCTGGATGAGGCTGTGGCGGAGGCCATCGAGGCCAACAAGCTCGTCGTCGCGTCCGTCCTGTCCGGCAACCGCAACTTCGAGGGCCGGGTGCATCCGAACGTGCGGGCGAACTACCTGGCCTCGCCGCCCCTAGTGGTCGCCTATGCGCTGCTCGGCACCATGAACGAGGACATTACGACCGCGCCGCTCGGCACAGGGAAGGACGGCCAGCCGGTTTACTTGAAGGACATCTGGCCCAGCAACGCCGAGATCGCCGCCACCGTCCACGCCAGCCTGTCGCGCGAGCAGTTCATCCGCCGTTACGGCGAGGTGTTCCAGGGCACCAAGGAGTGGCAGGCCATCGAGGTGGACGCGTCAAGCCAAACCTACCGCTGGAACGGCGGCAGCACCTATGTGCAGAACCCGCCCTACTTCGAGGGCATCACCATGACGCCTGGCGCCGTCACCGACATCACCAGCGCCCGCGTCCTGGCGATGTTCGGCGACAACATCACCACCGACCACATCAGCCCCGCCGGCAACATCAAGAAGGCGTCGCCGGCCGGCGACTACCTGGGCGAGCACCAGGTGATGCAGCGGGACTTCAACTCCTACGGCTCCCGCCGCGGCAACCATGAAGTCATGATGCGCGGCACCTTCGCCAACATCCGCATCAAGAACGAGATGGTTGCCGGCGTCGAGGGCGGCTGGACTCGCTACCAGCCCGGCGGCGAGCAGATGCCGATCTACGACGCGGCTGAACGCTACAAGAAGGCCGGCGTGCCGCTCGTTGTGTTCGGCGGCAAGGAGTATGGCATGGGCTCGTCCCGCGACTGGGCGGCCAAGGGCACGGCGCTGCTGGGCATCAAGGCCGTGGTGGTCGAAAGCTTCGAGCGCATCCACCGCTCCAACCTGGTCGGAATGGGCGTATTGCCGTTGCAGTTCAAGGACGGCATGACCCGGCAGAGCCTCGGGCTGACGGGGTCGGAGACCATAGACATTCTGGGGCTGGAAGGCCTGCAGGCCGGCATGGACCTGAAGATGCTGGTCCACCGCGACGGCGGCACCACCGACACGGTGATGGTCAAGTGCCGCGTAGATACAGCCGACGAGGTCGAATACTACCGCAACGGCGGCATCCTGCATTACGTCCTGCGGGAAATGGCCCGCGCGGCATAGCACCAAGGTGGCCTTCTCCCTCTCCCTCCGGGAGAGGGCCGGGGTGAGGGGGTCTGCAAGCGCGGTCCATGGTCATCAAAGGCTGCCTCCCGGCAGCGCCGGTCGTGCCCCGTTTCGCAAGCAAGCCCCTCTCACTCCAACCCTCTCCCGGTGGGCTACGGCATTCACACATGTTGTTCCGGTAAACCCGGCAATTCGCGCATCTACAAGGGAGCAGCAAGCAAAACAACACTCTATGCGATCCGATATCGAGATATTCTCGAAGGCGGTTCGATTTGTAAGTCCTTGTTTTCCTTGTTGGGCGAAGAGATGTGTGAATGCCGTAGCCCGGTGGGAGAGGGAGCAGTGCCGCCCCGACTGATGCCGTCCCGTTGGCGCCGCGGCCCTGACGCCGACCTTGGGCACCTGCCCCTCAGCCTTGACCTGCGGGCGCTATCCATCGCCGAGGGCATACGCGCCGCCCTCTCCGTCGCCGTGCTGGTCGCAGCCAACGAATGGCTGCGCCTCCCCGCCCTGAACGAGGCCGCGCTAGCCGCTCTATTGACCTGCCTATGCGATGCGGGCGGCCCGGTGCGCCGGCGGGTCCCGGCGCTGCTGATGTTCGCGGTGCTGGGCGCCACCCTGACAGCCGGGCTTGCCGCCCTTCGGCCGCTAGGACTGCCAATCGTCGTGCCGCTGGCTTCCGCCGTCATCTTCTGCACCAGCTTCGCCCATGTCTGGGGCCAGTCGCCCCTTCAGGTCGGCAACCTGCTGACGGTGGTGACAGTCCTGGCGCTGGACCGCGGTGAAGACCTGCATACGGCAGCAACGCTGGGCCTGTTCTTCCTGGGCGGCAGCCTGTGGGCGCTGCTGCTCACGATGGTGATTTGGCGCCTGCACCCCTACCGCCCCGCCCGGCGTGCAGTGGCGGAGGTGTATCACCGCCTTGGCACCCTGGCCGGCGACCTGTCGGTCCTCGCCGCCACTGCCGAGCCGCCCACCCATGCCTGGGCCGATCACGCCCGCGCGCACCGCCGCCACGTCCGTGACGGGATCGAGGCTGCGCGCACCCTGCTGCTGGACACCATACGCGGCCGCGGCGCCGCCAGCCCTCGCGCCGGGCAGACGCTGATCCAGGTTGAGGCAGCGGACCAGCTTTTTGGCGCCCTGATCGCCCTGTCGGACGTGCTGGAGGCCGCCGATGCCCAGACCCGCGCCGCCGCCGCCCGCGAACTGAGCCTGGTCCGTCTGCTGCTGGCCGCCATCGCCGACGAAACCCGGCAGGACGAGCCGACCAACGACCCCGCCGCCCGTGCCGCCCTGGAAGGGATGCTGGACAAGCTCACCCGCCTCGGCGCCGGCTCGCTGGCAGGCATCACGGCCAGCATGGTAACGCGGATGCGGATCGCCTTGCTGCTGACCACTCCCGCCGGCATGCTGCCGGAGCCAAAGCCCGAAGCAGGCGGACCCGGCTGGCGGGCCCGGCTGACCCAACCTCTGCGAGCGAACCTGGCGTGGTCTTCCGCCGGGTTCCGCCATGCGCTGCGGGCAGCCGTGGTGGCGGCGCCGGCGCTGGCTCTGACGCTGCACCTCGGAACCAACTATGCCCATTGGCTGACGATCACCCTGGTCCTGACGTTGCAGCCGTTCTTTGCCCTGACCTGGCAGCGCGCGGTGGAGCGCATCGGCGGCACTGTGCTGGGCGGGCTAATCGCGGCAGGCGTCGCAGTAGTGGTGCACACGCCCCTGGCGATGGCGGCGGCGCTGTTCCCGCTGGCGGTGCTGGCGCTGTCGGTCCGCTATGTCAGCTTCGGCCTGTTCATGGCCGGCATGACGCCCCTGGTCGTGCTGCTGTCCGAGTTGGGCCGCCCCGGCACGGGCGAGCTGGAGATCGCTCTCCTGCGCGCTGCCTATACCCTGGCCGGCGGCCTGCTCGCGGTTCTGGGCTGCTGGGTGTTGTGGCCGAGTTGGGAGCCGAACCGGGTGCAGCAGGAGCTGCGGGGCGCGCTGCAAGCCCATGCGAAGTATGCCGACCTGGAACTGGCGACGCTGCTGCAGGAAGCGCCGGATGCCGCACTGGACGCGGCCCGCCGCGCGGCCGGCATGGCGAGCAACAACCTGGAAGCGTCGCTGTCCCGGGCGTTGCAGGAGCCGCGCCGGGCCGCTCGCGCCGGCCTCGAAACCGCAATGACGGTTGATGCCGCGCTGCGCCGCCTGGCAGGCCGGCTATCGGCCTTGCAGTACGACCCGGCCATGGCCGGAAATCCTGGGCCAGAGGCGCTGCGGGCCTGGCGGGAATGGCTGGCATCGGCCTTCGCGGCATTGACGGCCGGGACGCCGCTGCCCGGCGGCTCGCCTGCCATCGAGGGCACCGGGCCGCTGGCGCGGATCGCCCGGCAGTTGGAACTGATGGACGGCGCGTTGCGGCGGCGGCCGCAGCCCAGCATCGCAGCCGGCTCTAAACTGCACTGAGTGCGACCAGCGCCAGATGCCCGGCCAGCGCCGCACAGGCGAGGAAGTTGATGGTGAACACCCTGCCCCGCAGCGGCACGTCATCCGTCAAGGTCTGCACGCCGGTATGGATCACCCGTCCGGCAAAGAACACCCAGGCAAACGCGACATCCCATGCCCCCAGCGCCCCAAACTGCATCAGCAGCAGCACGGCGGCATAGGCAATCACCGGCAGCTCGAACTGGTTGCCAAGGTTGCGGGTGATCCGCGCGATGTCCGGCGGCTCGTCGCGCCCGAACTCGAAGCAGCCATACTGCACCTGGCCCGCCTGCACCGCCCGGATACGCACAAAGCTCAGCCAGGCATATAGGAAGAACACGAGACCGATATGGGCGAGGATCGGCCAGAGGATGGCTGTGGGCATCGGCATATCCTTGACCCAAAGGGCGGCGCGGCATCGGGCGCTGCGGCAACCTTGCCCCGGTTTGCCGGCGGCGTGAACGGGCCCTTGCAGGCAGAAATGTAGTGTGTCGTCTGCGGCATACGGCAGTGCCGGCGCAATGGGGCGCTGCCCTCCGACAAGCGATCCAAAACTGTTCAGACGAGCTTTACCGATTTCGCACAAGCGTCACGCACCGCAACGAAAGCGCGTGCTTCTTAGCTGGCCCATGTGGTCGGGGCATCCGGCCCCGACCAGGAGGTCCAGCCTATGTTCCGAAGCTTTCCTGCCGCTGCCGCGGCCGCCGTGCTGGTCATCGCCGCCCCGGCCGGCGCCACCGTCTTGGCGGGGCGGGCTGTGCTTCCGGCCGACACCTTCGCACCCGGCCCCACATCAGGCCAGTTCATCACCGGCAGCACGAACGGCGTCTCCGTCCCATTCGTGGACAAGCAGAGCGTGCAGGGCTTCTCCGGCGTCATTCCTGGCCCAGTGGCTGGCACCTTCAACTTCATCATAGACAACGGGTTCGGCGCCAAGTCGAACTCGGCGGACTCGCTGCTTCGGGTTTTCTCGCTGCGGCCCAACTTCAACACTGGCCAGGTGACGCCGGTAGACGCCGTCACGGGCGCGCCGTCCACCTTCGCATCCACGAACTGGTATACGACCCTGAGCGACCCCGGCAACAAGGCCGGCTTTGCCACGGTCGCAAGCCAGGCGACCTACCCGAACGGAAATGGCGCTATCCCCGTCGCGCCCAGCATCCAGGCAGGGCGGCTGCTGACCGGTTCGGACTTCGATGTCGAGGGGATCGCCCACGCCAAGGACGGCAGCTACTACTTCGGCGAGGAGTTCGGGCCGTTCCTGTTCCACACCGACGCCCAGGGGCGCCTGCTGTCCACGCCGGCCCTGGCACCGACGCCCGCAGGGATCGGCAGCAATCCGCTGATCCAAAGCCCGGACTACCCTACGCCCCTACCCGGCAGCGCACTGCCCGCCAAAGGTGCCAGCAACGCCCAGGTGTCCGGCGGCTTCGAGGGCTTCACGATCAGCCCAGACGGCAGCCGGGTTTATACTTTGCTGGAGAAGTCGCTATCGGCGGACGGCACCGGGCTGCGCCGGGTCATCAACGTCTATGATACGGCGGCGAACACCTTCCTGGCCAAAACCTACAGCTATAAAGTGGGCGACCCCAACGGCAACAACAACGGCATAGACCCGACGGCGGACTCCATCGGCGACATGGTGGCGATCAACGATCACCAGATCCTCGTCCTGGAACGCGACCAGAACCAGGGCGCCGCGGCGCGGTTCAAGCGCGTCTATCATATTGACCTGAACGACGTGGCCGCCGACGGCTACGTCCGCAAGACGCTGGTGGCCGACCTGCTGAACATCGCCGACCCGAACGGGTTGGGCGGCAACGGCACGGTGAACGGCGTCTTCACCTTCCCGTTCATCACCATCGAGGACATCATCCCCATTGACGCCAACACCATCCTGATTGCCAACGACAACAATTACCCGTTCAGCATCGGCCGCACGCCCGGCGTCCCGGATAACAACGAGATCGCGCTGATCCGCCTGGACAGCCCCCTGGCGCTCGACCCGGCGCTGATACTGCGGGCCGATGTGCCGGAGCCTGCGTCGGTGGCGTTGCTGGCCGCTGGAGCCGCTGGCCTACTGGCGACCCGGCGGCGGCCGGCGGCTAGCTTCCAGACCTGAACATACATCGTGGCGACGTACTGCTTGGGCCAGGAAGGGAGGTCTAACGAGTCCTCTGGACCAGGCCCAAGCCAGGCACCGCCAGCAAGCCGATCCCACCCACGACAGCCATCACCAGAAACGTCAGCCCGCCCAGAGTCCCATATACCTGCCCGGTCACCCAGGTCAGGACCGCAACTGGTGCGGAGAAGCCCAGCGCGGACATCAGCGCCTGCGACGTCCCTGCCCGCGACGCCGGCAGGGTCCGCAGCACCAGCATCGTGGACCAGTGCTGGAACGCAAACGTCCCGGCATGGAGTACCTGCACCGCCGCCAATGCCGGCACCGCCGTTACGAACGCCGTCAGCGTCCATCGCAGCGCCGACAGCCCGGCTGCCAACGCTGTCAGCCGCGCCGGTCCCAGCCGCTCCACCAACCGCCGCCCCCAAACGAACAGCGCGACCTCCGCCACGATCCCCTCGGCGATCAGCAGCCCGATCGTCCCATCCGGGATGCCGAGCGAGCGCCAATACAGCGGCGCAAAGCCATAATATGCCGCATGCGCGCCCTGGATCAGCGCCGTCGCCAGCAGCGCCAT
>JAABUK010000560.1_pt1 | contig 76209 bp, 96 predicted proteins | sample 5559141 | NCBI WGS metagenome assembly JAABUK01 (sample SAMN10711869, study PRJNA513367) | rock metagenome | isolation source: Antarctica rocks | place: Antarctica: Victoria Land, Pudding Butte nord | collected 2016-01-03
TTGTACACAGGACAGACTGTGATGGGGGATGATTACCAGCTGTATTTCTTAGAGGACCAGCAGAACAAGCCAGTGGCCGTAGTCCTGCGCAAGGATGCCACCCAAGAGCTAACTCCTGCCTTGCCAGAGGTCTGCATTGCTTGATCCAGACCTTGTGGCATCCTTGCAAAAAACATCGTGCTGCTGCTGCTGCTGTTGCCAATGCTGCTCCTGTCTTGCTTACTCCACACCTTGTGACATCCCTGCAAACAACATCCTGCCAATACTTTTGACTGAAGTCGTGCGTCTGCCAACAGAATCGGGGTCCTCAAAGACTTGGACTCGGATTTATACGGTCTTCAAAAGTTTCGCAGTATGTAAAGCAGACTTCCCACTGGGTTTCCCCTTTGCAGGCCAAAAGTTGATGGAGGAACCAATGTGTCCTTGCAGGGCGTACTAGCAGCTCTATTTGCAGCAGGCACAGTCGTCACCACCCTCAACACCTATGGCCTACCTCTGCTAGACCCCAGCAAGCTAGATCTGACCCCAGCCACTGTGACTGCAGCCTTGCCTGGCACACTGGCCTTCTTCGCATTACTTGGTAAGCCACGACATGACCTTAGAAAAGAAAAGAAAGGAAAAGAGAAAAGACCATGCCTTTTGGCGTCAAGTGAATGAGAAGCCAAGTATTATACCGGGCTGCCCAGTATGACATAGCCTCCCCTGCACTGGAGCTCCTTCATCTGTCACGCTTTTTGTTTGAATACGTGTGGCCAGACCCACATATGCACATGCACTCTGGTGTGAGTAGTGTCTCATCTCAGGTTTGGTCAGAAGGGTGTGGGTTTGCAGGGGTGCATGAGGGGGGTCACAGATGGGCAGCGTCGAGGAGAGGTGTACAGCTGTCCCTCCCTTTCTTCATCCCTGCTGGGTTGGGGTTGCTGGGTAGCTTTGGCTCCATCACCAGATTCAAAAGCACCCTCCCAAACAGGTAAACAAGCCAATTTCTTTCCCGGACACTGTGACCTTTACACACCAGTCTGTGGGACCTCAGCCGTTGTCCAGCTGAGTCATGCTCTTGCCACCATGATGCATGTCACTTGGGCACTCATCATTGCTGAATCAGCTTGGTAGCCCGGCAGACACCACAGCCTTGGTGCTGTGTGGCAAATCTCAAACTGATCAAGCCAGATGCTGTTTGCATCACTCCAATGTGTTGCGTCAGAGCTTGCAGCTGGCACATTTATTGCAGTCACGCGTCTTTGACATGTGAGCGATGACATGTGCTGCATCTGTGAAGTGCCCCTTGAAAATTAGTGAGACATGGCTACTGCTGGCACTCCAGGGGCTGTACTTGTCTGCATCGCCCTTCCAAGGCCTTAGATGGTGTACGTTGCAAGCACATACCATCATCTGTCCCTTTGCAATGCAGGCAGGACCGATCATCTGTTGTGATGCAATGCAGGCACACATTGTCACCTAAAACATCTCCACGATGTAGAAACATGTTTGTACTGTCCCCAGGCGTTTTTGAGTTTAGATTTCTAGTGTAGGAATGACGTTTCTGAATCAAAATAGATGTTTCGGGATTGAGAAGAGCTGTTGTTGTGCACTGCAGGCAAACATTGCTAGAGGTTGCTGCAGCTGGTCCTGCTGCTGGGGCTGCAGCCTCACTTGCGTGCCTGCTGCTAGGGCTGGGCCTGTCTGCAGCAGGCTTTGGGGGCATTGAGGTGGAGCCCTCTGCCTTTGAGGACTCCCTGCTGGTTGGTCTTCTAGGTGAGCTTGAGGGCAACACTTCACTAGGCAGTGTCCTCATTCATGCATTCACTTGAACACTTCCTGACTGTATTATACTCGCCCTCACGCAGGCATGCTTGCATGCATGCACTTGCTCACTTACATATTCCTTGCTCCCTCGCTCACTCACTCACTCGCTCACTCACTCACTCGCTCACTCACTCGCTCGCTCGCTCACTCACTCACTCACTCACTCACTCACTCACTCACTCACTCACTCACTCACTCACCCACTCACCTCTGCTGTTGTTCTCTCACTCGCTTCCGCACTTGTTTGCTTGCTTGCTTGCTCAGAGGTGCTACATAGAAGTGACATGTGTGCAACTGGTCAGGATGTGCACTTGCAGCAGGCTTCAATGGGTTTTGCACAAAGCGCCACCGCAACAAGTTTGCTGCTTTGCAATGCACTTTCAGCTCTTTGTTCAACAGTACACACCTCATGCTTTGAAGTAGTGTAGGCAATGCAGGGAATGCTGTGTGCGTGCAACTCATCATGCTATTAATAGCCGCTCTTTTCAGTTGCGCTGGGTCAGGCTTTCTGCAAGCTGTAGCAATTTGGGCTGACTTGGTCTGTGCTGCTGCAGGGAAGCTGTTCCTGGGAGGACAGCTGGCGGGCAAGCAAAGCCTGAGCCTGAACCCCCTCACCTTAGCAGGCTGGGCAGGTTTGGTGGTGAACGCACTGAACACCATCCCCTTGGGCGAGCTAGATGGAGGCCGCATTGCATTTGCCATGTGGGGCAGAAGAGCAGCCAGCCGTATTGGAGTAGTCTCAACACTGCTGCTTGGGTTGACTGGCATCGTGGATGAGCTTGCACTGTACTGGGTGTTGCTGGTGCTGTTCTTGCAGAGAGGTCCGTTGGTTCCTCAGCAAGAAGAGCTGAGCGAACCGTCCAAGGAGTTGACGCCTCTGGCTGTTGGCTTGTTGTTCCTGCCTCTGTTGATTCTGCTGCCGCTGCCTTTTGGCCTGAACAGCAGCCCAGTGGTGGAGTCTGTGTTCTAAATTTATGGCAAATGCGATTGGTATGTTTAAGGGGGTGCAGACCTTGCTTAGTGCAAGGCAAGGATGGAACGGTCAAGCAAGAATGCATGTTTTAGACCAGGACATATTGGAGATACTGAAGCATTAGCTTGCAAACAATCACATCAACCAGGTTGTGGAGCAAAGTCCCCTGCCAGTGTGCGACAAATGACTGCACTCAAGCTCTGGCGCTGTTGACAATGCCTGTGAGATGCACTTTGCATGCTTAGCTGTTAAGTGAAAATGCTTGACATGGCATACAGTCTTTTAAGGTACTAGCAGAGAACACAAGGTCTGTTACTTCACACAGATATCAAGGTACACGTTCTAGTGTTGAACTGTATTATTTGCAGAGCTTTGACTTATGCATATAAACGAATCTCATTTACAGTTCATGCTGAAATCGCAGTACATTCTGAGTGTGCTTGCATCGTGACGTTCCTAGCTATACCTGCTTGAAGCTGTCTCAATAGATGAAGCTGCCAAGTCTATCTGTCAAACGTGTATTGCTGCAGCACAGTCAGTGTAAACAGGTGAACGGGATGCACAACACATGATGATGAAGTAGGCTAGATCATGCTGACAGATACCGTCATGCAGAGCTTGCATGTGACACTCTGCAGCCCCATCTGGCTGTATAGCTGGAAATTGTGCCACTGTGTGTCTTTGACCAGCCAAGCACACCCTTGGTCTCCACTCAGTATAAGGCATGTGCTGCTGAAGAATCTGGAACATGCGTACAGAGCTCCAGCCAGATGCGTGCACGCCTCAAATATGGCAACGCGCACAACTAGACTTGATGTCTTGGCAAGCAAGAGTGGGTGCTGCCGACCAATCATTTCACTCTCTATATGCAGCAGGAGCATTAAACAGCAGACGCCTCCAGCTGTGGTGACGCTTGACTGCTAACACTGTTGCCATTGCTGCTTGAATGCTTTTCAGAGGGCTCATGCTGGTGTTGTTGCTGCTGCTGCTGCTGTTCCCACAATGCTATGATGTCTGGCGACACACTTTCCTCATCTTCCCAGCTGTCAGGGTAGTCATCCTGCCACCTGAGACATCACACAGCAAGCTAGGACTTTGGTCAACATGCCTCACACATGCATGCGTCAGCGAGGGAGTGGTTTGAATGAGTGCATGCATGAATGACTGAAGGAATGAGTGCTTGCATGAATGTATGGAATATAGAGACAGCAGCATGGTGTGGGGGTGGATACAGCATAGCAGTTGCGACAATGCTTGCAGCATGCCTCAGACAGAAAAGAAAACACCACACACACAAAAACCACTCACACAAACACAAACACACACACATTTACGCTTCTCAGCAATCATAACAGGAGCCTTCTGAGGCAGCAGCCCATAGGTGCAGCAAGCCTCAAAAACAGCCTTCTGAACGTTGCTTACCTGACAAGATACTGTCGAGAGTCCCCTCTGTGCTGCACGTCTAGGAGGCACTCAGCTTCTGCATACTCCAGGCCAGCATCAAAGTCTGCCACCAGGTCCTCAGCCACGTACTTGCTGTTGACCTGCAGTTTGACATGGTTGCCTTGCTGACACTTAGTCCAACCATTTTGACCTCCTTCCATTTGACCCTTTTGTGAATGGGGAGATGAAGCACAGGATGTGAGGTATGCCTTTGCAGCCTTGCCTATTGCACTGTGCACTTTGAGTTGGCACAACATAGACACAGACACAAACATGAACACAGACATAGCTGTACTGGGACTCTCTCCAGGATCAGACCATCAGCTGTGATCAGATGCTGCTGACAGAGGACAAACTCACCCAGGAGTCTTCTTCTGCATCTGGAAACTTGACCAGGAACTCTCGGCCCCCATCAGACAATCGAGCATCTAGGACAGCCACAGGCTCCACCTCCTCGTACAGGTTCTCTGCATAATAATAATAATAATAATAACAATGACGCTTTTCAGCTCATGATGAGCTAGGTTCTCTGCACTCCCACACACAGTGTCTTGTTCTGTGCCACAGGCTGTCTTGATGTCCAGATTGCACAGCTGAACTGTCAGGTTGGTTTGAAGCAGCGCATCAAGGTTCACATGCACAGAATGGTTGCATGGTGTGCATGGGTGTGCTGTTGCTCTGGTGTGTCTCTGCATCTTCACACACATTGTCATGTTTTGTGCTACAGGCTGTTTTGACGTCCAGATTGCAGAGCTGAGTGCCCAGCTTGGCTTGAAGCAGCGCATTTCACATGCACAGGATGGTTGCATGGTGTTCATGGATGTGCTGTTGCTGTGGTGTGCAGACATCTGGCTGCATAGACTTGGCACAAGCTTTGTGCATGTAGGAAGCAGTCTTGAGCTATTGCTTGCAAAGCAGAGGATTTTCTATGATTCTGAAGTGGCGTAAGATTTCACAGATGCTCCTTGGTGCAGTGGTCAGCTGGCTGAAACAATAGAGGATGCACATGACTGTATACTAAGGATCACTTAGACATCTGGCACCAACATGCTACTATCTCAAAGATTGAATTGATCTGTGCAGCAGAACCCAGGCAGTTTGAAGATTGTTAGAAGGCAAAAACAGTCTTAGGCACAGTCTGCATCTGGTAAAGAGGGAACCGTGTATACCCTCCAAGCTGCTGCTCTGTCAGTTGAGATAGAGAGAGAGAGGATGTTACATCTTCAGCCTACCAACTAGGTTGTACAGATATGCCAGGATTGTCAGTGACCTGGTCAAAACCATCAGTACTGAGCGTTTATCATGTCTGAACAGTCTACTGTCCTGCACGTACCTGGCTGATCATGACCTGGAAAGCGTTTTGATTATTATGATTACTATTCTTATTAAACAGTCTGAAATGAATGCTTCCAAAGTACCTGTGAGGACGCCAGCAACATCTTCTAGCATGGTCCTGCGTCCCAGAAGCTCAGGTGTAAGGGGCATGGCTGCTCTCAGCTTCTCCACCAGGTCTACCACAGTGCGCCCCTCTTTGTCAGCAACTTCTGGGTCAGCTCCATAGTCGAGCAGCACTTGCACGGTGGCTGTTCGCGAGTAACCCACTGCCATATGCAGTGGTGTGTACCCTGCATCGACGCATCAGGACCACGACTTTGCCGATATGCCCAGACTTCCAAAGCAGAATTGCTTTAGCTCAAGCAGCAGGGACAAACAAGGCCCCTAAAGGCTTGCAATGCAGAACATGTGCATGGGCAGCCCAGCATGTGGGATGCTGCAGTGAGCACAACAAGTCAAGCAGAGGTTATGCCAGCAGTAATGCAATGCACATCATGGCGCAGTCATTGGGAGCGCTGTGAGCACATGCGATGGCTGCGTGGTCACCTTGTTTGTCACCCAGATCAATATCAGCGCCTGCTTCACACAGCATACGAGTGCATTCGGCGTTTCCAATGGCTGCTGTGAAATGCAGACCACTGCAGCATATACAGAAGTTAGTATGTGCAGCGCTTCTTGCTCTCTGCACCTATGGGCGCCAGTGTGATAAGCTGCTGGAAAAGGGCCGGCATGCATGTCTTTGACAGGGGTGGTGATAGACCATACAAAAGCTTGGGTCAGACTCTGTCTGGAAAGAGCAATGGCAGGCAAGCTTATACAACTGAGATGGTGACAAATACCTCCTTCTATTCTCATCAACTGTAGTGGCCAAAAGCTTGGCTCCCTTGCTGAGCATGGTGTGCATGGCCTCTTTGTCTCCCTGCAGAAAGTTGCTGATGGATCATGTGCATTTTCATACATATAGTTCAGAAGCCCCCGCGCTGTGAGTGAAGCTTTACCTTACGGCAGATGCTCCACCAGCGCTCCTCAAAGTCACGCAACAGGTTGTCTGCTAGGTTTTGAGCAGGCTCCCTGCATTCAAATCCTAATGAGATTTGGCAATGAGTCCAGCAGGGCGGACTTTTGGCAGAGGAGTGAAAACTTGCCAGGTGTCAGGGGTCCCATCTTTCCACACGACCAAGTATTGAACCTGCGGTCGCCTCTGTGCATCAGCGATAATCCTGACTCCGTGCAACTCCTGCACCTCAGCAACCTCCCCAGAGGTTTGTGCAGCTGTGACACACTGCCCATGCTTTCGCTTTGCCCTGTTGGCAGCAACACTCCTATGCGTTTTGATTTGTCTGCATCTGTTATGCTCATGAAGTGCTTGTGGTGCACGCCGTTGCAGATGCGCAGCGGGACTTCGCAAAATCCGACTCGGGTGACATGGTGCAGTGCATGCACATCTTCCACTACAGCTGGCTTCCATCGTTGCGTGCATGATACGTCCTACGACATAGCTAGTCGTGTATGCGCGAAAGGGATGCAGGCGATTGAACAAGGTGCATAGACCAAGCAGTAGACTTGCCCATGCTTGCCAGATTTGATCAAGTCTCTTATCGAAAGAAGGAGAAGAACAGAATATTCACAGCTAATCCACACGTGATTTGCGACACGTCGGACCATTGACCTGGTGGCATCTCGGCGTGTTGCAAGCCTCCGACACATTGCATACGCTGCTGTACTGCTTGCGTCACAAACAGTTGAAGTTTCTGGGATCGCGTAACGAAAATGCAAGGTACAACACGCAGACGTATCGAAGTTGTCGGCAACCACTTCAACGTTCATCAGAGGCTCCCACAGCAGAGCCTCGGGACAGAGGGCATACGTTTCGACGCTGAGCAGCTGCAGAGATTGTTGGAGCACGACAATTGGGAGACTAGAGCCAAGCTCAAGGAGCTCACAAAGCAGGCAATCTTTATTCCGTAAGTTTAGACCATCAGTGGTATTGAAGATCAGTCCCTAGCTTGAGTCCTCACTACGTGTACTTGCCTGCATCCTTTGTCAACATGGTGTATGCATCGCGTTTGACAGGTTGATGGGCTCACTGCAGGCGGTATGATATGGACCTGAGAGATGAGCGAGAGCTTGCACTGCAACGTCTGCGCATACTGTGCCACTCTGGGTTGTTTTCCATTCTGGACTTCAGGTCGGCATCTTGGTTGCATGCGTGGCTAGCTATTGTCTTTCTGATTAGCAGATCTCCAAATAAGCGCCTTTCCTGCAGGCACAACCCCCTGAACATCTTTGCTGCACATGAGATTGCTGGGTTCTGTGATCCTTCAATGGCCACAAAGATGACAGTGCAGTTCAACCTTTTTGGAGGTACAGCATCTGCATGCTTGCACAACATATGCATCAATTGTAGCTTTGCGCTGTCCATTATGCAATCATTGACCATGACAACCAGCATGCTTGGCTGGTTGTGCAGTGCCCAAGTCCTGCATGCTTCACTGTTGGCAGCAGCTGTGTGCATCGCATATGTGAGAAAAAAAGGCCTGCATCAGAAGGTGGCAAAAATGCAGAGCATGCACGTGAATGCATCGTGTGGCTGCAACAGGCACAGTCCTGAAGTTGGGTACTAAGTTCCACCATGACAAGGTGCTGAAGGGCATTGACAGCTTGGATGCTGTGGGCTGCTTTGCTCTTACAGAGCTGGGATATGGTATGCACACCTGATGCAACTGTCCAGCTTATCATCCTGTGTCTGTTGCACAGCTTTTGACAGACTCTTGACTGAGTGCATGCAACATAAGGACTGTCTTTGTTTGCACATGTCGGCTGTCTTATCTGGCAGACCTGCCCTGGTGAAGTGTGCAACTGACGTTCAGCCTATGCCTTGAGATACTTGCTTGCTTTGCTGTTCACATGTCTGTAGCCACAAGGTAACTACACGATAATCTGCACAAGGGCACTAACATTTGATGTGGCTGTAAAACACAAGTGCTGCAGGCAACAATGCTGTGGAGATGGAGACAACAGCCACATTTGACAAGGATGCTGATGAGTTCATCATCAACACACCTACCACAGTGGCTCAGAAGTACTGGATCACCAACTCTGCAGTCCACGCCAAGTGGTCTGCAGTCTTTGCTCAGCTGCTGATCGATGGCAAGAACCATGGCATTCATGGCTTCTTGGTCCGGATCAGGAACGAGGTCAGTGATAGTCTTAGCATTGAGTACTGTGCTTGTCTGTATCCCCTCCTGTGCATCTCAGACACAGCAAGAAAAGTGTTCTACTTTCACGTTGTGCACAGGCGTCTGCTGCGCCCACTGCAGTGATGCATGGCTTTTGAGATGCCAAGCATGTGCATCACTTGGTGCTTATACTGCATCGATACTTACTAATGCTGGATACGATGTGCTGTTCTGGCGTGGAACCACATATCAAGAGAAGCCACGCCAGCCCACTGGTCTGCATTGTGTATGTCGGCGCATATACCTGCACTGTGACTTGAGACACAGAAGCATCTCTTGTGGCATTTCCAATGCGGGATGACGCTGCTTCTGATGTGCAGGACATGTCAATATGCCCTGGGGTGAGGATAGAGGACATGGGTCACAAGATGGGCTGCAACGGTGTCGACAATGGCAAGCTCTGGTTTGACGGTGAGCATGCTGTGACTACAGACACAGCTGCAGTGAGGGCCATCACATTGATGAAGCTCGCACCCATCCCACCCACATGCACAGATCATATGTTGCAAACACTGTCTGCATGCATGTGCATATGCAAGTGCACAACGCCCGCAGGCCTGTGGAGTGACCTTTACAATACTAAGGGGACCTTTGCTGGGATGCAGAGGTGCGCATTCCCAGGGAGTACCTGATGAATGCTAACTCAACAGTAGAGCGGGATGGCACCTTTCAGTCCAAGATAGCAAAGCCACGTGACAGGTTCCTGAAAGTGGCAGATCAGCTGCTGAGTGGACGTATCTGCATCGCCAGCATGATGCAAAGTGGCTCCAAGGAGGCTCTTGTCATCGCCTTCAGATACGCTGCCAGCAGACTAGCCGTTGGTCCTAGGTCAGTACCCTCCACTGTTTTCCTAAAGATTATCTGCCTTGCATGACAGGTACAGTAGGCAACACTGCCTGAGTTGCCGCAAATACATGACAGGTTGTACAATGCATTTTGCAATGCGTCCAGTGTGATGGCAGTGTATGGCAGTGTGATGGCATTGCAAACCGTCCAGTGTGATGGTGTGACTGCAAATGCGGCTGACACAGAACACAACTTAAAAATTGGACCGAGTTTGCTGGAATGTGCTGGACGCTGTGGAAGGCACCTCCACGAGGTCACTGTGATGTAACAAACGCCACATTATTGATGATTGCACAACAGCGTTCTCAACCTGATGCATGCAGCTCATGTGTGGTCTGCCTGCGCCTTAATTTTAACAAGGAAAGGAAGACCAATGTGTGCACATGCAGGGGTAAGAGTGACACAGCCATCCTGGACTACCAGCTGCAGCAAAGAGCGCTGCTGCCCCTGCTGGCCCAGACCATCTGCCTCAACCTGGGCCTCAGCTACGTCAAGGACCGGTACACTTGCTGCCACCATGCCTCATGTGTCGTCCTTGCACTGCTAGTCTGCTGCAATGTTGTTTGCTGTCACCATGCTTCATGTGTCGTCGTTGCACTGCTAGCCTGCTGCAATGTTGTTTGCTGCCACCCTGCTTCATGGGTTGTGTCGTTGCACTGCTAGTCTACTGCAATGTTGTTTGTACTCTATCTGTGTGGTTGCTGGCCAGAAGGGCGGCAGCTCATATACCCTTTCAGAAGAGGCATGCGTTACTGCACTATGCTGTGACCTCTGGACATGTTTTGCTCAGTGCTGTTGACATGAGGTACCAGCTACATGTGGTGGGATAGGTCTGTGGAAGTACGCATTGCTGGGAGACAGCTGACTTAGTCTGTATGTGGCTAGGAATGCCCTGTGGTTTCACTCAAAAGGCATGTAATGATGATGTTGTCGGTCTCAAATCAGAGTCTTGCCTCAACACACACTTGCTGACGCAACCTACCTGGTGGAGATCGATCTCTGTAGCCAGCAGCTTGTCAGAAGCTGCCTTGCGGCTGCCGTTTGACTTATCATGGGCATTGCCAGCAGTTCATGTGAGCATCACATGAATATGGCTGTGCACTGCGTAAACAACATTCCTGACCATAGAGAACACCGGTGGTTCATGGAATCAGCAGTTATTTGCATGAATCGTTGAGTGAATGCATCTATGAATGAGTGAGGGACTGCGCATGCAGGTGGGCTGCAGTGAGTGGGTTTGATGGCATTGTGCCAGACCCAGAGATCTTCAAGGAGGTCATCATGCTGTGCTGTGCCATCAAGCCCCTCTGCGCCTGGAACTGCCAGGTCAGTGCTGCCTCTGTGTGGACACGTCTTTCAGACGCTCATGAGGCAAAAGAGAGTTTGTATCAATGTATGCATGAGCAGAATCTGTTGCGGCTCACTAAGTGCACATGCATGAAGGTACATTCATGTCAGTTGTGTTGTGAACTGCATCAAAGGCTCAGGTTGCTTAGTCAGTGACATGTAGCAATAGCTTGATCATACGCGTAAGATCCATGGTATACATGGTATGCAGTTGCACCGGCGTATGGTATGTCTGAAGCTTGGTATAGACTGATCAGATCTTGATCTCTTTGCAGCATGCATTGTTGACCTGAACAGCCCGGTATATTAATGGCTTCTCATCAAATTGATGCCAACAGGTGTAGTCTTTTCTTTTTCTTTTCTTTTCTTTGCAGTATGCATTGTCAGCATCTTGGTGTCTGCTTGTTGCAGGAGACAGCCACAACATGCAGGGAGCGATGTGGGGGTCAGGGCTACCTGAGCTGCAATCGCTTTGGAGCCATCCTTGGCTTCTCCCATGCTGGCATGACAGCGGAGGGTGACAACAGGTGCTGCTCCTGCCTCTTGCTCATGGTTTGTGAAGATTTTGCTTGATTGTTTCGTTTGCCTGCTGTCTCACCCGCTCGCGCACCCAGCTGCTTGTTTTCTGCTTCAGTCGATCCTCCTTGCTTCTTTTGTTTATTCATTCTCTCACTTGTTTGTTCTCCTTCCATCTGTTCACTCCCTTTTCCTTTAGGGTCAAGCTCACACTGTCGTGAGTGTCTGCCTGTGTCTGTTTGAGGTCCTGTCTTGGCGACCAGCATACCAGCAATCACATTCATTCATGTGGTCTGTACCAGGCCAGAGAAGTGCATGCCAGAAGCTTTTGTTGCCATCATATAGCTGGCAGAAACTCCCCATTTCAGCGGTGATGCATGCATGGCATTGCACACAGCATACAGGTTGCAGTCCAAAAATTGTCACATGTCATCTCTTTGAAGCAGCTCAACCTGTTCCACAGCCAGCTCAACCCTGTCATGCTTCATTATAAGCTGCAATCTGAGGCTTGTTGAAAGCGAAGTGGAAACACTTTGAGACATGGACAGCACAAGCTGCTGCTCAAGTGCTGTAACCAGCATAGGCTCTAGACAGCTGCATCGCTTCTTGGGTTGCTAAAAAGCAGGCTATGTTTGCGACACGAGCATGTTGATAATGTCCTGTTTGGCTGCAGAGTTCTGATGCAGAAGGTTGCGAAGGAGTACATGACCACCATGAAGAGTGCAGCGGTGCAGGCAAGGCTGAAGGCTGGTCAGAGCCCCATCAAGGCCACTGCCACCACCATCTGCCAGCCTGACCTCATCCAGCAATGCTTTGCTGCTCGGGATGGTCGCCTGCTTGGCCTTCTGGTGAGACTTGCTGCTTGGGATGGACGTCATCACATGCGTGTCTGTCTCTGTGACATGTGCCTGAAGCTAGCTCCACCATGTTGAGCATGTATCCACCATGTTGAGCATGTATCCACCACCCTGTTGAGCTGGCAACACTTGCACAAAGGCTGTTTGTGCGGCTGATTGTACGTGGCTGGACAATTGTTTGTTTCATCAGGCAACACCAGTCATGCTCTGGCAGGCCCCTGCTTCTCATTACATCTGACATAGCTAGCGAGCATGCAAACATTGCTGGCAGGTTATGCACCACCCAACAAGCCTTCCTTACCAGCTGTGCAGCAGCCTACGCACTATTCTCTGCTCTGCTCAGCTTCTTTCAGTGTCATTGTTGTGACTGGTTTCCATCAAAATTGTCGTTGTTGTGCTGTTTTGCACCAAAAATGTCGTTGTTGTGCTGCTTTGCACCAAAAATGTCGTTGTTGTGCTGCTTTGCACCAAACTTGTCCTGCTTTCAGGCTAAGAAGATGGCGGCGGTGGGGGCTAAGGAGGAGACCTTTGATGTGTGGATGAAGCAGGAGTCTGACACAGTCCAGGCTCTGGGCATGGCCTATGCAGAGAGGGAAACCATTGAGGCCTCCTACAGGGTCATCCAGCAGGTGTTCCTTTTGTGCAAGTGGGAATTGGATGAAATGCTTCTACGTTTGAAAGCGTTCAATGCGACAAATAGAGCATGTGTGATGTGGAAGTGACAAACTGCGTGGACTAAACAGGGCCAGCAAAGCACTATCCTCTGTGTACCAGAGAAGTGACTAACATAATTTATTTGTGAAAGGCTTCCTCCTAAATCCTGCTTGCAACACCTTCATGACGCCGTCTCTTTCTGGACGCTGCTGCGGCTGCAATGTGTGTGTGTGAGTGTGTGTAGGCCCCAGAGTCTGTGTCTCAGATTCTGAAGCCAGTGGTGGCGCTGTATGCCATGAAAGTGATAGAGACCAACCTGGGCTGGTACCTGTCTGAAGGACTGCTTTCCACACAAGTTGGTGCAGCAGTGCCTCAGCATATCAGGTACAGCTCTATGCCTTTTTCAAAGACATGCAAACATATGAATATAGCCAATGATTGCTGGCAGATTTCAAGGATTTGCACCTCACTGCATGCTAGGCCTGTTATGGTTACATCACGTGGGCACAGTGTTCCTAATTGTGTTTGTCCACATGGATCATGTATAGCATGATGGTGTTGCCTGCTGTCCTTTGTGTGCCACTGTGACCACAGCGTGTAAAGCTGCATGACAGGTGTAATGTCATTCACTGCATCATTCCTTAAGTGCGACGGCAAGGACTCACGACGTCAAGGACTCATGACGTCAAGGACTCAACAACAACGTCAGGGCATATGCCCAGTTGCTATCTCAAGACAGCATATCTGGGATATCATTGCATTCTATTTGAAAGTATTTGATTAGCGTCCTCAGAGATGCTGTAAGCCATGCAGGAATATCTGCAAGGAGTTGGCGCCTTCAGCACAGAGATTGTGTGAGAGCTTTGGCATTCCAGACCATCTCATTGCTGCCCCTATTGCTACTAACTGGGTGGACTACAACAAAGTGGACAACCAGGGAGAGATGTATGGCAGCATGTTCAGATGAGCTTCTGTTGAAGATTGTTGCTGTGCATCAATTTTGATTCTGTGTATCAGTAGGTTCAGTCTGGGCACCAACAAGTCAGCTGTAATAGAATTTATTGCTTTAGATGTATAGCTTCAGGGCAGTTGTTAGGCTTGACGCAATTTTCAATGCATGAAATGCAGCTTGTCCAGTGTGGTATGGGGCGAGGCAGTATGTTGTAACACCATCAGTGCAGACTTACACTCTAGAGATCAGATCTGTACATGCAGCTCAGCATGTGCTTAGCACAGTGCATTAGTGCAAGGGACAAAGACTGTCTTGTAACACTGATCGCTCATATCTTATCGTCCAAGTATGTGTATACCATCTTGCCGGCAGACCAGGTGTGTTGTCATGGCAGCGCATTGTTTGGCTATACGTCTCACAGAGGTGTGTGTGCCTCTCACAGCTGATCGTCTCTACTACTATGGTGTTGGCGCCCTTCACACCCCTTCGCACCCCTTCGCCCCAGTGGGCTGAACTTCCTACTATTGGTGAGTGATGAAGCGGCTCGTCCGACATACAAACTGAAACGAGGACTAGATCCGTCCAGTCAACTCTGCGACAATGCGGCCCTTACTTGTCGTGTCGATGCTTCTTGTATCTGGACTGCTGTGCGCCTTACCAGGTAATGCCGGAGTACTCTAGGTCCGCGACGCCCGACATGCTGATCAGCTTGAATTGATCACGATCCCTTATCTCTTGTAGGTGCGTTTGGCCAGAAGCGAGGACTCCTGTTTCCTTGGGACTCTGTGCCCGCTGATATTGGGCCTAATGGCAGTTTCACGAGAGCCACATGTCCCAAAGCAGTCTCTTATATTGACTGGGAAAGCTGGGCTTTTGGACCGGCCGACCCCACCCTCGAGTTCATCGCTATGGCGCGCACGCAGAGTGATGTCGCTGCTCTCGCAACTTATCTGCCAACAGACAAAGCCAAGAAGATCGCTTTCCTGAACGTAGGCTGCCGTCAGGCGTTATGTACGTTGAAGCCTACCAAATTCAAACTAATCTTGAGCTTGTCTGAGGTCTGCTCTTTTGACTGCAGGAGCCAGACCTGCCTGGCTCGACGCAATTGGCGGTGGCGACCGCTGTACAAATCTGGCGCCAGACTATTGTGCCATACAGGACCAATAACAAGCTCCAATTGTTGTCTCCTGCAGTGACCAGCAATGAAGCCACTGGCCTACCTTGGCTGGCCCAGTTCATGGCAGCTGTGCCTGATGTGAAGCCTGACTACATTGCACTTCACTACTACGGGACAGACTCCACCGCCTTTGAGACCTATGTGACCCAAGTGTACAATCTGTACAAGCTTCCCATCTACATAACAGAAGTCGCCAGCACCGCTTCAGACATCAACTCAGTGACAACCTTCATGACAAACATTACAGCTTGGTGTGACAAGCAGTCCTGGGTTGCTGGCATCTTTTGGTTTGCTGCTTCTAGAACTGCCGACACTGGCAATCTTGCTCTGTCAGCCTTGATGAGCAGCACTGGTTCTCGCACTGCTTTGGGCAACCTGTATTGCACAAGCTGATGTGATGCAGCTGGCCAGCTGGCACCATGGTCAAGGACTGTTAACAATGTTGTTGCATGTGAAGTATGACCTGAAGCTTGTGTCTGGGTGACAAAATGAAATTGACAGTAGGCTGCATGCACTCTCTTTCGTATGCCACACCAGACTCTTTGTTGTCTGTCCTGAAGCTGAGTCTGCGGCCATCCTCAAGCGTGACAGCAGTTTCAATTTTTGATTCATCTCTAGTTTGTCATGAATTTTAGTTTCACCCCTAGTGGGGCAGTGAAAAATACAATTATCAAAGCATGAAATTTTGTTACAAGGGCACATCTGTCATCATGATGTTCACCTCAAAGAAAAGAAAAGAAGAAAAAAAACCACACCAAGACATTGTCAAGTAGGGGTGTGAATTTGGCCAGAACAGCAATTGCAAGTAGGGATAAATTTTCAACCAACTGTCAACCAGACACAACTCCCCATATAGACCTTCTGATGCAGACAAAGTATGCTCATAAACAGCAACTTGGTGGGCCGCGCGATGCTTGGCATGTCGGAGGCTATGTTTACAGTTTGTTTGAGTGAAAGTGCTGACATCCACTGCAGCACCTCAACAGTCGGTCAGGCTATCTCCGCTGCTTGACAGCGGCAGTCATCCATGAGTTCAGGTCTCATGTTCGCAATAGCCCGAAATCGCAGTCGAGCCAAGCCTCCTGCAGCGCGGGGATTTGCAACTTAGCTTCAATCAGCACGTAAGCCAAAAACCTGCGCTGCGCGTGTTGCAGCGTGAGGGTGCTGGCGCTTCGCAGCTCTGGGCGCCAAAGCCAGAAGGAATGCCGGGATGCCTTGTGTCGCTTGGTCGCAGGAAAGCTTGCGAACTTGGAAACAATTGGCATGGGGGTCTCAACAATATTCAGTCCCCTGATCCTTTTAGGGTTTGGCTCGATGCATTACATAATGCTTGAACCCTAGACAAATGAACTCTTCAAAAAAGACTCATGTGCAGAAAACAACACTTAGGGAACCTTTTGTTGGGCCCTTGCATCAGTATGATAGCATTCCAGACCCCCATTATTTTGACATGTTTTGGGACCTAGTTATAGAGGTAAATTTTGGAATTTGGTAGGTATCACCCAACATACCAAACATTGTTGTGCATGCTTACTTGGGTGATTGAGGTTATACAGTCAGTGCCATCTATTTTATCAGCTGCTTCACTACCACTACTGCAGTACTGCCAGCAATTGCAAGCTTGTTGTGTGTCAGATACAATAGGATGTGGCATGCCGACCTGTACAAGCACTACTATGCTTGGTGTGACATTGCTTGACAAACGTCTCGCCTGGACTGACCAGCAAAGCTGCCTTTGGGCCAGAGGCCTCTTCTTGTCTACTGCTTCTGAAAGTGCACATTCTCAAGCTGCGATGCTACAAAAGCTTGCTATGCTTACGAAAGACAGCTGGCAATGAGAGCTGGTAGGAACGTTAACTCTACGAAGTCTGCTGTCACAAGCCATGCTCCTGATGGTGGTCCAGCTGTAATGCCTCAGTAACTTGTGATGAACAGAAACAGCCTGTTCATGTCCAGAACCAGAAGAAAGTTGCCTTGCTGTCCGCAGAGAGCAATACTGGCACATCTACTTTTTTAACATCCTATCAGAGGGCTGATGTGCACATATGCACTTGACAGCTGCAGGATTCAAGCTGCCTTGTGGTGTGATGGTGGCTCAGCATGGTCGCACAAGAATCATCACGTATAATGTGTGAAACATACATGAAGATCAAGCCTGCAGGGATGTTTGCGCTGTGGTGACATTTTTGACTGCAATCAGCGCTGCCTCGTTTGGTGACATGCCTCCCTGAGCCATCAGTCGAGTGAACTCGGCCTCAATTTTTGACTTGAGCGCCGCCTGCAACATACGGAAAAGACGAGAAATAAGTTTCATAATCTCCATGTGTGTGAAATGATAGCATACAAAGTGGCTCAGGTAATGAGACACTGCAAAAGTCATATACAGATGTATACAAGGCCAAGCATGTCAGCATGGGCAGCTAGCAGCAGTATCTGCATGTCTGAAGCACGCAGTGAACCCTCAGCTGTGATCATGGAAAGCAGTTGAACTGGCTTGTCTGAACACAGAAACAACACTCATCTAATATCATGCAGTGCTGCATTGTGTCTTGGTATGCTGCGGCTATACACAAGCACAATGCACAGCTGTGTTGAGCTTGAAGATAGGCATAATCAACTGCTGATCTGCGTCCTGTTGTTGCACAGGTGGCATTCACAGGGTGCCACAAACAAAAACAAAACTCATACCTGCCCCTCAAACAACTTTCACCTTCATGATTTTCTATTGCCGCTACATGTCCATCATGCCTATGGCTGCCATGCCAACAATTTTTTTTGTTGTGGATCAAGCACAATGAACAGCAGCGCAAACGCACTTGGAGTGCAATGCTGCAAATGACTGTAAATGAGTGGGAATGGGCAAAAAAGACTGCAAATGACTGCACTTCCCTTGATGTGTAACACTGATGTTGCTGAATTGTGCATAAAAGTGTGATCCAGATTGCAACTTACATCTTTGGCAGAGGGTGCAGGAGCTGCCTTCTTAGGTACAGCATTGATTGCCTTGCTTGCATGGCCATTCGCAACTGCCTGAGGCCCTGCTTCACCAGCCCCATGTGCTGAAGAAGCAGAAGACTGGGGGACCCCAGCATCAGCCATGACTAAGCCAGCTTCATGAGCAATTTCCTTGGCAGCTTCCTGTATGGCTGGTCCATTGTTGATAGCGCCAGTTGATGATGCAGAGTCAGCAGAGGTGCTGCTGCCAGAAGCTGCGGCTGAAGCCTGTGCTGCTCGCCTGGAAGCTGCATCAGCAGCTGCTGTAGCAGCTGAGGGCCTAGTTGGCAGCTTTGGCAGTCCTGCAGCTGGTGTTGTCTGCATGTAGAAAATGATATCGGTGCAGCAAAGGTGGCTTGGGGAGCTTGTGAGAGGCTAGAAATGAAGAACTTATGCCTTTCGGCGTCAATCTAACGAGAAGCCAAGTGTTATACCGGGCTGCCCAGCAGAGGCTAACACATGAATGCAACGCACAGCTGCGACTGCAGTCTCACAAGCAGAAGGCAAACTCCACGCAAGCATGAACTGCTGGCTCCTGTAGGAAGTGCAGTGGACCAGGCTATTCAGACCACAACAAGGACCATGCTGCTCCTTTCTGAGAAAACATGCGAGAGGGCATGCACCTGACTGCCAGGTTGAGGCCGCACAATGGCAGCCTGGTAGACTTGCATGGTAGTTCACTGTGTATGTGACGTGAACCCATAACTGCTTTGTACTTTCAAAGTAGGGCACCTTGATCCAGCAGCACAAAGGATTGTTTTCTGACATGACTGAAACAGCATGAACTGAGGGTGTCTGGACAAAAATGGAGCATCATACAAGCCCCAATGTTGCAAGAAACAGAATAATCTACAACATTTTGTGCCAAAGGCATGGCAGATACTGTCCCAGATGATTAGGCTGAAAGTAAATGCCCAGTGCACATTGTAGCGAACAAGTGCAATGCAGCAGGTGCTTTGTACCTGCTGCTAGTCTGCACCTACACAGGCAGGGAGATTTTGCATAGACAGGAAGCTTTCACAAACCTGTTGTGAGGATGCAGCAGGTGATGGCCTTGAGGCTGCTGCTGCTGCTACAGTGTTGCCTTGGGCAGTCTGTGAGGCAGGACCAGATTCCCCAGCCGGCTGCTGATGGATGTTGCCCAATTGCTGCTCCAAAGGTGACAGCATGGGAGCTAACATCTGGCCCAGGGGGGTAGCTAGCACCTCTTGTGGCAACCCAGTGATGTGGGCCTGCACAGCATGACATATGATGTGAAGCTGGGCAGTGAATCTTGTGGCAACCCAGTGATGTGGGCCTGCACAGCATGACATGTGATATGAAGCTGGGCAGCGAAACATGAATTTGGTGCATGTCTGCTGGTGCAGTGCAGGTACAAGAGCAATGCACTACAATGAATGACAGAGGATGTGCAAGCAGGAATTGCACTGCAGGAGTGACAGTGCAAGATCACTGACTTTGCTGCAGCTAGGCAAACAGCAACTGTGTTGGGCTGATGCAGTGACAATGTTGTCGTGAAAGCCAAGCTTTAGGTTCATTGACACCAGCAACACACAGCATCCGCTCCTGGATCAAATCACGGAGGTGCAAATGGCAGATCATGATTGCCAAATAGCAGGTGTGCATGGGGAGTAGTTGCAACAGCAGCTTGAGCACTGAAAAGTATATGCTGTCAAGAAAGGGATATTGTGTACAAGGGGACGTGTCTAGGTGGGAATTAGGCAGGATCAGCAGGATCCAGGGAATAACTCAGCGCTCTTCATACCCGACCTTTGGAGCAGAAGGGATCAGACAACGGTTTCAAACACTTATGAGCCCCAACGACCTTTGTAATGAACACAATGCATACATAAGCGAGTGACCTATGAATAGGACACTTACTGGAATGCCATTGCCTGTCAGGAAGGTGGAGAAGTCATTGGTGAAATTGTTGCAGTTGTTGTGGAACAGCGAGTAAGCCTGTGGTGTATATATCTTGCGCATGTCCCGCAGATACTCATCTCGAACGTCCTTTGGAATTTGTGTGAGTCTGCAGATTGCAGGTGTGGTGTCAGGTTCAGTAAGCAGCTGTGTTTGGCCTCAGACAGTAGAGATCATAATCGCTTATCACACATACCCTAAATCTATCTTCTGCAGTGGCTGTCCAAACGGTGTGGATCCAGGTATGCTCTGATTCACCCCACCTCCGTAATAGTATTCTAGCCCACCCACGACGATAGCTGTATGCCAGATGCCGTCGATCTGCAGACAATATCATGGCATTCAAGCGTCTGGGAGCAACGTGGCGCAGGATGGCTACATCTTGTGTGTAGTACCTGCTTGTTCAACAGCATTGGGGATAGCTGCCGAGCTAACCCGTTACTCAGATCATACACATAAAGCTGAACCTTCTCTCCTTCATCAGAGCCCATGCCGAACTGCTTAAATTGCTGAGATCTGTGACAAGCAAATTGCGAAAATGTCAACTTCTCTGCTGCACAGCAGCAAGTTTTGCGAAGCTTATACACTTTTAGGTTGGCCTAATGACTCATTTGGTCTCGGAGCGTTTGCAATGACTGGAAGCATGGCTTAATCCGCTGTGGCAGGTGCATACATGTTTCAACATCCTACTGTTGAGCCGCTGTGGGCACGTTGGGCTGATTTGTTTGAGCAACCTGTTGACACAGGGACACTAGTACTACACGGAGGTCTTCTGCTCAAGATCTTGAGGAAGAGTCTGGGAGTCTTCGAATTTGTTTCAGGCTGTCAAATAACTTGCAGACATCAGCTATTGTTTGAGCCCGCATGATCAAGCTACATGGGTTGCCATTGAAATCGCCTCTTTCTGTGGAAAGTCCACGGCATCAAGTTGTCCACCCCATGTAAGACCTTACGTAAACACACCGATCAACTACAAACTTTGAAGAGCTGGCAGAAGTCGCGTTAGCTAATCGTCTGATCGTCTGTCTGTCGATGAAGCCGCGACAACGCAGCAGCTGACTGCCGCCTTCTGAGTTGTACCTGCAAAAGGTCTGCCGAAGACTGACAAGGGCAGCAGACTCTATGGCTGGCCTGATGGATTTGAACACCATCGTTGTCTGCGTAGCATTCGCAGTCATGGTAAGAAACCGGCTCTTGTCTGCATGCAAACTCTTCCCAACGCTGCACCCTTTTTGCCGGAAACTTTCATGATTGAAGAGACGCCGTAGGTGGCAAGCTATTGCGGAAATTGGCTGACGAGATGGAAGTTCCGACACATCCCGGGGCCAGCACCCCAGTTTCCTTTGGGCAATATGAAAACAGTGAGACAAAAACAGATCTTTCGTGCACATCAAGACTGGTCGTCTGAGTATGGAGACATCTCCAAATTTTGGATGGTGCGCAAACCCATTCTTTTAGTAACAGGTCAGAGACTTTTGACTCAGTGTCTAGTGTGAAGATTGCATGGCATTGCAAACAAAGAGCACAGCCCTGAGCAGACATGCATGTGCACAACGCATGTGCTTTGAGTTCACTGTCTGTGAGTGTGCACAACGTCTTTTTGCCACTACTGGTACACAGTGCGACAACTTTCAGACAAGATGCAGTGCATCACAATTTCATCTAGTTGTTTGGTCAGGTCAGAGGGTTCTGACGAATCAGTATGTAACTTGACTTGGGACTCTTCTGTGTCGCATGTATCTTTTATTCTTCTGGTGAGTCCAAAGAAAAATCAGGCTACAACTTATGTCGCAGACCCAAAAGTGGTGCAGCAAGTCACAGTCAAGCAATTCAGCCACTTCAGGGAGGTTTTCATGCCTATTATAGACAACCCTCTGCTGTCTGGAGCTGCTTCAGAAGGGGCAAAATCCATGATGATTGTTGCGAAGTATGCCAGCTGTTCAGCCATTGTCTTGCAATTGCAGCATTGTTTCTACCAAATGCATATCAAACAATGTCGTCACTGCTGTGCATGATCCATGCATCTTGCTGTCAGCAGGTTGTCCTGCCGTTGAGTTGCAGTGCACTCACCATGTACTCACCATGTACTCACCATCTACTCACCATCTACTCACCATCTACTCAAGCTGCCAGCATCATGCAGAATCACTTTTGAGATGTAGGCGCCGCAAAGGCTTTGAGATGTTTTCAGCAGCAGACATCAGCTGCACATGTTGCAACTTGTGTATGTGTCTTTGTCTGTTGGGTCCCAGTTGCCCCCCAGGACATTAAACATATCATATTGAATCGAATCAATTCGAATCGAGTTCTTGATTGCAGAGGGCAATTATGGGGGAGTCTGAGGGCTGGTGCCCAGCCCATGTTTCACTCTGCCAATCTGTCCACATATGCTGGCACCATCAACAAGGCAGTGGATGCACTGATCGCCAATCTACATGCAATTGCCAGATCAGGCAAAGAGGTCAACATCTTCCAACCTCTTGGTCAGATGACATTGCAAGTCACTGGCGTTGCTGCTTTTGGGTGAGTCTGGGTATAATTCTTGGCTTCTCATTGAATTGACGCCAGAACTACACCAAGGGGTAGTCTCTGCTGTTCTTTCCTTCTGTTTTGGGTAAGTCTGTCCCTGCACACTCTGCTGTTCAGCCATGTCAACACATGGCATAGCAGGTGCATTTAAGCAAGACCTCAGATCACAATTGCTACAGCACCATGACTCTTTGCTGGAGGATGTCACAACTGTGAGCAACAGCTTGCAGAGAGGGATCAGACAGACAAGCTATGCATAACTGCACTGCTGTTGACCATGCTGCATTAGCTGACAATCAAGGCTTGATTTCACACTCGCTATGTGTTCGCAGCCACAAGTGCTAGGGCAACTTTAGCGGTTACAATATCTACTAGCATGATTTCCATTGCAAGTCATACATCATAACCTAATACTGTGCCCAAGTTGCATTGTGCATCTTACGCTCAACGCCTTTTGCACTGTTTTGACAGGGTGGATTTACAGTGTCAGAGGGATATCTCAGAGGAAGAAGGGATGTTGGTGTCTGCAGCCAAGACTGTCTTTGCCAGCTCAGCACCATCACTGTGGTTGCTGGCGGCCATGCTGGCCCCCCCTCCCCTGGTCCCCCTCATCAAGGGTCTGGCCTCAGCCTTCCCTGGCAAAACCCTGTCTGGCTTGTTTCAAGCCTATGAGACCCTGTATGACATCTCTGCTTGCCTCATCCAGGTTTGACACTCCATAGAAACGTTGTCTGTATCAACCTTTCAGCTGACACCCGTGATGCTCTGAACAAGCCTGTCTGGAGGGAACTGACTTGCATCGCACGTACCTGATGCCTGCTGGCTAAGTACACAGTTTTAGTTGTTGTTATTATTATTATTATTGTTATTACTATTATTATTATTATTATTACTGTTATTATTATTATTATTATTATTAACCTTTTAGCATGTACAGGCATGTGTGACACATCTTGAAGCTGTGCTGGCCAAGGGCTCACACGCATTGTGCCTGCTGCATTGATGGCCTTACACAAACCTGCACACTGCGCTATATGTGTGAGGTATGGTAAGCGTAGTGCATGCGCTGTATCACATGCAGTGACCTTGCTGACAGCTTGTGCCCGTCACACACCTGATTGCATTTGCTCTTCCAGAAGGCCACAAATCAGCTTGAAGACCTACAGCAGATGCACACTCACTAGCAACTCTGTTGTGAAGTGTTTATCCTATGTTTCTTTTGCTGGTGCGCAGAACACCAAGAGGAAGCTAAACAAGGATGACACCTCATCTTCAAGTTGGCTATGGTTCAAGAGAAACCCAAATAACCCATATAAGGTAGCTCCCAGTAGTCTGCTGCACCAATTCCCCCACAAAAGCTTAACTTGGTCGGGTGACTAGGTGTTTCTGCACGCACCAGAACAACCTGCATCCATGCTTGTGAGAGCTCTACTGCAGCAGGAGGGGATGTGTAACAGCAGCCCCTGTCATACACTGGAGCTATTTAGCTGATGCGTGCGCTGACAGGCCTGTAGCTTCATTCCACTACTAAACAAATACAAATGCAGCTGCATATCTCAATGGGGTTCAAACTGCATAATCAGAGTATTACATCCTCTGTACAGTCTTTGTAAGCATGTTATCAGTGCTGTCATAGTGTAATCAAGACCAATGCTCTGTCTTATCACCATCTCATCATCATGCTTGCAGGTAATAGTAGTAGTTGATATTGCTTTCAACCTGTTCATAATACTAGATGCAGCTTGAGCAACAGGCATGCCTGTCTCTTTCAGCAGATCACATGACATGGACACTAGCATGATGTTGTAATGGCTTCACTTGCAGGACATCACTCCAAGCGAGAACAGCATCATCCCCACATTGCTCAGGGCCAACAACAAAAGCACTGGTGTACCTCTGTCAGACCTGTGAGTTATCCTTTCTGCTACGATGCAGCACCATGCTGTCATCCTACACTTGCTTTCGTGTGTCGGCTCACTTGAATGATGCTTCTGGAATTTGATCAAAGCATGTCTGTTCTGTTCTGGGCTGCTTCCCTCCTGGGCTTGCATCCAGCTGATGTCTACACAGGCAAAGTACAATACGGCAATCAATGCCTACCATTCATTGCCTGCATGCCCAGATGTGGCTGTGTACATGTATTGGTGCCTGATAGCTTCTAGCATAGAAACTAGTGCAGCGTTGGCATGTCATCTGGCAATCTTTTCACAGAAGCAGGTTGCCATATGTGCATCTGGCTGTCCACGTCAGCGAGACAGGTTGTCCCAGCATGCTGCAGCCATTACAATCAGTCATGCTTGATTGTCTTTACAGCCCAACGACAGCATGCTGATCAGGACACGGCGTGCTGCGTTTGCTCATCCAGTGCAGCTTTCCATCAAGCAGCCCATGATGCTTGCATAGTCACAGGCAGGAAAAGGGTCAAAGCAGGCCAGATGTCCTATACTTTGCTTGTTTTGTTATGATTACAGGTGTGCTAGCTGTGTCTTTGAGTAGATATCAACTAGGTGTGTCCAAACTGAGCCAGCATCTACCAACATTGGTAAACCCAAGGGGTGTGCATTTGCGGTTATCTATCACATATAGGCTTGTGAATGGTACCGCCGCCTGCCTCTGCAGGCAGATCGCAGCTCAAACCAACCTCATCATGCTGGCAGGCTACGAAACCACAGCAGTGGCTCTGACCTACTGCATCTACCTGCTCAGCAAGCACCCACAAGCTCAAGAGAGGCTAATCAAGGAGGCGGATGCCTTCAAGGGCCAGCCCAGCTATGAGCAGCTTGACCAGTTCCCCTATGCAGCAGCAGTCTTGAGCGAAGCCCTGCGCCTCTTCCCCCCTGCCTCTCTGTTTTCCAGAGAAGCTACACAAGATGCTCAGGTAATGCTGGCACGTGCCATGAAACACCTTCAAGCCAGGAACCCACAGTTCTTTTGTTTTTGATTTCTGATTTCTGTCATTCGACTGCACCCAACAGCTGCAATTGCATTTAGGTTGGTCCACACCGCATCCCAAAGGGCACTGCCCTCCACATTAGTGTGTATACACTACACCATGATGAGAGGTGGTGGCAGGACGCTGAGGCCTTCAAGCCTGAGAGGTGGGTTGGGGACAAAACTGGTGGTGACAGGAGTGGTGGCCTGGCCTACCTACCCTTTGGCTCAGGGCCAAAGATGTTTATTGGATACAAGCTAGCATGTAAGGCCCTTGTAGACATGTTACCCGGCATGATGTGATGACCTGTCAGCATGCGTTGTTGCATCTTTCACTGCACCTTTCACTGCATTCTTCCCTGCATCGCCAGCAATAGCAAAAAATTGAAAGACCTCATGTTTTCAGACACAGCATACGCCTTGTTCTGCATCTGTCCCTGCATCGCCAGCGCTAGCAAACTATCCAACAACCTTCTGTTTGTAGACACATCATACGCCTTGTGAATTGAGTGTCTTGCATGGTCCAACCTTTGTGTCTAGGGTGGCTGCAGCCAGTGATAAGGCACGCATTCACTGAACGAGTAACTCCAGCATTGTTGTGCTGGATCTGTTAGCTGCGTTTGCCTTGTCATCACATCACGCTCGTTCATGGAAGTCACATCCTGTCAAGTTTGCTGTTGATGAACTGGAGCATGGAACATGTTGATGAATTGGAGCATCGGCATCTTCAGCATGGCCTGGAGAAGCAGAGAAGTGACATGCTTGCTGTTGCTGTGCAGTGGAAGAAGCAATCATAGCTCTGGTGAGATTGCACCAGCAGTTCACTTTCAGGCTGTCAGAAAGCTGCACTGAGCCGCTGAGTCTGCGTCAAAGCATCACAACGTCTCCTAAAGAAGGGGTCCCAGTCTACGTCACTCAGCGTCACAAGAACTGAAGTGTTGCGGGCAATGTACCATCAGTCAGTGCAAAGAGCACACACATGTGTACATAGTATTACGCTCAGCTTCAGGGCATCAAAAGCTCTGCCATGCTAGCTCCTGCTGTTTTCATGCATGACGTAAAGTTGCATGTGCATGCGTGTCTGCAGCCATGTATGGTGTGCATGTGTTGGGACAATGATCAGAGCTGTGTGTTCTGGCCTGGTTAGTAAGAATTGTGGAGTCTCACCAAAAGCCAAGCTAGCAGGTCGGAACGCTATAAGTGTCTACAGTGCAACTGTGTGTTTCATACCTCCTTGCTGGGCCGTGTGTATGATATGCAGGAATGTAGTCTTTTCACTGTGTCTGATTTCCCTGTTGTCAGCTGCCATGGGCATGCTTCTGACCAGTGGCATTTTCCCATAATGCTGCTCCTGTCCTGACAGCCTGCTACAGTATTGCCCTGTGGCTGCGCATGCACACAACTAGTATAATGAAGACACATAATGTGTGCAGTCAGCCAAATTGAACCTTTTTTGGTATACATGCTGACAACAAGTTGCTAGTCTGATATTCTGTTGTATCCTGTCATCTCAATGATTGTAAAGATTGAGGCGATGTCTGTCATGACTTGCATTGCTAGTAAAGAACGTGATTTGATTCGTCACTTTACTGAACGAATAGAAGAAATCATGTACGAGCTGCATCAGCGATAAGACAGTCTGCATACTCACGAATGGTAGCACATGAGCTGGTGTTAACATTGACTGCACTATATAGTCACGTAACACATATCAATGAGCAGCAACATTCAAATTTGTAGCTGCCCTGGCTAATATTGAGTCAGCACATGTTTGCAATACGCGGTACTACATACACAGCACCGCTGCTGCATACAAAATAAAGAGTCAGGCAGCTGCAACAGCACAGCAAAGATGAGCCTGCTATTCTGATCTTAATCACTATTATTTATAATACAATGAAGCAATGCCAGCAAATAGTGAAATGACATACAAGCTCCATTCAGACCCCTGCATCACATCTTGGCTGCAGTTGTGCCAGCGTGTGCAAGAATCCACTCTGTGACCATTGGAATGACTTGCTCCCTCTCGGGCCCCATGATCAGCTCATGATAACCACCTGGCATTTCATTCAGTGTGATATCTTTGCTCTGACATGCCTGAAGAAGCCTTTTGACAGCCTGCAAAGACATTTCAATGTCCTTTTTTAGCAATGTTGGCGTTGAGTGATCCATGCTTGCCGTTGTGTTCCATGTGGCACAACTTCATAGAATGAGGAGTGCATGAACAGTGCTCTGCTGACATTTGTAGCACGGGCACAAAGACCACGCAATCTGTATGAGCAACATCTGCTACAAGGGCAGATTGAGAAGGGATGAAAATGTGTCATGTATGTCAGAGATTGATACAAGATGACGCGTGGGCTGTGAGACTGGAAAAGGTCAATAGCAATGCACAGGCGGTTAGTAAGTACCATAAGTCCAGTGTTGACAAAGTTGTGGTGCCACTGAGCACTAAAGTGATGCAAGTTTTGAGGCAGAGGGTGTACCGGCAGGCTGGTACATCTGTCGCTGGTGCCGTGAACTGCCAGGATAGGCAACTGGAGCTGTGCCTGACGGTGCTCCAACGAGCGGAACCCTTTCAGTATCTCATTGCCAGTTCTGGCACGCACTGGCCCTATGAAGTTGAGCTTGTCATTCACATAGTCTTGCACCTGCAACACATGGTACTGGTGGCTACTGTTGACCTCAGCAGTAAAGCTGTGTATCATTGCTTGCTGTTGGCAAAGATTTTGGCATCGGCCATGCTGCATTGACCTCTGCGCAAATACAGGATGTGTAAAATCATGAGGGGTTATTGACCACAGGGCTTGAACATTTTGACTACAGCTATGGCCAGAAATAAGCATAACTTTAACACACGTCAACATACACAAATGTTGGTACATTGACTGCCAAAACAGGACCCCATGCAGAGAGATGATCAGCACTATATGTGCCTGAGCCTTGGGGAATGAATGGGACTTCATGTACAAATCAATGATAAAACGTACCACTTTGGGGTCTGGGCTCATGTCCTCAGGCTTCACAGCAGGGACCATCCTTGCTCTGGGTACCAAGGTTGCAAACAGGCCACCAAGAGGAGCCTGCAATCTACACAGTGATGCCTGTCGCAGTGGTGCATGTCAGCACACACGTGGTGAACACTTGATCTGCAACTGCAGGTATGTTTTGTCATACATGGCCTGCAATTGCAGGTGTGTTTTGTGATGATGGCCGAAACAGCATACTACTGCACTGCTTAACAAATTGCTGAGAGTGCTGAGCTGGACATCTAAAATTCTGAGTTTGACATGTGGCATCAGCTGGTCCAGACACAAAATAGCTGTCTACAGTTGCAGCTTGCAATCCTGCAGCAAAAGTCTGAGTGACAAGAATGGCAATGAGGGGAGGTGTGAAATCCACCTGAGAGCTAATGTCCACTCAATGTTCATGGCAGCAGAGCACAGAACCAGGCCAGACCATTTAGACTGATCAAGGAGGGCTACGTGAGCAGAGATGAGCCCGCCCAGAGACTGCCCACCAATAAAGGCTGGGATTGAAGGCTGACTTTGCAAGATTTCATTGGCAAATCCCGCTGCATCTTGTATCTGCGGGCAACACCCTGTGAGCTGCAGCTTTCTTGTGTACATGAAAAAGCTCAAACTGCTGCATGCAAGCTGTGGTATGTCATGTGGTTGCTATGTGAAGGCACAGCAGACGTGACAGCATGAAGCTATGCCATGTTAGACCATGAAACATACCAAATGATTGAAATCCCACACAAGAGCTCTGTCGTGCTCTTCTGTTGGCTCGGAAGTTCCATGCCCATGAGCTTCTTGCGCATACACAGCTATACCATGGTTGGCAAGGTTTGTGAGGACTGCAAATGCAGGGAGACTATGAGTTCAGCATTTTGCAGCAGACTGAGTTAAAAAGAGATATATTGGTATATGAGTACAGCAAAAAAGCAACAGATCACTTTGAGGTTGACCAGGCAAGGTTCTCACAGTTGTTGTACCTCAGCAAATGCTCCCCATAGCCTGAAAGACATATTGCTCTTAGAGGCAGTACTTTACTTGCTGCAAGCAACAGAAGTGCGCTGAAGTACCGTGGTGCCAGACAAGCAAAGCTTTCGGACTCTGCTGAGGCTTGAATGTCCTGACGTGAAGCTTCTGCTGACGGCCATTTAAGCGCACCGTGTCAGAGACGTCCATCAATACCAAGACAATCTGACTCGCTTGTGGTCTGACCAATCGCGTAGGAAAGACCTTGATCGATAGATCAAAGCGTGTGGTTGAAGGAGACAGAAGGTTTAATCAATCCTGACGAGCAATTCTTACTCAGAAGCCCTTGGCACGTTGAGCACGACTGAATTCATAGTCGGGAATTGCCACCCTCGACTCCTTATTTAGTGCGGCAGCAACTACGAAATGACGACGACATAAGTGCGACACTGCATACACAGCTTGTCTGGCCAACATCAAGACACTGCTTGTTGCCATTAGCAAAACTTTGTTTGCGATGACTTCAGGTGCTGCACAGGCAGCGAGGGCCTGAGCTACCGTTCATATTTACTGTGTATAGCTGTGTCAAACGGCATGCTGGTTGGCTCTCAGCTCTCGCGTCCCGGGCGATCTCTGCTTGATCGGTATGGAAAGTCCTGAGATCACACGGTCCGATTGGGCAGCGCTCGAGCCCTTAGACATGACGCAAGTATTGAAGTGGCACCTGCTGCAGGTTGAGTTTGCTGAGCATTTGCTGGACCCACAGTGAGGGGCCTCAAATCACAGCCCGCACATTCAGCGCAACAGCAGAGCAACCCAAGTTGCTGATTGTTCATCCAAAACAGAAGTCACCAGCTCTCCTGCAGGAAGCACTGCGACTAGCAGAGTCCTATGCAGGTCAGCAGCGCCACCATGTAATCGTGCACTTGCAAACATGTGGCATGACTGTATGTCTGAATATGCAGTGCACAAATGCACCATCCTGTCTGCACCTGTGAACGGAGTATGTGTCAAAAGTCATTAGCCACTAGACTATGGCTAAGTATCAACCACAGTTGTCTTGCAAATGTCCAGTAATGCCTTTGCCCTCAGGCGCAGCATGTCCACATATCAAGGCAGGGCCCAGCAAGCACCACAGCATCACACCATCCACCTACTTTGGTCCTGGTGTGGTCAAAACCATTCAGGAAACCTGCACGGCATATGAGCCAGCTAAGCTGTTTGTCAATGCTGCGCTGAGTCCAGTCCAGCAGCGCAACCTGGAGTTGGCTGTTGGTGTCCCAGTGCTGGACCGTGTAGGCCTCATCATCGACATCTTTGCACAGAGAGCACGCACCCGTGAAGCGCGCTTGCAGGTACTGCCTCTACTCAGCTGCAAAACAGATGTGAAGCCTATGCTAAAGTATAGACAAGCAAGGGAGTGTAATGATGACACTAGTGGTTAATGTGAGGCATGGAACAGCCCTGAGATACACAGATTGGCAATGCATGGCAGGCAGTGATGGTATTACAGGACACTACCAGTTACTGCTAATACTGCAGTGGATATAGTCCATACTATTAAAAGCACTGTGTGCGATATGTATGCATGTACTTTCGGGTTTGTATTCAGATTCCATGAAAGGCTGTGACTGCTGATGCCCCCGCCCCCATGTGCAGCTGCCATGTTACTACCCTTGAACCTTTAGCTATTGCCTTACTGCAATTGCCGCCTTCAGTCGATTTTGTACAACACCGTATTGTATTCTCATGATTGCGCCACCTACTTTGCCGGCTGAAACGGTTGCAGCAGCTGCAAGCCACAGCTGTTGTCACTATACATGCATGCAAAGCTCATGCAGTTGTGTTGGACTGTGCAAAATCGGCAGTGACTTTGCTCCTCCTCCTCAACATTTTTCCATGATAGATTGGATCTCAGATACACATCACCAAAGTTGCACTTTCGGCAACTTGCCTTTGAGCAGTGACTTTGTTTTTGCTGCAGCAGCTGTCCAAGCAGGGCTCGGTTGCTAACAGCAACATGCTCAATATCAACATGTTCATCATAGTGTTGTTGAGCATGCAACTTGCTGGCTGTACAGGTGGAGCTGGCAGCACTGGAGTACAGGTCATCAAGGCTTGTGCGTGTGTTAGATGCCGCCACAGGCCAGAGAATGGGCTTTGGAGAGGGAGGGGCCACAGAGGTTGTCAGCGCCAGGTACCACCCTCTTCACTGCCTCAAGTTTGCCTGCAATGTCGGCTCCTGGTTGGTGTACTGCCACATACCTCAAACTTCAGCACTGCTGTGCATCCCTTGACTTATCAGTTGGCCTGCTCATTGAAAGTTTATATCCCAGTTTGAGCAGAGCTTCAGATATAGCTGAAACAGCTATTTGCCAAGGTATACAAACATGTCTGGGGCCACATTGAGCTGATATTGCTATATGTATCAGCACACCTTGCTAGCCCTTGTCAGAGGGGCAGCGCAGACAGCCTGTCTCACCAGCATCATGCTGCTGTATGGCATACAGAACAGTCAACACATTGCTTGCCTGCACAGACTGTGGCAACACAGTAATCCATCATTACGGTGCATTACAGTCATCATGGCATGCCTGTGCAGGGAGAGGGGCCGCAGTGGTAGCAGCTCAGGTGGGCTGGGAGGGGCTGGGGGTGGGGGTCAGTCTGAGCTGCAGCTGCAGCGCCAAAGGCTCATTGCACGCCGAAAGGCCCTGCAGAAGAAACTGTCCGAGGTGAACAACAAGATCCAGAACAACTGCATATGCATTGCACCATGCTCTTTGTTGGACGGCCCTACTTGCAAAGCTTTCAAAACCATGCAGCTGCCAGCATCCTGACTCTTCTGGGCGGTTGGGCTGCTTTGCTTGACAGATGGGCTGCTCTGCTTGGCAGATGGGCTGCTCTGCTTGGCAGCTGGGCTCCTTTGCTTGGCAGTTGGGCTGTTTTGGCTGCTGTTGCAGCATGCTTGCAGTGGCTGAGCCACACGCTGCCTTCACAGACCACCATAAGCCTTCTATCTGGAAGGCTCATCATGCCTAGCGCCCACACTTCAAGCTATTGTGTCCATCAGCTATGGCACTGCCAGTCCTGCTTTGCAACTGTTGCAGATGACTGCTCACGCAGCAGTGCGGTCCAGGTCAGGAAACCAGAGATCCCTGCCTGGCAACTTTGACACGGCTGTGTCTTCTGTCATCAGCCAGATGGTTGCTGCAGCATCACTGCAGTGTGTTGGCTGCAAGCTCTAGGCTTCAAATCAGCGCCCTGTGGTTTCCAGGTACAAAGGACAAGAGAGGTGCAGAGGGCTGGCAGGCGCAGATCTGGCAAGCCTGTGTTGGCTGTTGTGGGCTACACCAATGCTGGCAAATCCTCCCTCTTGCAGGCCTTGACTCACACTGACACTGGAGTTGAAGACAGGTAACTGGGTGTCCCACCTGTTGGTCAAACCTATCGCCATGTGCGTGTTGAGCAGGCGTCATGCACAGTGACCAGTGTAGTCTTCGGGTAGTGTTTTGCATGCAGCCTTGCAGTGAGTGTCGGTCTGCCCTATGAGTCTATTCTATTGCCATGTCAGTGTTGAGCAGGTGTCATATATAGTGCCCCGTGAACTCTTCGGGTGTTGTTTGACATGCAGTCTTGTGTGAGTTGCAGTGAACATTGCCCTGTGGCCAGCATTAGAGCTGTACGCGGTGTAACAGCATTAGTCTGTTACACAGTGTCTAGTCTAGTACAAGTTCTCTTCTGATATCAGCAGCATGCGATCCATGGTGTGTAATTAGCTGCCTGAGAGGCACTGCCCTTTGCATTGGTCTGGGCCAAACTTGGCCAGACAGTGGCACAGATCAGGGTCCTGTCATTGCAGTGATAATGAAGATGATGATAATAACAAGTACTACTATTAATAATATAGTTATCATTGTCATTACTATTATTATTATTGTTGTTGTTTTTTTGTTTGTGATTACCATTATCATCGTCATTTTAATTTTGAGAGTTGTATATCTGCAGCTAGTCTGCATTCACACTGGGAGTGGTGATATGTTTGATGTTGTGCCCAAGACATCAGCCCTGTGTGCGTATTCAGGCTGTTTGCAACCCTGGACCCCACCCTGAGGAGGGTGCACCTGCCTTCGGGCCGGGAAGCCATACTGAGTGACACAGTGGGCTTCATCTCAGACCTGCCACATCAGCTCGTCAATGCTTTCAAGGTTGGGCTTCTGTCCTGTATGTGCTTGCAGACCTCAGCTAAGATGCATGAGTATGTTTGGGTGTGCCAGCCTTGTGCATTGCCAGCCAAATGCAAGGCTGCTTTGGCATCTTACCCACCCAGATTTTGCCCACCAATGACAATGCCCCTATACACTGGCTCTTCAGGATGCAGCAACCTCCTGTTCACAGTGTGAATTTGAATTAAACAATGTCTGGGGACACAGCATTCTGTCCAGGGCAGATACGTCAGCACATGTCATATGACTACACTCTTACAGTTAAGCTGTGACCTTGTGATGTCTAGCCAGACTAGGATGATTCAATGTTCTTTGAATTATGTTGATTGTACTGATTTTTATTGGTTTCATGTGTATGTATATTTCAATAGCAGGTGCCGAAAACCCCTTTAGGACCTGCATGGCCAATACATGATAAGTTTTGAGCCAGCCACTCTTGTAGACTATCAGCACAGTCAAGCTCATCCGCCACTCTTAGCTGCTTACAATGCTGGGGGAAAGGGGTTGGGTTTGTGTCCTGTGGCAGCACTAGCAGTTTGGTCTATGTACAGCAGTCTTGCTTGAAGTGTCAGCATGACGATGTGTGCAACGTCATGTGCAGGCCACTTTGGAGGAGGTGTGTGAAGCTGACCTGCTGCTGCATGTCCTGGACGCCAGCTCACCCAATGTCCAACATCAGCGAGATTCAGTCCTTCAGGTCAGACACTTTCATTGCATGCTGGCATAGTTCCCAGACTGCATCTGCAGTATGCTAGGCTTGATGGGTTTGCAGTCAATGTGGTGCTTTGTTCTTGTCTTGTTATTGCCTGTGGTGCACTTGGTGGCCACCCTTGCCTTTTGTGTCGTTCTTCCATACGCTCATAGATCTGATTGCACAGCTTCTGCAAAGTCAAGACATCTCCTGCAAAAGCAACAAGTCATTCTGAGAGCTGTTGAGCAATCATGTGCTTTTTCAGTCGATGCTGCCATCATCTATGTTGCACTAGTATCACATATCTGCAGCATCAAGCAAACTGACACAAGTGTGGTGTGGGGTTGCAGGTCTTGAGGGACCTGGGCATCTCAGAGACCAGGTTGCAGAATGGTTTGGTGGAGGTGTGGAACAAGACAGACCTGCTGCCCTCTCCACCACCTGCAGACTCACATGCGCAGCTTCAACCCACCTGTGAGGCATCTCATGAGCCAACATCAGCAGGTGCGAAGCAACATCATGAGATGTGCAAGCACCTGCGCAAGGGCATGTGCAGCAGGATGTTGGTACATACCCAGTTGTACACATGCAATGCCTTGCAATTACACCTACGCCCTTTGCTGAAGCGCATCAAGAGGAGTGTCTGAGGTATGACTTGGCTTTGTCTGCTTTGCTTGCATAATGACACTCAGCCCTGCTGATGCAGATCTCCAGAGTAATGATGCTCCATCCTGTGGTTCTGATGAGACCAACAGCACGGCGTCAGCAGTGCATTCACAACCTCTGCAGCATCAGCAGCCGGCCCTGCACTCCCACAATGACAATGGTAGCAGGATGGTGCTGGATCAGCAGCAACAGCCGCCATCAACTTCATCTTCGGATGCTTCAGGGATCCCCTCAGATGCTTCGGGGATCCCCTCACATGCTTCAGGAATCCCCCCATGTGCTTCAGGGATTCCCCCAGATGCCCATCAGCAGCCCAACAGTGCATCTCAGCAGCATGCAGAAGAAGCGTGCTCTGACCATCAGCATGCCTCTGAGCTTCAACCAACGCATCTGTCATCCATACATCAGCAACCACAACGACGTCAGCAGCAGTGGCAGCACTTGCAGTCTCAGCAACCTGTTGATGCACAGCCAAGTGGTCAGCCTCAAGCCTCATCACACTCGCAGCAGCAGCAACAGCAGCCTGACAGTCAGTATAGGCCTAACAGCAGGACCAGGACGAGGCAGATGTCAGCAGAACCTTCCAATCAGGGAGGCAGACCAGTTGCAGTGTTTGCCTCTGCCGTGACTGGCGCTGGATTGCAGGAGCTGCTGCTTGAGCTTGAGCGCAAGGTATGTTGCTGACTCAAGCTTTTACAAGGTGCACATGAACATGACCATCACTTCGAGACACTGTCTTGCGTTACTTGGGTGGTATTGTATAGCAACCTTGCAGCAGGCGGCTGCCTGGACAGCTTCTGAATGCTAGCTTCATTTTCATGTTGTACCTCACAGTCTGGGGTGTGGAGCCCGTTGTGACTTGTCAGACATGGCTTGAAAGCACAGGTGTATGTGGTGCGCGACAAAACCAAGCTTCATGACACAGAGCTGCAATGCAGTGCTCATTGTTCACAGCTGATAGCAGACGTGTCTATGGTGCAGATCAGTGTGAAGTGTGCTGCAAGGGAACTTGCTGATGAGACAGCCAGGCTGGGGTCGCGCTTACTGACCAGCACCATTGTAGGGCCTGCAAGCAAACACAGAAGGCCAAGGTGGCGTGGGCTGGGCGAGTGGGAATCTACTCTGACTCAGAGCTTGCGAGGTCAAAGCACCAGCTCAGCTAGCGAAAGGTCATGGGATGCACTGCTTGGTGTCAACATTAAGGATGCTGACAGATGGACATCGATGTTTTTGAGTGCTGCCAAGAAGTCGTGAAGTGGTTAACAATGCCTCCTGTACATGCGGTTCTAGCCTAGAGTGTCGAGCAAAGTGTTCATCTTTGCTCAGATGCGTATGTATACAATTTTGAAGTCAGATTTGATGATACTGTCCCAGCTAGGGGAAACATTCACTGAATTGGGTTTTGGATTGTTGCTTGCTGCCGCCTATATGTACATCAGGAAATCAGAAGACCTCACTCATATCTAGTGTACTTGAGTAGAACTGTGTTAGTGTGTTAAAGTCTTTTCTGTCCACAAGAGAGGCACGGAAAACTGACATTATGGAGGACTGTGCAGAGAGCAAGACAGTTGCAATGCCAATACCAGTATTGGCAGTCTGATCATGTGGGCTCACGAGCCCACATGATCAAGCAAGAGCGGGAGCATAATGATCAAGAAACACGGTGGTTTGTTTTGCGAAAGAAAACAAAATTTATTTGTTGATCCTTGGAATTATTTTTGAAAGACATAGAAACTAACAGAGAATGCGGAATTGGGGCAAGAGACTTTCATAAGCTCTCCACAACTCACAAACTCACCCTCGATTTGGCATACTGCGTAATACTATTTGGAGAACTGTCTCCTGGACCAACAAAATCTACGCTGTGTATTGTGAGACAGCAAAGCCATGTCTTGTCTGTGAGTATCGGACATATACACACTAAAAGACCCTAATATGTATACAGTTACACCAATTTGCATATATAAATCTGGGATCTCTGGTGGTAGGTGATTGCTCCACGCTGTCAAGTCTATGTGGCTGCAATGTCCATGTGACTGCTGCACTCAAAGATGACAAACATCATCTCTTGATCATTCAATATGCCCGCAGGCTTTGCCATGACTTCACATTTTGTGGTGAACGAGCTCAATTGCGCGCTTTCCATTCACTTGGGTCCCCCTCATTGTTCTCCCATCCAGTCCCCGCAGCAGTTGCTGTGCATTTCGCTGGTCCTTTCTTTCCTCTGTAAGCAAGACATTTTGAGTAACGCCAGACCTTGACACTTGAACAGACATACTTGTGACAGTTGTTCTGACAATGCAACAGTGAAGCACACATTTTGGGAACAGCAAGCTGGCAGCTAGCCTGCAGATGTCTGATGCACCAATATAACAAAGAGATGATCCTTGCAAGCCTGCCATCTAGGATGCATTCTCATGCTACAGACACTAATAGTGACACAATCAGCTTGTTGTCCATTGGGTGATAACACACAACATAGCAGCTCACTATCACAACAGCCCACTCTTCACCTCTGTGAGCCATGGACTGTACAATAATTACATACCACTTTCATGACATCATCAGACAAGACAGTGTCTTACATCCTTGCTACTTCTCCAGCTCGCTTTCCTCTACGCACAGAGCGCCCATCCTGGTACTGCTGCATATACTGCGCTGCCGCCATGCCCAGGCTTCTGTTGGGGTTTCCTGGGAACCCGGGGGGCCCCATGCCATCATCATGCTGCTCTGAGGCAGCAGCACTGCTTGATGGCTCTGAGTCCCACCCATTGCTGGGGGTTTCCGGCCCCCGCTCACTGCTTGACCTCAGAGCTGGCAAGCAGTGAGCAGGGGCAGGACACCCCCAGCAATGGGTGGGGCTCAGAGCCAGCAACCAGTGAGCAGGGGCAGGACACCCCCAGCAATGGGTGGGGCCAGGAGCCCTCAAGCAGTGAGCAGGGGCAGGACACCCCCAGCAATGGGTGGGGCTCAGAGCAGATGAGTCATGTCTCTGCGATGAGCTGGCACCTGCCCAACTCTCTGAGTGGTGCAGCTGAGGGTGAAGCTCCTCTGCATCAAGCTCATCGTCCACCTGCAGCAGTGATTGCATGTTGTCAGGATTGCAGTTGCATGCAGACTGCTTGGTTCATGTTTTAGGTGACATCAACAGTTGCATCACCAATAGGCATTAAGCAGGCGACAGGGTTACTCTCTCGCGCACACTGATTGTGTTGCCATATCAAACACAATCTGATAACAGGGAGATGCATGCAAAGGTTGTCGCTATCGTGAGCAAACACATCAGGAGACACATGTTGTGAGCATACATCTCCCATGCTACTGGAAAACACACAGCGACAACATCACTTCTGGACCAACCAAAGTAGGGCACAACCAAAATCCTTGAGCAGTAGCATATTCTTCTTGCTGTCAGTGTGGCAGTGTGCAAACAAACAGGTGTTAGGTAGGCAATAGGTGCTGCGACGCACCATGCGCATGCCCCCCTGCTGGTGTAGGCCAGATACCTCACAGGAAGTAGTAGACAAGCGCTGAGTCAGGTCAGCAATGAGCTCCTTCTGTTCACCAGCAGCTGAGTCCTGCTGTAACAGCAAGTCACTCAACAGAGAAACCCTGTGCTCATACTCCTGCAGCAGTAGCAGCACACACACAATAAATGGGCTGTGTTCACACTGCCACCACAGCTCAAAAATGCAAGTTTTGTGACGACTTGAGTACATCACTGCAGCACCATGTACACTACCTTGCTTGTTATATGTTACAGAGCAGCAAGACAGAAAAGGTGCTGCATCCAGCTGGGACACTAGCACTCATTGACAACACCACAAGCTCTTTACTAATACTAGTAAGCTTGCAGATTCCAAAGCTAAGGCTCAAGCACAATGATTGCATGAGTGCACCAGGATGTTGAGCAAATGCACCACAGTGCGAGCAGCTGCAATAAAGGGAGCCTAAAAGCAGGCCTGAATATTGCATACCTGAGTGTCAGCGCTGTGTGCCTTTTGAGCACTGGCCAGTTCCTGGCGCACAGTTGAGACCTGCTCAACGCTGGCTTTCAAGCGGCTCCCAAGGCTGTCAATCATAACCTGCTTGTCCTCCACAAGAGACTGCTTCTCCACAAGCTGGTGCTGCAGACCCTGGACCACTGACTTATTGGCCTGCATCACCACCAGGAATGGCTCAGAGTACTGTAATGTCACGGCAGCCTTACACCATGCAAATTGCATATGTCAGTCACAGCATGCTGCACAGTCAGAGGCCTCTGCATCACTGGGTATCACTTCCTCAACTGCCTGTTTATCTGCCACCATTATCTTTTGCCTCCAGATTGTTTACACATTGAAACTCTCATGTTGTCAAGCACCAAAAAGCGTAACTCACTCATGCAAAAGCTCACGCTACAATCTGTAAGATTGCACCCCAGGCATCAAAGACAGAGGGCTGATGACATTGTACCAATATGATAGCTCCATGAATGTAATCACAATCAAGACGCAAGGGTACTTTTGTCAGTAGCAACGCCTGTGGTCATGTGAAGTTGTGCCCGAAGGCAGCAAGGCAGCTTGTGCAGCACTCACCTTGATAGCGGCAGCCTTGTCCTCCTGCTCCTTCTTCAGGCTCAAGTCCAATTCAGCAATCTTGGATTCATGTTCCTGCAGCAGCATCGCACACACAATCAATGTGACGGATTTGCACTGCCCAGAAGTCATCAGACATATGTGTTTTGCTGAACAGTGATGCGCATCAGTGCAGCACATGTCACAAGGCTGCCACAAGGCTATCAAGATTAGGGGTAAAGAGGTCAATACTCTACAGCAGCTCAGACTGAGTGACAAATCACAAGCTGTTCTCTGATGTTTACAGATGTGAAGCAACCTGTCAAGTTTCAAGCATGCTCTTAACACCCTGTTAGAGTCAAGCCCGACGTTGGATGTCAATCACAGTGGTTGCACAATTACAAAGCAATATTGAGCAAATGTGCCAAGAGAAGAGCTGCTGTATTGACTTGTGCAACTGCAACACATCAGCCAGACAGCAGGCTAAGACATTGCCCACCTGAGCAGCAGCGCTGTTTGCCTGTGCAGCGTCGGCCGTGCCCTGGTGCATAGTTGCCACCTCCTGCTGGCTGGCTGTCAGGCAGTCCCCCAGCTTGCCAATCTCAGCCTGCTTGACCTCCACCACACACTGCTTCTCTGCAAGCTGTGCTGTCGCCCTTTGCAGCTGAAACTTGTGCGCCTGCAACAGCACAGCCTAAGCATCAGCACAGCCATGCATGAAGCATGTCATCAAGGGATGTTCCAAGGTAACAACTCAACAGCAGTCTTTTGAACAGCGGTCTTTTGAACGCTGAAAATGCCATGCTGTCAAGCACAGAAGTACGCACTTTAGTCGCACTCATGTAGAGGCCCACTCTACCTAATGGCTTGATCTGTAACATCACACCTCAGGCCCAAAATGCACTACACTATTTGAAACATCTCCGTAGTTGTAATCACAAACCTGATGCAAGCATACTCTTAGTGGTGACAAGGCCCATGGCCATACCAACTTGTGCCAGCAGGCAGTAATGCACCTTGTGCAGCACTCACCTTGACAGCATCAGCCTTGTCCTGCTGCTCCTTCTTCAGGCCCAAGTCCAAGGCAGCAATCTTGGACTCATACTCCTGCAGCAGCATTGCAGACACAATCAAAGAACAGTGATGTGCATCAGTGCAGCACAATACACAGGGCCTTGCTTGCAGGGTAGGGGCAACAGGTCAAAATGCCAGGGTCAGGAGTGAGAGGGATCGGCTACTTGGATCCAGATGTGTAAGAAACTAGTAATCAAGCAGCAAGAACGGCAAGATTGTGCAGACAGCAGCTCAGACTGACTGACAAACCATAAGTCTTTCTCTGATGTATATAGATGCCAAGTAGCAAGCACACTGATTGATGTCAAACATCCTGTTAGTTCCCTAGCATACTAGAGCCCAGCAGCCTTTTGAATATCAAGCATGATTGCACCACTATAAGGCAATGTTGAGCAAATGTACCAAGAGAAAAACTGCTGTAATGACATGTGCAGATGCAACGCATCAGCTAGACAGCCGGTTGAGATATGACAATTACGTACCTGGGCAGCATCGCTGTGTGCCTGTACAGCGCTGGCATGCTCCTGGTGCACAGCTGCCACCTCCTGCTGGCTGGCTATCAGGCAGTCCTCCAGCTTGCCAATCTCAGCCTGCTTGACCTCCACCACACACTGCTTCTCTGTAAGCTGTGCTGTTGCCCTTTGCAGCTGAGACTTGTGCGCCTGCAACAGCACAACCCAAGCATCAGGAAAGCTAGGCATAAGGCATGGCATCAAGGGATGTTCCAACATGAAATTCAACAGCAGCGCATTTGCAGTACCGCTGTTTCATGCATGAGGAGGTCAGCACAGTATGCGGTCCAGATGTGATGCAACAAGATACCATGTGCTCAGGCATCATCATATCACTGACTCAGACGACAACGCAGCTTGTCATCACAATACATCAGCAAACACATGATGTAGAAGCACACCTGCAGCCCATTTTTGTAGTCCTCAGCAAGCCTGTCGTGCTGCTGTGTCTTGCTAGCCAAACGCTGCTGCAGGCCACCAATCTCTGAGCACCGAGCGGCTGACTCAACATCAGACTTGGTCTGCTGCTCAGCAAGCTGGCGCTTTAGGCGCTGGACCATTGCCTTGTTGGCCTGCATCACCACCTGGAATGGCTCAGACTGCTGATGGCAAGGTCACAGCAGCCTTACATGGTGCAGTTTGCATATGCTGGGTACAGAATGCTGCATGGTCAGAGGCATATGCAGCATTGGGTATCACTACCCCAGCTGGCTGGTGAAGCATCAATCACTACCACTCCTTTGCTTGCATGCGCTAACTCTCTCATAGTGTCAAGCACAAAGGTATGCACCTTGGTAAAAACCGTTCTACCTAGTGACTCAACTGGTAAACTTGCACCCCAGAGGCAAAAGACACTGATTCAATGCAGCTCATGAATATAGTCACCAGGGTGTCACATGCATACTGCTGGTACAATGCCCACATGGTGACGTGAAGGCGTGACAGCAGGCAGTAAGGCAGCTTGTGCAGCACTCACCTTGACAGCAGCAGCCTTGTCTTTCTGCTCATCATCCAGCCTTGTGCCCAAGGCAGCAATCTTGGCCTCAAGGTCCTGCATCAGCATTGCACACACAATGAATATGATGGATTTTCACCCACAAGTCATCAGACAAACGGGTTTTGGTGTGCATCAGTGCAGCACAGCGAGGAGAGCCTTGCTTCCGGGCTACCAAAGTTAGGGCTCAGGGTCATAAATACGCAGATTTGGCTCAAACATATATAAATTTAAGCTGTGAGCAGCAAGCAGGGCAAGATTCTGCAGACAGCCGGCAGTTCAGACTGACTAATAACTTCACAGGCTTTTCAATGATGTTCACAGGTGCCAAGGGTCTATCACTCTGATAAGTGCCAAGCAACCAATCAATGCCCTGTTTGAGCCAAGCCCCCAGTTGAATGTCAAGCATGGTGCTTGCATGATTGCAAGCCGTGATTGCATGATTCAGCAAATGTGCCAAGTGACAACCTGCTGTTGACTTACAGCTGCACAAGTCACGACAACAGCTAGACAGCAGGCTAAACCAATGCATACCTGAGCAAGAAGGCTGTGTGCCTGTGCAGCGCTGGCTTTCTCCTGCTTCTCAGCTGCCACCTGCTGCTGGCTGGACCTCAGGTGGCTTGCAAACTGTCTCATCACACCCTCCCTCTTCTCAATGTCGCCCTGCTTCTCTGCCAGCTGTGCTGTCAACCTCTCAACCTCGGTTGTCTTCTCTGAGGCCAAAGTGTGCAGCTGGTGGACCTGGCCCTGCTGCTCTGACAGCTCACCATCTAACCTCTGCACTTGAGCCTCCTTCGCAGACAGCTCACCATTCAACCTCTTGACTTGGGCCTCCTTTGCAGTCAGCTCAGCCTCCAGCCTTGAGGCAACAGAGGTGCTGTCAGCTAGCTGAGAGGTAAGCTTCTGGACTGCATCAGTCTGCACCTGCAATAGCACAATCCAAGCATCAGCGAGCCCACATGTTAAGTATCTCTCAAGGGAGAAGCTTTCAAACTTGTTGTGCAAAGCGCGTAGCAAAGCATAGCAGGGTGTGACACTCAGCAGCAGCGCAGTTGCCGTGATGCTGTTCAAGCATACGGGGTGGGTCAGTAAGCAAGTGGTTTAGATGTGATGCAGCGTGACATGACATGATGAAACTTGCCCCAATATTGGCTTACACAGCAAAAGAACTATTCCTGAACCCCACTTGTTTTGACATCAGCACAATTGCATGAGCAATTGCACGAACAATTCTACATGATGTAGAGGCACACCTCAAGTGCATTGCTGTGGTCAGCAGCAAGTCTGTCATGCTGTTTCGTCTTCTCAGCCAGGCACTGCTGCAGATCGTTGATCTGCGAGGACTGACCAGCTGACTCAGTCTGGTGCTGGCGCTGCAGCTTCTGAACCTCTTCCTCACAGGCCTGTACCATATTTGGAATTGCTCAGACTACAATTTGTGAGGTCACAGCAGGTTTTCATTGTGCAATTTTGCATATATTGTCTGCATAACCCCTTACTATCAGAAGCCTGTCCAGCTCAAGGTGTCATCACCTGGGCTGACTAATGAGCATCATCAGAACATTACTAATCTTCTGCACGTAAATAAGCACACCACAAATTTTATGAAGTCACACCCATACAAGACACACTGTTGTGCATCCCCACACTACATACAGGCCAACTTTCTGAGGCCACACATGGGTGAGCAAAAGAGAGACACAACACACTACATCAGTGCAGAAGCTTGGTAAGCGCAAAGACAAATATGATGCAAGCACAATATAGCCAGTGACAAAGCCTATGATCATCTGAAGGCATGACAGCAGCCAGTAGAGCAACTTTTGAAGCAATTGCTGATGGCCTCTGTGTTGGCTACTCACCTTGACAGCAGCCTCCTTGCCCTTCTGCTCATCCTTCAGCTTGCTGAGCAGGTCATCCACCTGCTGCTCCAGTTTCACCACCTGCTGCTCACCTTGCTCCTGCATGTTCTGCTTGTGAGCCCTGAGCTCCTGAGCGTGAGTAGCGATCTGTTGCTCCTGGTCTGCTACCTCGCGTTGCAGCACCTTGTTCTCCAACTGGAAACGCTCTCTGGTTGCAACCTCCTGCACAAGCATCACCCATTTCGTTAATAGTGCATCACCAAATTGTACAATTACATGATAATCTGCCCTGTGACCAATCTATGATGGCGCTTTTCTGCATGAGTCTGAGAGACATTTGGTGGGGACACACATGCAGACAGATCAGACGTTGTGGCAGAGATCATGACGCAAGAGCAAACATGAACTCCAAAAACAACTGTGCCATCCCAAAGCAGACTTGCAGGTAGGTGCCTATTGGCAGGTGTCCTTGCAGAAAGAAGTTCACAGCTTACAACAGTATGGGCAAGGGAGTGCAGGCCTGGTCTCATGCTTACCTCTTGCTGTTTCCAATAAGCGACATCCAGCAACTCTTGCAGGCTGGCGGCATCTTTTTCCATTGTTGCATTCTGCCTTTCCAGTTGCTGCACTCTCCCTCTCAGATGTCCTTGGTCTCCTTCCAACTCTCCCACCCTCCCAGTCAAGACTGTCTTCTCGTCTTGAAGGGTCTGCATCTGCCCATCCAAAACAGCACGCTGGCCCTGCTCTGCCTGCAAGCTCTGCAGCAAGTTCTGCACCTGCACAAGAGAAACTGGTCTCTCAGCATGTACTTAGCTGTTGCTCAGCTGTTGCTTGTACCGACACATTTTCTGGCACAGCTGCAGCTCACTGTAAGGCACAAGTGAGCAAAGTGACAACACTACTTGGCATCATTGGAACTGGCTTGCTTTCACTGGAGCCAAACAATAATAAAGGCAGACCAAGGGTGTAACGAGTGCTGAGGAGACAGCTGACCTGAGTGGCAAGGCCTGCAGCTGTGCGCTCGGCCCTGTCCTTTTCCCTCCTCAAGGCAAGAAATCTGGGCTGAATTGTGTTCAGAGTGTGCTGGAGGAGGGCCCCCTGCATTGCACAGCAGCACTCAAAGTAGGGAACAGGGTGAAACGCTAGGGTTGACGTCATAGATACAATCTATACGACCCTAGAGGAAAACACACATTATGTTCAGCATAAGTAGTGTGTAAGGCTTACCTTCCTGACAGCTATTGTGTATCCAATCATAGCAGACTGCAGTACGCTCTGCATCTGCTCAAGGTTGGCTTTTTCAGCCAGAATCATCTGGCACAGCTGCAGAACAGGCATGAACAGTCAGCAAAATGGTTTGGCGCATCTCCTTCTGGAAGAAGTCAATATGTTTATGCTAGCCTTGTGCTGAAAGGGCTTCAGTTGATGCTAGAGTATACGCATCTATTGAGCTTGTTGGCTTTGAGAAACAATCACACCACTGCAGTAACTGGATTGGAAGTTCAAAAACATTGGAACCGAATGTTTGCTGTCAGAGATGATGGACGCACCGCAGCCTGACGTGCCTGGTGGCGTGAACTGTCGGGGGTGCTGGGCTGTGCGGTCATCTGCAAAGTATGGAACAGCAGTCAGGAGGTCAGCAGACATGTCATACTGCACCATGTGTTAGTTGACAAATGCTATGACTATCAGCTTCTGAGCCAGTTGCAGAGTCTGAGGGCACTTACCTGGACCAGGGATGCACACTGTTGCAGTGCCCTCTCTATTTGCGCCGGCTGTTCTCCCGGCAGTGACATGGAAAATCTTGCTCCCTGCATAAGCATCTATGACTGAGGCATCTTGTTATACTTTGACCTTCTAAGCAACAATCACAGCAAACAACAAGCTGAATGATGTATACCAAAAGCGGCTGATATATAGCGGGTATTGTGTGATGGATTTGCTTTGCCGATCAAGTAGCAGAAACGAGTCATAACGCAAAGCAATGAGTGTCGTGTCTGCAGAAGCAATCGCCTCGACTTTACCTCAGTGAGCTGTCTGGGTGGCCCCTCAGCATTGTCGCAGTTGACCAGCTCAGCACAGCCAAAGGGATGACTAAGTGGCTCCGGAGAAACGCGCAACGCCTGCAGAAGTGAAAGCCGTTACTCTGGATCATCCTTGCGATGCAGGATGACCCTGCAGGGTCATTTCAAGGTTAATCAATGCTGTCCCTTACCGGCTTTAATCTTGCTGGCCTCAACAAGAGGTCGGACAGTTGTAGGTACATCTGGAGCTCCGTCGCGTGCTCCAGTTCTGACATGATTGCTACAATGTTTATCTGCTTTTCAAAATCGCTGTATTGCTTATTCCTCTGTATCAGACAAACCCTGACTGCAGATGAGCACCGTACAGACGGTTAGCAGGTCACCCCGGCTGCGGGATCAGGGCGACAATGCAGGTATGTTTGCGAATGAAGGATAACAATAGCTGGTCTGTGGCGCTTGCGTGCGCGCTGCTCTGTGTAACTTTGCAAGACTTTGACCAATTTGGAGTCCAAACGGAATCATAGGCCACGTTCAGATTCCACGCACGTCGCATGGGCTTACGCTACACGCTACGTACCATGCTACAATCAACATTGCTTTCAAATAACCAACACTGCTCCCTTTAAAGTACGCTGGCAGCCTCAAGGCATGAAGATCATGAGCATGGACGTGAAATGCACTACTGTCGGCCCTTGATCACCATGCTTGCCCATGGTTACCACGCTAAGTTTTCTATTCATAGGTGTTTCATACTACCTATTAGGTAACATTCACTTTGTAATCAGGAGCAGCAAAAGACGTCCATTGGCACTTTCGCAGAGTTATTGAGCATTGGTAAAAGTACCCTTAACAAACTCAATAACTTGAAAACTCGCCCCTCACCTGGTCAAAATTTGCATTTCATTTCATTTATAGCTTCCAGTCTGGGGTGTGGAGCCGGAATGGGTTGCGACTCATCAGACATCCTGGCTTGAAAGCACAGGTGTATGTGGTGTGCAATAAAACCAAGCTGGTGGGAGTTCTGTTCGCAAAAGAGGGGTTGAGTCTGAACAACTGAGCGTTGAGCATTGAGCTGAGCCTCAGACATCAGCCTGCTGTTTCAGAAGCGAGCTGGCAGGTGCATTAGTACAACGCTTGCGCAGAGCTAAGGGCATCAGGGCGCCTACCGACAGATCTCTGACTGTGATTATCTCCTTCAATAACAGCACGCAGCTCCTTTCCGCCTGAAGACCAGTTTGAGCTATGTCTCGCAGATCTGACAACGATGACTACTTTGGCCTGCCCCACCCTTGGGGCAAGGTAAGCGTGTGCTTTAGACCGCACGCATAAATTTTGCAATTGTAGGCGGCGCTCGAACTGTTCACTGCTTTGACTGGACTAGTTGCTCAAGCCAGTGCTGAGTCAGCATGGCGCCTAAAACATGCATGCACGTATCGCAACACTGACACACATTTTCAGCGCAGGTCGTTGTAGGAGCAGCTGTAGTTGGTGCTGTGTATGCTGGTGTGGCGTACTTTAACAAGGACAAGGACGTTGCTGACAGCATCGACCGATTCGGCAGCAACGTGAAGAGCGATGCTAAAGGTATGATGCTATTTGCTACTGCGGCCTCAGTCAAATTGCTGGAGCAAGTCAGCTGTCAATCATGAGTTTGTGTCATTCAAGAATTCGTGTTAGCAGCTGGCAAAAATGACCACTTTTGCAAAGAGATTGGCAAACTGAAGCAGTGGGCGTTCTGCAGGCTTCAACAGGGAGATGCAGGGTCATGGCCGTGATTTCAGAGCCAGGGCAGATGACAAGGCACGAGACCTCGGCTTCAGGTGATTGGGCTGCCTTACAGGTGAGCTGTAAAGCGCAGCATCTCCCAAATGCCCTGCATGGTGATTATCATGGCATGATGATGATTGATCAATGGCAAATATCATTTATGCAACATCCACATGAGTTGCTGGTATGTTACTTGCATGACCATGCTTTTGTTGCAAAGATGCTTGGCATCACTACCAAAGCTGTTGCTGATTGTCTTTGTGCGACGCAGGTGGCTTGAGGTACTTTCTGCTAGCAGTTTCACCAATCATGTACAAACAAATGAGGTCAACCTGTCAGGCAAGGGTGCAAGACACTTCGTACTATGTAATAACATCCTGCTGTTTGCAAGACCAACACATGTATTGCATTGCATAGTGAGCAGGTGTAGGCATATGCCTGACAATACAAAACTTGGCTGCTTGTTCACGCTCCTATGCGGTTGTATGATACTTGTTCTGGTCAGCAATTGAACATTGCGGGAAGCTTGTACTCGTGGCCTGAACACTGTGCGGGTCCTTTGAGCAGAGCGAAATCTGTTTCAAAGCAAGGTTGTCAGCCTTGGTAGCACATCCATTTCGTGATAGCCCAATTGGATTGTAGACAACTGCAGACTAGCTATTGAATCAAAACAAAGCATCAGCCTACAGCGGCCTTTTCAGAATTGTCTTCCTAACCAATTCGCCTCACAAACATGCTGCAAGTCTTGCTTCTTCAGCAAGCCTGCACAGCAGCAGACACTGCTTAAGAGAAACATTTCAACAAGAACGCCAGAGCAAGGTTATTGCTTCTGTTCCAAACAGTCACAGATGGTGCTGAGCAGGCTTTAAAGGATTACAACTACTGCATAAATCTCGTCCTTGACAACCCCTCATCGAGCATTCCAGTCATGATTGCGATGACTGTAAGTGCGCACAGCTTGACATAGGCAGCAAACATCGTATATTTCATGCATTACATGAGACACACATTGATGCATGTCAACCTCAAAGCATCTGATGTCCCTTGTTCCCTTGTTACACAACAAACATGCTGTCCCATCCACGCATGCTGAGCAGTGGAAGCATCTCACCAGCCTTTTAGCTTCTGAAGCTTTTCCTGCTCTTCTGGAGTCAGCTTGATGCCCTCTGCTGCCTTCTGAGCTGTGGCATCTGCCTGTCTTATCTTCTTGCGCAGATTCCTCAACTGCTTCTCAGTATCTTGTGACACAGAGGGAGCAGCAGCTCCCGAGTTTTGCAATACATATGTTGCGCTTGTCACAGCGTTGCTTGCAGCAGCATGGGCAGACGTATTGTCAGCATTGGACGATCCATTGGCTTTATTGGAAGCCACTCCTGGTTCAGCGGATTGCTGCTTGTGTCCACCTAGACCAGGCGGTCGATCGCTTGTGTCAGCAGCATCTGAAACACTGCAGGCCAAATCCAGCATGAGCCTGTGCTGTTGTGGCAAACAGGTGTAATTAGGAATATCAGCCTGGAGTCAGTGATGGCAGATGCTACACTCTACATACCTGAGGACGTCGAGAGACTGTGCAGCAGCGTCTACACTATCTTGCTCAGAAGGTTTCTTGTCCTTTCGCTTGGCATTCTTCTTTGCTGCCTTGGTCATAGGTTTCTTCGACGCCTCTGCAGGTCAGGTGGGACTCAGCGATGCAGAAGTTTCTGCACACCTGCATCTGGCATGTATGACTTGTTTAGCCCATGCTTACCAGCTTCGTCAAGTCCAGGGCATTTCGGCACATTCTGCTTAAACTGCATGTACAGAATTTCGTCAAGATGGTGGCCACCTTTGCTAACGCGAAGAAAGAAAAGACCAGCAAGCACGCTCTTATTTACCAGAGCCCCCTTTGATTGATACACAGGCTGCTCGTCCTGCGGTATATAGCCTGCGCGCACTCGCCTTTCCTTCCTATACGTACCATCCGGTCGCTTGGATGCTGCAATGATTCTCTCTCCATCCTGAGTATCTTGACTTGACATGACCTAGCTTTACTTGCACGCTTTGTCTTCAATTCTCCGAGCTGGCTCTGTACGCGTAAGACAACTCGTTGGCACAAATCTTTGTTCACGGCTCCGAAACCACATGTTTCCTTAGTGGTATGCATCCGATGATCAGTTCCCGAAACTGCACTCTTCAGCAAAGCTCGGAAACTGTTGGGATCAGTGTGTACATAGAGAGTGTCACTGCATAATATGTCGGCAGGTATGCATGAGTCTCATATGCATGTCGGGAAACCACATGTTTGACTCTAAACCATGGTCCTGGCCCATTAGTATATATAACGCGCCTTGCGGTTGAAAGGCACACATTGACTCCAATAATCAGCAAAGCACTTGTATATAAGTGTTGCTGACATTGTGCTGTTATCGTCTAAGCACTTGCTTATGCCATGCATATGCCCTTGTGCTGGACTCATGTCTCAGCCATTGCTACGCTGAACCACGCAGTACCCCCCGATTGTAACTGCCTTTCCAAGCTATACTGCTTGAACAGTCCTGCAAACTTCTGATGCATGAAGGCAGCTGCACTCAGGTGGCTATTGTCAGCAGCGCTCTGCATAGCTGGCAACATGTCCTGAAAGCTGGAGTCATCAGCGGCGTCTCTGGAGCCCAAATGTACAGTCATGAGATGCTGCAGCAGGTCCTCACACTCCTCTGAGCACCAACCATGCAGTGCCAGATCAAACCTGCATTTGCACACACTTTTCTGTGCGTAACCTGAAGACCACCCTTTGGCGTCACAAATTATGATAACCCAAGTATTGTACCAGGCTGCCCAAGGGAGCACGACCTGAACATGTCACAGGCATTGTTGTGCCAGGGTCCTTTTGATAGCACAGATTTTGCGTGAGTCACACAGGCTACCGGAGGGAAAAATCAGCTGCCTTGTGCCATTCATTATGACCAGCAACATCTCACAAGCATAACAGTGCAAATGCAAGGCAACCAGCCAGCTGTCTTCCGTTGCAATTCCTCCTTGCATGGTCAGCTTGCGTGTCTGAACTGAGAACTGAGAAGGACACAACTGGGTGTGGGATGCTAACCTTTTTATGACAGCCATGGGATGCTTGCCTCTGCTGCCGACAGTGTCATCTTCTCGCCAAGCTGGGTCAAACATCTGGATGTGGGGCCTATAGTACCCATACCCTGCACCAACATCAGCAAACATGAGCTTGAAGCTGCAGTCAATACTCCATTCGCAGTTCTATTCAGCATCTTCTATTCTATTCAGCTCAAGCCTCCTGTGCTGTTGCATTTGTTCATTCATTTGTTTCTGTACACAAATGCTTTGGAAGCAGCACCAGTTTGTGGACCAAAGACAGGGCTACAAGGCAAGCTTTCCTTATTGCCATAATGCAAGATGCAAACTAATGCGCTCACAACATGGACCCAAAATGACAACAGCAAGCAGCAAACAACATGGCAGGCAATGATAGCAAGGCGGATGGCAGATGCGTCCTGCAACCCAAAGCTATGACCAGTCTCCCTGGCTCATTGTAAGTAGTGAGCGCAATGCGCAACAAGCCTAAAGAGGCAAGACAGCATGTGACATGACCCATGTGGCATACCTGGGTCGGTAGGCATTATGTCCATGACCGTGTGCAAGACCTGACTGAACACACCATCTGCAGGCACAAAACAAACTTTGAGTCGTGAAGCAGGGCTGTAAATACCCATGCAAGGTTGCAAACTGCAGACAAGGCATGCCACCAGTTTTGTTGACACCCTTGCAGTTATGAAATGAGTCAATTTAAGCCTAAAAGAGGTTTAAACAGCAGTCTAAGTGTGCAACTAGCATACAGGTATGCATCACCTTGTAAGTCTTGCATGACACAAGCAAGGCTGAGCAGCAGACCCATTTCATGCCATTCTGCCAAGACTGTCAAAGACTGCTGCAGCAAAAGGTTTGCATGGTGTAGGGCTGTGCTCAGACAGCATCAACAGTGCGCACAGCTGCATCTCCTGCCAAGCAATCTTCTGCTACATCTGCCACAATACTACAGCATGGCCTACACAGAACCTGCACAGAGGATCCTGATCAGGACAATGTTGCATGGCTCCGGGCTGCCACCTTAGAAGGCTCCCGTTATGATCGCTGAGCGTAAACTTTTCTTTTTCTGTTCTTTTCACTTTTGCATGCATGGAATCTTACCCCCAGACATGACAGTCTTGGAGGGGTCACCCTGCATGGCCCTGTCAACAAAAGCCTTCACAGTGTCAAATCTGGCGAGCTTCATCAAGCCAGAGCTCAGAATGGCGCCGGCGCCTGCAGCACACACATGTGTCACATTTGCTGCTTGTCTTGCCAAGAGACTGCTGTGACAGATGCAGAAATATCATTATTGCTGGGAAAATGTGCGCGTAATGGTGAAAACAGCTCAGTTCAGAGATGCATTGGGGTCTGTTGCAAGCGCAATCTTGGGGTCTTTGGGTGCACCGCCTGTGATGCCAGACCACCAGGCACATTGCAGGTATATTACCTTAAGGCTTGAACAGCTCTTACACAGCAGCATGAGAGAAGCAGGCATCTCAACTGATAGAAACTTTTGGGCCAAAATGCGCACATGCTCTGGGGCACCGCTCAACATTGCATCACAGTATGGAAATCGCTCTACCAAGCACAGAAGTGGTCACAACATCCCAGCTCTTGTAAGCTGAGTTTAACAGGCATCTCACCTCCATGACCAAAGTACCAGTTGTGCTGCTTGACATTGCACACATTTGCTCCCCCAAACACCCCCAGGTTGTCATGGGCACACAAGAACTGCCTTGTGCAGGGACAGCCCTACAGACCAGCACAGATCTTCATGGCAAATGGTCATATACACATGCTTCTGTAACTTGAGAGCAAAATTGTCTTGTCCACATAACACATCATGTAACCAGACCAATTTGACAGCTGGTGAGATGAAATCACAGATCCAAATGTTGTTCAAGTGTCTGCCCGCCATGTAGTCTTGTACAATCCTTGCATTTGAGCGCAGCAACAGACAAGCAGTCGTGCACAATATTTGCATTTGAGCGCAGAAATGAAAAGTCACCCTCTTGATGTCACCTGTGGAGCATCAAACTCATTGCTTGAGGAGGAGCCTTGCAAGGGATCCTGGTAGTTGCAGGGCAGGCAGCGAGGGGCGCTCCTGGCTGGATGCATCCTGTTGTCACCCACCTCTGCAAATTAGCACCCAGGTTCAGTTTGACTGTCATTGCAACTGTCATTGCAAAACAAGCGGATTGGCATGAGGCTCTGCCATTGCACTTTACTGTCTCTGCCAGATCAGTGCACTGCAAAATATCACATCTTCACATGATTCATGCTTCACCCAGTATGCTGGCCAGCAGCAAAGGATGAAGATTGTCACTGAGTAATGTCCAGGGACTGCAGAGCATACTACAGCATTTCACGTTTTCATAAGGGAAACAACTATAAGTTTGATATGCATTCAACTGCCAAACAGATGAAGCTGCTCACTTTGTCAACACGGTTTGCGGGATGACAGACAGCATGTTTTAAAATATGTACACACTCAGACAGCAGTGGCAAGCAAAAGTTAGGCAGGCACAAGTTCTGTCTGCCCGTCGAGTCACACGCACAGACAGACATCACTCAAGACTTAGGATGCGTCAGTCAGTAGCAGACATGCCTTCTGTGAGGCTCCTGAGAAACCAGATGTGGTCGGTGATGAAGTATGGCATGGTGTGGTCGAGTGGCTCCAGCATGCGCAGCACGTTGTCCAGGTAGAAGACCGTGTCATCATCCCCATATAGCATCCATTTATAGCTGTCAGCCCCTACACTCTGATTGGCCAAGAAGGGTGCCATAGCAGCCCTGCAGGAGAGTGATCACCTTTGAGCATGGCAGCTGAGGTGTTGAACTCCAAGGTGAGATGCAGAAGATATGGGACATCCAGGTTCAGGACAAACCTTGGTTCATGAGGGTGGGGGGTGGAGGAAGAGGGGGGGGTGGGGGAAGAGAGGGGGGGGGGTGGGGATTAATGTGGCAGCCTTTTAAAAGATTCTGCTCTTGGGCAGGAGAGGCGTCATTCCAGCTTGGCTCATACACATTGTCCCCCCTTGCCTACCCCCATATGCCCACTGAGTTGCCTATTAAATTTTGCAGAGCATTTCGTTCACCTGTTGATTAAGGATTGATTTGTTACCATCTGCAGCACTCAAAACAGGTCGACAGAAGATGCAAATTGCCCAAGTGCTAGATGTGTCTCTTGTACAGAAAGAAAAGGAGGAAAGGAGAGCCCTCTTAGAGGAACCACTTGCAGCTCTGTGCTGTCACACTGTGCTCGGCCACAATAAAAGCTCTTGCAGACCAGCATGTAAGCAGGCACTCTTGAGAGCAGCAGGGCAACACAGCAAATATGGCAACTAATTGTCCAGATATATAACAATGACCTTTGCACCACCAAGCATCCCTTGCCTCTATCCTGGCTGCAATTGGCTAGAGCATGGGGCCTTACATCCTTGCACCCATCATTTACCATGTGGCAATCAACGGCATAAAGCAACATTACGGGTGGTTCGGTGAAGCTGTGCACAGATACATATCATGTATTATGTGGCAATCGATGGCACAAAAGAACGTTGCAGGTGGCTCAGTGAGGCTGTGCACGGATACGTATAAGACTTTGTCATGCGCAGATGCTGATGTAAGCCTCTATCAGAGCAGCATTATGCTATGCTTACATTGACCTAGAGAGATCGTGAACGTCCCTGACATGCAGTCTGCATGAAAGGCTTCAGGATATGCACATTGGTTGCTTCTGACATCAGCAGTAGTGTATACTGACATGGTCTTGACATGGTACTGGTATGGTACTGACATGGTCCTGACATGGTACTGACATGGTACTGACATGGTATTGACATGGTCCTTGCTGAAAGCTACCTGGCATCCCCAGGCTTGTGCCAGGCTGGAGGGCCTTCCTCTAGGTCTGCATAGCTGCCAAGCTCCTCTCTTGCTGCTGCCATGCCAGCCTATGAACAGAGAGAGAGTCATGATGATGATGAGAAAATGAAAAGACAAGACTATGCCGTTTGGCGTCAATTTGATGAGAAGGCAAGTTATGACAGGCTGCCCAGGATGATGATGATGCTTTTGACGGCCAACCAGTTTGATCACAGAGATCGCAAGGGCTCTGACACTACATGCATGCGCATGTGCAGCTAGAGAACAGGAAAAGACTGTTCTGGGTAGCATATTGCACCCGCCTGTCACAACATGCCCTGTGTATTGGCACATGCATAGCTGTCTGGCCCAGTGCACCTTGCTTGAGTTGGAGGCAGCCATGCAGATGGCATGTCAAAAGTCTCATGGTGACATGAGACTTGATTGATGTTGCTGACCTTGAACTTGGATGGTGCAGCGTCAACGGGTGTACTTGATTCCACCACAACAAAAGCCCTTGTCCCTTCCCTCCATAAGCGGCTAGCTTCTACTAGAGGCAGCCTGGATGCATGCATGCATGTGTCAAATTCTTTACAAAGCAGTGAGCACAGAGACAGTCTGCAATCAGCTGTGGCCAACTGGTATGCTTGCTCTTATCTAGGCGTAACCTGGCTCTGCATGGTGATGACTCATAATGTGAGAGGTATGGCAAATGCATGCCAGCAATGGCACACGACCATGCGCATCATGGGATGAGACTGCAATAGAGGCTTGCAGTGCAAGTATAAAGTCATGCTTGATACGAGCTGCTGACCTTCCAAGGCTGCTGGGGATTGCAATGACAAGATCATCTCTGGTCAGTGATCCAGATTGAGTGGCATTGTTGTGGATGAGAGTCTGTGTAGATGTGCTCAAGGCTTCTGCAACTTTGTTGAAAGCATCTGCTGAGGCGCTGACAACAGGTCCCCCTGCTGGCGCTTGAAGCTTTGGGTTGAAGGACGAGGTCCATAGCAGAGTCAACAACACTCCAGCTACAAAACAACATCCAGGCACCGCCAGTCTGTGAGCGGATGCTTTTGTGTATTTTGTCATCGAGCAACACTATTACGCCGGTAGATTAACCAACGACGTGCTAGGCGCAACCTGGTCCGAAACCCAATGACGAACTGTGCAGGCGTTCGACGTTGCGCTGGCTAACTCTGACTGCATCACGCACGCTGTGATGACGGCGACCGGGAGAATGATGCCTACGACAACTAAGTGTGGCAGACTCAAGGCTTCGTTGCTTTGCGCGCTGGCAATAAGCTATGGGACGCAACGACAACAATCCGGCTTACGGCTCTTGGATCTCGGAAGCTCGGGGTGACTTTGATCTTGACTGATTTCAATCAATTACGATGATTTGTGCAGCGGAGATTTGCGTTTTGTCGTGCTCGCTTGATCGTTCGAACCTGGGGAGATTCAGGAACACTGTACAAGTGCGTAATACCGGGCGACAAATCTCGGCGGCAGCTACGACGGTGACATGAAGTTGAACAGCATCTGTCTTTGGCACGACCGCCCCATTGTGTTGTGATCGCGGGTTTTACACATCGACAGGCAGCTGTCGACTGTGGAGAGCACTGCATGGAAGAAGAGCATGGAAGATTTTCCCCAGGTATGGGGGTATGACTCATAAAACCTTAAAATCTAATGAATGAATGAATGAATGAATGAATGAATGAATGAATGAATGGATGGGGGTATGACTCATCAGCCTTGCAACGATTGTAGACTGCAGTGAAGAGTCATGACCACTGATCAGCCACTAGGAGAAACGTCTATTGCGGTGATCTTCTCCCGCGTATGCTATAACCTTGTCAACTCTTCCGCGCCTTCCTGAACCACAGCTTGGCCCAGGTTTGGAAAGTTGGTGATCCACTTCAGGACTGACAAGCAGCGTTCGTCAGCAATCACGATGGACGCCCTCAGCCTCCGTTGCCTTCCCGAGGAGATCTTGATCAGAATCTTTGCAGCAGGACCATTGACGTAGCATGCACTGTGAGTCTTTCTTGTGATGACCGCCGCACAAAGATCTTAGATCACCTACGTGTCCGCTATTGTAAATTAGCATGCCGGAGCACCGTGTGTAGCTTGGTGTGCCGAAATTGGGCGAGGATATTACGGCAACCTTCTGCGGTTTGGTCCAGACTCAGCATACAGCTTCCTGTGAGGGATGCTGTATGCTGCTGGGTCAAACAGCGAGCAACAGCAGTGGCAAGCATTGACATGTTTGGACTCCATCTCCTATGGGAGAAACCTGCTTGGGCACAAGAGGCAGAGGGTATTTCAAGCATGTTACAGATGGAAAGCCTGTTAGGCATCATGGCAAGCTCGGGGGCAAGTTTGACAAGTCTGAGGTTATCAGTAGACAACATCCAATCAATCAATGCTGCAAGCCAAGTCAGCCTAGAGGGTGTCTGGCCTGATATGTTGAGGTTCACTGGGCTGCAGACTTTGGCCCTGGTGGAAAACGAAAACTCTGGTTACATGGCTTATGACCTTGCTGACTTGACTGTTTTGACAGGGCTTACAAGCTTGTGGTTGCAACAAGGTCGAATTTCACCACATGGTGGTGATCCAACTAGACAAACACAGCTGATAATTGACTTTGATGATTTTGAGTATGTATTGGATGAACTAAATCTTCAGTGTCTCACGTTGGCAAACATCCGCTTCAACACAGACCTTGACACCTTCTGGGAAACCTTAAGGCACAAGTCTACAGAAGCTGAAGCATCTTAGGCTGGACTACATTACTTTTGATGAGTTTGACCACTTCAAAGGACGGTCAGAGTCTGCATCTGTAGCAATGCCTTTAGCGCTTTCAAGGCTTGTAGACCTCAGGTAAGTGTCTCACATCACAATGCTCGAGCTGTGCAAGCACCTTTCTGACACCAGGGAAATGTGTAGAAAAGAATATGCAGTTGCCCAAGGAACTACAGCTTTGTGGAAACATGATTGACAGCTGTGGCACACCTTTGTTCCCCCTTGCAAGCAAGAGCATCACAAGTAACCCATCAAGGGCATGCCAGCTGCATTCGCCAGCATTTGGTGACAGAAGTATGCCATTATGGGTCTATATGTTTTGGGTGCAGGAGTCTGACCTTGCGCTGCTGTGGGTTTCACTCCCTTTCAGAGGAGTTTTCAAACCTAAGAAGCCTTGAGCATCTTGATATAATAAACCCATATCAGGACTTGCGAGTCCTGCAGCAGATGTCATCACTGACCTGGTTGAGGGTCTTTGTACATGGGCATTATGACCCTGATGAGTGCCTGGCGTTTACCTTTCCCCCGAGCTTGCATTTCTTGGAGTTGAGGTGCAATCGGAAGCGCTATTCCAGAACTGGCAGTGTGTACTTGCGAAGACCAGATCCATTGCGTCTCCTGTGTTGCAATGAACTCATTCATCTCCTAAAGCTGCTTGAAGACTTGTCCAGGGACACTTTTTGTTCTGTTGCTGTACCACACATCTGCTGGTTGCAACAAGCGCTCTGGACTGCACATTATGTTTCTGGGTTATCTTCATATGCAGGGCACTTGTTTGTTATGGCTTTGTGGATGTCAATGGTAAGATTGACAAGCATTGTTGATTTGCAGGACTTGCTGAAAGCCTGCTTCCAGGCTGAAATGCCGTTGCGCACTGTCAACATCAAGAGTTACGGATGCTTTGCATGGGTTGGTCTACCAGATGGGTTTGTACAAATGAGGCATTTGCAAGAAGTAATTTTGCAAGAAGCAGGGCTAAACTGGCTTCCAGAGGGACCATGGCTACAACAGCTGAAGATCTTGGATCTATCACATAACACCTTCAACAGAATCCCACATGTCTTGACAAGCTGCAAAGGAACACTACAAAAGCTTGTCTTGAGTGGTGCCCTTGAGAAGCGACCAGTGGCCGTGAAGCGACCAGTGGCTGTAGTAAGTCATGAAGATACTTCTTCAGCAGAGGGAAGTGGGTCAGAAAATTCAGGGTATGGCAGCAGATCACCACCATCATGCCTACCTCAAGAAGCAAGAGAAGCAGAACATGTCCCACTTGAAGATATCTCATCGATGCTGCCATGCCACCTGGGAAGTTTGAAAGATTTGCATCTGCAAGAGGTGACGAAGCATTTTCTGCAGCTACATGCCGGGCAGTTTATCAAGAGCTGCTAGATGCGGGTATTGATGTTCAAATCACTGAAGCTGCTCCATCAGACAACTGGTAACATATAGCATACTAAGATACCGCTCTAGAGTGGTCAGTTGCCATGTCCTGTCAGACGGCATTTGGACCACAGAGCAGCATCATCACTGACATCATGCTTGCTCAAGCCAAGGTCAGCCAATCCTGCTGTCCAGCATGGCCCTAATGGGGCTGCATCGGGCAGCCCTGCTGGGGCAGGGCCAGAGGCAGCCTCCAGGCCGGACGCTGACCCAGAGGGGTCAAGGAAGGATGAGGGGCAAGAGGGGGGTACAGAGTCCCCCTTTGCGTGTGTGAGTGCCATCATGGGCTGGGAGACATTTCACATGGTGCATGTGCTCTGGATAGGGCTGGTAGACATGCCTGGAAAGGCCCCTGAGAAAGACTGGGACATGCAGGTCAGACTCTCCTGCCTTGCCGGGTGGTAAATTCCTTTTGGAACCCACATAGCATGCCGCAGCTGTCTGCTGAAATTCATCCATAGTCTTTTACACTAAAGCCCGTTGTATTTCTTCATGCTGCTTAGCTCCATCCAACAATGCCTTGTGGTGTGATGCCTTCTGTAACAGCCTATTGAATCACAACGGGCTCCACACCCCAGACTGTAAGGTATAAAACAAAGTCTTGCAGCAACAAGGATTTGGTGTTGTGCAGCATGAGTCGCTGGCTCTGTTGAAGGAGCTGCTGTTTGCCCTGGACCTGGCCTTGTACGTGGGCACCCCTGCCGACAAGAGGGCTGCTGACCGCCTGCAGCGCAGGTCAACTCCCCCTCTCCTTTCTTTTGAACACTGCTGACCTTGAACACTGCTGGACCTTGAACACTGCTGTCCTTGAACACTGCTGACCTGGAACACTGCTCACATTGGACACTGGTGACCTTGAACACTGCTGACCTTGAACACTGCTGACCTTGAACACTGCTGACCTTGAACACTGCTGACCTTGAACACTGCTGACCTTGAACAGCACCCTCATCTGAACTTTACCAAACACGTATCTCCTATGCTAGTGCATGCTATCGCACACTCTCAAGAAGCTGCCTTGCCATCTGTCACTATCATCAGGACTCTCTGCACCAAAGAGCAATGCGCAAAGCCGCTTGGGCAGCAAATTGCATTGTTGGCTGTACCTGAAGGGATGAAACTTTTGCCTCTTGCAGGCTTCTGCATGATGACATGAAGGAGTCTGGCTTGTTGCCGGTGGTTGGGCGGCTGCTGAAGAACTTCAACTTTGCCTATCAGCCCCGCAGCCATGCTGTGGATCTGGTGCAGGCCCTGCACATCATCCTGCGCATGCTGGACCGCCTGAACGCCTCTGGTATGTCCTGCCTTAATTATGAAGCAGATCCAGACTGTGCATACGTATAGAAGTGCAAACACATAAATGCGCACAAAAACAGGCATGCATGTATGTTTAGACTGTGCAAATATGCGGGCCCATGCTCTGAGGGCAACTGTGTGGCAGAAGCTGCCTTATCAAGCAAATATATCAAGCAACTACAATTGAGTGACTTATGATCCCCTGGGATAATCAGAGGATCACATGTCCTCTATCATACGCCCTGGCTAGATGGTATGCTAGTATCTTACAAACCACCATTGCATGCAATGAGCTAGACTTCAAGTGACGCAGTAAATGTCAGATTGTGTACAGAGCATACAGGCAGTCCAGCTGGAGTCAAGCATATTGTGCAGCATTTGCAACCCAGGCAGTCCGAACCTGCTGCACTATCAACAGCATGCACCTGAAGCAATGTTGTTCAAGCAGCTTGCTGCTCACGAGCCAAGTCTGGGCGTAAGTGGCATAACGGCTGTGTGTTGTGTCACCACCTGGTGGTCATCTTGCATCTACAACGCTGAAGGGATGACAACACACAAGCCCTTGCCTGCCTTATACAGCTTTTCTTATCAATCCGAAAAGGCACAGATGTTAATGGTTGATCAGGCCACTTGCTCACTGTGGAAAGTTGTCAGGTCTGTTCTCTGATCCGTTGCAAAACCTAACTGTGGAGCAACATTGTAGAGGCTGGAGGTTTCCTGGTCAAGCAAAAGGCCAGAGGGGGTGGGGGCGGGGGCCGCAAGAAGAAGCCCTTGCCCTCCACAGAGGGCACTTCAAGTCCAGGCGAGGGCTCACCTAAAGAAGGCACCCCTGGCGCTGAGGACACTCAGGCCAGCCCCAGCCCTGACTCATCCCCGGCCGTAGCAGGGGGCAGGACTGGGGACCCATTTGAAGAAGCTGAGAGAGAAGAGGTACTGCTGATACAGAGACTGCAGTGCTGATACAGGGACTGCAGTGCTGATACAGAGACTGCAGTGCTGATAATGACCACAGATCTGCACCTCTCAGGCCCATTGCTGTTATCTGTGAAATACAGCACGCTTGTCAGTGTGTTGCACACTTCAGCAAAAATGTGCTTGGTGCCTCCTCCACTTTGACCTCAGGGCATTGTTCAGCATCCCTTCTTGTATTGCAATGCCGGTGCTGTGCGTGCTGTGCAAATCGGTTGCGCTTGACAAGCAGCGTGTTGGGCAGGAAGAAGAGACAAGGCGCAGGCTGGTGCGCGAGGTTGCCTATGACCTGCAGCGGCGGGTGAAGCAGGAGCTGGCCTTCCCTGCTGTCATCCACTTCTACTCCTGGCTCCTCCAAGGCAAGTTGTGCAGTTTGACAACAGACAACCCTGAATTTTGTTACAAATTGAAAAAAAAATAGAGATGCGTTTTGGCTGTTGATCATTCCCTGCTGTCATCCACTTCTGCTCCTGGCTCCTTCAAGGCAAGCCTTGCACTTTCACAAAAGAAAACCCTAAGTCTTTTCCATTGTGTATCAAGTACCCAAGTTATATTACAAATTGAACAATACAGGAACAAGATAATGGTTTGGCTGTTTACCTGTCTCCTGTGGTTTGTTCACATCAGATGTAAGCTTCCAGGGCTGATATATGACCACACATCCGCTGCTGTTGGTTGCCAGGTCGGTACAAAGTGTCTGTTTTGCATAGAGTCAGTGTCATTGACATTTGCTTTGTTCACTCTGAATGCCAATTTGTGGCTGGCACGCACGGACAAAGAATGCAGGCAAGCACACACATTGCAGCTGCTGTTTGTCCGTCAGTGCTACAAACAGGAACGAAGCTGCTGATGCAATCAAGTTCCTGTGCTCTTGAAAAGCTGGTGAAAGCCACGCCAAGTCCCTTGTGTGTGGATTGTACGCCGAGCTCTACAGTCACGTGACACAATTCCCTTGCCTGTAGGTTTTGCAAGCAATGGAGTGTTTGTGAACCACTGCCTGGTTGCTTTCTTGCGCCGCATTGCTGACCCTGCAGGACTTGACCTGGAAGCCATGCTGTATCAGGTGCGCACTCTTGCATCCTTCCACTTTTGCGTTTCCATGCATGATGACCATTTCCTGCTGATGATTGTGTCTGTCTGTGTCGGTCTTTGTCCTGTGTGTTCTGTAATGAAAGACAGAGTGATTCCGTCACATGGCCTGGCTGGCCCCAATATTTGTGACTCCCGTCACTGACTGACTGGCATGTCACCACCAGTCTTGAGCATAACTGCTTCCCCAGCTGTTCCATACTTCAAGGCATAGCCAGCTGTATAGCCATGCTGACAAAGCCAAGTGCTTGCGCTGCCATAGCATCCTTACCTTCCTTGTAGCACAATCCAAAGTTTTGAGCATGTGATCAGCTTTGTGCTAGACATACTTGGGGATCCACTCTGGTAGCTTTGAAAGCTTCCAAAGTCTCAGACGCCAGCAATACCTTGTACTTGCATGTCAGGCATGGACTTGTCCCACAGACTGACTCTATCACCCCATTGCCCAGCTCTGATTGTGAGCCCAAAGTGCTCATGCTGCTTTGCCACTAGACAGAATCATTGAAACCTAAACATCGGGTTCCTTGATGTACATACTGACTGATGGGCATGCTGCAGCTGTCAGTGCTGCGTGTGTTCCAAGCCATCCTGTCCGACAAGGCGTTCAGGAAGCAGGAGGGGTCGGGGGAGGTCATCCGCCTGGCCACCCATGTCACACGCAACCTTTGTGCTCGCCTGGTGCCGGACAACCCATACCCAGAAGGTATGTGTAGCCTCTGCTAGGGGGTCCTCCTGCGTGGGCAGCATCAAAAGTGATTAGCTCTTACAATCAGCCCAATCCCCAAAGCCCCAAAGGGAAAGAGTTGGCTGCGCGCCACATTGAGGATTGACTCACAGACTAGTCCTGGCAATGAGACAGGAAAGTTGCCCTGCTTGGATAGTTCATCTGCCCTCAATCTGTAGACACCACACAGCAGTCAATCAATCAACCAATCAACGTTTCCTGTCTCAGGACGCATCACGGGAGTCATCAGACAATAACTGGGAAATCAACACACACTAAGCACTACATGTTCAAGGGTTTGGACAATGAAGCACTACTCAGCAGGACACCACACAGCGGTACACCAGACAGCATGTGCTCATACAGGGATCTGATCAAGACTGTATATCTGACGTTAGGGGAAGACACATGTCAGATGCGTGAATGAAGTCAGGCGATACTAACGTGTCCTAGTGCACAGAGAGTGCAATCCATGCAGAGATAGTATGCATACTCACATGAGATCAGCCTTGATTGGTGCCTGTGTTCTTGCTCATCTGGGCATATTTGCTGCTGCAAAACCCTGATGAGGATAGCTAGTTGTGTTCCTTGCTCACACAGTGACATGCCACAGATGATGGCATGATGTATGAAGAGAGTGATGAAGATGTAGAGGAGGAAAACGAGGAGGCAGCCAGCAGGCGTGAGGCCAGGCGCCGCCTCAGGAAGGAAGCTGAGGTTTGTCACACCTTGGGCTTCCTTGGTTTGACATCCACTCTTGTGTCTTGCAGATGTCTTGCAGATGCCTGAGGCACGACTGCCCCTTTTTGTCAATGTTGACGTACCCCACAGGCCATTGGCACCGTTTCAACTCCATCTGACTGCGTACATATGTTCATGATAGTAACACTGACAATGATTGCACTTTTCGGTAAATTCTGATTGTGTATGGCCAGGCTGGCTTGTTTTTGGGTGTCATGGCTGGCGTTGAGAATCAGAAACTACCATGTCACTGCTATAAATGAAGCTTGCAATGGATGCATTGGCTTTGTGTCGTTCTAATGCTCATGGATGCTTGCCGCGCCTGCATGAGGCATTTGGTCCAATTCCGTTGCATTGTGACATCCTGGCTCCAGCACATGACTGCCTAGCACCACTGATGGTGGCTACAACCCTCCTGTGTGAAGCTTTCAGCCTATTTGAGCTGTTGCACACTGTCACCTTGAGACTACCATCAAAGTACACTTTGGCCAGCACAGTGTGCCTGCATGTGCTCCACACTGTCCTGTCTGTACGCTGTGTGTGCAACACTGAGGTGATGACAGGTCAGGCAGAAGTCATCAGCCATGATGTTCATAGAGCTCATGTTCTGGAAGAATGCCTCAGTGACAGAGGCTGTCAGAGACGAGTACAACTGGAGGGTAAGCCTTTTCCAGAGTCAACATGACCTCATGACCCCAATGATGATTGACTATATTGTTATTACTGTTACTATCATTATATTCAGTTATGTTGTTATACTCGTAATGTTTTGCAATACACTTCATTATTGTTACTATCATCATTACTAGTAGAGAGGATCCCTGGGCAACTGGTTCTCTGGGCTATGCTGGTGTCAATACCTCTGTCAAATAGGGCACAACATCCCTTTGCACGAGCACAGTCAGCAAGCTTAAGCTAGCCTGTCTGTTTTGAAAGCCTTGTATGTTTGTCTTTGAGCGCCCCGGCCATCATGCATTAAAGCCTAGCATGCTGATTGCCTGTGGGGCCAAATGCATGCAGCACAACAAGCACATTGTGTGCAGTAAGGAGCGCTATACAATGTGCAAGTGTGCTATGTAGCTGAAGTCGTCAGGCAACTACCTGCTGCAACTGCCTGATGACTATTGACATGATTGCTGGAGGGCCCATTCCTCTTGTCGCAATCAAGAGTGTGCATGCAGCGCTGACAAATACCTGCACTGACTGTAAATGCATTTACAGTTTCTGTACACTTTGTGCAGGATATGTATGACAAGCAAAGGGGCAAGAAAAGGGGGCTGGGCAGCGATGCTGATTCTGACGGTGGTCAGGTTGGCTTTGGCAGCGGCCGCCCGGCTAAGAAGCAGCTTATGTCTGATGAACAAGTGAGCTGGCTACTACGCTATCACAACATTGTGGCTCATCAGCGTGTGAAAGTGAAGCTTTTGCTGCTTTTGGATGACACCTGCACTGCCACAGAGCGGCATGTATAGTCTTGTCTTGGATGCTTACGTGGCATGTGTGACAAGCATGTAAAACAATGCAGGTGAAATGCACACCGTATGAGTGAAGTTGCACACTATTTCTGGAGCATTGGTCTAGGTTTTGGTGACATCAGGGAAGATGAGCAGCTGGGAGCCAGCCTGCAGGGTCACCCCTGGCACAAGGAAGGGGATAGCTGGACTGTTTCTTGGGGTCTTGAAGTTGCTCAGCTTCACTTTACCCACATTAAAGCCTCTGAACAGCTCAGTATTGCACAATATGTGCCACGATTTGAAGTTGCACCTGTGCTTTCAAGCCAGGATGTCTGATGAGTCACAACTGGCTCCACCACCCAGGGTTTGCCTGCTGAGCTGGCGGGAGAATCACACCATTGGAGGGCTGCTGAGTCAGCATAGGCTGTAAGATATGAAATAAACTGAAAGTTGCAGTTCTGGTGTTGTGCAGGCAGGTGAGCTGAGGGAGGTGTTTGAGGAGGTGAATGGCAAGAAGGACTGCCTGCAGCGCTGTGTGACTGCCATGCCCGGCGCCTTCAAGAAGAGCCAAATCAGCCGCCAGCTCAAAGTCCTGGGCCTCAAGAGAAACAGGCTCACTGAGTCTCAGGTTGGCAGCTCTACCTTGCAACACAAACGACCTGGGCAGCCTGGTGTAATACTTGGCTTCTCATTAAATCGTCAATTTTAGTCTTAAATTGTTAGTCTAGTTTTGTTTTTCCTTTTCTCTTCTTTGCAACACAAACGGGGTGCTGCTATCCACTTTTGGATGATGTGAGCGTGCTAGGGCTGAGCAACACAAGCATCTCAACTACCGTCACGCAGCTCAGCACAAATTGCCCTCTGCAGCAGACCTGATGACAGTTGTAGTGCTCTTACTCAGCTGATGTAGAAAATGCTGGTAGGGCTGCTTCAGGTTGAGCCATGGAAGCATGTTGGCAGAAGCATAGACATAGGTATAGACATACTTAAAGTTCACAGAGCCCATTACCCTCTGCTCTCTGGCCCTCTGAGCAGCAGTTTTATGTATGTACACAGTTCCATTGCTAGCCAAGCAAGGCCATGCTGTGTGGCATGCATGCCATTGGCATGATGCCAAGCTTGTTGAATGTGATCTGCAGGAGAAGCGGCTGCGCTCCCTGTTTGCAAAGCATCATGAAGAGAAAGGCTATCTGGCCATTCTTGCAGAGGAGATGTCAGGAGGCTTCAGCAAGGGGCAGATCTCCAGCCAGCTGCGCAAGCTGGGCCTCAAGCAGGCTGCTGGCAGCAAGCATAAGGGCAAGAAGAGGAAGAAGGAGGTGCTGCACCAGTCACCCATCTACATCAAGCTTAGTTGGCAGCTGGCACCTCATGCTGTTGACTGTGCATTCTGTCGCAAAGAGTAGTTGTTGTCCATGCTTCTCTGTCAAAGCTATCTGGCTGAAGCCAATGCATGAGGCTCGTGGCAACATATGCAACTTAGCAGTGCATGCAATGATGCAGCAAAGCATACAGTCAGTAATTTCTGCCTCTCATTAAATCATCGACAGTGTAGCAGGTTCATTAGGTCACATCAGCTTCTCGTTAATTTGATGCCGATAGGTGCAGTTTTTCCTTTCCTTTTCTTTTCATCAGGTCATGGCTGACGGTGTCACAGTGCCAAACAGCCACAGAGATGGTGCAATCTGCAGGGTGGTGAGGATGCATCTTCTTCCTCCTCTGGGTCAGGTTCAGACTCTGACTCCTCACACTTTGACTCATCTGGTGAGTCTGCGGCTGATGACACTAAGGCACAGCAGGCAGGTGACAAGGACAGAGGCCAGGACTCAGATCAGGAAGCTGCACCAGGTAACAACTTGTTGCCTTCTGTGCATGTGTCACTGCTCTCCCAAGGGGGAACATTGGTGAAGGTCTGGCAGGGCTTGCTCCAGCATGCCCCCAATATAGGCTCATTGACTCTGCTGCACCTGTGCTCCCCATAGCGTCCTTCTGCGTCTGCTTCTCATTTGGGAAGCCACGTCACTGTGCCCATAGTTAGCCTGATCCTGCATGTTGAAGCTTGGTAAAAGTGGCCAACTGCAAAAGCTGGACCAAATACCAAGCAATGCCACAATGTGTTTGGTCCAAGCTTGATATTTTGTGATCACCATGTCCTCTGAAGGCATAAGCTGGCATGATGTGACAGTCACATGCTTGCTGTCTGTAGGCGCAGGAAGAGACATAGGCAGCATGAGTGCAGACCAAAGTCAGCATAACAGCAAACGCAGAAAGAGCGGCAGCAGCAAGAAGGGCAAAAAGCAGAAGAAGCAAGACAAGAAGGCTGCACGCACCAACATCAATGACTGGAGCTCTGATGACAGTGATGAGGCAGCACCTGCTCCTATGACAGATCAGCTTGACTCCATGTCTGACAGTGATGATGACAACAACAGAGAAGCTGCTGCAGCAGCTGCTACTGCTGCTGCTGCTGCCAAAGCTAGCAAAGCCAGAGCAGAATCAGTAAAAGGTCAAAAGAATGGCAAGCTTCAGAAAGCAGGGGACAAAAAGCGCAAGGGAGGTAGCAACAAGGGGAAGGAGAGGAAAAGCACTGGCAAGGAGACAGCAGCAGCTGCACAGGTCACTGACTGGACTTCTGATGACAGCAGTGATGCGGAGCCAACGCCCTTGCCAGATCAGCTGGACTCCATGTCAGATTCAGACCCAGACACTCAAGCAGCAGGCAGACATCGTAAAGCTGTTGTTGGGCGCGATTCTGCGACTGCAAAGCAAGCTGGCAAGCAGCATCGCTCAAGCCACAGGTCACAATCGCCTGATGACTTACCAGCAGCGCTAGGCCAAGGCAGTCATGGCATGGATGCAAGCCCACCTGGGGGTGTGTCAGACAGTGAGCACCAGCAGCATGCAAAGCGTGCAAAGCGCAAGGGCAGGCTCAGGAAGGCCAGGGCATCTCCAGGACAGGGCCAGCAGGCAGACGCAGCCACGTTAGAAGCTGATGACATCATGGTGGAGCTTGAGGATGATGTGCCTGGCCTGGAAGCTGCACCTGAAGCTGGGTCGAATGATGTGGGGCAGCAGATGGCAGCTGCTAGGACAAGGCCTGAGCAGGCTGAGCACATGGGCAGCAAGAGGAAGTCCAAGGGTGGTGAGAGCAGCAAGGACAGGTAAGCCTGTCAATAATGACATTGGAAGTATTAGTGACAGCATCAGACCACGCAGAGCCAAGTTGGCTCTACCAAAATGCAAGCTTGCTTGCCACAGGCCTGTGTTGTACATTGCGCAACGTCATATTGGTGACACTTGCTGCCTGGACGCAACAGAGCCGCTACAGGATTGTGGCCACACTTGACACTTGATGCTGCAGCATCAAGTTCATGGGTGCTTAGACCATATACATGCAGCCTGCCTGCTGCATGACGCATGCATCACAATCACAACTAGAACACCCACAGCACAGCTCACCATCTGTCCGTAGTGTGTGATCTCAAGCAAAATCACTCTGGTAGAAAGTGTGCCTGTCTATCTGTACCAGTACTTGCAGTCAATGTTGTGACCCCTTTCATGCTTCCTGCACAAGCCTCTTGTATGCAGACTTTGGCATGTGTTCCAATGCAGGGACATTGGTGATGATGCTGAGAATGAGGAGCCAGAGGCCCCCAAGGCAATGAAGCGCCTCAAAAAACAGGTGGACTGCTGTGGCTAGTGCTTGTGGACATACTTGCATCAAACTATGGGCATGCATTGTGTAGATCAAGAAGCTGCAGTGAACTTGTCTCATAGAGCATGTGACCACAGCATGAGCCAATGGATTGCTTGTTTTGTACTTGATGACGCATAATACATGCTTTACATGGTTTTATGATGCATGGTTGATCAAGGCGCCTGCGTGAGCTTGTGTATCTATACGGTCTCTGTACTCTGGCAGTGCACCCGAATATTCAGGCACTGCCCCCTAGGGATGCATCAGTTTTGGGGAGGCCAGACGCTACTTACATGAAGCTACAGCAAGGAAGACCCACTGATGTGTGTGCTTGCTCAGGTTGACATACCAAACGCTGCCAGAAGCGCTTTGGACACGCTTAAACAGCAACGGCTGCAGAGGCAAGCTTTGGCATCCACTGCTGCTGCACCCAAGCCTAGCACACTCTCGCTTTTGCCACCTCTGGAAGACACTCTGCCGCCCTCCTTGGCCCCTGCTGACATTGACAGAAATCCAGCTCCGTTGGAGAACACAGTACCAACCTTTGCTAACCAGCTGGATGGCGACAGCACAAGAAGCCTGGCAATGGGCAGTGCATCTGTAACAGCTGCAGTCCTCATGTCCAGTGATGATGATCAAAATCAGACCAAAACTGGCAGAGATGCAGGGAGGAGCGAGGTGACAGCAAAGGGCACTTTGCCCGTGCTTGTGGATCAGCCCCAGGGCAGCAGCAAAGGGGCTCCTGTCACAGACACCCTGACTGACTCACAAGAGCCACGTGACAGCTTGGTGGAGTCGGCACCTCTGGCAGATACGCTGGACACAGAGAGGGCTGTAGCAGGCAAGATTGACCAGGATGAAGACGAAGATGAGACACTCATCAGACAAGCTGTGGAATCTCAAGTGCGTGGGGATGTGGCCAGCAGCCCTGCCCTTGACCAGGAGGATGACGATGCATTGTTGCAGGGGTTGCTTGCTGAAGAAGAACAGCAGTCAGCATGAAGAGCACATGCAAAGTGCTTGCATAAAATGAATGTGGTTCTGCATTGCATCTGCTGAGCCAACATATCTCCAGATTTTCGACAGTCCTGAACTCATTGTGTCTGCTGCGGAGCAGTACAAAGAAAAGTATTGTGTAAGTGACCAAGTGTATCATTGGGAAAGTGTATCTGACATCCAATCTGCCAAAAGAAATGACCAGGTGAATGCACTGCAGATGCTTATGCTCCTTCAAGAATGGCGATGCACGTTTGATGCCTGGCAGTGCCAGCAATTGCAAATGTAACCCACTGTGCCTAAACGAGATAATGGCTCCAGCTTTTGACTCATGGGCTTGAGCTTGTTCGCAAGAGCATTAGAACACTTGAGCCAGGCCAATGGAGACAAGGAAGACCACAGAAAGCACAGCAGTGTAAACAAGTAGAAACTGCACTTGGCTGATTCCTAGAATGTTAACATTTCTCGGGCTGATCTGTTCAACAGGATGAACATTGGCATGCAACACCCCATTCTATGGTGGCAAGGACAGCTGCACAGCTATGCTGTGACATGGCAAGTCAAGCCTGCTTGCATGCGGATAGGTCTTACATGCTGTGGCACTGTACTGCTGCAGAATCAGCATGCATGATGTTGGCAAATGCTACCACGTTTAAATTGTTAGCAACTTATGCCAAGCCTGTTAGTGGCATGATGCTGCTGCACAACCTTGTTGCAACCGCAGTACATGCTGCTGTCAAAGTCACATGTATTGCGGTACAAGTGCTCCAAGGCAGTATATACGGCTCTACAATAGATGCACTGGATCAGGCTGCCTGAATCTGAACCTCTCTGCAGGTCTCTTCAAGCTGCTGCTCATCACCCTGCTGCACAGCAGCTGTCAGTGTTTTTGCAAAACCGCAACACGCAACTTTATTGTGGGGAAGGGAAAACAAAACCTGCGATTTTCAGATCTTACCTTGGGCATGCAGATAAATGCTTCTGCAAATCTATTTCCTGAAGGCCAGCAATCAATGAATTGTGCTCATTGGACACAGATGCTGACTTCATCGCTGCTGTTTAGGTTGCTTCTGTTGTCGGTCACCACCCCTTGACCTCTTGCCGGTTCCAAGAGTATCTGTTCCTGTAAATCCCTCAGCTGGTGCATGAATGCCACGAGACAATCTGTTCAGCACCACAGTGCCATCGCTGTCAACAATAGCTAACACGACGCAAGGCGGGTCCGTAGGGCTCAGGTCAAGTAGACTGCTGAGAAAAGCAGGCGTCAAATTTGTATAGCTTGCACTGACTGGCACCACAATGTCCTGACCAGCATTACTGCCAGACTCAGCATCATCATTTGCTGTTGCCTGCAGAGTCAGATGTCTGGACTGTTATGGGACAAGCCTTGAAAGAGGTGACCAATAGTGCCGAAGCCCTCTAAACATACATCAAGATTGCTGAGGACTTGAAGATACCACAAATTCGCTCCAGAGCTGCACATGACGTCAGTCTCTCTGCCCGCAGCATGAAGACAGCTGTATGTAGAATACACATCAGCTGCAGCTGCGCAGCGCCAGTCATTGGACAGCACCGGCAACGAGTCTTTATATTCATAAAAAGATCGCAGGGACTGCAAAGCATTCTGGCCTTGCTGCCCGCGCCACCTTCTGTCCATGAGGCAGTGCCAATCTAATCTAACTTATGCCATATCACAAACTTGGCGTGACTGCTCGTGCGGGTGAACGCAAATCACGTGCAAGGAGCGCTAGAGGCAGTGTCAGAACCGAGCGCGAGGCGGACTGCCGCCTGAGTTGGCAGACCCTGAAGCAGTCTGTCTGTGCAAGCTGCTGTGTCAGATTCCGTTTCAGCTACCTCAAGAAGACAGCAGCTGGCTGACCTCAGAAGCAGCGAGACATTCTTTCGCCGGTCGCAGAGCACAGTAGCACCTTTGCATTTAAGCGCAGACAGAGTATGACTGCCAGTCTGATGCACCACTGTCTCCATCAACCGCTGCTTGCTGGTCCAAGACATTCGCTTTTGAGACAGTGCACTCCTAACGCCACATCGTTGACAAGCTTGCAGTGGTGGCACACAGCAAAGCAGCTGCACCCAAGGTTCTTGCATCTTTGCTTTCGGCTCTCGTTTCAGTGTACTGCTGAGAAGCTCAGCGCGTTGACCTCGAGTGTGTGCAGGTGCAGACAAAAGATCAAAGTCTGCAGCAGTAAACGAGGAAGAGATTCTTTCTTCAAAGATGACTTCTTCCAGAGCGGCAAGGACTGCTTCAATGATGCCAAGGATTTGTTCGCAGAGGGCGAGAAGCTCTTCAAGAAAGGTGACTTCCAGCAGGGACAAAGGCTATTTCAGCAAGCAGAGCAGCAGCTGCGGCAGGCGAAGCAGCAGATGCCAATGCAACCCTTCAAGTCTGGCAACATGGACTTCAGAATACCCAAGATAGAGGTTGGAGGCTCCCAGCCATCTTGGAAGACAAGCTCGCTTGCATTGTTTGGCATTGGGGCTGTGGCTACCCTGATTGCAGGTGAGGTCATGAACCGGCGTTCTCGCAATATAGCATTGTAGCAATTTTCTCACATCGGCTGTGCTCTTGGCTTGTGTCTGCAACATTGTGCATGCAAAATCAAGTGACACTGTGCTGTGCTTTTGCAGGCCCAATTATTGCAACATTCCTGGCACTTGCTGTGGGTCTTGGAGCGCTGATTAGCACGTCTCTGGCAGTCATGTCATTTGTTTGGGTCATACCTGCTGCTGCTGTGCTTCTATCACTTGGAGGGCTGTTTGTTTTCCCTGCATTCCTAACATTGGTAAGTCATCTTTGCCCTATCTGCACAAGATGCCCAGCATGCAAATTGACCTGCTGGCAAATGGATTATAGTCATTTTGAAACTACATGTCTTGTTGTTGAAAGTAGCACAGCCAGTCCTGTAGGCACAAGCAGCATGTACTACACTGTGAGGTGTGCTAATACTTCTTTGAGCTGTTGCAGGGGCTGACAGCTACAGGGCTTGGCATTGGAGCTGCAGCCGTAGCTGGCTTTAAGGCTTTCATTCCCAAGCAGACAACCCAAATATACCCTGATGCAGCGGAAGCAGTTGCAAAAGAGTCTGTACCTGCAGCTGAGACTGAGGAGCAGAAACAGCAGAGACAGTATGAAGAGGAGAGTCAAAAGCTAGCCAATGAGCTACGGGAGTTTGATGCACAGCTTGAAGTCAACGAGAAGGATGCCTACAGACAAAAGTTGAAACAAGAGGGACTATGGAAGGAATGAAGTGCCAGTCACCTGTCTGTGCAAGAATATTGCCACATATTGGCAAAAGCTGCTTTAGCCCTGTTGTACACTCTGGTAGCTAGACGTGGCAGTGGGCCGCATAGTCGTTGATCTATCTGAACAGTGTGTAGGTTGCTGGATTTTACAAGGTGACCAAAAGGCGTGTGCAAGTTACAAGAGCTGATCAGGCTCACTGTCCAATCTATATAGTACCAGCAAGCTTGAGCTGCTGGGTTCTGTTGTGTTTCCAACTTGATGGTTTCTTGACTCTGTTCAAAACGTGCTGCTTTCTGTGTGTATCGAGGTCACAACATATCTGGTCATTGGCTGCATTGCCTAGCACGGCATTGTTTATCACGTGACATATAGAACTGCGTGCCTGTCTGACTGTGTTGTGCATCATTTATTGCACGTGCAATAGGCTTGTTAATCTCTTTGGCAATGACAGTACTGACTGGACAAAGTGGTTTTGTACGTCTGATGCACTGATCTGCGGTGCCTGATGAAGTGCCTGGATTGTAATTACACAGAGTCGTAGATATAACATGCACTCAAGCATGGCTGTGTCCACAACAAATTGTAGGGCATACTATAGCACAGTGCTAACTAGTGCTAGCTGCACATTCTGCAGTGCAAGTACAGTACTAACTTGTGCTACCACGCAAGTAAACACTTACCACTTAGCATGACATTAGCACACGTACTTGCACTGTAAAAAGGCGTGCTAAGTCGGGAACATTTACTACAAGCACATTGTAGCACAATGTGCTACACTGGCTGTAGCTAGCATACTAGCACGCAAGCACATGCTAGCTAGGCATGCTACGATGTTTAGATTCATATCATTGAATCTGAATGCAGCATGATGGCAATCGAATTACATGTATATCTGCTTGCGAGTTTACAGTGAAATCCCTGTTTATAACAGGACAGAACATGGTGTATTCATTGCAACATCTTAATTCATTGACGTCTCGTCTGAATCTGCAGATATCCAGCTGGAAGGCCGTGGCCACACGTACATTGCAATGAAGAAAGCAAAGATGACAGTACTGACACCAGTGTCAGGAAAAAGCATGTCAGTGCACTGCATGACCACCTGATGTAGAGCTGAGTGCTACGCATATCTATAGGCAAAATATTAGGGACATCTTGTGTACAGCAGTCACTCAGACACACCAACACCAGTACAAGGTCTTGTTGCGGCAATTCACTCAGCAGTGGTGCTTGTCTTGGCAGCTTCTACCATTGGAGCTGATTGGTCAGGAGCTGTGTTTGGGTCATTCTTTTGACTGCCAACAGCTGCAGCAGGACCGTCTGAGATTGCTGCATTGCCATTGTTTGTCACCCCTGTGCCCCCTTTGCCTGCAAATCATACTGGATTTATACACTGCAATTTAGTAGAGCCAATCAGCAGGTGCAAAACCCAGCTCCAAAAAGGTGCAAGGGGGAGATGTACCTTTCTTGCCACTCCTTAAAGTCTGCTTATGATTATTGAACTTCTTGTTGAGCCTGAGATTAAAGATCTTCTCGGGCACCAAATCAAAGTTGGCCACATTCTGCATCATGTGGTTGCGAATCTCGTCTAGAATCTGCGCTGAAACAATCAGTATTCAGTCAGTCATGTAAGGGAAATGCAAGCCATGGAACATGAAGAAGAGCATAGGACTCCTGCATACCGGCTTGTGCTCCCTCCGAAAGACAGTCTCCTGGTAGCACGCTCCTCTGCACAGTGCACAAGTGAGATGCTGTGACAGCAGAAGACACCAAGCAGTCTGTTGAGCTGAGAGAAGAACAGCTCAGAAAGATGCAATCCTTACCAGCTTGGTGGATCAGAGTTCGGAAAGCTGTCTGAAAGCCTTCTGCAGGCCCAAACGCCAACTGGAGACCATGGAGCAGTCCAGCCAGCTTTGACAGAGAGTCTGTGTCAAACTCTTTCAGCAGGTCCACGGTTACCCTGTCGAGCACGCCGTACATTGAGCAGCCAAAAGGCACCAAGGCAAGACCGAAGTCGTAGCAGCGGCTTACCCCTTGTCAGTCAGGTATTTCAAACCCTTCTCAGTGTCATCATGCACAGGGACTGCCCTGAACAACGGCTGCGTGCCTTTTACGGTTCCCAGAAATCGACGCAAATAAGCCTCAGTGCTTTCTTTCACCGGAGTGGGCGGAACTACTGGAGTGCTTGACATTCTGTTGATGCTACGGCTGACAGCTATTGACAATTTCAAAGGTGACTCCCTGTATGAAGGAGTTGGCTTTCCAGCATTCCTGTCACTCTTGCGGACAGGCTCAGAAACAAGCTGCTGATGCTTTTTACGGGGAGCTACAGGCTTTTTAGGTCTGTTGCACACAGGCTTGTTCTTGAGCAAAGACGACAGTGACACCAGCCCCAACTGGGCAACACGCTCCTCGTTGCGGGCACGTTTTGCAGCGACTTGCTGTTCGTACGAAAGCTCAGGCTCTGCTACTACGTGGTTGTTGAAGCCGCGACCGCTGTTGGCCATCAGCTGATGTTTGTGTTGTATCTGTCAAACTACCAGCTAACAACGTCTGGGCGTACGTACCGTATAACGGTACTACGGCAATTCGAGGAGTAACCGAGGAGGAGCAATGCATGCAGCGGCTCCTCGCGTTGCGCTTCGCAATTATAAAGCGCAACTATGTCTGCCCTCGACATCGTCCAGTACGATGCCAAGAGTACAGAGTTGTACTCCGAGCGCTACGGCGGGAAGTCGCGAGTCCTGTGCAGATGCCCACTCAGTCTTTTGGAGTCAAACACACACCCTTTTACCATGTTCCCCACACCTTCGATGAGGAAACCTTTGAGCTGCAGCTTCCAGAGTTCATGCAGGAGCATGAAGCTATGCCCATTAGTCTGTTTGACTTCAAGGAGACTGTCAGGTTGAGTAATCGAAGGGGTGCCAAG
>JAABUK010000561.1_pt1 | contig 76150 bp, 58 predicted proteins | sample 5559141 | NCBI WGS metagenome assembly JAABUK01 (sample SAMN10711869, study PRJNA513367) | rock metagenome | isolation source: Antarctica rocks | place: Antarctica: Victoria Land, Pudding Butte nord | collected 2016-01-03
AAAAGAGATATATAGCTTATAACCTAAGTCCTACTATATAAATAGCTAAAATAAATTAAGATGAATTAAAAACAATATTTTATAAAGATTTGTAAAAATAGTATTTTTAATTATTTTTAATTATATTAGCTAATTAGCTAGTAGAAACCTATATATCTCTTTTATCCCCTACTAAAAAAGGTTTAGGACAAAGATTAGGACAATTTCCAGGGAACTTCCTAGCGGTAGTTTAGGGGTATTAAGGGTAGATTTACCCCTATTAATAAGCGGACTAACCCCTATTAATAAGTAGCGGGTACCCGTTTTTTAAAGGGGCGGGGCGGGGCGGGTACGCTAAAAGTCAGGGCGGGTAGAGACCTTTACAACCCGCCCTGAAACCCGCCCCACCTAGCTCTAGGGCGGGTACCTGGAGCGGGTACCCGGACCCATTCCGTAGCGTAAGTACTATAAGTACTTAGGAGCTAGTTTAATAATATCCTATATTATTACTCTTAAGGGATTATAGTATAAAATAAGTAGGTTTTAAGAGCCTACTTACTAAATTAGCAGCTACTTACTTATAATAACTAGGGATATTTTAGACTCTAATAAATTTCTAATAAATTTACCTACCCTTAGTAGGAGGGGGGGCTATAAGTATATTATACTAGTGTATTTTTAGCGTAGATTCTAAAAATAGAGTCTATTTTTAGATTCGTTAATTAATAAGCGAGCTAGAGAGGTTTCCAGCTCCTCCCTTAAGAAACGGCTTAGCCTAAGCCTAAATTTTAAAAAACCTTAATTTAAAAACTACTAATTTAGCGTCCCCGCGTAATTTAATTTTTTTAGATTTTTAATTTACTAATACCTACTTGCAGTAGCTAATATAACTTATATAACTTATAGCTTCCTCTCTTACTATAAGTAGGTTTGAAATTTATAAATAAAGTCTCTTTAGATTAATAAGGCTAACTACGTAGTATAAGGATAGTATATCTAAGTATAAATATCTATAATTTTATTAGATATCATATTTTTAGCTAATATATCCGTAATTTTTTTTACTTATTAATAAAATCTATTAATATTTAATTTTATAACTATTCTATATAGAATTATACTATTAAATAACTAGCTACGTTAATACTTAATTATACTCTTACTTCTTCTAATTTTAATAAGCCTAATTTTAACCTAATCTAATTATAATAACCTATCTACAATACTATTACTATTTATTAATTTCTAAAAATCCAAAAATCCTAGTAGCTAGTAATAATAATAATACCCTTACTGTAGTATCTAGTAATTAGTAGGTTAAATAGGGTATCTAAGATACTAGAGTATATATATCTAATATATAGTATACTTAATACTAGTAAATTAAGTATTATAGCTATTTTAGTAGAAGTAGTTATAGAGTAATAAGGTGTAATAAGGCTTAATTAGCCTATATATATACTATTAGCTTATTTTTACGCTTAATAAGGGTTTTTAATATATATATCATGCTTTATGTATACCCCGTAGTAAATAATACTAATATTGTTGATGTACTATTAATAATAAGGAGTTTATAAGCAAAGGAACAAAAGTTTACGCTTAGACGTGTTACCATTCGGCTGCGGAGTCAGCATCGCTAACCCGAAGGGGCTTAGCGACCAGCTTGCTGGACCAATAACACGTCTGAGGCACTGAGGCAAAAGTCTCCAGGCTTATGATCTGTCAATAGGAAAGCTATTTCTCGAACTTCGAAGGTTGACAGTCTTGCTAAATATGAGTGGGCCGCGTTAATATCGGAATCATGTCGATTGGAGTCCTACCTAGCGTGGTGTTGAACATCTACAATCGGTGCATTGAACAGTGCAAACACCCAACGAAATAATCAAAGGCCTAGGATTCATGCATCTCTCTCCATCTCTCCTCCGTCCCTTGACAGTTAGTCCACCAAATATCTAGGGTCTTCAAGCGCCAATGCACTTCCCATTCAGCTTTGCTTTTTGCTATTTCAGGCTAATCGGGTTCCATGGTAGGTGGTGTAACCGAATTCGTGCATGATGTCTCGCGGCCGTGTGTGGCCAAGGCCTGACAGTGGAACGCCGTCTCACCCCTGATTCTCAACCCGGCGGAGGGCTGTACTATTGACGACGTGATGCTGGTTTCCTTAGCTGGGGGGGCCCCTTCAACATACTATCAATTCCGTTTGCCATGGGTGAGAAGTTGGTCGATTGGACGTCAAGCCCAAATGCGCGAGGCACGATCGACATCATTTGGTCTTGCCTCTTCGTCGTTTTCCTCTCTACGTGGACAACACTCCACAACAATGTACCACCTGTCAAGAAAGGCCGCTTGTGGCGACTGCGGAATCAAGCTCTACTCATGGGTGTCGGTCTGATTGCACCGGAATACGTGGCAACGATTGCGTTTACTGAACTTCGAACGGCGCTCACAGTTCAGAGCCATATGAAAGGTCTTGGTTACAAAGAGTGGACACTGGCCCAAAGCTTTTTCGTGGCTATGGGTGGTTACATGCTTAATTTCAACGGCGATCACAAACCCATTTCGGCGGAGAATTTCATCAAATGGCAGCGCAGTGGTACCATCAGAGTTCTCAGATCCACGGAAACGGTTCTCAGCGAACCGAGATCACACTCTGTGGATAGTGCCTCTACGGAATTGACGTCAGTACCAAAACTTGTGAAGGCTCTCCGTCTCGGCAGTCACGGATCAGCGGTGGAGCTCCCCTGGGTTTCGAAAGAGGACATAGCCTCACGAGGAAAGGCAGACGTCTTTCTTAAGGGCATTGCATGCGCACAGATTGGATGGCTTCTGGTGCAATACATTGCACGTCGTGCCCAATCACTGGCGACTTCCTCACTTGAAGCACTGACGGTGGCCTATGTCGTTTGTGCATTGTTCTCCTATTCCGCATGGTGGAAGAAGCCGTACGACTTAGAAACGCCTACGACCGTTGCAGTCTCCCCAGAGCATGAAGTAACCTCTCTGCTCGAGGACGGACCCCATTCGATTCCGATGAATGACGACCCGGACTTGCCCCTTCTTCACAATGTACTGTGGACATATGTTCTGCCTTGCACTGCAGCAGTTCTGTCTTTCAGTACTCTACACTTCCTGGCATGGAACGACCACTTCGATACGCTGACTGAAGAATGGTTGTGGAGAGCATCGTCGATCCTGTTCGTATGGTTCCATTTGGTCTTTCTGGGTTTCGCCGTTCATATGGAGAAAAATATGAAAGTATCACCGACCGCAGCAAACATCGCCATGATAGGTAACTGTGCTGAGGTGAAAGCAATCTGGTATATGTTCCGTGGGGTGAAACTCCTGACGTTCGGGAACAGCAATGCAACACTGAACCGGATCGATATGGTTTTGCTGAGCAAGTGTCATCCAGACTATACGCCAAAAGGGTCTCTTGTCGTCTTTTTCGTTACCCATACCTTGTGTTATTTTGCGGGACGTTTCTTTGTTTTGATCGAAGCTTTCGTGTCGTTGAGACGCGCTCCAGCTGGTCTATACGAAAATGTTGACTGGACCGGGTTCATACCGCATGTTCATTGAGTCAAGTAGAGTGTAGAGTTCAGATCTCTGAGCTCAAATTGACTCAGCAGCTCAGGTATTATGGACGGTCGCGTTAGAGAAGGAGAATTTGAACGTGGACTTAGGGCTAAGCCATAATATGAGATGCTGTGAGACGCTGTAAAACGCAGTGAGAATGGTTTCCTTGATGTTCTAGACGCAAGTATTTGACATTTAAGGCCGGAAATTAGCCTTCTCGCCCATGCTCACGCGCATCACCATCCCATCAACCGGCACACTCGTAACTGCATGTTCACTCCACACCTCCCTTTCCTTCTCACCTCCATCTACCACCTCTCGTCCTGTCAAACCGATCTTCTCGAATACAAACCCACGTGCAACAGATACAAGCACCACCATGCCCTCTAACATCGCAAGTTCTTGCCCAATACAATTTCGAGGCCCGCGCTCGAACGGACGATACGCCCCCACAGGTAACCCGGCGAGATAGGAGTCGTCGAGCCAGCGGCCGGGATTGAAAAGGTGGGCATCCGGTCCCCAAATATTGGGATTGCGTTGGATTAAGTGTAGCGAGGGGTAAATCTGCAAACCGGCGATGGAGACAGACTGAGAGGGAAGGGGAAGCGAAAGGGAAGTCGCTTCCCATGGAACAGCGCGCACAGTGGCGGCGGGGGGGTGCAGGCGGAGGGTTTCCTTTATGAAAGCTGTGGTATAGGGTAATTTGAAGGTCAAGATCGACTCTGACTCCGCTGTAGCTGGTGAGGAAAGGATTTGCGGGGCGGAGAATGGGTGGGGACCGAAGACCGCATCGTGTTCTTGGCGCAGGCGTGAGAGGATTGTAGCATGATGTGGGGAGTGGCTAGCTTTGCTCATCTCGTAGCAGATCCATTGGATGAGCGTGGCGGTCGTATCCTGCCCGGCGAAAAGGAAGCTCTTCACCTGATCGACACAGCTGCGTATTAGAGCTTTGTTTGGGGAAAGACCGGACACGGCGAGCTGCATAATGGATTTAGATTCGGAGGTGGTATCTGCGGAGCTGATGCGTGCTCTGACGATAGCCGTAAGCTTGTGGTCGATTATACTTTCGTAGAAGAGTGATTTGAGTGGCCGAATAGGGTCGATCATGTGAAAACCAACGCCCTGGCCTACATCGTAAACCATGTCGCTGAGGCGTCGGCTAGCTGTGAGGAGGCCGGTAGGGGATTTCTCGCCATGGCCCTCGGGTGTGGATTGCGCATGAAAATCTTGCGCGATTGTGAGTTGAGTGATGATATCGGTGGTGAGATCTTGCGCGTAGTTGGCCATCTTAAATGTGATACCGCTTTTCGCAAGGGATTGCAGACGTTCCACAAAAATTTCTACCCTCGAGACAATGGAACCGGTGAGAGAATGGATATATCTAGGTTGGAAACTTGGGTTGAAGCGCTTGCGCATTTCCCTCCAGGCTGCACCCTCCTTCGTGATTATGGATTCAGCGCCAAGTACTGGTTTTAGGGCGTGGTAATTGTTACTTTTCGGAATGGAGTACTTGAACTCCTCCGTCGAGTTGACTAGCGCCTCCACATACTGCGGTTCCGCTATAATCAGAAAGCCGCGATCCTCAATGGGTGCGAGGTCGACCAAGAAGCAGCCTGGTTCACCCAGTTCCCGCCAGATTTCCTCGAAGCCGTAATCTGGATGGCGCTTCAATGAGGGTTTGAGCCGTTCTCCCGCGTTGATCAGATTGCCCCAGATTAGGTGCCGCGGGAGGGATGGGATGTCGTGGAAGCGGGTGCGAACACGGTAAGCCTTGTATATCCATTGAGATATTCGATATGAGACATAGAGCGCAAGAACGACAAGCAACGTACTTCGAACGTGGTAGAGCCTTGGTTCCAGTCCTGTCAACGTTGCCATACTTCCGATTCTTAGTATCGAAAGGGCCGATGTAAAAAGTAGAATCTGACTTAGGAGGGCTGAAGGTCACCAGCTGTGCGAAGCTTTCAGCAAGCAGAATGAGAGGGTCATTCGGGCGACTTGTATTGGGCCGCCCTTGGTGGGAGAACACCAACACAATAAATGTTAACTACTTTCTCCACCGATCATGGATTTCTGCCTCGTAGTGGGCTGTAGACCGGTGCGATATACTTCCAGGCGGACGGCGCCGACATCCCATAAGCCTCACCCCAGGCAGTTACAAGTTTATTTTGTCACCCACCAAGAGACTTTACGACGTCGGAGCTCCAGTCGGCCCGAGCCGGTGACGGTACTACTACAAGCACCGCGTGATGCTGTAGGATCTGCCAAGCCACCACGGGCTTAGCCCTAACCGCCTCTTCTTCACTTTCCCGCCTACATTAAGAAGGGTAATACTCGTACCGACCACAAGTAAGTCCGATCGTTTAGTAGCGGCGGGAGAAGCCACCAATCCGTCAATCAGGATCTGGCCTCTCAGCGGAGAATCCGCTCTAAATCCTTAGCCTCGGGACGCTTATGTGGTCAGTACGAGTACTACCGTTACAGCCCTTTTGCCTACGATTACATCCCCCCTAATGGGGTTTAGCGCGGTGCACGCCGGGTAACCTGTCGGGGTAGTCCGCCGGGCCTAACCTGAAGGTTGTCCCCCGGAAGCAGCCCCCCGGCGTAACCCTAACGCTGGTTCCCCGGACGTAGCTACTAAGGCTAACCCCAACGTTAGCCCGGGAAGTAGCCCCCTAGATACAGCCCCAATACTGTTACCCGGAAGTAGCCCCCCGGGCTCAGCCTTAAAGCTGTTCCCTTACCGCGTTCCCCGCCTGCACCGCGCTAAACCCCATTAGGGGGGATGTAATCGTAGGCAAAAGGGTGATGTATTTGTAGGCAAAAGGGCTGTAACGGTAGTATTACCCATTAAGAACCTTTACCCTTTCAATCAACTACTACCCAGGTAGCTGTTATGCCTCACTTTACCGTTGGAGAAACGTCGACAATTTACATATATACTCCGTGGGTGCTCTCTGCCGAGTCGCTAGTGTACAGTGGTCCTTGTCACCCACGTGGATACGTAGAGTACTTCAACATCAACTTTGAGGCATCAAATGCATCCGGACCTCTCGCCGCAAGACTGCAACGGCGAGGTGCAGTGCCCCAAACATTGGGACTCACCAGCGGGCTTAGCATCCTATATATCACGATGTTTCATCCGCCGATGCAACAGATTGAGCATAGTAATCTTTGTAAAGATAGCAGCATCATACGTCCTGAGTTGAGTGGTTTCGTCCATATCTCGTTCCCATAGGAAGGCTGCGCTGCGCTGCCACATGTTTCATACGCTCAGACCTCTGTGGAAATTCTTTGACTCGAAGGCTTTGAAAGATAAAGAGCGAGTCATTCTCAGAGAACCCCATTACATCTCAATTCCGTTTTACATCTATACTATTATTATATACAAGTCACTATCTCCAAAGTTCAGAATGCCATGTTTCACTTCTTTCCACGCGTTCTTGGCACTCCAACTCTTCAGCAACGCATACGCAAGCCCAGTTGGAGGACCAGGAATGCCTGTGCAAGGAGCGAAGCCAGCAATCTCCCCGGAGGCAGTAAAAACTATTGTGACTACTGCAACCAATTCCGGATCAACCTACACGCTGACCTATGCGCCATCCACCCTGACAGCACGCTTTGTAGTTACAGAAGCATCAACAACCTCGAACATCAATGCAGGAGCAGTGGTGGGTGTTCTAACTGGTGGCGCCGCGGTCGAAGCCGCGCTCGCATTTGCCCCAAAAATCATTCCGGAGCCAGTTCAACCAGGGGGCGAGGGTGAAGGCGAGAAGAGAAACTAAAGTGCTAGAAGAAAACCGCAGCCCTTTGTACTCAAGAGTGCGAAGATGACTGGTTTATCTCCGACTGCAAAAAACAGTCGACCTCTTCCTGCAATTTGAAGTCTTGCTCCACAACCACAGGGTGCGTTGTGGTGCCATCGGTACGACCATTTCGCACAATGCCCCGAAAGCTTCGGTATCTGTTGTCTCTACTGATGTAGGACCAGAGCCTACAGCAGATCCCGTCGCACCTAACGATATGGCGCAAGTCCAAGCATTCCTCGCTAAGGAATACTTTCGACTCGGTATAGATGATACAGACCAGCCTGCGTCAAATACTAATGCAAAGTGTGCTACGGACGGGTCGAAGGGGGTGCTGTAAGTTTTAGAAGTTCAAGTAGGTTTTGGGAATGGGTTCCGAAGTTATTAGTTTAGGTTTATGCGCTGACATTGTGACAGAAAAACATCGAGAGATACTGTAACGATAATGACGGCCAAACGGTCAGCCCTAACGTCAGCCCTAACAAAGGCCTTTTAACGACTTATGACCAAATTGAAAACCGGATGCAAGCGGTACTGCAGGTAATATATTCTGGTGATCGTGGCCAAGGAGCCGTACACACTGTCAGGAAGTAAGTCGAGCTCTTGAGTGCCCAGCTTTGGCCCTGATCACTTGAACTAAGACAACCGACTAGAGACACATGCAACTCAGCTTTCACAGAGATCGCAAAATGTCAGTTAAATGGCGATAATAAAGTAAGCGGCGGTGGTACCTACACCGTAGGTACGGGCGTTTTCTCCCTCGAACCCTACATGTATGTCGGAGATCTGACATGCGCGGCAAATCCCACCGTGGGTCTCCAGCAAGCTGAAGCCACGGACAACATTGCCACGTTCTGCAAGAAGTACGATGGTAAGAAAATCAGTCAAAGCGACAACGAAAAGAAGGAGCAATATTTCCAGACAAGGGGCGGAACTCTGAACTCAATCAAGGTGGAATGTATTGGAAATCAGACCGAGTCGGCCTTGGCAGATGACTAAGCAGGGTCTTGGCATGTATATGTAGTATTTTCTGTTATGCGTATTCTTTTACATAGTTATATGTACATCTATAATAGCTAATAAACTATTACATCCTACTAATAAGACTACTTATACTTTATATCTTTTATTAGGTTATAAGCCTAGGTTTAGCGTAACCTAGGGACCGCGTAAATTATAATTAGTAAGCTTTTTAATAAGACTTTAGGTAGTACCTAGAAGTATTATTCCTAGGACTATTTAATACTATTAATATTATAACTAACTATTAGAAAATTCTAAAGCTTAAGGGCACGGATAAATATAAATAATAGGAGGTAGCTATTTAATCCTATCTTATTATTAACAGTATATTTAAGGTTATTAAGCCGGAATATAAAGTACTAAAATACCCTATCCCTATTAAGTCTAGTAGTATCTAATTAGCTATTAATAAGAAAGACTTAGATAAATAGGATAAATATACTAAAATAGAGGATAAAGTCATTACTACTATCTATATCTCTTATATACTTATAGCTTATAATATAATTAAATACCTTAAGATAGCTAAAGAAGTATAGGATAAATTAAAGTTATTATATAAAATAGAGTTATATATTACTAGGAAAGTAATATACTTCGCCCTATATAACCTCTAATCTAATAAGTTTAGCGACCTTTATACCTACCTAACTAAGCTTAAGGAGTATATTAATAAGCTATAATAAATAGGGACCCTACTATATAAAGATTTCTAAATAGTAGTCTTTAAGAGGGGCCTATTAAAGTATATAAAAGTAGTAGTCTATATCCTAACTAAAATCTAATAGTCTAAGAAAGAGCTAATAGACTTTAAGTACCTTACTATATTACTAGTTAATAGAGAGGTATCTATAAAGACTAAAGAATCTAAGGTATTTATAGGTAAATTTAGAAAATAGCTAAAATCGGGCTAAAATCTAACTAATAAAGGCTTAGGTAATAATACTAAAAAGTATATTATTTATAATAATAACTATAATATAAAGAGTTACTATTATACTAATCTAACTATTATATTAGAAGGTTTTAAGTATAAGATAAAGGAAGAGCTAGAAGTATAAAATAATAGATATAATAAAGGTCTTAGCTATTAATAAAGTAATTAAAATTTAAATAAATAAAACTAGGATAAATTATATACTACTTACTTTAGGAATAGCCTATAAATTAATAAGTCTTATAAGATTATTATTAACTTAGGTAATTAAGAGTATACCTTCTAAGACTACTTTAAGTTTATTAACTATTTACTAGTTAAGAATTATATAGTATCTAGCCTTATTAGTAGTAAATTAATTAATATTATAAGTATTAAGACTATATATATCCTAATTATTATTAATAATAAGGTTAATAAATTTATATTAATAGATATATATTATACAACTAATATTAAGTTTAATCTCCTATTAACTATATAACTAGACCTCCTAGGCTATAAGTATATAAGAGGTAATAGATAGAAGATATTCTATAATAAATAAGGCTAAGAGGTATTATAAGCCTTCTTATATAATTAGATATACTAGCTAGAAACTATATAAACTTATTAAATAAGAGCTTTTTACCTTAAATCCTTTATACCTATTAAGAATAATATATTATAGACCTAATAGTATAAGAGATATAGGTATATTAATATAAAAGCTATCAAGGCTATTACTTATACTAATAGCGTTAACTATAAAGTAGTAGATCGCCTATAGAAATATAAGACTTAGGAGCTATATAAAAGTTACGTATCTAGTAAACTAACCCGTATACTATTATATATCCTAATAGATAGAGTTACTATAAACGGCTAATACTAGTACATTAACTTATTATTAGTAAGCTCTATAACTACCCTTAGGGGATATACAAATATAATAGTCTCTATATATAAGGTATTAGGATTTTCCTAAATAGATCTTATAACTAGTTAGAAGGAGCTATTATAAAAGATTAAATTCCGAATAAAATACTAGAAAAACCAAGGCTATAACATAGTATTTATTCGGAGCGGCTACTATAAAAGATTGAATTCCGAATAAAATACTAGAAAAACTAAGGCTATAATACGGTATTTATTTAGAGCGATAATAAGGTAACCTAAAATAATAAATATACTAAGATCCTTAAGAAATATAGTATAATTATAACTCCTACGGCGTTATATAATCTATATTAGAATAGGATTATTAAATAGAAGAACTAGATATTATTCTTAAAAGTTAAGATAATCCTTATTAATACCGGTTTACCTTAATATTTCTAGGGTAAGGTTATATACTATATTAACTATATTAATAATCTTATATTAGGTATTAATAGGAAGTTGCCTTTTAAGTAATAGAATAGTTATAAATTATAGTTAATATACTTAAGCTATTTAGATATTAATACTACTCCTATAATACCTTACTTAAGAAGAAGAAATTAGATAATAAGGTAATTAAGTACTAGTTCCTTAGCTATAATAATAAGAGTATATATTATATATAGGATATTAAAAAATAATAAGTTATTTAATTAATATATATAATTTTTAATAAGAAGGCTATCATAAAGCTAATAGATAGTAATAATAAACTCCTAATAGAGGGAGACTTAGATAATAATAATATTTTAGCCTACCTTTAATAGCTCTAAATAGACTAATTAGATAATAATAGTTAAGACTTAGAGGAAGTACCTACGCCTAATAATTAGGATATTAAGGGAGCTATAAATAATTCTAATAATAGAATAGTAATATTACCTCTATCTAACTAATTAGAAGTAGGTCTTAATAATAATATAATTAGGTCTATAAATAATTTAGATAAGTATATTATAAATATCTTAAATAAGTATATTTTAGATAATATAAATAAGTTAGATAATTAGACTTTTAGAAATAGCCTACTAGAGTTAGAATTATTAAATAGTTAAAATGTAATTAATTAAGATAACCTAATAGGTAAAATTACTATTATAATACTATCTAGTTATATTAATAAGTAATCTACCTAAGATAATAAATCTTATAAAGTTATTCTTAAACTAGTATATCATTTTAATTACAATAAGGTATAAGTTAACTATAACTAAATTAATAAGAGAAGTATAAAGTCTATTAATAATCCTAATAGGTTTAGGATTATACTTACCTATATTATTACTAATAATAAAGATTACCCCTATCTTATATTTATAGATAAGGTACTTCATAGACTAGATAGTAATAAATAGCTTACTACTACTAAGGATGAATTAGCTAATTATACTACTTAGTAGATATAGTAAATACTATATAAGCTACCCCCGAAAGTATATATACTATTAGGGAGATAGGTCTTATCCTATAAATTTAGATTAATAGGTGAAATTAATAGATATAAAGCCTAATAGGTAGTTAAAGGCTTTTATTAAATTAAGGGTTTTAACTTTAATAAGACTTTCTTATCTACCTTAAAAGTGTTATTATAGTAACTCCTTCTTATCTTAGTAGCTAAGTATAGGCTAGTTATTAAATATTTAGATATTATCGCGGCCTTTCTAGAATCACTTATATAAGAAGAGATATAGGTAGAATAATCCTATTACTTTATTAATAGATAGTTAGGATATACTTATAAATTAAATAAGGCCTTATATAGCCTGAAGTAAGTAGCTTATAAATAGTATAAAACCCTTTATATAATACTTAAGTTATTAGGTTTTAAATATCTTAAGTATAATTACTATATATTTATAAATTATATAATAAAGGTTATTATTATAGCCTACGTAGATAACCTATTATTTATAGCCCGTAATTATAAGCTAATTACTTAGATTAAGAAGGAGCTAGATAAGAAGTTTAACTTTAAGTATATAAATAACCTAAAAGATTATTTAGGTATATAAATTATCTAAAATTATAATAATTAATTAATCTAAGTTAACTAGATTAAATATATTAAGTAATTACTTAGTTAGCTTAATATAGAATACTATTCGCTAGTAAAGTCGCTAATAGAATAGGCCTATATTACTATTACCTTAGAAGGTTATATAGCCCTTATAGATAATAAGGAAGTATTTTAGTTATTAATAGGGGTACTTGATTAGCTTAATATTATAACCTAGCTAGATATTACTTATACTATTAATAACCTAAGTTAGTTACTTAATAATCCTATCCTAGAATATATAAAGGTAGTAAAATAAGTATTATATTACCTTACTAGAATAGTTAATAATAGCCTACTCTATAAACTAGGTAAAAATAATAACTTAGAGGGTTTTACTAATATATCCTACTATAATAATTATAATACCTCTTATTCTATTAGAGTATATATCTATAAGTTATTTAATAGACCTGTTACCTAGTAATCTAAATTATAAAAGCTAGTAGCGACGTCTATATATAAGTCTAAATATATCGCCGTTATAAAGGTATATAAGGAGGCTCTATACCTTAGTCCTATACTAGAGGAACTAAGCTATAATAAGGGAGTAGCCCTAATACTCCTAAATATTAATAACTAGGCTACTATAAAGCTAGCGACTAATCTAATTAATTATACTACTACTAAATATATCCGTATAAGGTATTATTTTATAAGGTAATTAGTCTTTAAAACTAATAAGATTTATCTTTAATAGGTTAATATTAAAGGACAATACGCTAACTTATTAATAAAACCTATTAGCCCTATTAACTTCCCCCTTACTAGATAACTATTAGGACTAGCTCTAAGCGAAGTATAAGGGTATATAGATATTATAGTAGAGGATATAAAATACACCTTATTAATACTAATCTAAGAGGGAGTGTTAGAAATTAGACTAAGTCGGCCTTAGTAGATAACTAAGTAGGGTCTTAGTATATATATATAGTATTTTCTATCATGCGTGTTCTTTTATATAGTTACATGTACATCCATAATAGCTAATAAACTATTATATCCTACCAATGAGACTGCTCATGCTTCATATCTTTCATTAGAATGGGCATCTCAGAACACAGGCTGCAATAGTAAAGATTATACCAACGAGGCAAGCATCTATCTACCCAAAAAGACCCACGTTCATCTTCCCGAGCCCAACGAGCTAACCCTACCACTTCTTTGGAACACAGCCAGCTTGCAAGCGCTTTTTAACCCAGTCTCTAACCGACTGCAAAAAAGACAAACCTGCCTTCAAAGCCGGCGGCACCGTAAACGACCAATGTGCCACCAACTCTCTCACCTCCACAACCCGCGAACATCTCATTTGTGCCTCCGATTCCCGCTATAGCGCCACCGAGCGCGCCGGCACGAATACTTTCGACGCTGGCTCCGCTCTCAACGCAATCAACGACTTTTGCGGCAAGGACCTCCTAGGGGATCCTTCCGTCAAGGACAACACAGGTGGCTTTTCCCAGGACGGTAATTGGCCCTAGGGAGTTGCGAGAGGCTCTGGCCAAAAGGAATTGGAATTACGGTTACGTTCATTGGTGGGTGTTTGGATCCAGATACGCCGAAGGGTAGCTCTTTCAAGACGGGCGGGCCGGATTGTCATAGGATTCTGGCGAATACGATTATTGACAATTGTGATACGGAGCAGAAGAGGGGGGGAAGTTTGATTAGCTCGGTATGTAACCCTATCGACATCGTTGGATTTAATGTCTCATACTGACGCCGGCTGTAGGGAATCAATGGCTGTGTGCAGTGGCAACTCATATCTACGGGAGGTTGAAAGAAATATGTCGAAGTATATAGGTGATATTTGAAGGGGTAAAATACCTTTAGAAGTGGCTGCCGCTTTTGTGTTCACCTTCTTTTTGTCATCTGAATGGATATGGTCAAAGGCCAGGGAACATATTTTGCAGGCAAGGAGAACAGCGGTTGTACACTTGGAAGATGAAGAATGAATTCTAGATTGGTGATGCGCGTTCGGCATAAGATGTTCCATATACGCTTTTGGTGTGCTGGAGGAGTCGGAGTTTGCGTGGCGACCTGTGTGCTTTGATACACAAGAGCACCCGCCTCCTCAGACTCCCATACTCATGACAAAATATATCGCCGTTGCGTTTCCTGCTCTCCTCAGTCAAACAGGTTTGGCTTGATTAGTACGGATCCATGTCCGAGTTCTCACATACAAGATCCTTCCACGCATGTAGCACTGCCTGAGGAGACTATCCCGATAGCCTTAATAAACGTCGGTCAGCCGGCATATTTGCTTATTGCACGTGAAGGCATGCTATGGCGTATTACGGACTCAAACGATGCAAATCTCACCATGGCTCAGACGCTAGACATGGTGCATAGTGACTTCCGTAGGGTTTTTTCCCATTGTGCTTCGCAAAGGGGATATCTTTATGATTGGTTCGATTTGACCTTCGGTGAGGGGAGCAAAATTTGATTTTTTAGAAATCACCTCAACTCGGCAAGTTGTTCCTTGATCAATGGATTGCGACTTTGGTTCTTAGAGGATACCATGAGTCTCGACGGGGGTGAAGAGAGTATTATTACAGCAGGTGAATGTGTATTGTGGCAAGTACGTAGGGGGAATACGAGCGAGGGCGTGTCCTGTCTCGCGAAGGGCTTTTCCATCCTGTCACTAAGCTAATTTGTCAAGAACTGAATCGGTATCATTTTCACTTGAATCTAGTCTATAATTGGTTAAGATGTATCACCGGAGGTTAAAGGCTTCTGGTACAGGTCATCTGGGGATAATACTATAATGTATTCACGGGAGGAAAGTCAATCTTGTCTATAGCCTCATGTAAAAGCCGCTTCTAGTTCCGCGATTTGTTGGAAGCTCCTCGGGCCTTACGACGTATTATAGGCTCATTTTAATCGCGTAGGCTCCGTTGGACGTGCTCCAATGTAAGGATCTACTTATGCGCGGGCTGTACAGGGCTGCTGGGAGAGGTGTCTGGCGGTTGTGGAGAGGTGAGTCGTTCTGGAGTAATGTCCGTTGTGCGCTATTATCTCTGGATGTAGATTTATGGAGGCTTGCCCTAGAAAAGATGTGAGCGTTGATAAAAGCTAAGCTCTTGGAGAACACACACCTTGATCATATGTATTCATCGGTGCTCCTTTCTGACGGGACCCTCATGATCTGGGATCTCAAGGATCAACGGTGCACTTTGATGGCTTGCGCGAAGCTAGATTGTTCGTTCTCCATGGCACGTCTTCAGGGCAGTGAGATCGACTTTTCAAACGATGGTGAGCCCGATAAATTCGAGTTCGACGTTGGGTACAATGACGCCAAGGTGGATATTATCCGAGGATGACCAATCTGAATTTTATAATGCTCCTGATGGCACTAGCGCTAAATTACCTAAAGATGATGTGTCTTATCAGTCCCACGTCGGTTCCGAGCATTATTCGGCGCTCCAGCAGAGCGGAAGTTTAGACAGGTCGCCCAGTGATAGAGGCCAGTCAGTAAGCAAATCGATGGAGCAGGATGAAGATCTTGTAATCACACAAGAGATGATCAAGCTGCTCAAATAGTTTAGCCCTCGGAAAGCCGGAGTCGAAGGTATGATCGAAACGGATTCGGCTAAGTGTACTTGTAACGAGATCGCTTCCTGATGTATTCCCAGTTATAATCATAGAAAGGTGGAATATATTGTCAATTTTGAAGGGTGGATGCGAGAGACACTGGATACGATGCTGACCAACAACAAGCATTTCGATGCTCCGGTACATGTGGTGCTTCCCTGACGCCAATCGCAGCGATTACGGCCAGCTGCCATTCGGCTTTTTGATGGATCACTGGATGATTGACGATGTCGTCAAAACAGCCTTTGGAACTCCGCGTTGGGACGCTGGAATTAAGGGTGGGATTCCTGTGATCGACTATACCGAGACGCGCAACATTGAGGATGTCCTGGCAGTGTATGACATCGAGGCAAAGCATGACCGCCGCAAACTGAAAAGAAGTACATCCTGGGACAAGGATGCTAATTACACGGGAATCGCCTTGTGCGGTATTCGAAAGCCCCTAGAGGACACAGGCGGTCTCGCTGTAGGGCTTCGCTGTCATCTGCCTCAGCACTACGACGTTTGGCAGATGGGAATAGAACGGGTGAAGGCGGCGAGAGCTCGTAAAGCTCATCGCAAGCGACCGGTAGCGGCGATTTAGTGAGCAGGATGCATCAGGCGGGCCTATGGAAGGAAATGTATCGTAACATACGATGTCTGACCAGACTTCCAAGATGTAGTTCGAAACCCCTCCTGTGGCAATGGCGATCGGTTCCTGCGGCCCCCCCTGTTGGAGACGTTAGATTGAAGGATTATCCAATCTGGTTCACAGGCTCCCAGAAAGCTACAGTAATTAGTATAAGACTTTGTATAATCTACGCTTACGCAGAAGGGCAACGAACCATGAATTCAATTGAGAAATTTTCAGACTATTTTGCGACCTCATGATTAGGGGGGAAGCCATTGCCGTCGTCTGTAGACCTTGAATCTTTGAAGACGCCGACGGCCCAACTCATCTCAGCATATTTTGTCTATCGGCAGGAACAGCGCTGACATAATAGAGCGGATGAACGCAAGGCACAGGCGTCGAAGGCAAAGTAAGCCCACCAGATGACCAACGCTGTTAAGTCTCGAGAACGATGGGAGATGGTCCAGGCCGCAACGGATGAAGGTCTCCAATGATATTGGGCTAGCCTGTCCGCAGCGCTGCGAGCGCTCAGGGTCAAGAACCAAGGCGAATACAAGAGGAAGTACAATGCAAGTCTCGATCCAGACGATAAGGCAGCTAAGACAGAACGGCAGCTTAAAAGTCGCAAGTAACATGACGCCACGCAGATAGCACCCGAAGAAGTCTATTGGAGGAATCAGAAACATCATTGGAAAGCTGGATGATCTTCCGCCCCGAGGCACAGGGACACGATGCTCCGGATCGACGCCCTGGAAAGGAAGGGAAGATGTCAAGCCTTGACTCAAGTAGCACTCGAGGATGTTTGTGACTCGTCTTGGAAAGGAGGATATAACCTATCGCGCATCAGGAGGGACCAACTGCATAGTAAAGTCTCTGAGGGTGTAATTATTATCAAAGCCAATGTCCGCGAAGAAGGGTCGTACGGTGAAATGCCGAGAGGATGGCAGGTCTCTGTTGATTTTTCGTTGAACAAATGTGGCTGGCTGACGGTGGATCCTTCGTCTGTACCCGGATCCGGCCATGCTGCCGGATGGCACAGCAAGCCAAGTCGTAGTCTGTCGGAATGGGGGAGAGAAAAAGCAATGTTCTACTTCGCATTCATATCAACCATAACGCTAGTGTCGATCAAACTCTCATGATTCCAATGATATTTAGTCATTGAAATTATGCAAGCTGATATCCTGGCTAGTCGGAGTAACCAAAGGATGCGCCGTTTCCAATTTTACCCTTGCTACGGCTTGGTTCAGATCTTCATCCACTGTTGTACCGTTGACAACTTGTCCCGCTGCCTCCGGAATCTTAGATTTCTTCTTTCCGCCACGGATCCGCTCGAGGTGCTCGAAGTAACCGTCGGGAACGCCGGTAACGTAGCAGCCCGAGAAAACGCCAGATTCAAAATAACAATCTCGACCTCGTGGGGAGAGTTCGGCGCACGCAGCCACAAGATCAGGAAGAGTTTGGTAGATAACCATATCGGCGCCGATTACCATAGCAACCTCAGCCGGGGTTTTGGAGTATGCAATCAACTCGTCCGAGATTGCAAGATCGACCCTGTCTAATCAGTTATTTGATATTCTATTTCAGGAATGATGACCTGCTAGGCATAGTCAAACTTGCATCTTTGCAACTTGCGGCTAGAGCTTTCATAGGAAACCGTGGCACTGACCCATAGATATGACTATGTCGAACAGGAGGCGAAGCAGACGCAAAGATAATAGACTTTGCGCCTGCTTCCCGCGCCATTAAGCAGATCTCGAGGCTGGTGTTACCTCTCACGATACTATCGTCGACGAGGAGCACGTTTTTGTCCTTGAACTCGGCAGACATGGCGTTCAATTTTCTCCGCACGCCTGACCTGCGGAGTCGTTGTGAGCTCATCAAGAAAGTTCTGAATATGTAACGGTTCTGGTACAGTCAGTCATGTACATTGAATGCACTGTAGATCGCTTGCCTTCACAAAACCACTTGCGAGCTCTTTCTCTAAGTGCTTCGCGACGGCACGAGCAGACGTATTCGAGGTCTCTGGTATTGGAATTACAACGTCTACCTGCGCCAGTTTTTCAGGCCCCAACTCGATTTTGATGGTTGCGGCTAGTTTCTCGCCCATCTTGAATCGAGCATTCTCCACACTGATACCGTCTGCCATAGAGTAAATACCGGCTTGTGGTAGCGCTGTATAAACATACCGATGATTGAGTCAGGTCGTGCAAAGTACAGATACTTAAGCTAGCGTGAGCGATGGCAACGGACTTTCAAGAAGACGGCTCACCTCAAAGATATCAGGAGTGTAACTTGCCGCAGGTTGCACTTGCCGGAATTGTGGCTCCGAACCTTTGACGATAATCACGGCCTCGCCTGGCAAGACATCTCGAATGTCTTCAGGACGGCACCCGAAAAACTCCAAGGCTACGCTTTCTGAGGCAATCATATAGTCCATGCCACCTTCAACCTTTCGGGAGCCAATGACTATAGGTCTGATGCCGTATGGATCCCGGAAGCCCATGAGCCCCAATCCTGCAATCATCGCTGTGCAAGCCCAACTACCTTGGCACTTCTTGTATGTTTTCTCCAAACTCTTGAAGCAATCTTCCGCATTGACTCTGGCCTTCCCGCTCTCATTTAATTCGTTTGCAAAAATATTCAGAAGAATCTCCGAGTCGGAATCCGTATTGATATGACGGTGTGCTTCTTGATCTAAGAAAAGTTTGAGCGGTATCGAGTTTAAGAGATTTCCATTGTCTGCTTGTGCTTCGGAGTCAGTCATGTCCAATCAAATAGGTGATCAATGACTTGAAAAAAAGGATGAGTCCGTCTCTGATGGGAGAGACGAACGACTTATGCAGATTCCATAAGGTGAATTGACGAACAGAGGCTGTGTTTCCGACCCAGAAGCTGAACCCATCGTCGGGTATCGTAGATGGCCAACCCCCATGAAGCCTGGCAGCTCCGCAATTCGCTCTCCATCGTTGAAAACCTTAGAAGCTAAGCCATTTCCCTTGCATTGATAAATCCGTCCACCAGAGCCGCATGTCGCAATACCACATGCGTCCTGCCCGCGGTGCTGAAGGAGATAGAGGGCATCATGCAGGTCCGCCGCTGCTGAGCCTGAGGAAGTGTCAGCGTGGATCACTGCGACAATCCCACACATTTTGCGAGATCCTTGTCGCGACAGAGATTCTTTATGAAGAGTGCTCGTTGAATACGACGTATTAGAAAGATTGAGCTGGGGAGAAATCCATGTTTGTATGAGAATACTATAATGGCACGGCTTAACAAGAATTCCAATTATTAGTAACGCTCATTCGATGGATATAAGGATGGTCAGAGGAAGCCAAATTTCATGCATTAGAGCCACGACATTGATAAGATTAGATCGATCACGTGCTTGTCCGTAGAAGGGTTCACCCCCCAATGGTCCATACCCCCTATGGTCCACGCTTAATCCCTCATGAACTATGGACTTTAATAGTTTACTTTCGCTTATAAACTTATAGTACTCCTTAAACTAAGTAATATTTATCGCGAAATCTTTCTGAGAATCCGTCCCGTTGTTAAGTTATGGGAACTTGGTATATAGGCCCTAGAGTACCCTGGAGCTTAGGACCCGGAGCTCGGAAGTATAAGCTCCGGGTGATAAGGCTGGACCATTGGGGGGTATGGACCATTGGGGGGTGAACCCTTCTACTCGCTGTGAACATTCACCGACGTAGTCTTGCTAAGTAGGACTTAACGTTTATCAGGTACACATTGATCTAGTCAAATCGTCATTAAGATTTCTAGCTACCTACGAGGCAGAAAGCTATAAGTGTTTTGCTAAGGAAATTCATTGGCAGGCCAATGCCTGTCGTATGATGATAATATCGTACCGTTACACATCCTTGGAGTAGACTGATGCTATTACTCAAAACACAATCACCTCTTCCAATGCCACTTCCACAGCAATACCCAGCCACCAATCACTGATGAGACCCCCGTGAAAATGATGAGGGGTCCGTAACTCGTACCATAACCAAAGCGTCCTGCCGAGCTGATGGTTCCGGCTTTGAGCAGTAGCAGACTGGCAAGCCCACCACTTACATATCGAATTCCCCATACACCATTCAGTAGACCATACACCATTCCTGAATCAATAGCTTCATTCCTCTCCGCAGCTTCCCGTTCCATCTCATTGAGTACGCCTCCCCACGTGGCGCTGTACCCACTAGAAAAGAAGCCAAAAGTGACGGCGAATAATATCAATAGTGCGAGACTACCTTGCGACGTCAAGCCCCACAGGAGGAAAGCAGACAGAGCCGAGGTAACGGGCGGTATAGAAGTCACGGTCGCGGCTGAAAGGGGGAGGCGCTTGTTATCGCTCAAATATCCAAAGAAGGACGAGGAGGCGATGCCAGGGACATTGAATAGAGCGAGCATCAGGGTAGCCGTAGTCTGAGATGGTAAAGTGATATCGTGGGCGTACGTACTTAAGTATGTTTGTGGTATGCCATATCCAGAGCTTTGAAAAATGATGGCGATGCTGTAAATGTAGAAGGCTTTATGTTTAAGAAAGTGCCAAGGGATCTTCCGTTTCCGATCAGTACTCAAGGATAATTTTATGCTCGAAGGATGACTTGGTATCAAGAGAATTGCGATAACGCTGGTTCCGACCATAATACCGGTCCATATTCTCAATGTATTTCGAAGGCCATAGCGATCAAGAAGCCCTCGGAATAGAAATGGACAAGTAGATCCTACGATGTTTTTACAGGACAGAGTGATTCCGTACGCTACAGCGCGATTGCTGCTCTTAGACCATTCGCCAAGAGATAGTGTGGTTGGACTATAGATGAGTGCGCATCCTAACGCTGCCAAAACACCCTGTGTCACAACCAAATGCCAGACGTTAGTACTGAAGGAAGACAGGACGAAGCTGATGCATGTCAGCACGGCACCGCAAAGAGCTGCGGCCTGGCGTCTGCGGGCCCAGTGTCTGGCGAACGGCGCGAATAGAAAAGGCATTGAGAGGTACATGACGCCGTTGGTGGTCGTGCCAATGATACCGGTGATCTCACGAGACCCCTGTAGCGTCCAGTTGTTGTATAAGTACTCTTGGAAGACGCCATAACTCATGGCGAAGCCTACGTGTGTAAGTTGAAATTGCGACCAGGATGTAGGATTCGACGTACCCCAGATTGGTAGTTGTAATATTGCAGAGCTCCCACTTCGCAACTTCTTCGAGTGTAGAATGGCCAGGGGCTCGTTATCTGCACATCAATTGAAACGAAATAGCTTAGATGGCTGAATTGAAGGTAGAAAAACATGTCTAATGGCTATCTGTTATTGGGCATGGCCACTCTTGTCTTGATGAGAGCAGTCTGGCCTGTCTTGGCGGCCCAATCTTAGAATTAGCCTGGGGAATCATATCTGGCTGGTACAAGTACTCAAGCAGGTATCGGGTCTAAGCACTAACTTTTTAAGTTCTATGAAAGTACTCCGTATTGTAACCACTTCCATTAAGTGATGACACACTATGATACTAATGGTAGCAGTGTAAGTCAAGGTCAGTATGCATGCATGGCATCAGTCTAGTAACGAGAGTAATCAGACGCGGTGTGCGAGACTTTTGTACGGATCAGGGAGACGTGCATTGCGACATACAACTGCCCGTCCCCGCAATGTGGTTTTGGGTCTGTGCCGTGGGAAAGGCACTGTCCAGATCCAAGTCGAAATCCATCAGTGGAAATAATTTCGAACAACACCATTTGTCTTGGCCCATGCCTTGTCAAGGCATTCCACCATCTCCTCTGGCAGAGGCCCCTTTTCAAAATCCTCGAGATTCTCCCTCAGATGCTCAACATTGCTCGCACCGATGATAACAGCATTTCCACCATTAGCCTCCAACTTTGAGTGATGAACCATCCACCTCAATGCACATTCAGCCTCGGTCAAATGATATTGTCTTGCTGCCTCTCTGACAATGTCCAGAGCATCAAACATTGTGTCGTTCCAAAAGCGTCCCCGGTACTTCCGGCCTCGAGCAGTGTTCGGATCGAAACGGGACATGGACTTGATATTTGAGTCCTCGGTATCGCGATGGTACCAGGACGTCAGAATGCCGCCAGCCAGAGGATTGAACGCATAAAATGCCATCTCGTAATGCCGAAGACAGGGAAAAAGTTCAATTTCAACGGTGCGGTGGATAGCATTATATACTCTTTAGTAAACTGTGGGACGGATCCAGTCATTTTGAATGCACATCTCGCTGATATATGCTACCTCCCAACTCATGTAATTGCTAAGGCCGAGGCGGCTGAAAAGGCCCTCCTTTTGCAGGCCATTACAAGCACGAAATGTCTCTTCGAATGAGGTATTGCGATCGGGTCCGTGGAGATACCAGAGGTTGACTTTGTCCGTTTTCAAGGTCTTGAGAGACTCCAAGAGATGTTTGCGAAGACTGGCAGTTGTGTGGGAGATTTTTCCACCATCGACTACCGTTGGATATAGCTTGGTGTCAACAACAAGTCTGCGCTCCTGTAATTGCAAGCCACCAAGATACTCCTCAGAGGAACCTTCACCGTAAATCCGAGCTGTGTCAACTCGTTCATGACCGTGTTCTCGAAAAATATCGAGCAGTACGCCAGCATCCTTCAAGTTGTGAACTCGGGATTGTTCCACCCCTAAAGCTATGTGAATTTTTTCCCAAATTTCTTGCGTGGGAAAAAAACCTTCTCTGCCAAATCTCATGGCACCGAAGACAATTGGCAACTTGGTCATTGCTCCAGAATGCATACCGGCAAAATTCGTGGATTCAAGGCGTGCCATCGAAACAAATATCAAGGGAAAGGCTATTTAGACCCTGATTAATTCGGGTTCGATCCTGGACTCAAGGATATGTTCGGACCCCCACTCTCCTCTCCATCGAATGTTGGGCACTATCTGGGATCCGCAATTCTAGCAATCCTGAGAGTGAGCTTACATGCCACAAGGACACTAGCGCATGAGCAATCTGTACGCTGAATAAATGCTCAAGAGCTCCATCAACAGAAAGGTCAGTTGCGTCATGAACACCATGGACGAGAAGCAGTAATATCATTAGCATAATATTCCGAGGACTTCCGCCTGCATAGATTCCGGGTCTGCATTTTAGATGGGTGTTAGCATCATAAGCAATCTGCGTCGCAAGTGGCGCGGAAACCCGCAAATGATAGGAAGATCGGTTGCGTCATAAATTGTTGATACAGTATGCAGGCCACAAGGTTGTATACACAAAGTGACGAAACTCAATGCCTTGAGGACAGGGCATGTCTGTTGATTGCGTGTACCCCCAAATACTTTGCGCTCTAGCTCTGCAGGCTGTCCACAATAGACGACATTTGTGTATGGCTGTGGGAGACCAAGGGCGCTCAAAGGCAGTGAACTGGATATCGTCTCGGGGCATCATGTCTTCAATGTTCTCCAGGCTCAGCGGCCCGATATCGCAAGACACTTACGAGATCAATCTGGTACTTCGATCGAAGTAGTCCTCGCGAACCAAATGCAATCGTTGATCGAAAGGGTGAGGTCAGCATCGGGCGGGAAGACTTCATTCGTACAAGTATCTTCTACCTTAAAAAGGACAACGGTCGTGTCTACGGAAAGTAAGATCACCTACCTCTTCCCATCATTTCGCGTGCGACCGCTGAATGATTAGATTGCGGTCCTAGATATGATCCCAATTTCATTCAGTCCTTGAGGCGATTCTCGGATTGAGGCGTCATCCTCCCCTTTCCGCGGAGCAGGTTGACGCTATCCAGGTCTTCGAGAATACGTGTCAGTGTAGAGCGCTGCGTATGGTAATTGATGTTGGAGAAATGCAGTTTATGAACAACGAGGACAATTTTCATGCTCGCACAACCTATACGGACCTCCCAGCGCCAGCACCGGGCCGGCATCTGTTGCGATTGTGGCTCGCCACGCCCGAGAGCGAAGGCGGCTGGAAAGTGGCCTTCCATAACAGCGATGCAAAGAAGAGAAGCGGGGTTCAGGTAGATCGACGTCCAGCTAAGGTCCTGTTTTACCCCGAACGAAGTAAGGACATGACTCACAATCAAGAAATATCATATATGATATCTATACATTGCAGTGAGTGTTCACACAATGAAGCTATACGATAGCAACATAAATAGCTTTTCAGGAATCTGAGAATAAGCTCACATCGTGTCTCGGTGCTTTGCTATGGTGGTGGGAGTAACCATCAACGCACAGGGGTGTAGCATTTTGCATCGTTCGATTAAGAGGCTTCACGTGATCGTGAATGAGTGACGAGTGCTTCAAGTATCAAGTTGAGATTTGGGTGTTCTATCGCCATAGGCCAACAATGCATCAGGCTTGCGCATGGTGGCACTTGTCATTCATTTGAGCGTGGGGTTTTCTGTGCGTAGTCAGGTATCTTCGCCTTCTTCAATCCATGAAACAAACCCAGTGACTGCAGCCTCTGGTTTCCTTGCTTTATCGAAGCTTTGTTCAGTACCAATATTGGTATCCAGGAGTCGAGAGCCTGAACTGACTTCTCTACGTTCCTTTTGACCGATCGACTCATCCCAAAATCGCTCCGTTGCACTCCACTATTTTCCAGTCATATCTTTCAGCGGGTTGAGAGTGCTGGGTCAAATCTCCGAGGGATCTCTCGGCCTCACTCCTGCAGTAGATTCCAGCTGTACCTTGTCGCCGACAGGTTATGCCAGCCAATTTACATCGGACACCATCTGTTCCCCGCTAGCATGAAGCACATCGGCGTTCGAGAGGTGGCATGCGCGAAGTCAGATAACGCCATTGGATGTTCGCGGGGTGAGCAAGTGACAGTATCTCCCCTAGTCTTTTGGGTCCAAGGTGGTCAAAGTCCAGGTGATGAGGAGGGACATTATAGCGAATAATTGCCGCGGGATGCGACGGCACCTGCGGTCCGATGCTCGGCCCGCAGCGCAGATAACTGAAGATTGTACTTTAAGGGCGGAAGGGTATTTTTCGTAATCCTCACAAGAGTCTACTAGGAAGGTCTGAAATCTATAATATTACTTACCAAAGGTACTCCAAGGTGTCATGTTAATATTAACCTTAGCGTTAGGAAATCTCGTCGTACCGAAATCTATCAGGAGGATTTTCAAATTTTAAAATCTCCTGAGCGAGAGATCTCATTAAGATTTAGCGCTAATGACTAAGCGGTATTATACCGTTTCAGGGTCCATAGCGCGTTACGGGGTACCGGCGGTGCGGGGGCACCCTAAGATACGTACCTACGGTACCCTAGAGCCCCGTACCCACGCCCAATAAGACGTGCATGACACCCCCGCGTAGATTTTAGCGAAATCGTCCAAATCTAACGTTAGAAAATTGAATGTATATACTAGTATCTCGATCCTGAAAGAAAGGCTTGGCGCTTTCTACGCTTTGCGACGAGATTCTTCAGCTCAGGAGACTCCTAGGAGGATTTCCAAGGTACGAGATTTTAAAACTTGGGAGATCCCGTAATTACGAGCTATCTATAAAGCCTAATTAGATTACTAGGATATACCTAAGTACGGACCCTTTATTACGTAGGATTCTACCCGTATCCTTATTAATTATAAAGCCCCTTGTGAGGATTACGAAAAATACCCTTCCGCCTTTAAAGTAGAAGGGTTCACCCCTAAATGGTCCAGCCTTATCCGGTTAATCACCCGGAGCTTGTGCTTTCCGTGCTCGGGGTTAAGCTCTAGGGTACTCTGGGGCCTATATACTAAGTTCCCATAACTTAACAACCGGACGGATTTTTATCAAATTTTCGTGATAGTAATTATTTAGTTTAACGAGTATTATAAGTTTATAAGCGAAAGTATACTTCAAAAGTCTATGGTTCTAGAAGAAATAACGTGGACCATTTGGGGGTGAACCCTTCTATGTGGAGTAAAGTACGGTACTGGGTACTAATGATTCATCAATCAATAGTGGTACTAGCATAAATTTACGTAATATAGCCTTTACCGTAGTATTCTACATAGTACACCATATTTCCACATGGGATTAAGGAAGACGAAGTATTTAACGTAAAGCCATCATAATGAAAAGCCACGGTGGCAAGAACGAGTTGCAGCCACCATTGAGTGGTACATGGCCTCCTAGCAATGGTCTCAGTACCCATGTCGTCTCCAGACAAGACACCATTCTTTCAATATCGGCACGTACCACGATTTCGGCGCCAGCCTCGATCGTTTGGTCAATACTTCTTGACACCTCCAACTACCAGTCCTGGAACTCGTTCTGTCCTAGCGTAACCATACACTCACAGCCAGATCAAGTGTCCAAGTCCGAGGCTCATATGTTGCACCTCGGTACATCCTTTACCTTCAACGTCATCATGGATCCCAACAAACCGAACAAAGTGACTCCTACGCAATTGCGGATAACCGATGTCTCGACGCCCGAGGACAAGTCGGGGTACATTTCGCAAGAAGTATTGAGCGAGGATGGATCATTTGAAGCAAATCTGGCAAGGGTGCACAGGATAGCATGGACCACCGAAGGGGGCTTCGTTGCTCGGGGTTTGAGGAGTGAGAGATTCCACGAGATCATAGCGCTGGAGGAGGGCCAGACTTGTGAGGTTAGGACGTGGGAATGTCAAGGTGGTATACTGGCAAGGGCTGTGAAACACTACTACAAAGACATATTGCAGACTAAATTTGCGGACTGGTGTGCAGACTTGAGGGTGGAGGCGGAGAGGAGGAACGCTGGAGGAGGAACTGCTTGAACAACATACGTAGTGCCACGGAAAGGCCATCGATTTTGCTGACGTCTAATGATATCACGAAGAAAGATAACGGTATATTTGCTCCGAGGTGACAATATCAATAGAATAGACTAATCATTAACACTGGGTAATATGTGAAAATGTGAATTAAGACAAATGGTAGAACCCAAGGTCTACTCTGAGTTACCTGCTTTAGAATTCGAGATGCCTACCCTACAGTTGTAATGAAGTCTCTACCAGTAGAGTGGTATCTCGAGTGAGAAATAGTTCTAACTCTATATCTGAGGAGCTTGGGCCATTGGGACCTTTCTCAATGAGGTTGTGGGTTGGATTGGAGTTGTGGAGGTAAAATGTATCTAACAGGACACTAAAGGGGTTAATTCGGGGCTATCCATCTGTATGAATCGACCTGTATGCAAAGCATCGTATTTACAATAGATTTAGGCAACTTTCACCCTAGTTATCTTCTAGGCTTAGTTTATCTTGCAAAGCTTTCCTCATTCATGGTCGCTTGGATCGTGATTGGCACCTTGCTTGGCGGTAACAGAGCGCTTGTGCTGCTCCTCGGCTAGGCTCTGTCTCTTGACATATTCAAGGACAATCTCCTCCTCGGTCTTTGATTTGCTCAGACCTTGCTTGTGCTCTTCTTGAGTCTTTCTGGAGAGCTCGATAGCTTCCTCAAAGTCCTCATCCAGGTGGGCAGCCTTCAGACCACTCATTTCAGCAGACTTCGACCTTTCAATCGCAGCTTTGATGTTCTCATCATCATCAGTGTCGACGCCCGAGTCATCAAAGTCAACGATTGCCAGATTCTTCTGTGAGGCGGACGGCGGATGCTGTGACACGCTCCGGTGCAAGGCCGACTCAAGCTCCTTATCATGGTCACTAGCTCCATCTAAGTCATTGGTAGGAGGCTTCGAGCTGTCTTGACCACGGACTTTTGTAGCTTCGGCAACGCTGGCTTGAATCGCCCTCTGAACCGCATCTGCGTGGTCGCCTTCCTCAGACGCTGATTGTAGCTCAAGAACACTTGCTCGGATGGCTTTCTCGATCATCTTATCCTCGCCCGGATTCCCATGTGACGTAGCCGCGACAGAAGCAAGTATTGCTTCCTCGAAGTCAGCACTGGCTGCACCTGTTCCCCCCGATTGTTGGTGAACAAAGGGGTGAGATTCGGGAATGGCATTTGGGGAATGATTGCCATCTTTGCTCTGCGCACTCTTCTTATCTTTCTTTTTCTGTGCAGATTGCCTCTTCCTCTCTTCGATAGTCGACTTGAGATAACAGTGACGAGTTTGAAAAGTACCGTGACGCGTATGGTTTTTTTCCTTCTCGATTTCGACCTGTATTGCTTGCCACCGGCTGACAACGTCAAGCCTCTCCTGTTGGTTGGAATGGTGCCATTCTTCGTAACCTTGTGCAGTGCGAGCGGCGACGATATAGCTCTGCACACTCGAGCCAAGATGCTTCTGGAGCTCTTTGTAAATGCCTTTGAAGGTGTAACCCGGTAGGCCCCAAATAGCTGCGCACTTTTAGCGAATTCGATGTCTCGGACAGTCACATACCTGCGCCAGGCTTCAAGACAACACCTCCAATGCCTTTGCCAAACCCCTTGATAAAACCCGCAACACCCTCTTTTTTCGCGCCGTCCAGGGGTTGCGTTACTAAGCCTGAGATACCGTCATAGAAACCGAAACCGAATTCCTGAGCTAATCAGCCCGGACCACTTTAGTACGCAAGTTTGAGTGATATTACCTTGCCGGCAGCCTTCAAGCCACTTTGAAGCCCGGTTACCTTATCTGCTTGGCGCACACTCTCATCACCATATAGCTTTGGAGCATTGTGAAAACCTCGAGCTACACTTAGGGTAAAATCCATTGGTGATTTGAAGCCTGCTCCAACGATTTGCTTGATACTCTTTCCAGCACCCAGTGCTGCATCCATCGAGATCTGACCGGCATGAGTATCAGAAAGGGATCTATGGATATGGCTAGGCTGCCGGCTAGGACTTGAACCACGTGAGGACGACCTGGACATTGACTCCCTAAATACACTTCTCATAGAGTTAGGTTGACTTGTTCTTGATATCTGCCTGCTTGCATTTGGGATTTCGTCTGTGGGAGAGGACGGGCCCTCTGAAGGAGTCACGGGGTCAGCTGGGGTGTCTGGACTCCTTGCGCCTGTTTGCATCGATTCAAGAGATGCCTTTGAAGAGCTCGCAGACTTCTGGCCCTCGACTTGGGGGACTAATAATTGTGACACACATGTGAGTTCTACCAGCTAAGTGCATTTCGAGGGGCAATTTCACGGACCTTCTTCAATATTTTTTTCCGATGGCTTGATCTTCATCGCTCTCAAAATTTCAACAGGAAAGTCAGCAAAGCCCATCATAAGGCTTCCAAATGTCCCCAGCAGCGCAGATGCACCGCCAGAGATAGGATCCCAAGGCCCATCCTCAGCCTCATACTCGCGTGGTCGGTATCTGGTTCTTCTTAGCCATGAAAAACGAGGACGTGGGTATAAACTCTAACAATTTCAGGTTGTTGAAGTCCAGTATGCCTTCATTGGCCAAGACCGTTGCAGCAAAGGCGCTTAGCCTGATGGTAGTCCGCTTGACACGCCAAACGGCCGCTCGGCTAGGGGCTACTAAACAGCGCATTGTGTCGATATCCACCTGCTTGTGGAAGCTGTCGGCTCCAGATTCAGTGCCTTTCTCCGAGCTAATTCGAGCTCCCAGCTCCTGTGCCTTATGTAGAGTTGTCGGCTTCAAGGCTCCGGTGATAGCAGCAGCAAGTTTATCAGCCGTCAATTGCTTGCTGGGTACTGGTAGAGGCCCGGCTCCTGCGCGAGCAACCATAGCTCCCCAAAAAGGTTGGTCTCCGAAGAACGGGACAACCACGGTCGGTTTCCCCAGGGCGATTCCAGCTGCCGTGGTACCGGCACCGCCATGGTGCACGACGCAGGATACGTATTTGAAGAGCCAATCGTGAGGAACATTCCCTAACATAAACACACCCTCAGGAACCCCAAGCGCATCCGCTCCAAACGCACCCCAGCCTTTAGAAACCAAGGCACGCTGACCTGTCTTTTTGATGGCTTCAAAAATGAGGCTGGTCATAGCATTCGGATCGTCAACCACGATAGACCCAAAGCCAATGTAGACTGGGGGTGGTCCGGCGTCCAGAAAGGCGGCAAGATCAGGGTCCGGTGTGAAGCTACTAGCCAGCGAAAGGAAATAAAATCCCGAAATCGTTATATGAGATCCCCAGTCTTTGGGCTTAGGGATCAACGCTGGAGACCTTTTAGATGATTGTCAATTTTGCGACCAGGGCAGTAAATACGGAGGGCGGGAAACATACCAACAGTATGTGTAAGGGATCCGCAGTCTACTTGCCATGCCGGGTGCCCACATGAGGCTCACAGGTTCAAGATTCAGCGTCTTCTCTCGAAATCTATTGATTACGTCCCCAAGACCCTGCCATGTCATCATCTCGACTAGGGCGTACGAGACGAAGTTGGTTAAACTTGAATCGGCATTCGAGGACTGGATGTTGGCGAGAGGATGAGGAAAAGCTTGCGTTGGCGACCAAGGCATCCTTGATGGTATTATCAGAGACAAATTGGGGAGGGCGCGGCCCTAAAGACTTACGTGAACATAAGATGCAAAGGTATTCCCAGCTTCTCAGCACAATGGATATGAGCGAAACTTGGTGGATTTGCAATGATGGCGTCTGCAATGAAAGGTTTTGCCGCATGATCTCCGTCCATATCAATACCGCTGTCAAGGCTTGAACGACTGTCTAAATGATCGTCCGATGCTGGTATGCCCGTGCCATCACCAACCTCGATGCAGGATCTCCAGCAACCCTGGATGAGTTCGTACATGCCTTTCCGCCGCTTTCCAACGTCGCCGCTTCGAAGAGAATCCATTCCGGGCATCAGTCCCGGATTTTTGACCATGAAGGCCATGAGCTCTGCCGGATCGCCGCCGATGTTGAAAAATTCCAAGCCGTTCTCTTCAACGAGATGTCTGAATGTGCCATGTGTAGCTAGCCTCACGCGATGGCCAAATTTCTCCTTCAAGACTTTCCCCAAAGCAACGAAAGGCTGGACGTCTCCTCGCGATCCAACGACGTGGACAACAACATTCAGAGGCGGAGGAGGGGCTTCGCCAGGTGCTCCACTCAGAGCAGGTGGGATGTAACCAGGAGGGTGTTCGGCCGGTTCTTCGACATGCTGTATATTTAGCTGGCTGCGCAAAGCCGGCACCAACAAGTCCGATAACCTTCGAGATTTCTGGTTGATGTTGATATTCAGACGACCATCATCTGACTTCGTTTAGTCCAGATTCTTACTATCAAGAGGCATGAGGACTTAGCATACCTGCAACCTTCGCCTTGGTGTCGAACCCGTCTTGACTGAAGTCAACTTGACCAAGCTGTGAACCAAATGGTACTTGTGGTATTTGCTCGATCGGCGTCTCTTCGGTCACGGATGCTTGATTGTCTTTGGAGTGGGTGTGGTCATGCTCTACTGAAGATTTGTTACCCTCTTCTGACCCTCTCGGCACTGGATTCGAGTTTGGGACATGCTCGGTTGGAGGTCCAACATCTTTGTCTCGATTTGCGCTGGCAGCCGCCTCCGCCTGAGCGATGGCGATCTGTGGAACTTCCATCTTGCTGCCAAAAGAAGGCTTTGGATTCGACATGGCGTACTGCTCTACATACGGAAAAGTGTGAGGTTCAGCAATCTGGTATGCGCATGTTGGAAAGCGCAACGCAGCGCGGGCGCGTTACGAAGTAGAGGGTGATCGGTGGGCGCTGCACATGGTGTTTACTTTGATCCAGTGGGCAGTTGGTTGAGATAACGTGGGGACCCCACTATAGGGGTTTCCAGGCCTGGTTTCTGCTGTACCCTACCTTAGGCTTTAGCCGCGGGAGATCGATGCTTATTTAATGGGTAATATATACTTACCTACCCCTCGTACGGAGGATGAGACCAAAAGTCTTGAGTTCGCGTTAATGGGAGGTGCACCAACATTCTGCCGAGCTGGGAGGATGTTCACCCCGGAAACCGCACCCTGTTAGAACGTACAGCCCCGAAAGCAAGCTTAAAACCTTAGGCACGCTGATCCCTATAGGTTCGGTGCCCGCTCAGGACTTTTGGTGTCATCCTCCGTACAGGTAAAATAAAGAAGAATCTTGGCTAAGACTCGATTCCATGCTCTTCTATACAAATTATGTTGCACTGTACTATTAGCAACACAATCGCTTGCTCGCAACTTCGCAGGCAGCATTCTGAATACTTCATTGTTTCAAGATACCGATCAGTCAGGCTACGGTAAAGCAGCACGGAGATAGTTACATAGGTGATGTCTCCAATCGATCACAATATCTTCGCCATAACTCATCATTATAGGCCTTCTGTCCAGAGAGCAAAGAACCTTTAGCATGGATCAGAGTTATGGAACAAAAAGTCCTTTGAAACTCGTCAGGCATCCTTGTATTTTCCATAGTCGGTTTGTCGCATTCGACTTCTTTCTCATTTTCTTATACCGTCAGCGAGAGCTTGCTCCGGATTTTAACCCTCAGCATGGAGCTATTTTGACTTGCAGACGCAGAGTGGTCCTCGGCAGAACCCAAATGTGGGACCCTCCTCTCTTCATCACCTATCGAGACCTCGGCGGCCATGGGTGCGCTTTCTGGTTATGATATAGATTTAGAGCATCATGGATGCTCTACTGACCACCCAGAGACTCACCGCTTACGTGTTCTTGGCTGAGTCTTCGCCGTACCATTCCTCGTCGGACCTTTGACGGTGCCTCGCTCGTCACCACTTTCTCCACTTTCCACGCCATTCATCCATTGCCTCCCTTCACCTGGACTTTTTCGCCTCATAGTACCCGGACCCACAGCAACAATCTCTTCCTCGCTGTCGCTGTCTCCAATGTCTAGTAGAACGGGCATGCTGAACACATCTTCCTCAATTTCAGTCTTTGCAGGGTCGAGTTTAAGAACATCGACGCCTTCATCCTCCAGGTCTAGACGGCGCTTGTGAATTTCTTCGATTGGGTGAATGTCGAATTCGTCCTCGCGCTCAATGTATTCAACGTTTTCTTCCACTTCGGCAAAGTCGGGTGCGAGGGCTGACCAGCGCTGGGGCGTGACAATGGACCATAAGTGAACGCGTCCTGATTCAAGACCGCATGCTGAAACAAAGGGTCGGTGTGGATGCCACTGTTAAAATTTAGCTTCCGCCCGTATTATATGGATAGAACGGTCGTGGACCTCTACCACTCCAAGTTCTTCCCGTGGACCCTCCAAAATCTTGACCAAGCTACCACGCCCTCTTTCCCAGACATAGATGTCATGATTCATGTACGTGGTTGCGCAGACGTATTCTCCGCTCGAACTGAAAGCGACGTGATTCCATGATAGCCTATTGACGACATCCTGAAATCTGTGCTCCACCTCGATCTTGATATCATCAATATTGAGGCCAACTAGAGAAAGGTCGGGCACTGGTATAGTCCGAATGACTCTATCGCTAGCATTACAGACCATATCGCGCCCAGATGCTGTGAGGCGAAGGAAAATGATCACCCCTGTGCATAGTTTGTGAGAATGTATGACGGAACATGACTCCGTCTCCAGGATATTCATCCATCCTTTGCTGGTGCCGGCGATGATATGATTGCCAAGGGAGGTGAAGATTGTGACGCATGTCGTCTGCTTCGCATCTTGGGCTGCTTGCTTTTCGTTGACCTCTTCACCTTCCACACGTGGTCTCCTTGGCGTAGAGGGCAACTTGCGCTTCACAGGGACAGTGCCAGATATGTCGACAAGCATCGGTTGGTCCTCAAATAGGGAGGCTACGAATAGAAAGCTGGATGTATTTAGCTTAGCGTAGAGAAGATGCCTCTCTGCACTTACTGGTTGTATGGGTGTAACTCTGCAATGTACACAGGTGCTTCAAATCGGACTATTCTAGTCCGTGTGCCATCTCTGAGATCCCATAAAATGCATTTCCAGTCCTGCGAGGAGCTCAGAAGGTATCGCCCGTCTCTAGACCAACTGATTGACCTTGGGTCAGAATGTAGCAATGTGTGATTCGCTACTCGTACCTTATTGATTGAATTTGTCGCGTATGACCCCGAAGCTTACGTGCCACCTCGCTGGTCTCGACATCGAAGATCACAATAGTTCCATCGACCTAAGCCGAATTATCATTCTTGATGCCTTGCGTGCACTGGCGTTGGAACGTACTCGGCCTGAGGCGAGGAAATCTCCTCTGCGATTAAATCTTAGACAAGTGGCGTGGCCGGATCCTGATCGTATGATCAGCGTATGCATATGTAGCCATAGCAACCCTAGACCCACTGAGCTTCCCTGTCAGAGCTTCTGGATAGTCCTGGGCGAGGATAAAGGGATCGGTCAACGCAAGATTCATGATTGAGGTACTTGAAGATCGCTGCGCAGACCAAGTGATTATTAGAGACCAAAACTCATCAGATTCTGTATGGCCGTAGACCATCCGACTCACATATCGAATTGTTTGTCAGTTTGTCAATGAAGAATGAAGCCACTAGCAGACTATTTTAGACGCAGCCGAAAACGCGCTAATTTTTTCGAGAATCTCATCGACGCCCAAGCGACGATGTTCATCTTTCACAACACCCACCACTTTTCACACAATCTACCGAGCTGTTGCAGCGCATCGCTTGAACAGTCGCGACACCATCGGCGGAAGATATCTAGAGTGTAGCAGCCCAAATCCGCTTTGCGCTGGAACGGAGCCGGGGTTGACTCACATTAGAGGGAGCCCTTTGTGGCCAGCCCGACGGCTGCTCTGACACTGCGACTCTGTTCACTTCACTTCTGATTGACCTTGGCCGTCGAGTCAAAAAGTGAAGTATCGGATGGGTACCAGAAGAACACCTTGACGTCCCACGAAGAGGTCGTCCTCCGCCACGGCTTAGATCTACCACTCTCATCTCCCTTGACCTCAAACTCGATCAACCTCGCTCATCATGGCGAATCTAAACTTCCAGTTCTCGAGTGCGCCGCTACGCTCCATTCAAGAGATCCAATTTGGACTACTCTCACCCGAGGAGATTAAGAACATGAGCGTGGCACCGATAGAGTATCCTGAGACCATGGATGAGCAGGGCTTGCGGCCGCGACAGATGGGTTTGGCAGATCCGCGACTTGGTTCCATCGACAGAGGCGTCAAATGTGCTACCTGCGATGAGAACATGTCTGAATGTCCAGGACATTTTGGCCACATCGAGCTTGCCGTGCCTGTTTTTCATGTTGGTATGTGATGCCAATAGCTCTAGTGTATCTCAGCTTGCTTATACTAATGTTATTTCAGGCTTCATGACGAAAATCAAGAAGATACTGGAGACAGTTTGTCATAATTGTGGCAAGATTCTGGTCGATGAAGTTAGTCATCCCCAATGGGATGGCCGCTGTTGGGTTGTATGCTTGGCTGACAACGACGCCTTCTAGAGCAACCCAGCATTCATGGAAGCTCTACGTTACCGGGATCCCAAGAGACGTTTCGATGCGGTCTGGCGGCTTTGCAAACCTAAGATGATTTGCGAACAGACGGTTATACCCGATGATGAGGATCCTACAGGGGGCAAGGGCAAAGAGCCAAAACACGATCATGGTGGCTGTGGAAACATTCAACCCGAGATTCGTCGGGAAGGGCTTAAATTGAACGGCACATATAAGCCCCAGAAGGGCGACGAGGAAACCGAAGGCCAACAGCCTGAGAAGAAGCCTATATCTGCTCAAATGGCTCTCAACATCTTCCGTCACATTTCCACTGACGATATAAGACGCATGGGCTTGAGCAACGATTATGCTCGTCCAGAGTGGATGATAATTACTGTGCTTCCTGTACCACCTCCACCAGTCCGCCCCAGCATCTCTGTGGACGGAGGGAATGGCCCTCGTGGCGAGGACGACTTGACGTACAAGCTTGGAGATATCATCCGCGCGAATGGAAATGTTCGTCGTTGTGAAACCGAAGGGTCTCCTGCGCATGTGGTCAATGAGTTCGAACAATTACTCCAATTCCACGTCGCTACATACATGGACAATGACATTGCAGGTCAGCCTCAAGCTTTGCAAAAGTCAGGGCGTCCAGTCAAGTCAATCCGTGCCCGTTTGAAGGGTAAAGAAGGTCGACTACGAGGGAACTTGATGGGAAAGAGAGTCGACTTCTCGGCACGTACTGTCATTACAGGCGATCCCAATCTGTCGCTTGACGAAGTTGGCGTCCCAAGGAGTATCGCAAGGACATTGACATATCCTGAAACCGTGACACCCTACAATATCCAAAAGCTTCATCAGCTTGTCAAGAATGGCCCAAACGAGCATCCAGGCGCGAAATATGTAATACGCGACTCGGGGGAGCGTATTGATCTGCGGCATCACAAACGTGCCGGAGAAATATCCTTACAGTATGGTTGGAAAGTCGAGCGGCATATTGTTGACGGGGATTTCATCATCTTCAATCGTCAACCTTCGCTTCACAAGGAGTCCATGATGGGACACCGCGTTCGAGTCATGCCATATTCGACTTTCCGCCTCAACCTCTCAGTCACGTCGCCCTATAACGCCGACTTTGATGGAGACGAGATGAATCTGCACGTACCTCAAAGCGAGGAAACCCGCGCAGAGGTAAATCAACTTTGCATGGTCCCTTTAAACATCGTCTCATCTCAGCGTAACGGGCCGTTGATGGGTATTGTGCAAGACACATTGTGTGGTATCTACAAGATGTGTCGACGAGATGTTTTTATGACAAAGGACGCGGTCATGAATATTCTGCTGTGGGTTCCAGACTGGGATGGTGTTATCCCGCAGCCCGCGATTATCAAGCCACGTCCGATGTGGACTGGCAAGCAAATCCTGAGTCTTGTGATTCCTGCTGGGCTGAATTATATCAAACTCCACGAAGTCGAAGGATTCACGTCACTCACCGACGAGGGACAATTTGTATCTGGTGGAGAACTGATGTTTGGCCTACTTGACAAGAAGGCTGTTGGTGCGGCCACGCAGGGTGTGATTCACCTCATCTTCAACGAATTAGGTTCCGACGCCGCGATGAGCTTCTTCAATGGCGCTCAGACAGTCGTGAACTACTGGCTCTTGCACAATGGTTTCAGCATTGGCATCGGCGACACTATCCCTGACCGCGAGACTATCAGTCGAATTAAGAGTGTGGTCAACGCGCAAAAAGAGGAGGTAGAAAAAATCACGCAGAGCGCACAATTGAATGAGCTCGAGTCTCTTCCGGGAATGAATGTCCGAGACACGTTTGAGAGCAAGGTGTCAAATGCCCTGAACAAGGCTCGTGAAGAGGCCGGTAAGGTGACCGAGGAAAGTCTCAAAGATGTCAATAATGCCATACAAATGGCGCGTTCTGGATCCAAAGGCTCAAACATCAATATTTCCCAGATGACTGCTGTTGTTGGCCAACAGTCAGTCGAGGGCAAGCGCATACCTTTTGGCTTCAAATATAGGAGTTTACCTCATTTTGCTAAGGATGACTACTCACCCGAATCCCGGGGTTTTGTCGAGAACTCTTATCTGCGAGGTTTGACGCCTACCGAATTCTTTTTCCACGCCATGGCTGGCCGTGAGGGTCTCATTGATACTGCTGTCAAGACTGCTGAAACCGGCTATATCCAACGACGCTTGGTTAAGGCTTTAGAAGATGTCATGGCTAAGTACGACGGCACAGTGCGCAATTCGCTGGGCGATATCGTGCAATTCGTCTATGGCGAGGATGGTCTTGATGGAGTCCATATCGAAAGGCAGCGTGTCGACATCATCACCATCTCGAAGAAGCAATTTGACCGCATATTCCGGGTTGACCTCATGGGCTCAAACCTTGAAACTAGTATGTCTCCCGAATTCTTAGAACAAGCCAACGACCTGGTCGGAGACGTCAAGACACAGGAGATTCTCGACCACGAGTACGAGCAGCTCTCGGCTGCACGCGATTTCTTGCGTATGAACAAGCAAAATGACGAAGATTACCTTCAGCTACCTATCAACGTCCAGCGTATTCTAGAAACCGCAAAATCCACTTTCAAAATCAAAAACGGCGCTCGAAGCAATTTGCACCCTGCCGAAGTCATCCCTCAAGTCGAACAATTACTTGATCGGCTCGTGGTCGTTCGAGGCGATGATGAGCTTTCTCGGGAAGGCCAGCACAACGCTACTCTTCTTTTCAAAGCTCAGCTTCGTTCCCGTTTGGCCTTCAAGCGCTTGGTCATGGAGAATTCCCTGAATAAGTTGGCCTTCCAGCATGTTCTGGGCGAGATCGAGAGCCGCTTTTGCCGAGCTGCGGTGAATCCTGGTGAGATGGTCGGCGTTTTGGCTGCTCAGTCAATCGGAGAGCCAGCCACTCAAATGACATTGAATACTTTCCATTTCGCTGGTGTTTCGTCCAAGAACGTCACGCTGGGTGTGCCGCGTCTCAAGGAAATCTTGAACGTAGCCAAAAATATCAAGACGCCCTCAATGACCGTCTATCAGGAGCCGGGCAGTACAGGGGACCAGGACAGTGCCAAGCTGCTTCGAAGCGCCGTGGAGCATACAACCCTTCGTTCCGTGACTGAGAGCACAGAGATCTGGTATGATCCTGACATCCAATCAACCATCATTGAATCAGATCGGGATATGGTTGAATCATACTTCATCCTGCCTGGGGGTGATGCTGATGACCAATTCCGTCAGTCAAGATGGCTTCTGCGAATAACACTGAGCCGTCGCGCCTTGCTTGACAAGGGTCTTACCGTTCAAGACGTTGCCGCCAAGATCAAGGAAAATTATGCTAAGGACCTCGCTGTTATCTTCAGCGATGACAATGCTGATGATCAGGTCGTTCGTGTTCGTATGATACAAGATCATGGCAAAGGAGGGGAGGAAGATGACGACGTAGAAGAAGACTCGATGCTCAAGCGTCTTGAACACCACATCCTAGATACCCTCACACTGAGGGGTGTTCCTGGCATCGATCGAGCATTCCTGAGTACACGCGTGAAGGTTCGCGAGGCAGACGACGGATCGCTCGTCATGAGTAAAGATGATCCCCTCTGCAAAGAATGGTTCTTGGACACCAGCGGATCGGCTCTTGGCCGAGTCTTGACGATACCTGGAATTGATACAACACGTACCTATTCCAATTCTTTTATTGAAGTTTTCGAAGTATTTGGCATTGAAGCTACCAGATCAGCTCTGATGCGAGAGTTGACTCAAGTTTTGGCGTTTGATGGGTCTTACGTCAATCATCGCCATTTGGCATTGCTGGTGGATGTCATGACATCCCGAGGCCATCTTATGGCTGTCACGCGTCATGGAATCAACAGGGCAGACACAGGTGCACTCATGAGGTGTTCTTTCGAGGAAACCGTTGAGATTCTTCTCGAGGCTGCAGCCTGTGGGGAGCTTGACGACTGTCGTGGTGTTTCAGAGAACGTCATGCTCGGCCAACTGGCTCCTGTCGGAACTGGCGAGTTGGAGGTTTTCCTTGATCAGGTAATTCATGACGAGCTTACTGGAGCCGGACACGATGTGCTGACATTTGTGCTAAAGCGTATGCTGGATACATGTATCAGTGATAATGCACGGCTAGGAATCATGCCCAACATCGGTATCAAGGGTAGTATCACGGCTGACGGAGCAGCTACACCATATGACAGCGGCTCGCCCATGCAAGATAACGGCTATCTGGGAAGCCCAGATTACGGCGCCTCGTTCTCCCCTATCGTCCAATCAGGTGGCGCTACGCCTGGTGGGTTCACTGAGTATCAGCCTCAAGGCTTTGGCGGCGGATTATCGCCATATTCGAGCAGAAGTCCGGGCGGTTACTCCCCCAGCAGCCCCTTCAATAGCTCCTCGCCAACAAGTCCCTTCAATACATCCCCAACTAGTCCAGGCTACAGCCCTTCTAGTCCTGGTGGAGCATACGCTAGTTCGTAAGTAAAGCCTTATGATCACAATCTCTTTCAGTCAGTGGCTAATCCTGTCTAGGCCTCACTTTTCGCCTGCGTCACCTGCATATGGTAGGTGCTTTCCAGCCATTAATTCTTTGTTCTGCATCACAGTCTGAGTCTCGAGATGCACATGGAGCAATTACCCCCAATTACTTCTCAAGCACGTATTCAAAATCAAAGAGTTTTCCGATAAGCGCAATTACTAAATCCGAGGAATTTGATTAGCTGCCTCGCCAGCCTTCACACCCACTTCGTAAGTCTCCCTCCTTTCCTCTTCTCCGAACAGCTGCTGACATGTTATATCAGGCCATCCTACTCACCCTCGAGCCCGGCCTTCATGGGCCCCTCTCCTTCAAGTCCCGCGTACTCGTGAGCTTTCCCATTCTTCTGTATCATCTAGCCTTGACTAACAAAATGTTTAGGCCAACGAGCCCTAGCTTCAATTCACCCACAAGCCCATCCTACAGTCCAACGTCCCCATCATACTCGTACGTAACACCACGCTGTCGTTCTACCACCAATCACTAATGCGTTTGTAGACCAACTTCGCCATCCTATGGCGCGTCCTCGATCTCACCGACGGTAAATCGATACACTTTCAGGCTTGAATGAAAGCCTTGCTAATCTCGTGGTCATTCAGAGTCCTCAGTACAGTCCTACATCACCTCAGTATTCTGTGGGATTGCCTCCAAACCAATTTCCCAAGATCCTGCTGACCTCGTCGAAGCCATCTTCCCCAGCTTTCAAAGGCTCTAATACCATCAGCCCGGCGTCACCTTTATATGTCAGTCAAACCTAATGATGCTGTCGAATAGTACACTAAAAATGCTGACTATTCAACAGTCTCCTACGAGTCCTGTTGGGTCATAGTAAGTTATACCGCGTTTACTCCCGACTGTTGTACAAGCTTTGCAACTCAGGGTCAATCACTGAACGGTAATGCTGACGTCATAACCCTGGAAAGCTCACCATCTTCGCCATCGTTTATCAGTCCGGGATCTCAGATCAGTCCAGCCTCTGCGAAAAGCCCACAGTCGCCGCAATGGACCCCAGGAGTAAGCTCTTGTTTTGTTCAATAATTTCCTAGCATGGAAATCTTCCTGCGTTTTGAGTCACTTTCGGGAGCTCCCCGTTCAAATGCTGCCTGAAAGAGAAATACTGACTCGGGACATTGTTGTAGTCTCCTACCTTTTCGCCACAGGGGTCATAGCTACTTGATGGTTTTTGGATCTGCATTGATTAGTGTCTTGAAGTATTGCGGTTAACACAGATGGGGTACTATTGTAGGATATCGCTGGAACCTCGTAGTTCCACAGTTAGTTTCTTGCATTCTTACGAGGGACGGCGCGCCCAAATGGGCGTATTGCATTGTTCAGGGGACAGGCCATTTCGTATGCATGGCGTTTGATGTCTATGTTGTCAATGCCTACAGAATGCGAAAGTTTACTTTGCAGGGCTCGACACCGACAAAACTACCATTGGCGTTGCAGGAAGATGTTTATAATGTCCACAGCATAGCAAAGGATTGCTGGCTTTGGCTGTCTCTTATAGATCGAGAGTTTATTAGGTTACACAAGTAATCAGATCGTTGATGCAGCGAGCAACATGCTCTACCAACAATTTATATTGACTCTGTGCGGCTCATCAATGCGTGATCCGTTCTAAGGCCACCATAGATTATCAACTCAGCCTGGCACCGCTTGCAATTCGTTCAGAGGTTCCCAATATCACATATTACACAGCTTTCGTAAGACATGTGCAACGCGAAATTCGAGTATTCAACAAATTTTGAGCCATCGCCTACACTACTTCCCAATACTCATATCGTTGTACGCATCGATGGTCGAGTGTATCCCATGAGTGAGTACCTAAGCGATCCTCTTTCTGTCTACTGTTTTGTAGGCTCTCGGTAGAGTATGGGTTAGAAAAGCCCAACCACAGTCGATGAACGCGACAGCGGCAGCGGTCTTGAAAGAGCTATCATCGTCATGCTGCGCCTACGAGACCGGTGATAATTTCAAGTTTGGTAAAGTACCTATATTAGCCTAGATACTTTGCAAATGCCAACATTACAGATTTATCTTTAATCCACCAACTTCGTTGTTTGATAGAAGGAAACAATAATCTCCATCTAGTAAGATCTGACAACGGTGGTGTCTTTCCTTACGTCTTGCTATATTCATTCAAGCTCTACGATCTGCTTGGAGACAACTTAAACGCACTCGAAACCCTCATTGGCGGAGACAATGTAATATCCCATGTCCAGCCCGGCAACTTGGGCACTCGTTTCGTCTCGGCTAGGCCTTGGGGTGTCAGGTTGACTGTGAGGCAGGCTCCTAACGTTGTTTGCGAATGCCGAGGTATCAACTAGGTCATATCAACAATCTCTACAACAATGACTACATGTTGGGTTTTGGTGTAGCGCGGCGGCATGATCACCACAAAGACAGGGAAGGTACAGGCGATATTAAATGATATGATATGAGGTCAAATCGACGACTTATAGTACACTATTGCAGGGGACATCAGCGTCGGGCAAGAATGAGATCCTTAAGAAAGGCAGAATCCTCTACCGTGAGAGATGACCGTCAGCGATCTCCTAGTTCTACGATCTGCTAGTTGCCTTGTAGCACGCTTGCTTAGATTCCTTAGAAGGGAGCTTAGTTGTCAAATCTGAAAGCCGAGACGTAGAGCTATAGAATACTGGAAGAAAAAGGGGGCGAAAACAGCGCATGAAAGCCGAGATCACTCTTGAGCACACCGCTATCATCAAAAACGACTCTTAGAAGCAAAGGCTGAGATTAATTAACCGTGGGAATGGTTCAAAGAACTTGATTTGAGTAGTCGATTGCGCTGCTTGATATTAGGCGGGACAAGCAATTACTATAGCTCCACTTCAATGCCATGGAGGCCTCCAATTTCAAGCGTTTTTGCAGTCAGATGGCATCCATTTATTGTAGGCAATGTATTGATGTAAGTGATGGGTAGAAGATTCTTACCTACAAAGACTGCCTTCAATAAGGTCATGACTGGCGGGAGTTGACTTCCTGGCAAGTCAGGTACAATTCGAGGAGAAAACAGTGTCTACCATAGTCCGCTATATTTCTCCGATTGGCGTGGGTTGCTCGGAACATCTTCTCTTGTCCATACTTCGTGAGAGCATTCTCATCATGAGGAGCTTTCGCCTCACGACTCGCGCCACCGAGGTAGGCACACGGAAATGCCTGGAATAGCCTCTCTATAGACCAATTTGGACGTCATCTCATGGACGTACCATTAAACTCGCATCTTTTACGATAGGATTGAGTTACATGGCTGAGCTTCCCTTTCACACCAAACAAGGCCGTCTCAGCTGCTGCTAACCTTTTCGAGTATCTTCTAGAGCAACATCCCCTTGTTCATCCGTTTTCACAATCTGCCAGCATCCGCCTTCTCTTTTTGGTAGGTTTTGGTTTCAAACCATTCGGCTTGATCTCTTCTGATACTGCTGACTCCATCCTGGTAGCTGTAAACAGCTTCTCCTTCTTCCGCCGCTTAGACCTCTCGAATCTCAAGTCCTTATCGAGCTTCGCCTCTATTTGGGCTGGTAGGCTTTGACGCAGAGCACCGTCTTTCAACGCTCTCTTAGCTTGCCTCTCCTCCCTCCTCTGCCGTCGCTCTTCCTTCGTCTCTCGACCAACGACCCTCGTCTGTGTCGATTCCGGTAAAGTAGTCTGCACAGCACCTCGGCATCCCATAATGTTAGAATCCTCAGCGGTCTCCCTTCGTTGCTGTGGTCTCTTTGACTTCTTTTGCTTCTCTGTTGACGCCATATGGTGTGGCTCGTCGTCTCGATCGATCCCCTTTTCATCGTTCCGCACACCGCCGTCCGTCTTGCTCTCCTCCTGAGGTGTCAAAGTACCGCTCAAACTCTTACCCTTCACGAAATTGCTGTAAAGACCGCGCTGTCCGACCCACTTTGCTCCACCCTTGCCCACCATCTGCAGTGCTTGAGCGCTTGCACCCAAGCTGATGCCTTCAGTCTTTCCTGTAGATTCGTCCTTGGTGTTATTGATTCCCTTCAGCGTCGCGTCAAAGACCCTTGCCCACCACTGATCGGCATGTGCGTCGTGCCTTTTCTTGCCAAGGCCGAGGACATTCTGTTTTTGGGAGATGAGGATGGGTCTGGTGATACCGCGACCTGACTGGTGGAGTGCATGCCCATCACCGCGCCAGCCTTGACTGGTGAGATAGGCTGCTGTGTCCATGCTCTACCAATGTTGATATTCATTACACTTTGCGGTCGGAGTTGGGAAAAGACGGCAGTTTTTATTACTCATCTTCAATACGTTCTTCTTTAGAATAGAATAGCGTCAAACTCAGTATTCTACACGATATGGCCACGACCTCTTTGGCTTTCGTCAAGACAGGAGTTGATTCGTCATGTATTGCATTGGATAATCCGAAGAGCTTTGATCTATGCTATGCTACGACTGTGCTTGGTCATGCCATCATGAAATGAGAGTCGGCTGCGGTGGAGGTTAGAGCATCTGTGCATTTAGCGTATTCAAGACGAATTGACCTTCTATAACTCAATTCCAGTATATAGCTAAAGTAGTTACTTATCACTTCAATTTAAAGAATTGAACGATATAGACTCTTATTAGGAAAGTCTTTTAGGGCTACGCAGATTTCCCACCCGAAATAGGGGCGCATGGGGAAATTTACGTGCTTAATGCCAAGGATGTGCAAGAGTCTTTGATTACGCTAAATTGTCGCTCATTGGATTCCCATCTGAGACCTTATCCCAACCCTCGAGGAGCCGAAATGTTATGGCTACACAAAGATTTCAGTTTCATGCTACCGAACATCGACTCGTAAGATATCTTTTAGGCGTCGTCATCATATGAGCCCTCACTTCCCCTCTCGGCAGCTTCAGCCAGAGCCTGATCGCCCTTTTTGGACTTTCTCCTAATATTGGGCCACGAAAGACTGGACCGACCAGCCTTTTCTTGCTGAGGCGTACTGTTGGAATTCTCCAAACTCTTACCAAGGTGGGTTTCGCTAGAAGTATCTTCGTCAATCTCCCCGGGCGGGGATGGCTCCCCTGCTCGCTTGGAGAATAAGCCCCGCTCTTTGGCCCACGGAACGTTGAATTTGCTTGAGCTGCTCTTGCGAGTGATCTTTTGCATCAACGTTTCCTTGGGCCCTGAAGGAGTCATCGCTTCCGAAGGCGTGCCAGATGTGGAGCGGTCGAACGAATCGTGGGAATCTGCAGTCGACGTTGCAGTTGTAATAGACTGAGCATCTCGGGACAAGCGGGGATTCTGAGGCGAAGACTCATATGTCGACTCGATTTCCTCAATCTCTTCCTTCTCACTGTCTCTATCTTTTGATTTTTCGATTGTCTTAACGCCAAACTTCTCGCCCCTCGCTGATTTCTTTGCATCTCCACGAATAAATAGTGTCTTGAAAGTCGGAGCTGCCGGATTCAATCTTGGTGTGATAGCCCGCTGAGAAGACCGCGGTTGGGTGCCTATGGGAGCTTGCTCCGTGCTTTGCTTTAAGGAGAACCCAGGGTATGAGTCTGGATCCAGAGGGGTACTGCCAACGGAGAGATTGCTTGTTGAGCCATGCTGTACTGAAGGCCGACGCGACGGAGCGCGCGACCACGGTCCACCAGACCAGTGTGAGTGTGCACTCAAAGGGCTATTTCGACTGGGAATACTATCCGGTACTGACCACCCGAAGCGCTGGCTATCACTTGAAGGTCTGGCCAGGATTTGGTCGTATGAGTAAGTGGAAGACGGCCGAGAAGACGAGGTACTTTCTCCAAATCCTGCGGAATCCAAGCTATTCATCTTGAGCCCGAACATGTTGAGTCGACTTCTGCGACCCGAGGCAGTAGGGGCCGTGACGAATCCCGAATCTCCCGGGGTGCTAGTGTTACGAGTCAAAAGGCCTGCCATTGGATTGGCCCAATTGCCGTAGCTTCCTTTCCGCCTCCGGTGTCCGTTCGGATCAAGAGTATCCTGCTCTGAATTTCTCGGGAAAGACTGGCTTTGTCCTTGTTTCAGTGTACCGAGCAAAGGAGGCTCTTGAGTGCCTGGTTTTCCGCGCTGCCGTGTGAACGTTGAAGTGAAGAGATGAGCAAGCTTGCTCGTGGCTAGGGTATTAGAATCTGCGGTTATTGAGCTACTTAGTGGCGCGTTAGTTGAATGGATAGATCGCTGGTCGCTTTCGACGAAAGGTTCTGGACGAAATTGAAAGCCTTGGAGATTCTGAGAGCTTTCGTGAGGGCTTGAAAGTATGCTTCCGGCTCTGCTATTTGCAGAACCAGGGGTGTAAGGACCCAGGGCTGAAGCGTCTGAATGTGTCATTGCGTGGCCAAGAAACAGATCTGAACTACCATTGCGGGCATCTTGATCGTTGCAATCAGAAAAGCGCTGAGTCGCCACATCATCATCCCGAAAAAGATTTGAAGGCAAGAGGTTGCTTGCAGCTGGGCTCACGGCACCGCTGCTGGTTAGTACCTCAACGTCCGCTTGTGACATGCCTGCTCTCTCCGCTAAAGGAGGGACAGTCATTCCGTTGCCCATATTGAAGATTGCTGACCCTACTGCAAAAGGCGGAGATAAGGCAGAGGAGTTATTGAATGCTGTTGGTCCATTCTGATAGCTGGTCGAAGGAGATGAGATTGTGCTCGTGCGCGAATTGGGCTGGCGGCTTCTTTGTGACCTACTCCGGTGAACAGCGGTTGCAAAGTCTAGCGACGTTGTAGGTGCGAATGATTCTGGGTTTTTTGCTCGCTTTGTCATCCACCAAGACAGATGCTCCTCAGCTTGCTGCTGTTCTTGTTGCGCATGTTGCAAGGTCTGCCACAAGGATCCTAGTTGGGCTTGGATCGCCTGCATTCGTGCCTCCCACGCTTGATCGTTGTCTCGCTCAAGTCTTGAGTGCTCCTGGCCTCCGCTGTCCTTGCTATTGATCCTCTCTTGCTCTTTTTCCAATGTCTTGATCTGGGTCCCTTTCACACGAATATCCTCCTCTAAGGTCTTGATCACAGCGAGGTCTTCAACCATACCCTCCTTTATCTCTGACACTTCTCTGTCCTTTGCAGCAATGATCTCAGCTTTCTCTTTGATCATCTCCTCAGTCTCTCGATTCATTTCGATCGTCTCTTTCTCCCACCTCGCAATATCATCTTTGACTCTCTGCCTGTCCGCTTTCTTCTGTTGCAATTGCTTTTCCTTTGCTGCTTTCTTGCTCTGAGCTGTCCTGTTGAGCTTGTCCAGATGATTACCATGCCTGCGGAGCTCCGCACTTGCCTCTTCCTTCTCTTTGTACTCTTGCTTGAGGCGGTCCCTTTCCTTGGTCAATTCTGCTAGCTGACGTTTAGACTCTTCCTCCTCCTCAGCGGTCTCTCTGTCTGTCCTTTCCGTTTCACTTCTCAGAAAGTCAAGTCTTTCTGTCAACTTTTGGATCGCCTCTGGAGATTCATCTTCATCGCTGCTGCTAATTAGAACGCTCTGCCCGACGCTCTGCTCTGCCCCTGAGATTACTGGCGAGTTCCGCCGTCCTGACACTGTCCGCTTTGTCTGAAGCTGAGCATTATTAGATTCCCTGCTGGGAGGCGACGGGAAAGCTGCCTCGAACGGCGTTGATGTTGCGTGGACAGCAGCGGGTTTATCTTGGCTAGCGGCATTTCCGGCTTGGAGCGTGCCGTCTTCATCAAGCGGAATCGCTGGGATGGTGCGTAGACGTATCAGAGAGCCCTGTGTTGTGAAATTTGCAGTATTTGTTGCTAGTACGCGGATATTGTAGTAATTACCAGGCTTTAATCCTGTGATTTGGATGGAAGTATCGCCCTTATTAAAATCACCAACTATGATAGCAACCATTTAGCAATACACGGTAGGCTTGTGGGCTTGCGCAAGCGAAAGAGTCCTAACCTGTAATTCCATTGACTCGTATAGAGAGTTTCAGAGACGCGGTCTGCATGTCTGGCGGCTTCCAGTATAGTAGAACCGAGTCAGAGGTGATACCGGCCAAGGATACTTCAGGTACTGGGGGAATATCAAGACCTAGAAGTTCCTCGAGCTCCTCCCTAGGTTTCATGTAGATCTGCCAGCTACGGTAGAGGATCCTTCGGAGTAATTAGTCTCTGAACCTTTTCACACAAGAGAAAAGGCTGGTGGTGAGACAAACCAGGCGAATGCGCAGACGAAGGCAGCATCCTGGAGCATGACGATAGCCGTAGAAATATTTGAGCTAGTAATCTTAGGTAACACTCCAGACATTAGATCGACTCCAAGGTCCCATTGCAAGGAAATCATGGAGCTTCCACGCCTCTAGTAGAGGCGTAGCTGCTCAAATATGTCCAGCAAGCGAGTATTGATGTGGTGAACTACCGTGACAGCCAAGTAGGCAATCGCTAAACGGGCTTCATGCCACAGAGTCATTGGGATATTTGACCGCCGGGTAAGGCTGCAGCGGCCAATAGCCGCGCCGCAATCTTGTCGCCCGTCGGCAAGAAACGTTTTAAATGGCGGCTGATATCGGCAGCGACTTCTTTGACCAATTCCCGGATGAGGGATGTCATACCAAGCTTTCGTCTATTTGAAGCCTCAGATCATCGTGGTTTCGTGGACATCGCCAAAGAGCGCGTGTGATACTCATGGCCCCATGCGTACCTGGAAGTTGTGTTGCCTGAAGGGACGTGGTCCGTGACATTTGGTGCTACTTACTGCAAACGTTCGTTTGTTTATTGAAAATGTTACTCAGCAACACAGCAATAAACTCAAGGGGGTCATGAGTATGCAAAATTGACCTCGTTCTCGAGGGAAAATATGCAATATGTACGGAGTCTTGGTGGGTCTGTGTCCAAGACCTGGAATTCAATCAACCCGGCAACTTTGAGTGGGGCCATTGATGTTATTGTTGTTGAGCTGGAAGATGGTATGCTAGTCGTTGATATCAGCTCTGCGGCAAAAGCTGATGCTCGAAAGGCTCACTTGCTTGCTCTCCATTCCATGTACGGTTTGGAAAGTTTTCGTTGCTTCGACCGTACGAGAAGAAGGTAATTCTTACACCATAGACAATATCGCGCTCTACTGATAAGGACACTACTGTAGGTGGAATTTAAGGTCAACAACCTGAAGCAGCATCATGCCATGAAGCTTGGTGAAGGCGGAGAAGCCTTCTTTGTCTTCGAAACCTCCGATGAGATCCCAGAGAGCATGCAGACATCCCCCGTCATCTCGCCTGCCGCGAGTCCCCAAAGTCTAGTAGAGCAGGATATCATCCCTCCGCCCGATCTACAAGAGCCCGAATACCTGGACTTGAATACGGATGGCCCCAATGACCGCAGGAAAGCCATGCCCATGCGCGCGAGGCCGATGATATCGCATGCTTCAAGGGCCAAGAGCGATTTTGGTACGGAACATGCAACTCAGTAGGTGCATGCAATACTGATTGGAACAGGCGCCCTTACCCCTTTGTCTGCGAGTCCTGCTTCGGACTCTGGAGTCCTCGGCAACGGCGCTTGGTCAGCTTCTCGGTCCGTACCTCCCCAGATCAAGCGATCTGCATCCGAGGAGCTACTGTCAGCATCTACCCAACCGCAGCACAACATATTCGCCAATCCTTTGCATAGCCCTGCACTTAAGAGTCGAGATGAGCTTCTAGCCACCTCTGGGCTGGCAACGTCCGCGCCCACAGAACGCTCGGCCAGCCCCCCCCTCCTTTCTGCAAACGATGCGGTCAACCGAGCGAGATCGCTCTCGAAGAAGCTATCAATGTCCCAGATACCGACTCATGTCACCGACAATGGGGACTTGATGCTTGATATGACTGGGTACAAAAGTAGCGAAGATGAAGCGCTTCGCGCAGAAGTCATCGCCCGAAAGATCCTCTCCGAAGAGCTTGAAGGCAATTATGATATAGGTGCTTTGATAGGGGCTGATGAGCAAGGAAACCTCTGGATATACAGCAGTGAAGAAGCCAAAGAAGCTGCTGGACGTAGAATCGGACTTCGTGGCCTCGCTCCGGGTGTAGTAGTCAACGATGCAGCGTCTGATCCAGGGTACCAGAGCGACGAAGAACAGACCTCGCCAAACGCTCAAAAGCTCAATAAACATCACCGGACACAATCAGCATACAATTCAGTCGGATTAGTGACTCCACCTCAGACTCCTCCGTCGGAGATACCCACTAGCGGAGACCCCAACAGGAACTATGCCAAAACTCTTCGGCTTACCAGTGACCAACTGAAAGCTCTAAACCTAAAACCGGGCGAAAATACCATGAGTTTCAGTGTCAATCGTGCTACATGCCAAGCGCACATGTACTACTGGAGTTACGACGTGCCAATAGTAATATCAGACATTGACGGCACTATCACAAAGTAGGTCTTTGCCTTGAGCCTGCGAATGACTTGCTAATATCTGGGTGGTCAGATCCGACGCTCTTGGCCACGTACTGAATTACATTGGCCGCGATTGGACGCATATAGGCGTCGCAAAGCTGTATTCTGACATTGTTGCAAATGGCTATAACATCCTCTACCTCACGAGCAGATCGGTAGGGCAAGCAGATACGACAAGAGCTTACTTGAATGGAGTCTCTCAAGAGGGATTTAAGTTACCGAAGGGGCCTGTCATCATGAGTCCAGATCGAACAATTGCAGCACTACGACGTGAAATCTACCTTCGCAAGCCAGAGGTTTTCAAAATGGCTTGCTTACGCGATATCCTAAATCTGTTCAGCCACATACGGACCCCTTTCTATGCTGGCTTTGGCAATAGGCTGACAGACGCTTTGAGCTATCGATCTGTCAACATACCCTCGACACGAATTTTCACAATAAATTCAAACGCGGAAGTTTCGCTTGATCTTCTTACCCTCAATAAATACAAAAACAGCTATGTCACCATGCGAGAAATCGTTGATCATTTTTTCCCTCCTGTTGGATTATTGGTGACAGGCGGAGGGGAAGAGTTCACAGACTTTAATTACTGGCGAGAGGCACCGTTAGACATTGGAGACTTTTCTGAAAGCGATTCAGAGAATACTACTAAACGAGGAAAAGACAAGCAGAGTTTGCGGAGTGAGGATGAAGGGAGTGAAGGACTTGATGAAGACGATCAAGACGAGATGGTAGACAGTTACATGTCACGGGATTCGGTCGATGAAGGAGGCGACCTCGTCGAATCCATATTAGAAAGCATGGAGGATAGCAATTTGAAATCCAGAAGCCCGACCGACGAGACTGAGGATGACCTTGTCACACCGGACGCAGTCCTTGAAGTGAGTCTCCGCACGCCTAAGGATAGCGAGGGAGAGGAGTCTGGTGGTGGGATAGCATCGACAGCGCATCTTGATAGGTTGTTATCGGCTGAAGCAAGACGCTCTGATGTCGCGGGAGCTGAGGCGACATAAGCCGTTGAGAAAGGGTTTGTTGGTTAGGAGTTTTGTATGACATGGTGGGAAAAAGCGACTGTATGGTCGTAGCATATTATTGATGCCGGTGGAGCGGCATTAGATGGCGTTTATTGCGCTCCTCAATGGAAGATGGTCTCAGTATTCGATTACCCTGTAACTACTTGGTCCAAACAAACGTTCTATTGCGAGGACCTCGCCCGGCTTGGGCCCACTTGAATCATTGGAACGATGGATCGCACAAAACTCCCAAACCTACACGGAAAACATGATTCTATGACTTTTATATATCAACGAATATCTATAACGTTGATGTCTTTCAAAGTCTAGCATCATGTGATCGTATAGATACCTTAGTTATCAAACAAATTGCTAAATTGTCCTTATTACGCTATATGTAAGTATCGGAAATGTATACTCTTAGTAGGCTCCTCTATATCTTACTACGTCTTAGGGAATACCTTGAGATTGTATAGTAGGAGTTCATCTCTGTAGTATATAGTGGTCGTTACCCAGATATATTTCGATCCTCTGAAATCGAGCAGAATCATCTGCATAGGGGTAGATTATTCTAGGACCTCCAGAAATTGATTCGGCAAACCTCTTTTTGCATTCATACATCCTGTATGCCTCCATCACCGCACCACCCCTACCGCTGATTGCATCTTACCTGGAGACTGCGCCTAGGCGCACCTTATCATAATGGTTGAAGTCAGTGGTGCCAATCCAGAAGCCAACGCAGCCGATCCTCAACCCGCTATCGACCAGAATGAATCCATTCAAACCCCAGCAGACGCCAAGAACTCCAACCTCCCACCTTCTTCGCAGATGGACAACGGCCTCTCAAAGCGCCCTCGAGATGCCCGTCTCCTCCATATGGTCCTTGCAAACTACGGCGTGACTGCCTACCAAGACCGAGTGCCCCTTCAGCTCATGGACTTCGCCTATCGCTACACCTCGTCCACGCTTCAAGACGCCTTACATTTCACCTCAGAAGGATACGGAACCGCAGCACCTGGGGCTACTTCCGGGAAAGCGGCAGCACAGAATGATTTGAGCGGCATCACATTATCGTCACTACGATTGAGTATAGCTAGTCGGATACACTACCAATTTAATCCTACGCTACCAAAGGAATTCTACAGCGAAATTGCGCAGGACAGAAATCGGGTCGCACTACCACCTGTGTCGAGGGAATGGGGTATGAGGCTGCCTCCGGAACAGTATTGTCTTACGGGGGTAGGGTGGGATTTAAAAGAAGAATATGATGAGGAAATGGAGGACGCCGACGACGCCAGAGAAAGAGATGCGACCATCAAGGAAGAAGGGATAGAGGAGGATGGGGAGGGCAACGAGGACGAGGAGGCTGGGCGAATGGAAGACATTTTCGGCAATGACCATGATGGGGACATGGAAGAGTGAAGGGATCATAGGGATGTGTGGTTCAAAATACGATGCAATGTTTTGAATGCGATTTAGCGAAGCATGGTAAAGGCGTCTATCAAACAGCATGCTCGCGCAGGGATAAGCCAGATGAGCAGCAATTGCTCTGGGCGGGGATATCTCCCCGTACATGGAACATCAACTCTCTAGTGCACATTTCTGCACACTTTGAATACAGGTGTCCCCTATTTCCAACTCCATCGATCGAATGACACAATGGCTACCCTTTTGTCATGCAAACGCTGGCTCATTGTCCCCTACTCTCTGCGAAATTTCGGCATGACTGCTCGTCCTGGACGGCGTTTGTGGAACGGAAGTGACCGAGGCATGGCCATTCCTGCGGCGGTTGATCAATACTCCAAGTGTCGTATCCTCAGAGGTCGACATGGTGTTTGGCGCTTGAACGTGTAACCCCCTACTCCAAACCATAGCTGCCACGCCCCCAAGCATTCCTCGATTTTGGGGACTCGCTTCTTCCGCTCAATCCGGATCTTACAACTCAAACCATTTGTCCCTCTATTTTTGGGATTGCTCTGATTCCTTCTTATCCAGATCCCACCATTCGCGGAAGAACTTCTCTGATTCCTTTTTCTTCAGTTCGTTTGCTTCTCGATCCTTTCTTCTTTGGTCCAGGGTAGCAAACCATTCTTCTCTCGCTGCATCTTCCTCCTCTTGTGAAGCATGGGCAATCATACATCCATTCATAGCTAGGCGCTGCTGCCGACATGCCCAGGTGGCAGATATGGTGCGGTTGGCGGCACATGCCGCAAAATCTGAAGGCAATGTTCTATTAGCTGTGATTCTCTCGGTCAAATTGAGGGTTGTTTACCCCGGATCTGATCGGCGCAATGACCACGGACTCTCTTATAGTACACTGAGAATTTCAAGAGTCACTTATTCTGCGTGTAGAAGTTCGGGTAGCTTGGAAGAGAACACATAGAAAAACCTACGATCTCGGACTTGGCCCTCTTGGGCGGCGGAGAGTGGTATAGGGTTCCTCGAAGGAATTGGAGATGGCCCATGTTTGGATGTGGCCATCATGGCTGCTGACGAAGAGACTCTAGAGGGACCACCTTAACCTTTTGCGCGACTAGTCATGCTTCGAAGAAACACCAGCTCTCCGAGATCGTGTGATTGGCACTCTCCTCGTCATGGATTGAACCTTGTAATTTTCTGCGCGCACTAGCCTGGTATTGAAATTTTATTACCCTAGTTGGAATTCCCAAAAAGTTTAAATGCTCATTACATTACGTCCTGCAGGGTTTTATTTCCGCCTATTTAAGGAAATCGATACGTTCTGGGCTGCAAGTAGCAGGTAGTTGTCTGCTGGACCTGTTGTCAACCTCGAGGGGCAAGATTGTTCCCAATGGCTGAACGATTCATGGTGTCTGTTGACTTCAGAAAGCTTCAGGGTTCACCGGAGAACGGCTTTGATTTGAAGACCTTATCGTATTTAAACAGTGCCCTGATCACTGTGGTCCCTGAGACTCACCAGGATGCCTCTGCTTTTCTTCGGGAGCATTTTGACAGTTTTATCATCTACTGCGATTGTTCTGCTTTAGAAGATCTCGAAGATATCATTTCCTTGCTCAACTGTGGAGCAACAAAAGTATTCCTTGCCTACTGGCAATTCAAGGCTATCGTGGAAGACCGGCTCCTTGTAGGCCAAGATCTCAGTCGTCTCATCGTTTCCTTCGACCATTCAGTCTGTGAAGGGGATCCAGAGGACAGAGCAAAAAGTATACTCAGCAAAATCGAGTCGTATGTTTCGGATGTTCCCATCGGTATTCAAGTCCATGATGTACACGATTGGAAATTGCTGGATATCATGCATCAAATGTCTAAGAGCGGAAGCTATCATGAACGGTATGTCACCTTGGCTTACAATACCCGAGACCATTACATCAGGGCGGTCAGGGACGGCCACGTCGCCATTGTTCCTGCAAATGAGCTCACTACCGATCCCAAGAAGTACCCACATCTTCTACCTGCACATCTCTTGATCACTACTGCCATCCATAGCGACCGGCCAGACGGCTTGTTTCCCACCGTTGTCACGGACGAACATGGAGTCTGTTTAGGACTCGTGTACAGCAATGAGAAGAGCATCGAAGTTGCTTTGCAGTCAGGTTGCGGTGTATACCATAGTCGCAGCCGTAATGGCTTGTGGATCAAGGGCCAAGAAAGCGGAAATACTCAAGAGCTAATTAGTATTGCATTGGACTGCGATGCGGATGCGCTAAAGTTTAACGTGAGGCAGAGAGGAGAAGGCAAGCGTGTATGATTGGGAGACCCTTCTTTCCGTTGCTTACGATATATAGGGTTTTGTCACTTAAAGACCTCGACTTGCTTCGGCCCGTACTCGGGTTTCTCGCGTCTAGAAAGAACACTGCAAAGCCGTAGGGGCTCAGCACCGCCAGGCTCGTATACTGCTCGACTGTTCAACGAGCCTAAGCTCCTCGAAGCTAAAATCATGGAAGAAGCAAGCGAGCTGTGTGAAGCGACTGCTAAGAGCGAGATCGCCGCCGAAGCGGCAGATCTCTTTTATTTTGCTCTGACTAAGTGTCTTGCTGCTGGCGTGAGTATGGAAGATATTGAGCATAATTTGGACCTAAAAAGTGCCAAAGTCACGAGGAGAAAAGGGGACGCGAAGCCGCAATGGGTAGAGAAGGTGGGTTCCCGAGATACTACTATTGGGTCTACGGTAGCGACGAGTGTTGCTTCCAATCAAGAAACGCTAGGGGGAGGATCCTCCGTTCCCAAGAACGAAGAAAACCGAGCCGGTATATTGAATGGACGGATACGAATGAGACGGTACACGACTACCAACACGAATGCCAAAACGATAAAGGATGCGCTTCAGCGTCCATCTCAACGGTCAACCGATCAGATCATGAACATCGTCAATCCAATCATTAAGGAGATCCGCGAAGGCGGAGACGCCGCAGTCCTAAAGTATACTCATAAATTTGAGAAGGCTACCTCATTGACTTCGCCTGTTCTGCATGCTCCATTTCCTCAGCATCTAATGCAGTTGCCCCCCGAGACCATCGAAGCTATTGATGTCAGCTACGATAACATCCTTCGATTCCATGCAGCACAAAAGGAAGAAAAGCCGTTGCGGGTGGAAACAATGCCTGGCGTTGTATGCTCTAGATTTACTCGCCCCATAGAAAGAGTTGGCCTTTATGTACCTGGTGGCACTGCTGTGTTGCCTTCGACAGCTTTGATGCTCGGCGTTCCCGCAATGGTTGCAGGCTGTAGAAAGATAATCCTGGCCTCTCCTCCCCGAAGCGATGGCACAATCACGCCAGAGATAGTCTATGTTGCTCATAAAGTTGGTGCAGAGAGTATCGTTCTGGCAGGCGGCGCCCAAGCGGTTGCGGCCATGGCTTACGGGACGGAAAGCATTTCTAAAGTTGATAAGATACTTGGACCTGGCAATCAATTCGTTACGGCGGGAAAGATGATTGTCTCCAACGACACGACTGCTGGTGTGAGTATCGATATGCCTGCTGGGCCCAGCGAGGTGCTGGTTATTGCAGACAAGTCGGCAAACCCAGCATTTGTGGCCTCCGACCTTCTCAGCCAGGCTGAGCATGGCACCGATTCCCAGGTGGTTCTGATTGCTGTTGACCTTACTGAGGAGCAGTTGACTAGGATTGAGGACGAGATGCACGCCCAAGCCAATGCGTTACCACGCAAAGATATCGTCCGAGGCGCCATCGAGCATTCGGTGACGCTGATAGTTGCGGACATCAAAGAAGCAATGGTGTACAGTAACCAGTATGCGCCCGAACATCTAATCCTCCAAGTCGAGAACGCTGAGTCCGTCGTCGGCATGGTCGAGAACGCTGGGAGCGTCTTTGTGGGCTCGTGGACACCAGAGAGCGTAGGAGACTACTCCGCAGGCGTCAATCACTCTCTACGTATGTTATCTAGCTCTGTAGGAAAACTCTAAGGCGATCCACTGACCCTTTTAACCAGCGACTTACGGCTACGCGAAGCAGTACTCTGGCGTGAACCTTTCATCATTCACGAAGCATATCACAAGCTGCAATCTTACGCAACAAGGGTTGAGAAATGTGGGTGGAGCCGTCATGCAATTGGCAAAGGTCGAGGAGTTGGAGGCTCATCGAAGGGCGGTCAGTATTAGGTTAGCAGTCACAGACCGAGCCCAGAAGTGAAAGTCTGTAGCTGAGGAAGGCCAACGCATACATACTGTTTTCAGTCCTTTTGTTTCTTACTTTGCGTTTGCCTAGCCGAAGTATCTCTATCCTGCTAGCATACGGATTATTGGCGATAGAAAGACTCAGCGGACATGGACACTCTAGCTAGCGGCATGTATACTTCGCTCATGATAATGTCTCAGGACAGCATCTGGTTTCGATGACGACGAAGCTGCCAATGAATATGGTTATATCGAGAACTCGATAGTATTTCTAATGCTACACTTGGGGAGCCTTGAACGCTTCCATGGGAAGCAACTTCTGAGATTCCACGCTGAAGACAGCATCACAACGCAGGGAAGCGTCCCAAGCAGGCAAAAGAACATATGGTTGTCTAGGATACGGCAAACACGCGTATCCGGCTTAGATACGAACACTGTGAACTTTGAGCAAGAGGACTTTCTCTTCGCTTTAATGTACAATCGATATGGACGATAGACCCTACATTCTATAAGGCGCACCTTTCCCCCCATGAAGCTAAGCATTCCGGCTCATATCGTTCCTATGTTCCGCAGTCAGCATTGCTCTCGTGAAAGACTGTTATCCCTGGGTAACGATTGTGGAGCAAAGGCTTTGATAAGACTGACCTGATCCTGTTGTAGTCTAGTAGTCCTTCGATGCTACCCACTGCACTGACAGCCACGTCTTGATCCCAGAGCTTTCTCCGGGCAAAGTCCATAACATCCTTCTCGCTGATACTGCCAATCACCCTTTCGACCTCTTCTGGGTTCATGCGGCGACCTGTGGTGACAATCTGGCGGCCTATGTCCTCGGCTACGGCGGTGGTACCATCGAGTGAGAGTAATATAGAGGCTTTGAGCTGGGCCTTTGCGCGCTCTGTCTCGGCTTCGGTGACATTGTAAGAAAGACGTGACCATTCACGTAAAGTGAAATGGACGAGGTCATCAATTTGGGTCTTATTTTCTGTGACTAGGTAGATTCCCCAAAGTCTAGGGTAAACAATTAGCTGTCATGGTGTGAGAAAATTTGGAGAGCTGTTGACTACTAACCCGGTGTCACTATAGCTCGTTGAAAAACTCATGAAGCTGTTTGCAAGCTTGTTCTCATTTATAAATGTGCTGAGTTTGCTGCCGAGATACGGTGAATTGCCCATGGCTCTGTCCCAATTGCCAACGATTGCTTGGGTGACAAGTGCGGTAAAGTAGTCATCATCTTTCCAGCTGACACCTTCAACCGCAATGGCAATATTAGCAGTTGGGATGGTGTCGTCTCTTACTCTGACCTCGGAGCCGATGAAGTCAGGCGTCTGTTTCTGCGCGGCAGCACTCCGGGCAGCGGCCGTTGTAGGGGGCTCCATAGGGATATCAGAGAAGTACTGCTCCGCGAGCTGGACGAGCTGTCTGTGTGGGACGCCACCAGAGCCTACTAGGACCATCCGATCTGCGGTGTAATTCTTCTTGATATAACCCACTAAGTCGTCCCGCATGATGCTTGCAATATTCTCTTTTGGTCCCAGTATTGTTCGTCCTAATGGCTGTCCCTGGAAAGCGGTGGCATGTAAGTGGTCGAAAACAACCTCTTCCAGCTGCTTGTCGACCTCCTCTTGTTCTCGTAAGATGACATCACGCTCTCGTTCGATTGCTTGTGGCTCGAGCTTTGAATTTTGGAGGATGTCAGAGAGTATGTTGACCGTAGTGGGCACGTCAGAGGTGAAGGACTTGGCGTAGTAGACAGTGTTTTCACGCTAGTTCTGATGGTTAGTATAGCTTTCAGACCTCTTAGACAGATAGGCGTATTGTACGGATGTGTAGGCATTCAAGTGACCTCCCATGTTCTCGATCTCGAGCTCCAATTGCTGTTGCGTCCGATTCTTGGTGCCCTATATACGCCCGTCAGCTTCTATGATCTTTGAGCAGCCCATGAGCTCAACTCTACCTTGAATGCCAGATGCTCTAGGAAGTGAGCAGTGCCATTGGTCTTGTCGGTCTCTGCCCTTGAACCTGCGTCAATCCAGACGCCAACGGTCGAGGTTTGCGCCCATGGAGAATGCTCGGTTGCTATCTAGATAGCATATCAGATGACGAGTCCTACTTGGCTGTGGGATACTCACAGTCAATCCATTGGATAGTGTGGTGCTCTCAGTATTGATCCCTTGGTGGATTGGGGTTGCAAAGCCTCGTTTTATCGGTTGTATCGACTTGAGAGCGGCGCGACTTCGTAGTGCCTGATTGAGGTTGAGAGCGAGCCGTCGAGTTGCCATGTCTCCGGGTCTTGAATGATAGAGATGGTCGACGGCAAGCTTGAAAGCTCCGAAAATGGATGCGGAGGGATGTGCAGAGGTCGAATTTGTCTTGCAGCGGCTTCTTCCAGCCAATCAGAGCCATGAGCCTTCCGCTCTCCGCGATCAAGGCCTCGGCACTCTCATCTCCATCTCCATCTCCATCTCCATAGACTCCACCATTTGACAAAATAAGTACACGTAGCCAAGCATGATAGCCTCGTTCCTACAGCCTCAAATAACTCGGCAGGTACGTAATCCTGCGGTTTTCCTTCTCTTTGGTAGCGGACTCTGATCTGCAGTTTATCGTGTGGGAGCATTTACTCCCAGTGTACTGCTCAAACTTGCGGCCTACATGAGTCCCCACACATTTCTTCAACAGGCAATGCTAATTACAATCCCTCACACAGCCTTGTCTACCCATGTTAGCACGGCGATGGATCTCAAGTCAGGCTACCCGAAGGACTGTCCTCGCAAAGGTCAACCCCTCCATCCAAACACAGACCATTGTCCCTCGTACAACCCTGCAGTCCTCTATCTTGAGGAGTAAAACATCGAATACACTCAAAGTCGCGGGTTTCCACGCAAGCGGCCGAAAATCCATACTCCCCCCTGGTCCTCGTGAGTGCTATCCAGCAGCATCAAGTCCGTGAGGATGGAAGCTGACCTTCACATGGCAGAGGTCATTGATGGGACGGGTAATGGACCAAAAGCAAATGCCACTTTCAGCATTCATGTTGTACTAAGATATCTCTAGCAAATGACCCAGCGCCAGTCCCCCATCCTGAGCCCATGCATGGAAGCTATCATTGGGCATTTGAAAGGCAAGCGCTCCTCCTTCAATTGGGTAATCAGCTACTGACAAAATGACATACAGGTTGGTTGCGGCTGCACTTATACCACTTACCGTGGCTCCTTTCGCGGCTGGTACTTTGAATCCGGTCATGGATGCCGTCCTCTGCGCCACGATCATAATTCACTCCCATATTGGATTTCAGTATGTACACACTCTCTAGGACGAGAACAGTCGGATATTGACAGGTACAGATCGGTCATCATAGACTATGTCCCTTGGAAGCGGTTGCCGAAAACAAGAGCCCTGTTCTGGTGGGGTCTACGAGCAGCAACACTCACTGTGGCTGTTGGCTTGTATGAGTTTGAGACGAATGATGTTGGCTTGACGGAGGCGATTAAGAGGATCTGGATGGCATGAGAACGTGGACGGGAAGCTTTCATGTATATAGCATTTACTGGAATTTGATTATGGCACGTATGCAAGAAATGATGCAGGGTTCAATAGTCAAGTGCTCCTAAGTTGACTCTATATCTTTGAAGGCATTCTCATCCCACCATCCAATCTAATCACGACGCCGTTCAGCATCGAATTCTCAATACCCTCCTTTACGATGCTTGCAAATTCCTCAGGCCTCCCTGGCCTCAGCGGAAACTCCATGACTCTCGTCAAACTCGATCTGACCTTGTCGCTCATCAATGCGGTCATTCCACTGTCAAACAGACTCGGTGCTATAGTCACGACCCGCACACCGTATTTGGCGAGGTCCCTCGTCAATGGCAAGGTCAAAGAGGCTAGTGCCCCTTTTGAAGCCGCATATGAGACTTGGCCTGGTTGTCCGTCGAAACTGGGAAGCTTGTGAGTATCTTGATAAAACGACTCGACACCAAGATACGTACGCGGCAGAGGAAGATACGAGCACGATGATTCCCCTCTCTCCATCTGGAGCTTCAGGCTCCACCTTCGTCATATGAGGCAGAAGTTGCCTCACCAGATCAATTGACCCTCGAACGTTGATGCTCATAACAAAATCAAAGCCTTTCAAATCGAAAGGGTCTCCATGCCGGTCAATAATCTTTGCAGGTGTAGACACTCCAGCCGCTGCTATGACACCAGCCAATTCTTTCCTTGTCTCTTTGACCCATGCAAGCGTTCCTTTAACGGCCTGAGCTATGCTTTCTGTGTTCGAGACATCGGCTTGGAAGAATTTAGTTCGCAGGGATCCAAGCTCTTTTACTAATTCTTGTCCACCAATTTCATTCATATCGAGGAGCGAGACATAGCCACCGGCCTCTATGATTTTTCGTATGGTAGCCCGGCCAAGTCCGGATGCCCTATCACACACCATCATTAGAAGGAAGCGTCAGATGCAGAATGGGACAACGCACCCACCAGAAACTACGAACGTCCTTTCAGCGATCTTCATTTTGGAGAACTGACAAGGTGTGTTCTGTTAATGTATTGTGGGTGTGCACGAGGTCCTAATAATTGTCGGAGAGAGTCTGGCAAAGCAACAGTTTCGAGCCGAGGTAAGATCTGGTAGTGTATGACCCTAGCCCTAGAAACCGCCACGTCCAAACACACTTCGAAGCAATGAGCATTGTAATCACTGGGGTATCTTTGGGCGCCGAAAGAGAAATTTGCACGATCCTGTCACCTTTTCCGTTCTCTCGGCTTCCATTTCACACCAGCCTTCGTCACCCCTCCAATACTGTTGCTCATCTTGGCTCTTTGAAGCTCAAGCTCGTACTCAGCATCAACGAGGTCCCTTTCCCTAGTCTTGAGCGCTGCCAGCTTCGCTCGTCGAGCATTTTGCTCCTTTCTGTGTAGCTTGGATTGGAGCTTGTCTTTTTTTGAAGCTTCGTCTTCACGTCGAGCAGCACGGCGCGACATCGGGATCTTCTGTAACACATCGTTCACTGATTCCCCTTCAAAATCATCCGGTGTGTGCTTGATGAGAGATTTCTGTGCAAGCCTGATGTGATTTGAACGAGAAGCAGCAGCTGTACCTGGCGTGTAAGCCTTTTGCTCCTCTCTGCTGTCCACAAAGACAACATGCTGCGCTTCGGCTTGACATGCTCGGCCTCCCAAAACCTCCGCAGTTTGTCCTTCGCGGAGTACAAACCCTTGCTCAATCTTTTCGACCGCTCGTCTTGTCTTGGATAGCGTGGTCCTTAGGTACCCAGAATCTTGCGTCTTCAACAGCTTAACTGCGTCTTGACTTAAGATTGGATTCCCTCGGTTGCTGAATTTCCTCCCACCCTTAGACCGGCTGCTCAGCATGGAATAGGTGAACTCGTCAGGGTTTCGCTCCGCAGCCTTTTGGCGAAGTATCTTTAGGCGCGCCTTCTTTTCATTGTAATCTTTGGCTCGTTTCGAGTAGCTGAACATTCATTAGTACAATTCATGGTATGCTTTTAGGGACGGTTTTACTCCTAATTCACGTATTAGCAGAAGAAGTTGCCCTAGAGGTTCGGACAAATGCGCTCTGACCTTATGCTTTTCGAGCACTCCCCACTTCTCACGCTCAACAGGCTGGGCCCGTTCTCGGTGATTGGGGCGGTGTATTGTCTTCTTCAACATATTGCCGTATTGATCGGGAGGGAAAATTTACACTGGTGACCTTTGATCACCAGCTTACCGTGCCAGAAGAGAGACTGAAGAATAGTTGATCGAACATTTGCACCCGCTAGAATAATCTCTATAGGGTGGTCTAGCCTAGCGTCAAATTAGCCGAGCCGGCACGAGATATAAAATTTGCATCGGCAGTCCATTTGAATCCCCGTCAATAATCAACCGCCCTTGCAACCCTTCCAAGAGGAAGACAGGTAACACTGTCTACATCTATGCCGTCTCTCTAATGTCGCTGACAGTCACGCTCGCTCCGCAGTCAAGATGCCAACTCCCAAGACCACCCCCAAGACGACGAAAAAGCCCACGACCACCCGCTCAGCCATCGCCGATGTGGTTGCGCGCGAATACACCATCCATCTACATAAGCGAGTACGTCTGGCCTCTACATGCAGCGATTAGTTTTATGAAGTCCACTTCTATGGCTCCCTCGTGGGCATTAAGGACGGAAGACTAATTTCACGTTCTCCGGGGGTATAGGTGCATGGAGTATCGTTCAAGAAGAGAGCGCCTCGAGCAATCAAGGAGATTCGGGGGTTCGCCGTCAAGGCGATGGTAGGTTGCCCGCTTCACGCCTGTCATTTCAAATGCACTGCTTTCCAGAGGAACGACTCTGACATACCAATTCTCTGTAGGGAACCAAAGATGTTCGCCTCGACCCCCAACTCAACAAGAAGGTGTGGGAAGCTGGAATCAAGGGTGTGCCATTCAGATTGCGCGTGAGGATATCGAGAAAGCGTAACGATGAAGAAGGTGCGAAGGAAAAGCTTTACAGCTACGTGCAGGCGGTCAACGTGAAGAATCCCAAGGGTCTGACGACCGTGGTTGTGGAAGATGCTTGAGTTGGCATGAAGGGAAGGCGGAATTGTTGTGTGCGATTGCAGCTTTCGGCAAATGATGATATCCAACGAAGCATATCATGTTGCTAGGTCAAGACAATATTGATGAAGCCGTGCATGTGTTCTACGGCTACACCTTTCCTAGGTACGCACTGCACTCTTCCCTGCACCGAACCGAAACCTTGGCAAAGTGGATCTCTGGAACCCTCGAGTCCTGAAGTCTGCGAGTTTCTTTAGTTTCCTCGAGCAAAATGGTTATAATCAATGATTACTAGAACTCCACCGAGACTACCTGACAAATTCCTAGGCGAAAGATTTGGCCCAGACAAGCGTTTAGTTGTTAGGAGACCAGTGACGGCCGAGTTTTGATTTACATCTCATGTAATGGGCAAATGTTCTTTCGAACAGCAACGCCTAGCATTAAAATGCTATGCCATCAATCGCAGTCCTTTAGCTACCATTCGGATCATTGTGAGAGCATTCCTGCCTGTTGATCAGGCTTGTGCACCGCATTTTTACAAAGCACCACCACCTTTTTGAAAAGCCGTCTCCACTCGAGGGGGTCTCCATTTGCTTTCACAAAACTGACCTCCAGCAAATCTCCATCCATGCCTGCCATTGCTTCCATCACTATATGGCCGGTGATTGGACAATTTCTAGTATCTGTCGTACGAATCTTGATCCATACTGATTCACTGGTGGTAGCGGAAAAGAATGGTGATGCTAGAACTTGTACTTCGAGTCTATTTAGAGCCTCCAAGACAGCTGAATGAAGTTGAGCGAGAGGCCAGAGTGAGAAGAAGCGAGTAAGAGAATGAGAAGGAACGATATCGCGAAATTGGCGAGCGTACTGCGTCTTGCTAAGAGGTACCTGTGGTGTGGCTAAGAATTGTGAGAAGGAGGGCTCCTCGGCTAATCGATCGTCCCAATTGCTCTCACTCATACGCAGACCACTCATAGGCTGACTAGCTAGTGCGCCATTGCTAGCTTCGAAGCGCGGCGGTCTCTCCCAGTCAAACATAATGTCGTTCGAAAGGGCCTCGGGCTGTGTTGACGCCAGTCTGGTATCTAAGTCCTGGCTGTCAATGTCCATAGCATCATCAGAGCGCTGACTACGTTGGGTCTGTGAAGCCATCGGGTCTTGAGAAAAGTCTATCTTCATGCTCTCAAACATATCTGTGGCTAACGCTATCGGATTCTCTAGCTTTCCATTGGTAAGATACTTGTTTTTCCTCATGAACCACGGATGCTGGCAAATCTCAATCAAGGAAAAGCGTTCAGTTGGTTTGACTCGCATCATGCCTCGAAGGAGCGACAATGTCTCAGCAGGGAGATTATGCCAGAGTGCGTCGTCGGGCCGGCCGTCAGTCTTGACATACTGATCGAACTCATAACTTCGTTCTACTGGTTCATCCCAAGGCGTGTTACCCACCAAAAGGACGAAGAGGACGACACCACATGACCAGATGTCGACGAAATCGCCGTAGTAACCGTGATCAAGTTTCTTGGCTATCCTGCTGTCGCAGGTCACAACTTCTGGTGCAGTGTATGGTGGACTACCGCAGCTTGTCTTGCAAAGTTTTTTGATGCCTTTATATTCGAACATTGTGGCTAGGCCAAAGTCTGCAATCTTCAGGTCTCCTTCGGCGGACAGAAGTATATTTTCTGGTTTGATATCACGGTGCCCAATACCTTTCGAGTGCATGTAAGTTACAGCACTGATGAGCTGGGTAAAGTACAAATGCGCAATATCTTCGCCGACTCCAACATCCGATTCGATCTTGTCGAACAGGTCCCCTCCTTCGGCAAGCTCCATGGCTATCCATCTCCAAGTGGGGTCTTCGCCTGTGCTGAAGAAGCTCACGATGTTTGCATGATGATCAAGGAATTTGTGAAGGCTTACTTCCAGATCAAGTTGCTTCTTCGTGAGACGTCCATGACGAATTGCGAAATCCTTGTGTATGAATTTCACAGCGAAGACTGGCTTAGGAGCGTGGGGGGGAGTTGCTTTCTTTATGCTAGGAAGTCGCAATGAGCCATGCCATTACAGTAGAGAATGGCGATTTCAAACTAACCATGCATAAGCACCTTGCCCAATTGTCTTGGAGACGATTCGAAAGGGCAGCTCGTTCGGCAGCGGGGCGAGCTGCGAATGAGCTATCATTATCGCTACCCGTATTTCACAATCATCTCACAAGAATTGAGCGACAAGACGCGATGAAATAAGGAGTCGACGGAAAAGTAAATCACTGCCTGCGAGTCGCGTGCTCGACGCGCTTGGGTTTGAGGATTGCCTGCAGAAATAATTTCAGTGGGGCGGGCTGCTTCCGCTACCCCCACGGTCTCGGAATAACTTCCATATCTTGACTAGAGATGACTGTGGCATGGCAACAACGGTAAACAAAGCGACATTAAATGCATTATTGCTTCCTCCCCGAACCTATCCTACAACCCTCAAATTACCCTCACATACTTCGAAGACATTTACAAGTCTTCCTCTCGGCTCCACGTTCGTGATTGTATTCTGGTGTTACGTATAGCTCGCAGCAGTCCGCCTCTCCACAGCTTTAATCTTCAGGCATGGCAGATATGGAAGACACCCAAAATTCCGCTCCTGGTCAACCGACAATTCGCGAAGCCAATAAGCTGGGTACAGTATCTCGTCGTCAAGATACTCAGAGCGTTACAAAGCGGTATCACTCCCTGAATCCCATACGAGATCTTGACTTCTTTGCCCACGCCCAAGTCTACCGTCTAATCTCTAAGATCGTCACAGGCTGCAAACAGAACTCATGCAAATTATGTGCTCTGGCACGCCCGGCGTCTCGGCTTTCCCTTCCTCCGCCGAGAACCTCCTAGACTGGAACGCAACAATAGCGGGCCCAGCCGAGACTCCCTACGCCAACCTCACCTTCAAGCTTTCTTTCCAATTCCCGCCGACGTACCCATATGCTCCGCCGACTGTCCTATTTAAGACGCCCATATTCCATCCGAATGTCGATTTCAGTGGTCGGATCTGCTTGGATATACTGAAGGACAAGTGGAGTGCTGTGTACAATGTGCAGAGTGTGCTCCTCAGCTTGCAAAGCCTTCTGGGAGAGCCTAACAAGTAAGCCGATAGAAGCTTGCTACTCTCATATAACAATCGCGGCTGACCCTTGCTCGCGCATAGTGCGAGTCCACTCAACGGTCAAGCAGCAGAGCTGTGGGATTCAGACCCAGCCGAGTTCAAGCGACTGGTTCTGGCACGTCATCAGGATCTTGATGAGGAGTAGTCGTAGGTTAACCATTTGGTATAGCGGTGACGGTTTGTCTTTGTTGCTCATGGGTACGAATCGGGTCTTTTGCGTTGCATGGACGGAGTGTCTTACTATGCATAGCGATGGAGCTGCACTAGGCACAAGCTGGAAATGAGTAATGCAGATTCAAGCAATCGGATGTCTTCCCGAGCTCATGCGTCGCTTTGACATTCTAACGTGCCGCCTATTGCTGGTGTTTCAAGCCATGAACGAAAAAACGCCTCTGAACGACTTGAGAACGGATAGGAGTCTCTGCAAAGATCTCAAATGGATTTCCAACCCACCTCTGTCTAAGAGTGAGGTGATTGAATATCGAAAATTGCAAAACTGTACAACTCAGTGGTCGCTCTGTTCTACGGCACGTTGCATCTGTTGCGAGATAGAGGGTCTTCAGCCATAGCCAAGGTTTCGTTAGATCTAAAATCTCATACTCACGGACTCTGGAAGTCCAGTCCATTGCGAGTCGAAACGCTTACTGAAGTAAACGTGGTCAGTGCGCCTGCAATCAAAGCGCTGAAGTCCAACCAAGATATGATTCATCTTTCCTTTGTGCTGGAGTAATCTGGCTTAGTATTATACTTTAAGTGTCGGAACTACCATTATTCGGAAAACCACACAGTACATACGTAGCAGTCAAGAGGCTTCTCGGAGACAGATCCATACTTTGTTTGCAAAGGTGTGTATGGGGTAAGGTAATGTCTATCTACCTACATAAGTGCTGCGCCTAACACCGGTTCGTGATGATTTGAATAGCTATGATCTATGTATATACTACGCCGATATGAAAACTCATACAGTTGGCAACTCTGCGTTGAGGAAAGGAGGTTAGAACTCCCTGCTAGTGATGTCTGGAATGATCCTACGGAGGTTGCCACCAAAAGTCTTGAGTAGGCGCTTACGGGAGGAGCACCAATCTTTTAACGAGATGGGAGGATAGCTACCCCGGAAAGTGCGCCCCAGTCTACGTCGATCCCCGGGCGCAAGGGTGAAAGTCTGAGGTACTATAATCCCCATAAGAGTTAGCACTTGCTCAAGACTTTAGGTGTCAACCTCGGTACCCGACCTAGAACCGGCGCAGCGATGTGCTGCCTTTTCCATGCGGCTAAGCCGATGATTCTGTTTAGTCGTAAGTGAATTGCACGATAGCAAGACGTATCATAATTTGTGTAAACCAGGCCCATCATCGAGCTAGACGTGACGTTGCCTTTCTCGAGATTCAAGGAAGGGCACACATTTGGGCACCTGCGGACTTCTAGCTAGAGCCTTTCTTTCTCGTCGCTTTTGAGAGCACGGACAGGAGAGCAGAAATCAAGGATTGATTTCGGGTTCGTTGCCGGCATTCTTCGCAATGGAGTCTAGTTCATATCCAGATTCTGACGGAGGTTCCCAAATCTCCGACTGGGAGATCGAAGAAGGGCTTCCCCAGTTCGAAGACCAATTCATTCAGAAGTATCTGCAGGGTCGCGAAGCCCTCATAGATCAGGAGAAATCGCAGCGCAGTGACTACACTTTCCGCCAATCACTTAATCCGTTAGCTATAGAAGCTTGCACGATCGTCTCACGAATCTTGGCCGAAGAGCATAGAATGATATGGACCAACACCACACAAGATCCATCATTTCAGGAAGGTAATGCAGACTTATACCCTGGTATGATGTTCACGCTTGCACGAGAGACAATGAAGAAAACAAAGTCGTGGAACATTGTGAAAAGGATGCCAAAAGGAGCTCTGCTTCACGCTCATCAGGATGCCATGGTAGATGTCGAATGGCTGATCGATCGGGTGCTGGCGACAGAGGGCATGGCCATGTTGACGAAGGGTCCAGGTTTGTCGAACGCGGAAGCACTTACCAATGGAGAATTTTCGTTCAGATACACCAAGAATCTGCAAGCGGATGTGGCTTCCATATGGACCGAAGACTATCAAGGTTTACGGCCAGTCTCTGTTGTAGAGGCAGCAAGATCGTTTCCAGATGGAGGCACAGAAGCTTTCAAGATCTGGTTGAAGAGTAGGTGTACAATTACGCTAGAGGAATCCCTCGAGCACCATCACGGTGTGGACAATGTCTGGCGAAAATTTATAAGCTGCTTTCCGCCCTTGAATTCAATGGAATACTACGAGCCAATATTCCGAGCGTCGCTCCAACGCCTACTGCGCCAACTGGTAGAAGACGGTCTGAGGTGGGTTGATTTTCGATCAATGTTTTTCTGTGAGTTCAGATTGGAGGGCTGTGAAGAAGCGTCGAAAGGCTCCCATGATCTGTTGCGGGTGTTTGACGAAGAAGTTAAGAAATTCAAGGCAACAAAAGAGGGCAAGAATTTCTGGGGCTGCCGCTTCATATGGACAAGCTTACGGTTGTGGGGCAAGAAACAGATTGTGGACCACATGAAGGAATGCATTACTATGAAACTAGCCTTCCCTGAGATCATTGCTGGTTACGACCTTGTGGGGCAAGAAGACATGGGTCGACCTCTTGCAGACCTAACGCCGGAATTATTTTGGTTCAAAAAGCGTTGTATGGAGAACGGCGTAGATATACCGTTCTTTTTCCATGCGGGCGAATGTCTTGGAGACGGTGACGAGACGGACCAAAACCTCTTTGACGCTGTACTGCTTGGGGCTCGGAGAATCGGCCATGGCTTTTCCCTCTTCAAGCATCCGCTACTGATGGACATGGTCAAAACAAAGAAAATACTCATAGAGTCATGTCCCATCTCAAACGAGGTGCTACGTCTCACCAGTTCAATCAAGGCTCACCCGTTGCCAGCTCTTCTGGCTCGCGGAATCCCTTGTGCTCTTTCCAACGATGATCCAGCCATCTTGGGTCATAGGGACAATGGAGTCACCCACGATTTCTGGCAAGCATTGCAAGGATGGGAAAACCTAGGATTGGCGGGGCTTGGATCGCTGGCAGAAAACAGCGTGCGCTGGGCGGCGTATGAGGATCAGACAACCAAAGAGTGGAATGAAGACATTAAGCGTGGCGTCTATGGTGAAGGTACACGAGGCTCACGCTTGCGCGAATGGAATGTGGAGTGGAACAAGTTCTGCGAATGGGTAGTGATGGAGTATGCTGTGGAGTATGGAGGTGATGATGAGATATGATGGATCACACACTTTATGAAAACCAAATTTTCGATTGAGGTGTGTGAGAAGAAGCACTGAGCACGTGGCGAGCCCAAGTCGAAACCTTTGCTCGGACAGTACTTATACTCAACCCTTAATGCAATCCAGGCTGCTACAACAAGACGATACTTGAGTGGCGTGCGCGGACTATACTAGAAAAGCATAGACTCCGCTTTCAAGAACTAGGAGCAAATATCACATCCAATGAAATTCTTGTTGTTGGCATATGCCGCTTGCGTTTCTCGGGCTTCAAGCCTGAAAAATATGTTTTTTTGCGTAGGGGTGGCGAGGCTCGTCGTGGCAAATATAGACTGCGTGGTGGGCCAGATCGACCACGAAAATCGGCGACTTTCACATACAAAAAGCTGCCAGATAGCTCTAAAAAAATGAAACCATACAGGACTTGTATGTTGAGTACGCTGTGATCCGCCTCTTGGAGGGGTTTTACATTTTTGAGCTTCTGAGCCATAGTATCTGTTAAGGAAATCCCATATACCGACGGTATTCGAGTGCTTTCTGCACGGCCGAGGGTCGGTGTCAAAAGTCTCTGCCGACTTTCTCCCACAATTAGGCCGAGAAAGTCGGCAGAGACTTTTGAGGAACTCGTGCGAATGAGTCATACACGTACTTTGATAAGGGTATGACAAGATCCACCACTAGTGTGGCGTCCTTGATCATCCACCGCCCGAGGCACGAGATCGATCTTCTATATAGACTTCCATGTCTTACTCCCATCTAGACAACACTGAGCTGAAACAATCCGGCCTGATGATAGTGAAGAACAACACTACTCAAAATGAGTCACGACCGTCAGTGCCCGTACCACATCAACATCTTCCCACCAACGCCCATCCTCGGTCTCATGAGGAAGACTTTATAACTTTGAGCGATGTCACCGCCAGGATATCTCGATAGCAGTCCTCTGCTTGTGGCACGACTCGTTCGCCATGTCTTACTTCTTGCCGTCTTACCTCCAGAAGCGTATCTTGCGCTATGCTCTATCTCAGATTGAGCTCCTAGATACGGACGCTTTGGATCTTGATAAATTAGATATAGGCTGGGGTAGGCAAAGTACCGTGGAATTGAGGGATGTTGGTGTACATACGACTGTAGGTGAATACATCCCACCTATCCAGCCAGGGAATGATGGACCTGGTCTTTATTGCTCGACAGCTGCTGAACTATACTCCCAGAAACTTACCGCTTTACTCAAGCTACCCCCAGCCCTAGTCATTGTTTCCGCCCGGATACTTTCTCTACGACTCACCGTTCCTGCAGACCTCTACAAGAGTGGAATACTGGTGGAAGTCAATGGAGTGAAAGTGTGTGTCAACGCCGACCTTGAAGACCAAGACTTGGGCCAGGAATTTCGACCCAAGGTTCACAAAGATCGCTCGAAGAAGCCCGCAAGGGCCTTTCAAGGACACAAGGCGAGACATCACCAATTTCACCTACATGACCCTGGTGGAGCGCGCCATCCGAGTGAAGACGATGACCAAGTGTCAGGACATATCCCAACTCCTGTTGATCTGGCTAAATCATTTCTACATACCGAACATACCGAAACGATAGGAGAGAAGTCAGGATCACGGGCTTCGATTACAGATTCCCAGTATTTAGGCCAGTCGCAGATGAGGAGCGAAGATGGAGACGAGACACCTGCTCGTGGAGTTGGGAACAACCTTTCATTGCCAGCATTTCTGGCGGATTTTCTTAAAGGGGTGGGAGACCGTATTCAGCTGAAGGTCCGGGAGGTCGAATTGGACCTGGCCCTGAAAGTGGACAAATCTCCCGAATCATCTTCCAGTAGTGATGCCTCTGATCGATGGGAGGACGTGACGATTCGATTAGCTGTTAACAGCATCCACGTCGATAGTGCGACGGCTTCGGAACCAAGGAGTAAAGGAGTTGATAGCGAGGAAACTCCCAGTTTCAGTCTGCAATACTTCCGCCGCATCACATTTGGCAGTATTGAAGCCATGGTGATTTCTGAAGCTTCCTTATTTTCAAGCCTTGCTCGTTCGACCGCCCCGTCCTCCCCGGAGACCACTCAAGCTAGTCATATGGCCAAGTTTCATCGCAATACAAGTCCAGCAGCAATCCCCTACGATAATTCACATGAAGATCCATACCCACCAAATCTCAAAAAATCAAATATACATAGTCCCAGTGAGAGGATTCCCACTCCTAGAATTACGGACGACCGGAAAGGACAGGCGGTAACACCACAGTATGCTAGCAATGAGGATCATGACAGCATGCTCGTAGACCCATTCCACTACAGTGGGCAGCGAATACAAGATGGCGAGGAGCCTATGGGAGACTCTAGAACCCTTCGGGAGCCTTTGTTGTACAATAAATACGCCGGCTTCATGAGCCCAGCTCAATCAGACGTCGAATCACGATATCAATATGGTGGGCGAGAATTCAACGGCGAGGGAACCCCACCAGCCACCTTCAGCGTTTTTGATACCGCTTCGCCATCGGGAGACGCCACCGATCTTAATTATGGGTTAGGCCTTGAGGACCAGCGAGTCCTGAGCTCGAATTCCGCCAGAGAAGCAGAGGTCGGCGGAGTCTCAGAATCTTCGTATCCGAGCAGTGACCGGTCATCATCTGCCTCGGAGGATCTTGCACGGTCCACCATTTTCACTCACGAGGAAGCTAGCATGTACATGAGTGCCATCAGTCAGGCCTCTGGTGCAGCAGATAGGGACACCTCGGTTCCCGGCAATTGGGCCTCATCTGACTCCGAAGACGAGAGCAGTGGAAAGACATCTCATGCCAGCACGGAACATACGATGGTCCATGAGCGTGGGCAAGAGCCCCTGAGCCAGGCCGATAAATCCGAGACAGGACCTGTTCTTGAGGACCTTCCAAAGCATATTAGTTGCAACTATGAGGCCTCTGAGATTCAACCGGCTAGGGATGACGATAATAACTCGTCCGAGCCGGCCGCTGACATACAAGCGCAGAACAAACCGTCCGCGACAACAGCAAAGAAGGCGAATGCTTCTTTTCCAAGTTCTGAGACTTCGTCGGCGAATCTTAAAAGCTCGTTCACCATTGTCAAGCGAATTATCACTGTTGATGCCGTGGTAGTGGTGCTTCCGCAAAGCCCAATCCCACTTGAAATGCCTGGCAAGGTTTACAGCCACCGTTATGGCGAAAGTAACCAAACTATGCCTGGAGAATTTGGGCAAGTCTTAGAGTCCAGTACAGCCAGCATCAGTAGCATCACGTCGGAATCTCCGGGGAGACTCGACAGCCCACAGGATGGCAAAACGTGTTCTGTTGAAATCGAAGATGTCGAAATTCTGGCTGACATGGGTCTCACAAGAATGCTGATTCTGTTATCGCAGCAAATAAATACCTCGCTCAATCCAGGCCCTCCCAACGTCAAAAGCAGAAAGATTTTTGAGTCTCCCACGAGCAAGAATAGTGAATGGCAGCTCACAATCAAGGATGTAAGCTGGAAGTTCCTCGATGCTGTCAAAGGAAAGCCAGTCTCAAAAGCTCCGCCTGAGTCAGCAAAACAAGACGCACCATCCTTCTCGGGGGACTCAGAAGTACTATTGAGGGCCAGTATAGAAAACTTTGAGGTCATCCATTCTAAAACAGCACCTTTGACGAGCACCACTACAATATCGGTAGGGAAAGTCTCTTTCGGATACCGTTCAGACAATATTCTTTCCTTCAACTCCGAGATGAAGATGAGGAACTCTACGCGCGACGTACTCTCGCCTATTGGCAAAGATGTGAAGTTGACCATTACGCGAAGCAGCCAATCGCACAAATATGAATTAAGGACGCTTCCCGTGCACGTGACCTTAGACCTACGGCGACTCGATGAGACATTTAGCTGGTTTGGCGGCTTCAGCAGCATGCTCGGCCTCGGTAGCTCGATGATGTCGACCGTGACTATTACTGATGCTAAGTCTAAATCCTCTCGCTCCAACAAATCTACCCGGGGGGTGCATTTTGAAAGCCGAGAATCAAGCAGGGCAACGAGATCTGACCCGATCCAACCTCAAAGTAAAGTGACAGCAAGGACTGGAGGCCTTGTATTCGACGTCGAAGGCACACAATGTTCACTGCGTTTTGAAAGTACTGCAATGAAGCTTGTTACTCGGTCGGAAGGCTTAGGCCTACAGGTGGATCGCCTCAATTTTAGCGGACCGTATTTGAAGCAGACATCTTCCGAGCCCACGATCACGGTGAAGGTCACAAACCTTAGGATTGAATATCTGCCCACTCCCCAGGAGGTCGATTTGACAAGACTGCTAGAACTTCTTTCCCCATCAAAAGAAAAGGATGCACGCGATGATGATATTCTTCTGGATCGACTCTTTCTTCAACGTAAACAAGGTGCTGTGGTCCGGACATCAATCGAAAAGCTCGACGGTAACGTCACAAACCTACGCGATATTCATTGCCTCCCAATGTTGTCCGAAGACTTCAAGAACCTTTCAAGAGTGACCAAATACCTACCTGAGGATGACCGGGCTGGTATGTTGATCCTCGGATCTGTGAAAGATCTTCGACTCGCGGTTACCGTTAATAGCAGTTTTGGCGTGGCATGCTTGGCTTGTAAGAACGTGGAAGGGGCTCATGTCACCTTTCCCAGCTTAATGGCTCTCAGCATCAACAGTGTAGACCTCCATCGGAACAATACAGAAGAACTACTGGGAGGAGCACTTCCCTTTGAGGTTGTCAGTGATTCACAACTGCCCGCTGTCATGGTCAGATTTGTTGGCAACGAAATGGAGCCTACGGCAAAGATCAAGTTTTTTGGTCTTCGCATTGAGTACCATGTTTCGACAGCCATGGCGGTCATGGGATTGGAGGAGTGCCCTGTTACAGAATCGATCGTTGCTGATATGGTCAGCTCTGTGGCTACCCTCACGAGTCGTCAAACTTCTAATGCTTCCCCACCCAAGCCCTCGAAACCAAGTTCCGAAAGCAATGACAACCCTACCGCGACTTCGAAGACGCTTAAACTTGATATATCCTTTAATGACTCAATCATCGGGCTCAATCCTCGCAAGTCATCGGCTAGAGGTCTTATCGTCCTCACAGATACCCATTTCCTGGGTGCCATACCCAGAGACAAAGAAGCCAGTGCAGTCCTCGAAGTTAGGAAGGCCTCAATATTGGTGGTTGATAACGTCGAAAATATCACTCTCACCCTCGACAAAGCTCTGGCTCAGAAAGCACCCAATATTCAAAGCACTCAGGTCGAGTCTCTCTCAGACATAGGCTATGTCTCTGTTGGCACGATCTCGGCAGCAAAAGCTACAATACAGGTTATAGAATTGGAGACCGAACCTAACAAAGCGATTGATATCGAGATTAGAGACGATCTCTTCGTACTTGAAACTTGCGCAGACTCCACACAGACAATACAAAGCATATTGAATGGATTGAGCCCACCAACGCCGCCCTCTAATGAGCTTAGATACAGGACCGAAGTTGTTCCAATTGAAGACATGCTAGCTTCCTTCACCGGAGACGTCTTCGCCACAACAAGAAGCAGCCTCGAAGCCGATGAGATCTCATTGGGGCTTGGGGGAGGTGACATGATGGACGATGAGATTCCCTGCAATCTTGAATTTGTAACCAGCTTTTACAATCCTGAACCAGACGCAATATACGATGAGATTGCTGACAGTATGCTTGAGGATGACCTTGACTCTTTGGCAAGTCCTTCAATGGTACGAGAAATCGGGGACAAGAATCTCTTGGAGAGCTTTGAAGCTCGGGCGCAAGTTGCTCCTGGAAATGAAGGCCTTGAATTCCAAGAAGGTCATTTTGGAGCTAGCTCAGCCGTTGGAGATACAGCTCATACGTGGGACACCGATCAAAATACATACG